>JACCDI010175487.1_pt1 | contig 43622 bp, 30 predicted proteins | sample 7442791 | NCBI WGS metagenome assembly JACCDI01 (sample SAMN15323434, study PRJNA562643) | freshwater metagenome | isolation source: river surface water | place: USA:Blue River Watershed | collected 2017-08-15 | reverse complement strand
GGCCACCATACCCGTTTACAAAGCGAACAGGAAAGTCAATGAAATCAACGGTCTACCCAGACCACCCCCGCGCCAGTGCTAGCTTTGCGTACCGTCACTTATTGCACTGAAAACGAGGAGACCCCTTAAACGGCTATGGCAGGACTTCGCCGTCCGCAATCGCCATTGCTACCGCGGCGGTCGTCACAATGGTCGCTTGCGCAACCGGAATTGCGTCGATTGTGGTGCGCTGAGATAGCTGGAAAATTGGGATGGGCGTGAGATACGGAACAGGCAAGGCCGTCAGTTGCGCATCAGGATGGCAGTCAGAACAAACCCGGCCATCCACAGCGTTTCAACCAGCAGCAGGGCGAAGGGTCGCCAGCCGGCTTGGGCCAGTTGCATGAACGAGGTCTTCACGCCAAGCGCCGCAATGGCCACGACCAAACAGGCACGTGAGACGTCATTGAGGCCAGTTTGGACCACCGCCGGCACGCCGCCCACGGAGTTAATGATGACCAGCGCCACGAATACCCAGAGAAACCACGGTACCAGGGACTGTTTGGGGTTGGCGGAAGTGCTTTCGCTCGCTTCGCGCTGGAGTTTAAACAGACTGGACACCACGACCACGACCACGGCCAGCATGGACACACGAAACAGCTTGACGATGGTGGCGTAGTCGCCGGTTTCCTGGTTCAGCATGTAGCCGGCGCCCACCACCTGCGCAACGTCGTGGATCGTGCCTCCTAGAAAGAGGCCTGCCAGCTCGGGTGGCAGGTGCAGCAACCTGGCAACCAGCGGGTAAATCACCATGGCGAGGGTAGAAAGCACGGTCACGGTCACCACCACCATCAGGGTAAAGCGTTCACTTTCCTTGTCGCGCGGCAACACTGCCGAGATCGCCAGAGCCGCCGACGCGCCACAGATGGCGACAGCACCGCCGGACAATATAGCTTGCGCGCGGTTCATGCCCAGACGACGTCCCAGCAGCACCCCACACAGCAGCGTGGTTGCGACTGCGGCGATGACAATAGCCGCAGTGCTCCAGCCCAGCCCAGCAATTTGACTTGCCGTGATTCGAGCACCGAGCAAGCCGACGCCAAGGCGCAGCACGGTGCGCGAGCAAAATTCGATGCCGGGCCTGGTGGTGACGTCCTGACTGAGGTAGTGAAAAGCCACACCAAAGAACAGCGCGTACAACAGCTGCGGCCCGCCGTGCAGCGTGGATACCAGGGTAGCGGCCATCGCAATCACACAAGACAAGGCAGTTCCCGGGAGCAGTTGAATCAAGTGCGGCGGTAGCCAAGCGGGTTGGGCCGTGTCGGCAGATGACGTTGGCGACAGGAAATTGAACACAGTCAGACCTCTTTTGAATAGCGCGCATGGGCTCAGCGTGGAAGGGTCATAGCCCTCTATGAATTTAATAATAAGTAAAAGTCATTAAATAAAAAAGCGGATAATATTGCTTAGAATGATCGATAAATCCAATCAACAATCATTCCAGCGTCTGCGCCTTAACCTGCGTCACCTCGAAGTCTTTCTGGCCACGGCGCGCGGCGGCAGCACACGTGCGGCGGCTAACCGGATTGCACGCTCGCAATCTGCAGCCAGCACCTCGCTGGCTGACCTCGAGGCCGCACTTGGGGTCGAACTGTTCGACCGCATCGGCCGACGCCTGCTGCTCAACGAGAACGGACGCGCGCTGTTGCCCAAGGCGCAGGCTCTGGTCGAACAGGCGACCGAAGTGCAAGCCTTGTTCATGGACGAGCACGCCGCACCCTTGCGGGTGGCCGCCAGCTTTACGATTGGCGAATATTTGTTGCCGAGCCTGGTGTCGCAATGGGTGCAACTGCACCCCAAGAGCCAGGTCCATCTGCGCATTGGCAATACGAGCGAAGTGATAGCAGCGGTAGCTGGCTTCGACGTCGACATCGGCTTCATCGAGGGGGCTCAGACGCATTCTGAACTTGTCTTTCGGCCTTGGCTGGATGACGAAATGGTGATCCTCGCTGCACCGGGCCATCCGCTGGCGAATCGCTGCGCGACGGCCCGACAGCTGGCTAACGTCACCTGGGTGTTACGGGAACAGGGCTCCGGCACGCGCCAGATCGCGGATGAGTGGTTGCTGAAAAATCTGGCTCATGTGCGCGTCGGCTTCGAGCTCGGCAGCACCGAAGCGATTAAGCGCTTAGTGGCGACAAGCGATGCCCTCGGCTGCCTTTCGCGGTACGCGGTGGCGCAAAGCGTGGAAGACGGGCACTTGGTCGAACTGCGAACACGCCTACCCAAGGCAACCCGCAAGTTCGCCATCGCGCTACACCGCGAAAAGCGGCTAGGCCGCGCGACCACGGATTTCCTGGCGCACTGCAGCGCCGCTGCGCCGCTGAGGTTGGTGGCCAGCTAGATGATTCGGAACCTTTCTACGCCTGCCCCAAAGGATCAATCGTCAGCTGGAGACCCAGCGCCTTCACCACCTTGACGCCGACCGAAAACTGACCCAGGGTCAATATTCAATCGGCGCCAAAAGGTTGTATGAATGAGAGCGGCCAAGGAGCAAACATTAGTAATAACCTTCGTCAGATCAAGATCCGCTCCACCTCATCAAGCGAGACCTGATCATTGCGCCGGTCATAAAGTCCGGTCGTGCGGGCGCTTTCATGGTTGGCCATCTGCTGCGCAATTTCCAGCTTGCCGCCATTGCGCAGGTACTCCGTGATGCCGGTGGCCCTGAAGGTGTGGCAGCCAATCTTGGTCTTGATGCCGGCCTGCTCGGCGCGACGTCCGATCATCCGCCAGACATCGGACTGGCTCATCGGCCTGGCTGAGAGCGTGGCACTGCGGCCCATGGCCGTGCAGAACAAATACGCTTTCGCGCCAGGCTGTGCCGCTTCCAAGTAAGCATGCAGGTAGTCCTCCAGATTGTGATGGCATGGCATCTCGTGCTCCTTGCCGCCTTTCTCATGCAGCCGTATCCAGGTGCGCCGGCCCTGCACATAGACATCGTCGACCTGCATCTTGATCACGGCGCCCACACGGGCGAAGGTGTAGACCATCAAGCCGATCAGCGCGCGGTCGCGCAGGCCGGTGATGGTGGAGGTGTCAATCGCATCAATCAGTGTCCGCGCCTCGTCTGCGGCCAGCACGGGCGTTTTCCCTTTCTTGACCGAATGCCTGGGTCCGCGCACCGAGGAGGCTGGGTTGCTTGGTATGACCTGGCCAACGACCAGCCAGTCGAACAGCACGCGCAGCGCGGCCAACTGCAGCTTGACCGATGGCGCGGTCATCTGCAACTGCAGGGTTTCGATGTAGGCGGCCACATGGACCGGCTCGATGGCTTGCAGATCATCCAGGCCGTATTCGGCGCACCAGGCGCTAAAGCGGCTGGCGGCTCGCGCGTAGGCCCGGCGGGTGTTCGGGTTGCGGATTTGCGCGGTGAAGTGGGTATTCCGGACCAACGTGACCGGTCATTCCGGTCCATCGTGACCGACGATTCCGATCGAACGTGACCGGGGATTCCGGTCTGAACGTGACCGATTTGCGGGGTGACCGGAATGACCGGTCACGACGGCGGAATCACCGGTCACGGTACCGGAACGATGTCGTATGCCACCGTGATGGTGTTGCGCACATTCATCCACTCGATGTGGGTAGCCTTCCCGGCTTTGGCCTGGGAGACGGCATGCCCGCAGCAAGGATCCATATGCGCAAGATCAAAGACGTCCTACGTCTCAAACTCCATGCAGGGCTGTCGCACGAACGCGTTGCCGCTTCCCTGAACATCTCCAAGGGCGTGGTGGCCAAGTACACCAGCCTGGCCGCAGCAGCCGGGCTGGACTGGCCAACGGTTGAACGCCTGAGCGAGGCCGCACTCGAACGCCGCCTGGTCGGGGGCAGAGCCGACCGCCCCAGCCACTACGCCCAACCGGACTTCGGCCGCATTCACCAGGAACTGCGCCGCAAAGGCATGACGCTCATGCTGCTGTGGGAAGAGTACGTGGCCCAGCACCCGCAGCAAAGCACCTGGCGCTACAGCCAGTTCTGCGAGAACTACCGGCGCTATGCGCTGCGCCTGAAGCGCTCGATGCGCCAGATCCACCGCGCCGGCGAGAAGCTCTTCATCGACTTCGCCGGCCCCACCATGGAGCTCACCGATGGCAGCCGTGCCCACATCTTCGTGGCAGCGCTGGGTGCATCGAGCTACACCTTCGCCTGTGCCACGCCGCGCGAGACCATGGCCGACTGGCTCCATGGTTGCGCACGGGCCTTGAGCTTCTTTGGCGGCGTGCCCCAGCTCATCGTGCCCGACAACCCCAGAGCCATGATCGCCAACCCCAACCGGTATGAGCCGCGCACCAACGACACGGTGGCTGACTTTGCGCGCCACTACGGCACCTCGGTGCTGCCCGCCCGCCCACGCCACCCCCAGGACAAAGCCAAAGCAGAGTCGGCGGTGCAGGTGGTCGAGCGCTGGATCATGATGCGCCTGCGCCACCAGCGCTTTGCCAGCGTGGACGATCTGAATGAGGCAATAGTCCCGCTGCTCGACGAGCTCAACAGCAAGCCTTTCCAGAAGCTGCCCGGCAGCCGTGCCAGCGCGTTTGCCGATCTGGATGCACCGGCCCTGCAGCCGCTGCCTTTGCAGCCCTGGGAGTTCGCGGTGTTCAGGACCGTGCGCGTTCACATCGACCACCACGTCGAGGTCGATGGTCACCGTTACAGCGTGCCGCAAGCCCTGGTCAGTCAGGTGATAGAAGCCCGCATCACGGCTGGGGTGGTGGAGTTGCTGCACCGTGGCCAGCGTGTGGCCGCCCACGCCCGCAGTGCCCACAAGGGCGGCTTCACCACCGTGGTCGAGCACCTGCCCGCCGCCCACCGCGCCCACCTGCAGTGGACGCCCGAGCGGCTGATTCATTGGGGCCAGAGCATCGGTGTGGCCACCGGGCGCACCGTGGAGCGTTTGCTGGTCGAGCGGCGCCACCCCGAGCACGGCTACCGCGCCTGCCTGGGCTTGCTCTCGCTCTCACGCAAGTACGGCAAACCCAGACTGGAAGCCGCCTGTTTGGTCGCGCTGGAGCTGGGCACGGCCAAGTACAGCCATGTGCGCGACATCCTGGCCAACGGGCGCGACCAGGTCACACCGGGCACCACGCCTGAATGGACGAGTCCTGACCACGCCCATGTGCGTGGGCCAGGCTACTACCAGTGATGGCCCCGTGCTTCACCCAATCAAGCAAGCAAGAGAGAGAACAACCCATGATGATGAACACCACCCTGGAACAGCTGCGCGGCCTGAAGCTCAACGGCATGGCCGCCGGGCTGCACGAGCAGCTCAGCAGCACCGGCCTGCACGGCCTGAGCTTTGAGGAACGCATGGCGCTGCTGGTCGAGCGCGAGGTCCACTGGCGCAGTGACAAGAAGCGCGAGCGGCTGATGAAGGAGGCGCGGCTGAAGTACCCGCAGGCGGCCATTGAAGATCTGGATACCCGCAGCGGGCGCAGCATCGAGCGCAAAGCCATCATGAGCCTGGTGCTAGGCGACTGGATCGATTCGGGCCACAGCGTGTTGATCACCGGCCCCACCGGCGCGGGCAAGTCGTGGCTGGCCTGTGCACTGGCGCAGTACGCGTGTCGGCGTGGGCATTCGGCGCTGTATCAACGCGTGCCGCGTCTGAGCGAAGAGCTGCGCATCCGCCACGGCAACGGCACGTTTGGCAAGTGGCTCATGCAGTTGGCCAAGACGGATGTCTTGCTGCTCGACGACTGGGGCATGGCCGCCATGGATGCCCAAACGCGAGCCGACTTGCTGGAAATCATCGACGACCGCGCCGCCACCAAGGCCACCATCATCACCAGCCAGCTGCCCATCGAGCACTGGCACGCGTGGGTGGGTGACGCCACCATTGCCGACGCGATGCTGGATCGGCTGATGCAGCGCCACCACCGTTTCACCCTCACGGGCGAGTCCCTTCGTCAGAGGCTCAAAACAAGCAAACAGGAGAAACATCCAGACCCATCGTGACCGATCAACCTAGAATTTGAGCGCGCAACACTTCACGCGGCGCGACCGGTCACGATGCACCGGAATCGGCGGTCACGTTCGCCGGAATACGCACTGAGACTTACGCTGAGACGCTGACCCTGGCCATCGAGGCCTTGCATGACGGGCTAGAGCAGCGGGGTGCCAAAGCGCGAGACGACATCGGGCCCGGCATCCGCACCTTGCATGTGGCTCGCCAGGGCAGAAGTGGGCGTCACTTTGTGGTCTTCAGAGAGGCCAAAGATCAATATATCGATGTCCTGCGCCTGCTTCACGACAGCATGGACTTGGCCAGGCACATCCCACCTGCCAACGACCAATCACACTGACGACCAGAGCGGGAATTTGTGCCAAACCCGCAGCGATTGCCATTTATCCTCAACCATTGCTAACGGCAGTGGAGAGTGAGTTCGATCCCAGTCGCCCGCCCACCACCAAATCCAAGGGGACAGACTTTCTCTGTCCCCTTTTCTTTTGGGCTTTCAGCCCAGTAACGGCGCTGCTCGGGGCATGGCCTTGAGGTCGTGGCCCGTCAAAATCCCCCCATTTTTGAGTTTTTGACGAGAGGTTTTCTCTCTTTTCTCTGTTTGTCTCGAGGTCTTCTCCTCGAGACAGACCTAGGATTCATGCGGCTTTCCGCACGGCGGTTTGATGTGAACCAAGACCACCATAGTTGCCAAGCATGATTTGAGACGCCTTTGGTTGTACAAGTTTTGTTCGTGGTGCCCCCATGGGAACCGAGGGGCGCTTTAGGGTGATTTCTGTGGAGGGGTGCTTTACAGTGATTTGAACTACCGGTGAGAGCGCTCCCTGCGAGCTTGTTCTCGCAGCATGAATAGGTACAGGCCTTCCACCTTTTCACGCGCCCAGGGGGTCTTGCGCAGGAATTTCAAGCTCGAACTCACGCTCGGGTCGTGCGAAAAGCAGCGGATCGGAATCTGGTTGGCTAGTTCTTCCCATCCGTAGTGCGCCTCGAGGGCTCGCACGATCGCCTCGAGCGTCACACCGTGAAGGGGGTTGCGCGGTTGTTCGGGGCGAGCAGGCAGGCCGTTCATGCCTTGATTGTCCCTCGCTATCCGACCGCGACCTGCCTTGGTGCGAATTTCAAAGCGAAGGTCTGGAGTGCAGCGGTAACAGCAACTCCGTCAGTTACTGCCACTGGAGGCGGCCGGCCAGAAGTGGCCTTTAGCTTGCCGGGTACCAACGTCAACAACTGAACTTTGTTCTGCCGCTCGTTAGATTGCAACCTGATCATTTGAACGGCCAAATTACCACCAACACTTGCCGGAGATGCTATGCACACTTCTTAATCGCTGCCGACTATCAAGATGGGATTTCTTTCCGATACCACTTGATTACAAATCCTTCCGGCGCTGGCTTGAACGGATCATCGTCATCTGGCCACCGATTAGTCCGACTTTGAAATTCGCGCAGTGCTTTCGCATCAAGTTTGATCACTACGATATGTTCGTTCTCGCCACCACGGAGCCTACATAGGTCCCTCTTGTGGTTGGTCTTTTCGGGGGCTCGCACGCGACTGTCGCCAAAGCGCCTGTTGTTGACCAGAGCCACATACGCATGAACGTCTAAGCTGGCGGATTCCACCAGCGCCGAGAAGGTTTCAAGGTCTTGATTCCAAGATAGGACCATCATGCAGTCCACAGCCCCTTGAAAATTCAGTCGATGCTGGACATTCTGAAGCTCGGAGCAGACCAATACGCCAAAGGCAAAATCTTTGTGGAGGTAAACAGGCTTGACGCTGCGATCCAAGGGGAACGAGGTCCAATGCTTACCGAAATCCCTTTGTAAGAGGAGATCCTCTCCTGGGGCAGGCAGTGTTTTTGGCTGGTGTATTCGGACAAATGCGGGGAAGCCAAGGCGATCATCGGCAAGGACAAGAACCGCCTCGCTGTGAATGGACGATTCTGCGACGTGATAGTCCAGGCCGGCAATTAGGTTGATTCCTGAATCCCGAAGCAGCCCCGTGACGGTGCCAAGCCAGCGTTCTGGGAGTGACAATTCCGGTAACAGTAAATGCGTGGGTCTCGGGCTTGCTTGAATGGCTTGGTTCACCACATCTTCAATCCGCTTGTATCGAAACCTGGACAAGTCGGAACGACCGCTGGCGGCTGCTTTCCATGTGTCGTCCGAGGTCAATAAGCTGCTGATGCCAAGCAATACCTGCTTGCGGTGCTCGCCATCCAGAATAGCCAGTTGGATGTCATCTAGGTTGATATCACTAGCCTCTTGCACCGTAGGGCCAAGAAGCGACTCCCAGACCCATACGCCCCGAAGCGCCCGCACATAGCGCGCCCAATTCCTGGCGGGGGTTTTCTTGTCGCCTACTCTGCCGACGAAAACACAGTCATGTGGCAGAAATAGAGAAACCTCCTCTGTCGAATATGGGCGCGTGGGAAATAGATATGGCATGAGGGATGCGGTCCCGCCCTCGGATACCCATTTCACTACTAGGGGGTGTACACGGTAGGTGCTCAGATCATCGCTACCAGTCGATCTCTGAAGGAAGTCAGAGAGATCGCCAAGACGGTCGTAACAAGCGGCCAAAGATAACTCATCGCTAACGAATGGGCGCTGACGAATTGCATCCCTTCGTAGATGATCCTTGTAGGCAGTTTTCGCCCAATCAGCTTCGCGAATTGCGAGCGAGACGGCCTCCAAATCTTCTTCCGTGCCTTCCAGGCCGACAGCCGCACACAACTTAAGAGCAACCTCAGGCAAGGATTGCATACCGCCCCCCAGCTTTCCCCAGCGCAGTGACCTGGATATGGCGTCCGCAGCAGACTTTCTCACACCGTCCCGGACTGAGTCCCATTCGACCCAAAGAATTTTGTCCGGTGCTGTGTCATGTCCGTTCACACGGACACAACTCCTTTTCGTAGCCTTCTCTACCTCTGTCAGGGAGGTCATCGCCGCATCGAACAGCCGTTTAGCATCCGACCAGTCTTTTAGCGCCACGGCCAGCGATAGTAAGCGCGGTAAGTAATCTAGGTGATCAAAAATTTTGTCTGGCCGAAGGATGTGGCTCAGGGCGAATTTGTAGAACTTGCCGCGTTCGCCCTTCCAGTCCTCACGACGCAAGTCTCGCGACAGGGTTTCCACAGCACGCAACAAGACAGACCAGCCCAGCCGCCTAACGGACAATCCGTCAGCCCGGCGCAATGTGTCCGCTTCTTCTGATGCCTGCCCTGCGGCAGCCAAAACCTTGGCAGCGGCCATGGATTCCAGCTTGTCAGGGTTTGGCATCAAACGACGTTCGCTCGACACGCTCCGAATCTGAGACTCGATGCTATCCAGCAAGTCCAGACCACCTTGTCCCTCCAGGAAAAAGACCTTCTGCTTGGACTGTTGCAGCAACAACGTGGTCTTGCCTTGATAGTCCTCCGGTAATTGCAGATATATCTCTTCTTGACCCTTTCCTGGCCGTGGGAAGCACGTCGTCCGCTTCGCGATGAACGTCTGCAACTGCGGGAAATTAACCACCCCCTCTGGATCACGCAGAACGATGAAAATATCGTCCACATATCTGCCGTAGTAGACAGGGCTCAGCTGTTGCTCGATTTCACGGTCTAGACCAATCAGCAGGGCGTTCGAGACCACTCGGGAAATGGAGAGGCCGATGGGCAAGCCGCCAACGAGCGGGCCTTCCCCTTTTTTGGGCTTACACCCCAGTTCGTTCAGTATGACCAAAGCCTTATCTGACCAAGCCGTCAGCGCATCTGCAAAAGCCGTGGTGAATTCCAGCTCCCACTGTTCCAATTCGATTTGCGCGTATTTTCGGAAGCGTTCATCCTTCATGAATGCCGGATCAATCCGATGGTAATAGCTGGTTAAATCCATCGTGATGGCGATGACAGGACACTCAGCCTCTAACTCCTTGCGGATTGCCTTGAGACCCCGTTCCCGCCACTGCCGATAGGGTGCGAAATACGGCTGGAATGAACCGATTGCCTCTGTGTGATAAGGACCAAGGGCGCCCTCCGGAGAGCCGGGCTCAGGTCGATACCTGCGCAAACGGGAGCCATAAGCTGAACTGGTCAATGCTGCATCAAACTTGTGCCCGACCAGATTGATCCAAAGCGCGGACAGAACATGCATCTCAACCGGGAAGTCGCCAACCAAGCGGAATTCCGGAGTCAGGTCATGCGTGTCGCATAGATGTTTGAAGGCACGTTCAGGATTGGAGAAGAATCCATGTCCATTCGGTATCTTCTGGTTCGTCTTGGGGTTGGTTGACAGCTTCTTGGCGACTGGGCGTGGCTTGCCCAGGTTTTCCGCAAGAACATCGAAAATCAGGCCAGCCTGAAGACGTTCCAGCAAGCTCATCAACCGCTTCGGCAGGGTTGATTCGTAATCGACGAAATCGCGGGCGACAAAGAGCGAGCGTTCAAAATAGCAGTCCGCCTTGGCCTTCCTGAAGGCATAAAACAAGTCGGTCAAGGATAAGTCGGACCAGGACTCGATCTTGGGCTGTGTCATACCCTATCCCTTTAGTAGTTGGTTTCGCCTGAGCAGCCCCTTGGTGAGCGACATGGTTTTTCTTTGTTAGTCGGATATTACCTTGGTGGTTGCATCGACGTCTCTCAAATAGACCAGGCGGAGGTCCCTTGTAACCACCGCGGACTGAGATGAGTGCTACTAAACGACGGCTAGACCAAATTGACCTAGGCCAGTGCCCATCCTCAAGCAAGAGCCATACAACTGACTTGGATGTCTCTGGCTCATCTTCGTAGTTGAGTGGCTGTAATGGCTTCACTATGCCGAGGAGTAGTGGTATTGAAATCTGCTGAAATGTGCTGATTCGTCCACTCCTGTACACTTACCACAACATGTATCACGGCACCGGCATCTACTCGGTTTCGGAAGCTTCGCGGCTCATCGCCGTGGATAACCGGGACATCCGCCGCTGGCTCTTCGGTTACCACTACCGCAAGACTGCTGGCGATGCCTTGTCGCGTGTGGACATTCCCCCACTATGGACGACACAGCTCGTAGACGAGCACTTCGATGAAGACGTGATCGGCTTCCACGACCTGCTTGAGCTGCGCTTCATTCGGGAATTCATGCGCAACGGCGTTTCGTTGAGCGTTGTGCGTCGCTGCCTTGCAAGTGCCCGCGATCTGTACGGCGTGTCTCACCCCATGTCCTTGCCGAAGTTCATGACTGACGGCAAGACCATTTATGCTGAGGCCGTGTCTGAAGAGAAGCATTCAGCATCGATGGTTGACCTGAAGAGCAGGCAGACAGTTTTCAAGGACATCATCAAGCCATCACTCTATGCTGGCATCGAGTACGACGGGAACCGGGCCAGGAAGTGGTATCCGGAGCGTGTTTTGAGGCGCGCCTCCCCCATCGTTATCGACCCAACTCGCCAGTTCGGTGCGCCCATCATTGAGGAAACGGGGACGCCGACCAGCGTGCTGTATTCAGCGTTCTTGGCCGAGGGCGGGGATCATCACGCACGGATCATTACAGCACGGGTCTACGAAACGTCTGAAAAGCACGTCGAAGCTGCTGTCCGCTTTGAGGAAAGCCTCAAGCGGACCGTCCATTGAACTTCTTATTTGACAACAACATGCCACCCGGCAGGTGGGTGGTCGGCATCGCATCCATCAGCCATGCCAGGTTTGAAGATAACCAAGTGGGCGAAATCGTTCACCTGTCAGAAAAGTTCAGGCCGAACACGCCAGATGTGGAGTGGCTTGAAACTCTGGGGCAAGAGCGAGGCCAGTGGACAATCATTTCGCAGGATGCGTTTCGCAAACGTAATGGTGCTGAACGTGAACTGCTGCGGCGTCACAATCTCTCGGTCTTCGTGCTTCAAAACTCCTGGGCGTCCAGAAGATACTGGGATAAGACATCCCAATTCCTGCTCTGGTGGCCTCGCATTGTGCAACACGCTTGCAGCACTGAAAGAGCGGCACTTGAGGTGCCATGGAGAGTTACTGGCAAGTTCAAGCAGATCTAGGTTGTTTGAGGCTCCTGACGCTATTTTCTGTGGCATCCTGTGCTGTTTAAGCAAGTCAGAAGACATTAGCAATCGGCAGCAAAAGTGGCTCGCTGCAACGATCATTTCCATCTGTTGCCTCTAAGGTTGCATATTTTCCAAATTCCACCAGGCAGCTGGTGTGCGAACTCTGACAACGACAGTTGGATCGCTGTCCTATTCTGAGAACAAGCTGACGTCATGGCCCAGGGAGCGCAATGCCTTGTTTGTGCGATTGTTCCGTGGGGGAAATAGATCAGGACGAGCCCATCCAACAGCCTCCCCTAAAGAGCTGGGTCCAAAGTGGTCGTATCGCCATTTGTGGTCTGTTGTCACTATCCAGAGACGTTCGGTCATATTTGGAACGGATTCGCCCCAAACCAGAAATTCCAGCAAATCTTTGACATGCATCTGAGTGTCTTCACGATCCATGTCCCACAGCCATTTAGCGACCCGATTTGATCGCTCTCGCTCAGTCTCATGGTGGCCCTGGGGAAGACCCAGGGTGGAGTTCCTCATTTGCCTTGCGTGCGTCTTGAATGCATGCACCTCATGAAAAACCTCTTGGAAGTCTTCAAGTTTCCATGTATTCATTTCCTGAAGTGAAAATCTTTTGCGAATCCAAGGAGCAATTTTTTTGATGAATACATCTTCGCCGTAAGGTGCTTCAGGAAGGGCGGCCCACCACTCGGCAGCGTCCGATAGTGCAGCTCCAGGATTCTCGCGATGCTTCAAAAAGGCGCGATTGACTAGTTCAACGCTCTTGGCGCTTTCGCCATCGCCACGTTCATCGCGAACCCTCACGTAGTAATACGCATGTAGAAACTGATCGAAATGAACCGCTGGCTCAGCATCAGCGGGAACCCATGCGGGGCGTTTGTTTAGCTTGGTGAAATCGTGACAGAGGCCTCTTAGCAGCTGTAGTGTTTGAGTCCACTCAGTCGTGAACCGAGTGAAAGCTGTGGTCTGTAGTTTGGAGCGCGGGGTAGTCAGCCCGCTGTGAGTTGGGATTCCCTTGGTAACCTCTTCAAACTGGGACTTAAGTTTTTGCCTTGCGGTGTTGACACCAATTTCCCAGGTGCCAAGCTTGCTTAGCGCCTTGACCAATTCAGCTGTAACTGGAGCGGATACATCTTTGAGATAGTTGAACTGTTGTTCGAGATCAAGCTGCAGTTGGCTTCCAACGATTTCTGACTCTTCAAAGAAAACGCCGCATTCGACATTCGTGAACCAAGCATTGGACGTCAGATTTGCTGAACCGATATAGGCTCCAAATCCGTGCCACCAGATGATCTTGGAGTGAAAGTGCCCTTTAATTAGTCGCGGGTTAACTGCGAGCGGACCAGCCAAGAGCATGCGCTCCAGAACAGGTACTGCAACGGCAGCATCTTCGTCTAGCAAACCATAAAAATCCAGAAAAATCTTGTGCTCGTAGCAATGTTCGAAAAAAGGATTGTTTTTGGTCCCGTAAGCCACAGCAGCTGTAACCCTGCTGCACTTTCCTGCAGCCTTGTTCATGAGGTCTAGCAGTCTGATTCCGTTCATTTCACCCATCACAACTTGCATAACTGGTGCCTCATTGCCAAGAACTGGTGGTGCTGATGTGCGGCTAAAAAATTTATACCGCTTTATACATTTAGTCTTGCGATTGTGCGCTCGTGTGAGTTTTACGGATGATTGACTCAGAAATTTTTTCAAAATTCCAACTGTTGTCCCCCATTGGCCCGCTAAAACACTCAGCAAAAAGGGCGTGATTTGCATAGGATTTGAGTTCATCTTTGATCGATGAAACAACCCTAATGCAACGCAAAAATTCCACCCCTTCAAGACCTCAAGCCGAGGCAATAGTCAACAGCGGTTACCGCAATATTCTCCGAATCTTCCGTTTATCTGCGTCAGCAGCGTCATGCCCCAATCGGGCATTGGAAGACGCATGCAGCAGTCGCATTAATGCGACTGGGCGAGACAAGTTTCTGGACTTCCATGGCCACCAGAGCGGCAATGACAACCCGTCTCAACACCATGGAGTCTATGCATGAAACCACGCTCAATTACCCTGCGCTCGAGCATCGTCGCTGGCAAAGTTGCCAAGAAAATAACTGATCTGTCCGGCCTCAAGATGTCCGAGCTTTGGCTCGAATGGGACAAGCATTTTCCCCACCGGCCGTCTTCCCCCAACCGCCTGCACATGCAAGCTCGCTTGGCCTACCGGTTTCAGGAACTGGCGTATGGAAGTTTGCCTACGGCCACGCGCGAGCGCCTTGCCGATCTGGGTGAGTTGCACTCCAAGATCAAGGTCAATGCGCGGCCGGCCTTGGGGGTATTGCCTGGCACCACGCTCCTGCGTGAGTTTGATGGCCGCAGGTACTCGGTCACTGTGCTCTCGGATGGTCGCTATGAATACCAGGGCCAGTCATACAAGAGCCTCTCGGCCATAGCCAAGTTGATCACCGGTACCCAATGGTCCGGTCCGGCATTTTTTGGCCTCACAGGGAAGAAAGCATGAGCTCCGCCGTACAAGCCATTGCCTCCAAACGGTGCGCCGTCTATTGCCGTGTCTCGTCTGACGAGCGGCTGGACCAATCGTTCAACTCCATTGACGCTCAGCGGGAGGCGGGTGCGTCGTTCATTGCCAGCCAGCGCAGCGAAGGCTGGGTCCCCGTGATCGATGACTATGAAGACCCTGGGTTTTCTGGCGGGAACATGGACCGTCCTGGCCTCAAGCGCCTGCTCCAAGACATTCAGGCTGGAATCATTGATGTCGTGGTCGTCTACAAGATCGATCGGCTGTCCCGATCGCTGGCTGACTTTGCCAAGATGGTGGAGATCTTTGACAAGTACAAGGTCAGCTTCAGCTCTGTGACCCAGCAGATCAATTCGGCCACCTCCATGGGCCGCTTGATGCTCAATGTCCTGCTGTCTTTCGCTCAATTTGAGCGAGAAGTCACGGGCGAGCGCATCCGCGACAAGATTGGCGCGGCCAAACGCAAAGGCATGTGGATGGGCGGCGCCGTTCCCCTGGGTTACCGGGTTGAACAAGGAAAGCTGCTGATCGAGCCCAAAGAGGCGCAAACCATCCGATGGATCTACGAGACCTTTGCCCAATCGCGATCCACAACGCTGCTGGCCAAAGAACTCATGGACAAGGGCATCCGCGGCAAGACGGGAAAATTCATGTGCAAACAGGGGCTCTACAAGCTCCTGACCAACCGGCTGTACCTGGGCGAGCTTGGGCACAAAGGGGAGTATTTCCCCGGAGAGCATCAAGCCATCATTGAAACCAAGCATTGGGAGCAGGTCCAGGCAATCATGGCCACCAATTCCCGCCAGCGGGCCAGCGATGTCTGGGCGCAGCGGTCCAAATATGAATATCTGCTGCGCGGCATGGTGTTCACGCAGGCGGGTGACATTTACCTGCCCATGACGACCCGAAAGAGCAGTGGCAAAGCCTACCGGTACTACGTCGTCAACAAGAACCACAACATGGGCGCCGGCACGGTCTCCATGCCTAACTTGCCCGCCGGTGATCTCGAAAAAGCCGTCATGGAGCAAGTTTTGGCTGTCCTGCGCTCGGGCCAGATGGTCAACAGCTATTGGCAACAGATCAAAAGCAGCAACTCCGAATTGACGGAGCCGCAGGCGATGGTGGTGTTTTTCAAGAACACGGCAAGCATCTGGAACACGCTGGGTGCCCAGGCCAAGCAGGACATCGTGCGAACCCTCATCAAACGCGTGACTGTCACGCCTGAGGGTATTGAATTGGCCTGGCGCTACGAGACCTGGGGGGCGCTGATTGGCGTCATGCCTAAGGGGACGGTCGGCCGTGAACTTCTTGAGATGGAGGCCGCATGAACCGTGTGCAAGTGATTGGTTCTGGCACATCCAGGATGGATGAGACCGCCCAGCTGTTGACGTTCGTACCGCTGAAGTTCGCAAAACGATCTGGCCGAAAGCAGGTGTTTGGACCCGATGACGCGTCGGCGCAGCATGCATCGCCTGCGGCTAGGCCCGACACGACGCTCTTGACGGCTCTGGCCAAGGGATTTCATTGGCAGCGGCTCATTGATATGGGCGTGTGCAAAAGCGGCACAGAGATCGCCAAGCGCGAGGGGCTGGATCTGACGGTGGTCAATGAGTTGCTTCGGCTCACGCGGCTGGATCCGCTGATCGTGGAAGACATCCTGGATGGAGCGCAACCCACGTGCTTTACCTTGAATTGGTTTGCCAGAAATGCCATGCCCATTGAATGGCACGCCCAGCGGCCTTGGCTTGAAGCGATCGAGGGGGACGGCATGGATGGTCCTTAGCTGGCGACACCCAACCAGGCCGGACCGGGCTGGACCGGGCCATGGGCCTCGCTCCCATTTTTATCAATCAACCAAAGAGCGGGGTTCCTGCTCTGGAAAGAACAATCATGAATTCAGCAATGTCAGCTCAGTCGGCTATTCCTGCACTTGGGGGCGTTCCCCAGGAAATTTTTACTGCCCATCAGGCGCATTTGAGTGGATGCGATCTTGCCTCGCGTTGGGGCATGAGCCCCAGAACCCTGGAGCGCTGGCGAATGGAGGGGCGTGGCCCCATCTACCTCAAGCTGGGCAAGCGTGTGGTGTATTCCATGAGCACAGTCTTGGAGTATGAACAACGCATCACGCACATCTCCACTTCCGAGCGGATCCAGCACTGACGCTGGGGATATGCCACTTCGGCCTTAACTGCAGGCATGACTCAACGGTTGATTTAAGCGCCTAGCCTCTTTGATTTAAACCATATGCGAGCAGCGCAATCTGCTTGCAGGGAGAAACTTTTTCATGCAACAAGCAAGCTATACCGCCGGGCACCAGGTTCCTGGAATCCATTTGAACCACAAGAGCACACGCGCAACCCATCAGCTCTACAACCATACGGCGATTGCGCACAGCGAACAGGTGATCTTTGTCGAAGATGAGCTGTCCGCGCAGGCCCTCATTGAGCGGGGTCACTGTGCCACCACCATCGTGCAGGATTGGCAGCAGCCCTTGGGCTGGACCAATTGGATGCCAATGCATGGCAAACAAGTCCTCGTATGGCCCAAACGGGACGAGCGCGGCTGGGAAATTGCCATGAAGGCGGGACAGGTCATCCTGAGGGCAGGCAGCCAAAGCTGCGGTATTCTGGTCCCACCGGCAGACAAGCCCATGGGCTGGGATGTCATCGAAGCCGTGCATGAGGGTTTTGATGTGGATGGTTTTTTGGCCGATGCCGTGCGCCAGGCCGTGAAACCGCAATCACACTGGGAAAGCCTGATCGAGGGCTTGTCAGAGCCCGTGGCGGGCATCGACTACGCAACAGAAAACGGCGTGGCCCTGGCATTCACCCATCACTTTGAGCGCGATGTGAGTTACTGCGCCGTTTGGGGCAAGTGGCTGATCTGGAACGGCAAGCGCTGGGATATCGATGTGATGATGAAGGTCAAGCACTTGGCGCGGCTGGTTTGTTGCAGTGCAGCGCAATTCATCAGCAAGCCGCATGTGAAAGCCCGCATGACCAGTGCCGGTGCCATTGCGGCCATTGAACGCATCGTGCGCACCGATCCTCGTCATGGGGTGCCGGTGGAGCATTGGGATGCCAATGTCTGGCTTTTGAACACGCCTGGAGGCATTGTGGATCTGCGCACAGGTGTACTCGGTCCTCACGACCGTGAGCAGCGCATGACGCTCATTACCAGTGCCACCCCCAGTGCACCCCACAGTGGCGCATCTACGGGTTCGCCCAGCAGCCATTGCCCAGTCTGGCTCAGTTTCCTGGCCGATGTGACCGGCGGGGACCAGGCCTTCCAGGATTACTTACAGCGTATGGTGGGCTATTGCCTGACGGGTGACATGAGCACGCATGCACTGTTTTTTCTGTACGGCACGGGAGCCAACGGCAAGTCGGTGTTCGTCAATGCCATCTCTTCAGTCTTGGGTGGATACGCCGCCAGCGCGCCCATGGACACCTTCATGCATTCCTACTCGGATCGGCACCCAACGGAGCTTGCAGGCCTGCGGGGCGCCCGGTTTGTGACGGCCACCGAGACTGAGCAGGGCCGCCGATGGAATGAATCCCGCATCAAGGCGATCACTGGGGGTGATGACATCACGGCGCGCCTGATGCATCAGGATTTCTTTACCTACAAGCCACAGTTCAAGCTGCTCATTGCTGGCAATCACAAACCTGAGATCCGCAACATTGATGAAGCCATGCGTCGGCGCATGCATCTGATCCCGTTCACGATCACGGTCCCACCGGAGAACCGCGACCCACGTTTGACCGAAAAGTTGCTGGCCGAGCGTAACGGGATCCTGGCTTGGGCGATCGAGGGGTGCCGCAAATGGCAGGAGCGGGGGCTCACGCAGCCGCAGTTGGTGGCAGAGGCCACCCAAGAGTACTTTGAGGCTGAAGACGCCATGGGCACTTGGCTGACTGAGCGTTGCAAGCTTGGCCGCCAAGAGAAGGCGTTGACGGCTACGTTGTTCAACGACTGGAAGCTGTGGGCAGAAGCCGCCGGAGAGTACGTGGGCACTCAGCGCCGGTTTTCTGATGGCCTGCTGGCCAGGCGTTTTGAGAAGTGGCGCAACTCCATGGGCGTTCGGGGCTATCAAGGGTTGAGTCTCAAAGAGCCCACTGCGTTGCCTGCAGCCGAAACGCCTGGCGGGGCCGACTAAAAGATGAATACAACCCCAATGGAATCAAGCATTGGGGTTGCCAATCCCATGACACATACGGCGTATGAAAACACTGGTATCTCTATCCTGCGCGCGTACGCGCAAGAAAAAAGAAAAGAAATTAATAGTCAGATGCGTCGAAAACGTCAGTTTCTGCGTCAAAACCGGCCTTGGCCGGTTTTGACAGACCAGCGGCGCACAGAAATATCGTCTGGAATGATGGGCGACTGGAGCCGAAGTCGATGGACAAATCAGCTTTGATACCTCAGCGTCCGGGAAATTCCGGGTACAGATCGCCGCTACTGATGTCGGCCGTGTAAGTGACTTTGTCAAATTCACCTTGCTGTTCGGTCAGGAAGACACCACCGACGGACTGGATGGCCACGCCGTACTTGCGGGTGAGCGCAGTCAGCTCGTTGATGAACTTGCCATAGTCGGTTTCGGTTTCGGTTTGGGGGAGCTTCATGGCTTGCTTTTGGTGGTGGTTTGAAGCGGGCAAGCGTTCAAGGATGCGGCGCTGGCACCAGCTTCGTATGCAGCCTGCAGCGCAGCTTTGATTCCCCAGACGCTCACGTCATGAGAATCCAGGCGATCACTGTGCTGGGTTTGCAGCGTGTCGATGAACAGGTGTTCTTTGGCGAGCCGCTCGAACAGAACGTCAGGTGTGGGCGCGTTGCTCATTGTTTGCACCCGACGTGGTCGGTAGTGAATCGGTTTCTTGCATTGGCCATGTCGCTTCTCCTTTATACGCTGGGTTGATCCAGTGATACGGATTGACGCTCTGGTTCAAGGAAAAGCCAAGTCAATTGCTTGATGAGTTGCAGACAACTGACGGCGGGAGTTTGGTGAGGCGCATGACTGCCAGAAAACGTTCAGGCCCGTGGGTCGCGAGGGGATGCGGTGGTGCCAGACAAGTTTTCTGTGCGTGGCTCTATGACGATGCGATCGGCATCCTAGGGGGGAGGGGGGTAAATCTCTACGAGGCCGCGATCAAGATGCGTGGGCTTGCGCAAATTTTTGTGCGTGCAAATTGAGCAAGGGGGGTATCCCCCAAAGCCTGCAGCAAAGGCAGTGCATCAGATGAACATCAAACCAAGCGGGTGATTTATGGGTGGACGCAAGCCACTGCCGACTCAAGTCAAGCAGATCAAAGGGACCTTGCAGCCATGCCGGACCAACTACCACGAGCCCATCCCAGAGGGCTTGCTGGTCGAGCCTCCGGACTACATGCCAGAGGGTGCCAAAGCCGCCTGGCGCTACGCGCTTGAATGCGCCCCGCCCACCCTGATCCGCAAGCTCGATATGTCTGTGCTGGAGATCTGGGCTTGTGCGGCGGATCTCTACCGGCAGGCCCAGGCGGGCATCGGCAAGACCGGGCTCCTGGTGAAGGCGCCCCACAGCGGCGTGCCCATGCAGTCGCCGTATCTGGCCATTGCCAACAAGCAGGCCCAAATCATGACCAAAGCCGCGATCGAGATGGGATTCACCCCGGCATCTCGCTCGCGCATCTCCATTCCAAACGAACGCCCGGGCGAGGAGCTCGATCTCTGGGAGGACATCGTGGGTTGGCCGCTGTAGCCCTTGGGGATGTGCGTCTGCGCCCTGCGAAAGGCCCGTTCGTACACCTCGGTGGCTTCATCCTGCAAACCCAGCGCCCACAGCCGGTTGGCGATGAAGTTCTGGATTTCGAGGTTGATGCTCGAAGAGCGCCAGTCGCCAGCCAACCTGCATTCGCGATTCCTCGGTGTGGTGCGTGCGCAGCCCTGCCCGGCGCTGAGCCTGCCGGCCGCCGGTGCGCGAGCGCCTGCGCGGCCAATACGCGCGCCTGCTGGCGGCACAGTCCTACGAGGAAGCGCTGCTGCCCTGCCTCTACTGAGCGCCGCAATTGCGCGTTTTTGGCTACAGCCCTACGCTGCGGACGGGGCGTTGCAGGGATTCAACCGTCCTGATCACACGCAGTGCCGCATCAAGAAATCCCTGAATCAGTTGGCGGATGGTGGCCGGCTTGTCAGAAGGCACCGGCATGTGATAGACCCACTGTCGAACGCCCAGATAGAAGATCGCCGAATGGAGGCTCCAGATCAACTCCGTCTCTTCGGTGGTCACGCCGACCTCGGCTATAGGCGGCCTATCGTTCTCGTAGCGCAACTCGTCCAGCACATAGGTCATCAGGCGCTCACGCACCAAGCCCCAGTAGCGCGCATTTATCTTCGTTCCATGCAGACCGGCGAACAGGTAGATCCGCACCCACTCATGGCGATTGATCCTGTCTGCATAGCTCGTATAGACCATAACCAAGCGAGCCAGTAGCGGCTGGGAGCGATCACGCAGGGTCAGCTCCCACTGGGGATCCCAGTGACCAGCAAACAGCTCCTTGTACACGCGCTCGATCAGATCCTCCTTAGTAGGGAAGTAACGGAACACAAGCCCGTGCGCGATCCCCAAGCGCTTCGCCAGCTCCCGCGTATTCCCTCCAAAGCCATTCTCGGCAAAAAAGCCGATCGCGCCCTGAACGATCTGCCGTTCGCGTTCCGCGCTGCTCATGTAAGGGCGAGGGACCTTCGGGTCGCCCACCTCGTCTTCCTTTGCCTTTGTGCCGTGTGATCTCGTCCTTTTTGTCATCCGCTTTCCCATGGTTCTTCAATGGACCAGCCGCAAAGGATATCCCTCTTCAGGTGCTAATGTAGCCCAGCCGCCTCTTATAGGTATTTACCCCAATGTGCGCAACTGCTCAACTAAAAATACCCAATAGAGCTTGACATACGTCCAGTCACAAAGATAATATGAGCAAATGATCAACATTATGGGGATTAGAGAGCGATTCGTCCCTGATGGAGCACAGGAGCATCTGCTCATTTTGTGAAGATCTCATCGACCGCCGCGATATCGCAGACAAGAGAAAAAGTAAGCAGACGCTCATAAAACGTCTGCATCCCCCACGAGGCAGGCTCATACGGCGGGCACCACTCGAACATCAACAGTGCCCGCCGCCTAGGAGAAGAGTATGGTGAACTTTGAAACGGAGACGATCCAGCTGACCAAGGAGCAGATGCTCCAACGCGTCGCCCGCCGTGCCGACCTGATCCCGTCGAAGATCGGGTATGTCGACACCGTTCTGCCCGGTTACCAACGTGACACGTTCAACGTGATCGGCACCGGCGTTACGGAGGATCCCCTGGCAGCTGCAGCGCTGCCCAGCGATGGCGGTTTCACCGTCACCTATATCCGCAACAAGCCGGGTGCCCGAGGTGCGCTGCACTCCCACCCCACCCTGGAAGTGTTCATTCCGCTGACCGGAAAGTGGGCGTTCATCTGGAACGACAACGCCGACTTCGGCAAGACCGAGTTCGAGATCGAGGCTGGCCCCGGCGATGTGGTGTCCGTGCCGCCCGGTGTCATGCGCTGCTTCAAGAACGTCGGTGACGAAGAGGCTTGGCTGATCGTGATCATGGGCAAGCAACCTGGCCGCGATGACGCCGGCCGGGTCCTGTGGCCTGAAGAGGTGCTTGAAGAGGCCAAGAGGCACGGCGCCGAACGGGACGAGTCCGGTCAACTGGTGAAGAAATAACGAGGGAACAAACCCCGTTTCCCCATCGGGGGAGACGATCAGGTGGTCTGCAGGACAGGCCGCTTCGCTATCGCGTCATATTCACGGAGTCAAACAATGTCATCAACAAACGATGGCCGCATCCCAGCGGCGAGCCCTGCAATTCGATGACCTAGCAAACTTAGCCATACGTGGATCCGAGGAGTTCAGCGCGGCGGCCGTGAAACCTTCTTCAGAAACCACACGCAGAAAGACCGCTTACCACGAAGCCGGTCATGCTTGTATAGCAGTGATTGAGTCGCAAGGGCGCAACGTTCCAGATTACTGTTCAATTGTGCCAGCGCGTGACTTCGCAGGTATCGTAATGCAGTCTTTAAGTTATGTGCGGCTTCAAAGTTGGGAAATGTCCAAGCCTTGGCGATTGCACAACCATCTGCTTCTAGGGTCCATCCTTTGAGCTGTTGCAGGTTGGCTTGAATTTGTGTGTCGTTGAGTTTCATGCGGATGCCTCGTGTCAGCGTATTTCCGTGGGGCGTGGCATGACTCGGTAGGACAGCATTTTTCCCTTGGCGTCCACCTTGGCTAATACCATATCGCCTGAGCTGATGTTTTCACCCATGTACTCAAAGATATTGACGTGGTGCGTCACCAAAATCAGGGCTTGCGTGCCTTTGGTTTGGAGCTTCTGAGCAATAAAACTTTGCAGTTGCAGGTTTTGTGCTTTGGCTTTGTGCATGTCGTTAAAAAATGATGCCAGGCTGGGTTCAATCTGCCAGACACCAAAGCCTAACAACTGAGCCGTTTCCTTGCATCGACACCAAGCACTTGAATACACCGCGGCATGTTGGACACCCTGGTGGCGAAGCCAGTGACCCACCAATACGGCTTGTTGACGGCCCTCAGCGCTGAGGTTGCGTTGAGTCTGGCAATCCGCCAGCATGTAGTTGACTGGATCCCCCGCACCTGGGGCGAGGGTATGGCGCATCAGCAGCACGTGATCCGATGACGCTAACTTGTCAGATAAGTCGCTTGCATAAGCCAGCGTACCTGCGAACAACCCCCATATGAACAGGGCCCTGCGTTTCAACATCCTGTACTGCATGCTTCAACCCCATTCCCTTCATACCACTTTGAGTGGCGAAGTAAAGGCGTAGCCCACCTTGTGCACGGTCTCCAGTGGCAACTCATCACCCAGAACGTCTCGGATTTTGTTGCGCAAGCGCCTGACCAAGATTTCCATGCGCCTGAAGTCATAAGACGCTGGGTTATGTCCCAGGCTGATCACCAATTCTTGTCTGGCAACCGCTTGTCCAGGGTGATCCGCCATTTTTTGCAGCAATAACGCCTCGGAGTGCGTGAGCTTGATCGGAACGCCTGTGGGTGAGATCAAGGTCCAATTCATTTTGGAGAGGGTCCAGTGCGGCAGGCTTTTGGCCTGAATTCTTCGCATCAGGTTACTCACCAGAGAGGCGAGCTCCTCCAGTTGAATGGGTTTCACCAAATAAACATCTGCACCAGAGCGAATCCCCTCAATGCGCTGTTTGCTCTCGCCACGGGCGGTGGTGATGATGATCCCCTTTTGTCGCAGCACCTCATTTTGGACAAGCCATTGCAAGCCATCACCATCTGACAAGCCCAAGTCGAGTATGAGCACATCCAGCTGGTGTGTTCTGATCCATTGCGATGCGGCGCTGAGACTGCTCACGCCATCTGCAGTAAAGCCCTCGATGTTCAGGTAGGTGACCAAGGCCTCTTGTAAATCGACCTCGTCTTCAATAACCAGAACGCGCCCGAGAGAAGGGGGAATTGAATTCATAGATCCGATCCATCGTGTTTGCCAGCATGGGGCAACCAAACGCAAAAAGTGCTGCCTTTTCCAAGGGCACTTGTTAACTCAATGTCGCCTTGGTGCATTTGAACAATTTTGCGCACAAACGCTAAACCCAAACCAATGCCCGAGATCGTGCTTTCAGGGTCGACTCGGTAATAGTCGTCTAGGATGGCAGAGTGGTGATTGCTGTCAATGCCGCACCCTTGATCCGTGACTGCGATGCCAACCCATCCAGGCTTCGCACGTGTCTCGACGGTCACGGCTTGGCCGCTCTCAGAGTATTTGCAAGCATTGTCCAGCAGGTTTAAAACAACCACTTCGAGCAAGCTCTCATCCGCCCAGACGTCGCCCACGGCTTGCCCGATTTGAAGGTTCAGGGGGTGGTTGGAGTGGTAGACGGCTTGTACGTCAATCAACTCACGCAACCAAGCTGCCAGCGGGATATGCTGCGGCGTCATTTCTCGCATCGATTGCTGCAAGCGGTCGCCCTTGAGCCAGGTGTTGAAAAGCGATAGCAATCGCTGCGTGGCGCTGGACATGACCTCCAGGCGCTTCTCCAGATGCAATTGGCCTTTTTCATGCTCTTTGCGCAGGAGGGTGATTTGGCTTTCAACAATGCCCAGGGGATTGCGAAATTCATGAGAGATCAAGGCCCCAAAGCGCATGTACCGCTCCAGCAATTGTGTCTCTGTGCTGAGGGCACGTTCCAGTTGATCGGTGCGCTTTTGAACCTCTTGTTCCAGACGGGCTTCGGAATGGCGTGCACTCTCCAGAAGATGCTGGTTGGCCAGCAAGGCCTCTTTTTGGGCCACTTCGCGTTCCTGTCGTTCCAGGTGGACAACATCTGCCAATGCCAGTGAAAGCAGAAGCATTTCAAGGGCTGACGAGAGTTGCAGGCTGTAGGATGAAAGAGTGGTGGTGGGTACCAGTTCAAACGCGCGCAAGACGGCAATGGCCGCGCCACTCCACAGCACCAGCCATGCCAATAGAAAATAGCGTGCGCCTTTGTATCCTTGTCGCATCACGGAAACGCCGGCCACTATGACCAGGGCGCCTGCAGGAACGGTCACGATGAACACAGGCAGCACAAGCCATTGAATGGGCAAGCTATGCCAAGGACTGCTGACCAGGCCGATGCCGACCACCAAATAAAAAACAGAACAACCCACCAAAGCCGTTGCGATTTTGGGAGAGTACTTTTTGGCCTGCAAAAAACGATGGGCGAACAGCATGGCAAAGCAGCCAGACAGGCACAGGAAAAAAGACTGGGCCAAGCCATCAAACCAGCCTTGCCCGGACCAGAGGAACATCTGGCCAAACCCATTGCCCGCCAGCATGCCCATGCCGAAATTCCCCACGAAAAAAGTGTAGAGAAAAAAGCGCACATCTTTCAGTGAAATAGACAGAAAGAGGTTGTAGAGCATCAAGGCGATCAAGCCGCCAAAGTAAAGCGCCTGAACAATCAACGTGCTTTGAACGTGCTGAAGAAAGTTGGTTTCAGCCCACGCAGTCAAGGGAACAGTCAGGCTGTGGTCGCTTGTGACTCTAAAGTAATAATTTTGAGGCTCGGTACTGACCTCCACCGGAAAAGCGAAAAAGCGATGGAAAAAGGGACGCGAGCTCAGAGGTAGCGCTCCCCCGGTATGGATGGCCTGTTGGCCTGGTGCGTAAAAGTCAACAGTCAGCAACTGGAAGTAGGGGATCTCCAGTACCCAGGACCTTGGTGCCTCGGCCTCTCTTTGAAGTGGGACGCGAATCCAGTAGACGGATCGGGTAAACCCGAGGTTGATCTGGCCGCGTTCAGTCGGCCATGGCGTGAAGCGTCCAGCCCATTCGGGGCTGCTGATTTGCTCCAGCGTCCATTCTCCTTTGGGGTCTTCCAGGACGGACAGGCTGGAAAGTCGTTCATACGTCCATGCGGGACTCCGCAGCACTTCCGACTGGGCCGGAAGCCAATGCTGTGCTGCCAAGAGAGCCAGCAGCATGAGCAATCGCTTCAAGAAAGACATTCCAAAGGACCCTGTAGTTAGCGGCGAATTCTAGAAGAAAGGATTGCTGGAAAAAATGTCGTTTTTTGACGTTAATTGTCGAATTGAATGTCTTTGCCAATTCAGCCATTCAAATTAGCATAGCCACCCGCCCCAAATCAGGGGCCAGAGTTCGCCAGTTCAAGGCCAAGCAATGGCTGGCCTGCGTGAGCAATTTCTCAGTTTTATCGGAGATTCAACATGTTTGAGCAAGTGGTTCCAGTCAATAAAGATCGTCACGCAGGCAAGAAAGTCCGCACCAGCAACGACTTCAAGTTCGCCTCCAAGTTTCACGTGGCCTATGTCACGGTCCACGAGTTTGCGCGTGCTGCCGCCATTTACCCCTTGGTGTTCCTGGAAGACAAAGCCAGTGACGAGTTTCGTCCTGTGGCCTTGATGGGCCTGGATGCTGGCGAGAACTTGTTCGTCGATAGCGAAGGCCAATGGACCGGCTCCTATATTCCCGCCATCATTCGCCGCTACCCCTTTGCCTTGACCAAGGCCGCCGAGGCTGATCGCTACATCGTCTGTGTGGACGAGGGCAGCGACTTGCTGAGCGACACGGAAGGTGCGCCCATGTTCGACGAGCAAGGCAACCCGACCCAGGTGATTGAAAACGTCAAGCGCTATCTGGGTGAGTTGCAGCAAATGGACACCATGACCCATGAGTTTGGCAAGTTCTTGGTACAAAACAACCTGCTGACACCGTTGAACATGCGCGTCAATGCAGCCAACCAAGTGCGCAACATCACGGGCTGCTATGTGATCAATGAAGAGCGCCTGAACAATTTCACAGACACCAAATTTGCCGAAATTCGCCAAAAAGGTTATTTGCCAGCGATTTACGCCCATTTGATTTCGCTCTCGCAAATTGAGCGCCTGGCTTCTTTGAAAAAGCCAGCTCCGGCACAGGATGCCAAGGCCGAGGTGGCGGGCACCCGCCGCCGCGCCAAAGAAACCCTGCAATAAGCAATCCATGGGGCCCCGATGGCTGCTCTGTCAGGAGCGGACTTCGGGGCTTTTCAGTCTCTGGTTGGAAAGATGTTTTTCAAAGGTGTAGGCATGGGCAAACTTCGTTATTCATGGCGGCAACGGTCTCTGCCTTGGTGTTGTGTTCTGGTCATGGCGGTCACGCCTTTGGCACAGGGGCAAACGTCACCCTCTGAGCCGAAGGCGCTCAGCCTCAAAGACTTGATCACGCAAGTACGCGAAGCCAACAAAGACATTCGCAGCAAGCTTGCTGAAAAAAACATTGCGGCTACGGGCCTTGACCGCGCGGCGGCGGCTTTTCAGCCCATGGCAACCCTGTCGGCCACCAACGGACACAACCGGCTTCCAAACACTTATGAAGAAGCCTTGACGCGCGGGCAAGCGTCTTACTACTTGCGGGACGGTCAGGATTACTCGATGGGAGTGAGCCAACTGGTGTCTACGGGCGCCAAGTTAGAAGCCAAGGCCACGCTGTCCAGGTTCATCACCAACATCAACCAAATGGCGGCCAATCGTCCGGATGGCGCCAAAGACAACCGAAGCTTTTGGGGCCTTACCGTCACGCAGCCTTTGGCCAAAGATGCCGGCGCCACGGTGACCATGGCGCGAACAGTCGTTGCTGAGCTGGACCTGGCGGTGGCCGATCACACTCAGGCCGAGACCGAGTCCAGCGTGGTCGCCGAGGCGGTGATGGCTTATTACGACCTGGTACAGGCCCAGCATCGCGTCGCAGCCGCCCAGGAAAAAATTCGCAATGGCATGCGCTTGCTGACTGAGGCGCGCGGGTTGTTTCGGCAGGGGCGCCTGCCTGAAACGGATGTCTGGGAAGTGGAGAACTCTTTGTCGCGCTTTCAGGCTGGCTTGAGCGAAGCGGAGCAGGGACTGCGTGAGCGTGTGAACCGTCTCAACACCCTGGTCATGAATGCCACGGGGTCTGATGCGAAGGCTTTGCGCGCTTCAGACGCCTTGCCCGATGCACCTGGCGGATCAGCGGGCTGGGACGCTGGACAGGCTTTGCAACTGGCGTTGAATTCCAGATCAGATTTTCTGATGCAAAAAAAGGTCTTAGAGCGTGAGGGCGTGCAATTGGTTTATGCAGAAAACCAGTCCTTGCCCCGCATCGACCTGATCGCCAGTTACGGTCGCAATGGTTTGGCTTATTCGGCTTCCAACGCTTTCAGCGGATCGACGATGAGCGAATACCCCACTTGGACGGTGGGTGTGCAAATGCAGATTCCTTTGGGCGAAAACCGCCAAGGTCGAGCTGACATTGCTGCGGCGAATTTGCGCCGAGAAAACGCATTGCTCGCAGTTAAGGCCCTGGAGGTCCAGATTGCCAATGACATCGACACCGGGCTGCACATGCGTGCAAGTGCGCTTGAGCGCTGGCAGCAATGGCAAGAAGTGGCGCGGCGCGAGCAGCAGCAATTGGATCTGGAGCGCAAGCGCTTTGCAGCAGGTCGCAGCGAGATGCGTGAAATTTTGATGCGTGAAGAAAAATCAGTGAACTCACGCTTGATGGCACTGGAGCAACAGGTGGCCTTCGCCAAGGCCCAGGTGATTCTGGAGTCGGCCCAAGGCATCTTGTTGAAGCGTTGGAATTCATGAGATCTGAGGCAGCCATGCGACGCTGGGTATTTTTCTGTGGGGTCACCTGGATGGCCCTTTTTTCGTCTTTGGGGAGCCTCGCTCAGACGGCCCCTCCCGTTCCCGCAAGCAGCGCACCGGGTATGACGCAGGCCCTGCGTGACGTCAAACTGAGCATGACGGTGGCCGGTCGCATTGACGGCATGATGGTGCGTGAGGGCAGTCGTGTTCGGCAAGGCCAGTTGATCATGCATCTGGACCGGACACTGGAAGAGTTGGAAGTCCAGCGGCGACACCTGCTGGTTGAGGATCGCGCCCGGCTGGACGAACTCAAGCAAAAAGAAAAGACCTTGATCGAACAGGTGGAATCGCTGCGGCCTTTGTTGCTGACGGGCGGTGTGTCCCGCAAGCAAGTCGAAGACGAACAGATGGCCTTGGGTGCCGTCGCCGCTGAACGCAAAGCGCTGGAAGCAGCCAAAGAGCGCGAGCGGGTCGAGTTGTCCTTGGCGCAAGAGGCCTATGAGCGTCGGCACTTGCGCTCGCCCATCGATGGCATCATCACCAAAGTGTTGTTTCGCCAGGGCGAGAGCGTGGGGCCCCATGAGGCCGTGGTTTCCGTGGTGGACACCAGTCGCGTTCGCTTCATGGGAACCGTACCCTCGCGTTCTGGCCTGAAGCTGCAGGTCGGCTCCGTTGTGAAGATTGAGCTAGGCCAGGATTCGCAAGTGCGCGTCCGCACGGCCAAGGTGGTCTTTGTCTCACCCATCGCAGATCCCTCCAGTGGCTTGATTGAAGTCATTGCGGAATTTGACAACGCTGACGGCTCGGTCCGCCCGGGTATCAGTGGACGCATGTTGCTCTGACACATACCATGCGATCCGAGACCGAACAACCCGCTATTCACGCATCCGCTGCGCGGTTGGAGGCGGCCGCGGACTGGACCGCTTTGCGGGCCTTTACGGGCCCCGTGCAATCCTTCTGGGAGCAGTTTCTCCAGGCCATGGGACAGAGTCTGGGCGCACGACGTGTCTTGTTGCTGGTTTCGGGAGTGGGGCAGCCATGGCAGGCCTTGGCGCAATGGCCTGGCGATGCCATGGAGTGGCCTGACGACGCCGACAGCGTTTTGAAGTTGGTCGGCACCTTAAGCACGGAGCAGCCAGCGCTTGAGCCTTTCTCGGCAGGCGGTCAGCTGTTGGCATTGCCGCTTCTGACCGCGCCAGCAGGTCCGAATCAGGTGCTTGCCGTTGTGGCGCTGCACACGGGTGATTTCTCCGAGCCGGCTTCTGCACTGCTGGCCTGGGCCCAGGCGATAGCTCAGATTCCAGCCCAATACGCTGCTCGCTCTGTCACCCAGGTTGCGCCGGTCACGCCAGACCCCTTGGGACTCCCAAGGCATGAGCAATCCCATGCTGAAAGGCTGTACCAAATCCTGCGTTTGTCGATACAACTGTCTCGACAAAAACGGTTTTTGCAAATGGCCTATGAACTTTGCAATTCGCTGGCCGTTCGCTTTGATGCCGACCGTGTGTCTTTAGGCTGGATGAAGTCGCCATATGTGAAATTGATGGCCATCAGCCATGTCGAGAAGTTTGACCCGCTCTCCACCCTTAGCCGCTCTCTTGAAAGTGCCATGGAGGAGGCCGCCGATCAATCGGGTTGCCTGGTCTACCCGCCTTCAGAGGCATCGCGCCATGTGTACCGGGCGCATGAGTCTTATGCCCTGATGCAGGGTGTTGCAGCCGTTGCTTGCGTGCCCTTGCGTGATGGCGATCGTGTTCATGGTGTTCTGTGCCTTGAAAAGCGGCAGGGCGCCTGGACTGAGGACGAGTTGTGGGAACTGCGCCTGATTGCCGAAGTGTCCACCCGACCGCTGGCTGACATGAACGACCGCGATCGCTGGTGGGGTGCACGCGCTGTGTCCCTGTGGAAACATGGATTGTCTGAAACACTGAGTCCGCGGCACAGCGCCTGGAAACTGGCTGGGGGCGCCAGCATCCTGGTGCTGTTGGTCTTGATTTTTTTGCCATGGGCCTACCGAGTCGACGCCACCTTGACCTTGCGCAGCAAAGACTTGTTGTTCATGCCCGCGCCCTTCGATGGTTACCTGCGCCAAGTCCATGTCGAAATCGGGGACAAAGTGACTCAAGGGCAGGTGCTGGTGCAACTGGACACGCGTGACCTGGTGCTGGAAGAGTCCATGGCGGAAGCCGATGTGTTGCGCTACAGCCGCGAGGCTGAAAAAGCGCAATCGGCAAGGCAATTGGCGGAGATGCAAATCAACCTGGCACGACAGGAGCAATCGGCCTCTCGCTTGGCCTTGGTGCGTCACCAGCTTGCCCACGCCAAAGTCACAGCGCCGCACAACGGTGTGGTGGTGGAAGGCGAGTTGAAAAAGAACCTGGGCGCACCCTTGCGCAAGGGTGACTTGCTGCTCAAGCTGGCGCAGACCGAAGACAACTACCTGGAGCTTGAAATCGACCAAGTCGATGTGCACGAAGTGCGGGTTGGCTCGCGAGGCGAGTTTGCCTTGGTGGGGCGGCCAGACCAGCGATTTGCCATCGAGTTGACGCGAGTTGACCCTGCGTCGACCTTGCGAGAGGGGCGCAACATTTACCTTGCACGGGCCAAAGTCTTGACAGATATCCCCGCCTGGTGGCGTCCCGGCATGGGTGGAACGGCGCGAATTGATGCGGGCAAACGACCTCTGATTTGGGTGATGACGCATCGAACCATTCGATTCCTGCGGGAGTTCTTCTGGTTATGAACACGGACAGCGCCAGCGGCAGAACCTACAGCGATGCCTGGCACCGCGTGGCCGGTGTGCGTGCCTGCTTGCGCAGCAGCGTGCGTGCGCACCGACAGACTTTCCGTGGCGAAGAGTGGGTGGTGTTGCGTGACAGTCTGGGCAGCGAATTTTTCCGTGTCACAGCTGATGCCTATGCATTTTTGAGCCGATTGAGCCAAAACCGTACGGTGGATGAAGTCTGGAACGACCTGATCGAGGCCGAGCCTGAGCTCGCCCTGACGCAAGAAGAAGTGGTGCAACTCCTGGGTCAGCTGCATTTGTCCAATTTGTTGCAATTTGACCGCGGTGCGGCGGCGGCCAGCTTGTTTGAGCGCCATCGCCAGCGCAGGGGCCGTGAAATCAAGGCCATGTTGCTGGGTTTTTTGTCCATCAAGCTGCCTCTGGTGGACCCCGACCGCTGGCTGGAAAAAGTCATGCCCGCGATCCGTTTGCTGTGGGGCCCTGTCGGAGCCACTGCCTATGCGCTGTTGATCTTGTTGGGACTGAAAGCTTTGGTGGATGAGTCGGACCATTTGTTTCAGCAATCTGCCGGCTTGCTGGCACCGGCGAATTTGGGGCTTTTGTACATTGGCTTGGTATTGGCCAAGCTGGTTCATGAGTTTGGCCATGCTGCGGCATGCAAGCGTTATGGCGGTGAAGTGCACAAGATGGGCGTGATGTTTCTCATGTTCGCGCCCTTGCCCTACATGGATGCCACCGCCAGTTGGGGGTTCAGAAGCCGTGCCCATCGAATGGCTGTGGGCGTTTCAGGAGTGCTTTCAGAGTTGGCTGTGGCTGCTGTGGCTGCGTTGATATGGGCACACACCGCACCAGGGGTTGTCAACGCCCTGGCTTACAACGTCATTTTTGTGGCCAGTGTTTCCACCATGCTGTTCAACCTCAACCCCTTGATGCGGTTTGATGGTTACCACATGCTGGTCGATTTTCTGGACGTGCCAAATTTGTTCCAGCGTTCTCGCGATCAATTGAAGTACCTGGCGGAGCATTGGGTGCTTGGGCTCAAGTCGGCGCAGCCTGCGGCGCGCACGCCCAATGAAGCCTTCCTGTTGCCCCTGTATGGCGTGGTGAGCTTGGGCTACTGGGTCGCGCTGATGTCCACCATCATTTTCTTCATTGCGGAGCAATACCTGGATCTGGGCGTGGCCTTGGCCTGGATCATGTTTTTCAGTGTGGTGGTGTTGCCGGTGTTCAAGTTTGGCCAGTACCTGTTGACCAGCCCACGACTGCAACACCAGCGCACGCGGGCCTTGACGACAACCGGCGTGCTGATGGCGTTGAGCTTTGTGTTTTTGGCGGCCGTGCCGCTGCCGGACAGGGTGCGGGTCAAGGGCGTTTTGCAAGCCACGCATTCGCGCGAACTTTACAGTGACAGTGGCGGGGCTTTGGTGGCTTTGCTGAGCCGTCCAGGCACATGGGTTCAAGCCGGTCAGCCTTTGGCGCGTTTGGAAAATCCAGAGCTGGTATTTGAAATTCAATCCACGCAACAGCAACGCGAGCAATTGTTGGCGCAGGAGCTACAAGCGATTTCAAATGTTGTGGCCAATTTCGAGCCTTTGCAGCGCCAGCGTGAGGCGATTGAGCAAAAGCTTGCCGAGTTGTTGCGACAACAAGAGGCACTGACCTTGCTTGCCCCCATCGAGGGCATTTGGAGTGCGAGTGAACTCGACGCCAGTCACGGACAGTGGATTGCACGTGGTGGCTCACTTGGCACCGTGGTGGATGAGCGGGAGTGGCGTTTTGTGGCGGTGCTTCCCCAGATCAGCACGCACCTGTTTGAGGCGGGCGTGGAGCGCACCGAGATTCGGATACGGGGCCAGCAGGAATTCAATTTGCTTTCCTCCAAAACCGAGGTGATGCCTTTCGAGCAAGGTCAACTGCCTTCTCCTGCATTGGGCATGGCTGGGGGCGGTGAAATTGCAGTGCAGTCCTCCGACCCCAAGGGACTGGCCGCTGCCGAGCCCTTTTTTCGGGTGCATGCACAGTTGCCCCCTGGAGAGTCCATGGACGCTGATGCATTGCGACATTTGCATGGGCGTGTAGGCACCATGCGCATTACTTTGCCCAATGCGCCCTTGTTGTTTCAGTGGGAACGTGGCTTGCGCCAGTTCTTTCAGAGAAAGTTCAGGGTATGAGCGCCGTTCTGTCCTCCTTGGCGACGTCGTTGCCAACGCCCCAAGCTTTGCGGGGCGCGCCGGTGGAGAAGCTTCGGGCGCTGGAGAAGTTGCCCGAGGGCTTGGATGCCTGGGTGGACCGTGCGCAGGGCTGGTTTCAACGCCGTTCGAGCGCCTCTCGATTCTTGTGGCGCGATGCCTTGCGTTGCGCAGAATTGGGTGACGTTTACAGCAAGCTGGACGACACGGCGCTGCAACAGGCACTTGTGTTGGCGAAGGAAAATTTGCGGCGTGATCCTGTGCATGCCAAAGGCCAACTCCTGGAGGCTTTGGCTTTGGTGGGGCAAATGGCCTTTCGCATGATGGGCATGCGTCCTTATCCGGTGCAGCTCATGGGGGCGCTGGCATTGCACCATGGTTGGCTGGCCGAAATGGCCACTGGCGAGGGCAAGACCTTGACCGTGGCCATGGCCGCTGTGTTGGCCGGTTGGAGTGGGCGCCCCTGTCATGTGATCACGGCCAACGATTATCTGGCAGAGCGCGATGCGCAGACCATGCGCATTTTGTTTGATGCCTGCGGTGTCAGCCTGGCCTCGGTGTATGCCGAAGTACCTGCAGAAAACCGTCCTGGGCTTTATGCCGCTGATGTGGTGTACGTCACGCCCAAAGAGCTTCTGGCCGATCATTTGCGTGACCAACTGGCTGCCAGCACTGGCCAAGACCTTGAGTGGCAGGAATTCCAACGTTGGATGGGTCAGCAAGCGGGCGAGCCTCAGCCACGGGGCTTGCTGGTGCGCGGCTTGCACACCGCCATCGTTGACGAGGCCGACAGCGTCCTGATTGACGAAGCAGTAACGCCTCTGATTTTGTCGACACGCCGTCCGAGTCGGGGGTTAAGCGAAGCGGTGGTGGTCTTGGCCAGGCTGGCGGCCCAACTGGTGGCCGGCGAAGACTACGAGTTGGTGACACGCACCCGCAGCATCACGCTTCAGGCTGGGGCGCTGGCTGCCTTGGCGGCCTGTGCGCCCGAGTTGCCCCCTGTGTGGCGGCCTGCGCCGCGACGCGAGGAATTGCTGCGCCAGGCTTTGCAGGTGCACTGCTTTTTTCGCATTGGTCACCAGTACCTGGTCGAAGAGGGTGAAGTGGTTTTGCTTGACGAGTTCACAGGTCGCATGACGCCTGGACGCACCTTGACGGCCGGTTTGCATCAAGCGGTTGAAGCCAAGGAGGGGTTGGAGATCACCGACCCCAATGAATCCATGAGCCAGATGAGTTTTCAGGCTTTTTTCCGCGGCTTCCGCCGCTTGTCGGGCAGCTCAGGAACCGTTTGGGAAGCTGTGGATGAGCTCTGGCGTGTCTACCGTTTGCGCGTCGTGCGCGTGCCTACACACCGCCCGAGACAGACCCTGTACTTGCCTGCCCATGTGCTGCTGAGTGTTCAGGCGAAATGGCAGGCTGTGGCTGATGAAGTCGTCAGATACCAGCGTGCAGGACGAGCCGTTCTGGTGGGCGTTCGCAGCGTCGAGTCGAGCGAGATTCTGGCCCATTTGCTGACGAAACAAGGTGTCGATGCCGCCATTCTGAATGCGGTGCACCATGCCCAGGAGGCCAGCATTGTCGCTGTGGCGGGCACCCGGGGGCGGATCACCATCGCAACCAATATGGCAGGTCGCGGCACCGACATCCGATTGGATGAGGCTGTTGCCCGCGACGGAGGATTGCACGTCATCATTGCCGAAGTGAACGAGTCGGCACGCATCGACCGCCAACTGGCCGGCCGTTGTGGCCGCCAGGGTGACCCAGGCAGCGTGTCGGTTTACCTGTGCCTGGAAGACAGCCTGTCTGTGCGCTATTTGCCGCTTTGGGTGCGACGTGGTTTGAAGCTTCTCTGCGACCGATCCCCTGCGAAAGCCTCGGTCTGGGCCCTGCGTGCTTTTGCTTGGGCGCAGCGTCGCTCTGAGGGTGATGCGTTTGAAAGACGCTTCTCGGTGTTGCGCAACGATGACTGGATGGCCTCAGCGCTCCCCTTTTCCCACAGGGGAGACGCATGACAGCAGCGTGCCAACTTCAATCGGGTCTGTGGCCTGTTTGGCATGACGCCGCCAGGCAGACATTGCGTGCCATGCTGGGCGAGTTAGAAGGCTTGGCCATCACGGGTGGCGAGTCCTCTGTGCGTTTATCCCCGGGTGTGATCGGGACAGGGCGCTGGGTGGCTGGCTTTTCACCTGCGAATGTTGCTGCAGAACGCATGATGCGTTTGCCTGACCGCTTGGGCATGCCCGCCGATGGCGCCGCGCAATTTCGCGCTCGCTGGCGTTCAGCACGCCAAATTTATTTGTCGGTCGAGCAAGCGACTGAGCAGGTGTGGGCCAAGGTCTACCTGGAGTATCCGTTGCCAGCGCCTGACTTGGTTGAACGCAGCCCCGGGCAACGCAGTGTTCACTTGCAGATTGAGTCTTGCAAATGGTCAATCGGTGCAACGCCATCGCACGCTCGCCAAACCGAATACTGGCGCATGGGGGGACTGGATGGCTCGGGCATTGTGGCCTTGCTGCGCCAGACGCAGGCCATGGATCCCGTGCACGCGCTTTACAACGCCGTTGCCGATGCTTTGCATCTGGCTTTACAGTCGGAGCCACTTTGGCGTGGGTACCGTCTGTTGCTGGTGCGAGATTCGGTCCACGCACGCCACGGTGTGGGGCTGCGTTTTTATGGCAGCGACATGCGGGTCAGCGCAGTGATGAAACCGCTGGCCAGTCTCTTCAAGGCCTGGGGCATTGACCCTGTCCAGTGCGCAGACCTTCAGTCTGTGTGGGCGGATCAAGAACTTGGCTGGTTGCACGCTGGCCTGGACAACCAATCACAACCCTATCTCAATGTTTACGGCGCCTTGAACAGCGCCGAGACCCGTGCCGTGCTGATGCCGGCTGGGCAAGCTCGCATCACGTCGCGAGCAGTTATGCAGGAAAGCTTCCTATGAAAAAAATCAAACGCTGGAATTCCGGATTCATTCGTCACGCATTTCGCAGAAGCCGTAGCGCTGTGGAGCGTCTGGAGGATCGTATCCTGCTGTCTGCCGAGCCGCTGGTGCAATTCAATCGCGTGGACGGCGAACAGCCGCTGGCGGTTGAGAACATGGAATACAGCGCGCAGAAAAAGATGGCGGATCCGCTGGACATGACCGCGATCTCCAGCATTGCCAGCTTGATTGACCTGACCAAACCGCAGTCGCAGCAAAACGCGAAATTCAACTGGACAGGTTCAACCTCCTCCTTGCTCAAGCTGAACTCGCAACTGTCTGCCGTGGTGCTGGACCTGGGCGATGGGGACACCCAAGCCATGCTGAGCAATGAAGGCAATGGCATGCTGCGCTTGTCGCGCCTGGGCGGCGACTCGATGTACGACATCGTGTTTGCCAAACCCACCAGTATTTTGGGCGTTCGAGGGGAAGGGGGCATCGACCGTTTGCTGCTGGACAACGTTGACTTGGGATCGACCAACTTGTCGGTGGACATGGAGCAAATTGAGCTGCCATCCACCAGCGCGGTGACCGGCCAGAGCAATATTTTGCTGATGGCCCGCAACAGTTTTGCGGGCGATCTGGGGCCCGCCATGGTTGGCTCTGACGATCTCAATCTGGCATCCAGCGTGGATGTGGCTGGCTCCATACAAGTTGCGGGTAATGTTGTGCTGGCAGCCGAGGTGTCGATTGAATTGCAGCAAGAAGTGGCCTTGACGGGTTTTTATACCCTCAATGGCAGCACCACCGCACGTGTGCGCATCAGTGATGGCGCTCAAATCACGGCCCATTCACTGTCCATGACCGCTACCACCGAGTCACGTTGGTCCATGGCGGCCAACGATGGCCTGATTGGCGGACGCCTGGCACTGGACCTTGAACAAACCACCGAGGCTGTGGTCGAAGGTGGCGTCACGCTTTCGCTGGCACCCGAGGCCAATGAAGACGGCAGTGTGGGGACGGGGCTGCTGATTGAGGCCGCCGATTGGACCGATGTGGCGGTGACCCTGGACATGGCCGATGGCGAGATCAATGGCCTGGCGAAAAACACCGAGGCAGGTCAAGCGTTGGAAGGCTTTGAGCTGGGCTGGACGCAGATTGACCTCAAGCGCAACACCATCGCCAGTTTGGGCAGCATGGCCCAGGGACAAAACCTTGTCACTGTTGCAGGGCAAGCTGACAAGAGTGCTGGCTTGGTGCAGGTCTCTGCTGCCAGCTTTGACGGTTCGGGTGATGAGAGCGGGGAAAACGCGGGTATTCAGGGCTCCGTCATGTCCAGCCTGGTAGGTTTGCACATCAGCAACATTGAGCACAACGTTCAGGCCTCTGTGGCCAATGCGTCTTTGGATGCAGGGGCGCTCAATCTCTATGCCTTGAATGACACCACCCAAGTTGCGAACGGCAAAATTGCTTTGAATCGTGGCAAGGGACAGACCGAGGCCTGGCTTGACAGCGTTGACCTTGTCAGCGCCGGTGCTGTCAACCTGATTGCCCAAGACCTGGCAACCTACACCGCCAAGAGTGAAGGATTCTCGGCTGATATTCCCAAGCTCGACACCTTGAAGGTCGGCATTGCCTCGACCAGCAACACGGTCGATCGCAAAGTATCGGCCTTTGTGCTGAGTAGCAACGTCAGTGCCAGCGAGTCTGTGCTGTTGGCCAACAACAGCGGCAGTCTGATCGTCACCCTTGAATCCATGGCAGTGGCAGGCACCGAATCTCTGGATGCAGCCCCGGAGGAAACGGCCAGTGATTCAACAGATGGGGAATCAGCCGGCGGCAGTTTTCAAATGTCGTTTGGCGGCACTTTTGCCTGGAACCAGCTCACCGGGGCAACCCAGGCCTTTGTGCAGGACAGTGTGCTTGAGATAACCGAGGGGGATCTCATGGTGCAGGCCATCAACAGCGCTGAACTGAGTGCGCAAAGCAAGGCTGGCACCGCAGTGAACAACAGCTCTGGCGCCGCAGCAGGCGCGTCGTTGGCCTTCAACGCCATCGGCTGGGACATGGGCAATATTGCAGCCGCCGGCATCAACAGCGTGTTGGGAACCGACTTGGGCACCACTGAGATGCCGCTGCTCACGCAGTCGTATTTACTGCGCAGTGATGTCAACACCGCGGGCGAATTGAGCGTGCTGGCGCAAGACACGATGACAGTGGATGCTCAAATCACAAATTCTGCGGATGTGGTGGCGGGTGAGGCGGGGACCGGTGTTTCTGTGGGGGCGGCCATGATTTTGGCGAGCAACCGCGTGCGTTCCGATACCCGTGCGTTTGTTGACGGCAAGAAGCGCCTGGAATCGGCTGCGCAAGCCACCCTGACTGTGGGCGGTGGACTGACGGTTTCCGCCACGGATGATGCCAGCATCACGGCCGATGTGTCCATGTCCTCCAATGTGGCCAGCGGTTCTGGCGGTGCAGTTTCTGCTGGAGGTGTGTTCTCCCGCAATGATGTGCGTTCCGAGGTGGTGTCTGAAGGCAGCACCATCACATTGGCAATCGAGGGCGATGCGGCATTCCTGGCCAATGCCACAGCCCTGATTGAGGCAACCCTGAGTGGGGAAGTCGTGGCCGAGGCTGCGCCGGCGGATGCGGCAGCAACGGATGAGGCAGCGGTAGATGCCACCAGCGGGGCAGAGGCCGATGCGGCGGCAGGCGAGGGTGGCGCTGGCGGCACCTCGGTGGCGGCCAACGGCTTGATTGCCACCAACATGATTCTCATCAATGCCAACGCTGCACTGCGCGACAGTTTTGCAACCGTGGGCGGCAGCTTGGGTGTCGAGTCGGAGGACAGTGCCACCATTACCGCCGAAAACACCGCCACCACTTCCAGCTCTGGCGTGGCTGCGGGGGTCGTGCTGGCCTTCAACACGGTAGGCTGGCAGGCGCAAAATATTTTCTCGGCGGCCATTGACACGCTGATCGGAACCGATGGCTTGGGCGAGGCCCAGTCGGCCGCTTCTCATGCGGAAATTTCCAACACGGTGCTTGAGGTGGGCGAAGATCTCAGCTTGACCGCTGTCTCGGTTCCTGAAATCAATGCGTCCATTGAGAACACGGTTAACGCCACGGGCGGTGCGGCAGTGGGTTTGGTGCTGGCGTCCAACCTGGTCAACGCAACCGCGAATGCGCTACTGACGCCCCAGTCCACGACCGGTGCAGAGGAAACAGCAGACATCGTATTCAACGTTGGCGGCAATGTGCTTGCCAAGTCCAGTGACACGGCCAGCATCGTGGCTCGCATTGGAGTCGCCGTAGGCAGCGAAGGTGCCGCCGCGATGGGCGCTCAGTTGGTGCGCAACGATGTGCGCAGCACCGTCTTGACTCTGGTGGACAGCGCTGTGCTGCAAGCAGGGGGAGACATCGCCCTGATTGCGCGAGGCTCTGCCAGCATCAAGGCCTTGCTGACGGACCAAAAATTGCCAGCGCTTGACGGCAGCGACGAAGCGGCGGACCCTGATGCCGAAGCTGCAACAGATGAGGTCGCACCCTCGGAGACTGAATCGGAAGCCGCTGCCGCTGCCTCCATGGCGCTCAAGGGCCTGATTGCCACCAACCTGGTTCTGTCAGATGTGCGCGCCACCGTGCTGGACAGCGACCTCCATGCCGGGGGCGACCTCAGCATCCTGGCGCGCAACGCGGCCAACATTGATGCAGAAAACAGTGCCAAAGCCGACGCATCTGGTGCCGCTGTGGGTGTCACCCTGGCTTTCAACACCATTGGCTGGAAAGCGCAAAACGTCCTGTTCAGTGCGCTGGACACGATTCTGGGTACCAGCATTGGTGACGAACAGCCCGCACAAATATTGGCGACGGTGACAAACTCCAATCTGGTTGCCGATGGCAACCTGTCCATTGATGCCGAAGCGCAGGAGCAGATCAACGCCACCATCGCCAATGAAGCGGCTTCCTCAGGCGCCAGTGTGGCCGCTGGCATGGTGTTGGCCAGTAATTTGTTGAGCGCGCGCGCGCGCGCCACTGTCACGCCTTCGCTCACGATGCCACGGCGTGTGACCCTTTCTGCCGGTGGCAGCTTGCAAGTGACAGCCACCGATGAGGCGGGCATCACGGCTGATGTCAGCATGATCTCCAGCAGCGGCGGTGCGGCGGCTGTTGGCGGTTTGGTGGTTCGCAACGATGTGCGCAGCCAGGTGCAAGCCGAGGTTGAGAATGTCGACGGCTCGGCAACAGAAGATTTCCTGGTGCTGGCGCTTGAGTCCGCCACCATTGAGGCCACGCTGGCCGGTGAAACCAAATCGCTTGCGGCCGAAGCTGACCCAGCCGCCGACCCAGCGGCGCTGGATACCGCGGCCACGGACGGTACAGCCACGGACGGTACAGCCACGGACGGTACAGCCACGGACGGTACAGCCACGGATGGGACAACCACTGGCGACACTACCGCAGGGGGCGACAGCACGGACACTGCGGCTGCTGCCAGCAGTCCCTTGGCGCTCAATGGGCTGATTGCCACCAACCTGGTGCTCAGCGAAGCCAGCGCAAAGATCAGCCACAGCGATCTGACGGTGGATGGCAATCTTTCGGTCCAGGCCGACAACATTGCCACCATCCTTGCAGACAACAGCGCAAGCCTGGAGTCGGATGGCAGTGCGGTCGGTGTGACCCTGGCATTCAACACCATCGGCTGGAAGCCGCAGAACCTGTTTGCCAATGCCATTGACACCCTGCTGGGGACCGATGCCCTGGGCAGCGAACAACCGGCGGTTGTCAGTGCCATGCTGTTGGACACTGCCATGACGGTAGGGGGCGATGTGGCGGTGACCGCTGGCGGTTTGGGCGAAGACCCCGAGGGCCCCGTGGGCGCGCTGATCACCGCCACCATCAGCAATGAAACCACGGCCAATGCGGCCAATGCATCGGCCAGTTTTGTGCTGGCCAGCAACAAAGTCAGCACCACCAGCCAAGCCTGGGTTGGCCCCTTGCTGCCCGCAGCGGCTGCCATTGAAGGTGCCTACGCCATCCCGATGCAGTTGGTGGTGGGTGGCAACGTGGATGTCAATGCGACCGACGCCGGTACCATTGAAGCGGAAGTCACCATGGCCGCGACCAGCGGCGGTGGTACGGCCGTGGGTGGTGTGGTGGTCATGAACGATCTTCGCGGTGATGTGCTGTCCTCCATGGACCGCGTCCATCTCCTTGCGGCAGGCGATGTGACGATTGCTTCGTCGGAGGCGTCCAGCCTGTCTTCTATCCTGTCTGGCAGCACTGAGAGCCCGGCGGAAGATCCTGCTGCTGAGGCTGGGACTGACGTTGCCGTTGGCGAGGGCACTGGAGGTGCCGGCGCCGCGAAACCCATGGCTGTCAATGCATTGATTGCCAACAACGTGGTTCTGGGTTCGAGTCGCGCGCTCTTGACCAAGAGCCAGGTCGAAGCTGAGGGCAGCCTGACCCTTCAGGCCGACAACGTGGCCGATATCACGGCTGAGAACACCGCCACCATGAGCTCGGGGGGCTCAGCCGTGGGCGCCACACTGGCGTTCAACACCATGGGGTGGGAATCCCAAAATGTGCTGTTCAAAGCCGTGGATGCTTTGGTCGGCAGCGACATTGGCACCGAAGATCCGCTGGTGGCCTTGGCCAAGGCGGAGACGGTCGAGCTGGCTTTGGGGGGCGACTTGAATGTGCTCTCCAACATGCAAGCCACGCTCACGGCCACCACCAGCAACGAAGCCAGCACTGAAAGCGCGGGCGCTGCAGCCAGCATGGTGCTGGCTTCCAACATGGTCAGCACCGACGCTCAGGCGTTCATCCTTCAACCCGATGACAGCGAGACCTACGCCATGAATGTGGGCGGTGCTGTGACGGTGCAAACCGACGATGCGCCGTCCATCGTGGCCAATACCGTGGTGTCCGCCACCTCCAGTGGCGAGGCCGCTGATGAAGAAGGCGATGGCGACTACTTGCAGGTGGACTACCACAGTGGCGATGGTGAGACAGAGCTGTCCTTTGGCGACCAAGTCATGGTGGACGCCGGTCATGAAGCCGGTGGCACGGAAGGGCGCATTTACCGTTACATGGGCGCGGGCGAAACCCTGGACCTTTCCGCCGAAAACTACGACCGCAGCGGACTTTGGTACGAACTCCTGCCGCCTACGGGCTTTGTGGGGGATGTGCTGGCCTTCCTTGAGTCGCCCATGCCGTCCAAGGAAAAGGAAATCATCCTCACCACCATCCCCATGGGCGGGGTGCAAAACGATGTGGGCTTCAAAATTGGCGGAGGCTGGGGCGACCTCAGCGTGGGCGACTTCCTTAAAGGCGTCAACGGCGACAAGACCGGTGGCCTGACCGCCACCGAACAGGGACTGACCCTGGACACCGGGTCCATTCTGGGACGCGCAGGGCCCGAGCTCAATCTGGAGCTGATTTTCCCGAACCCCGATCTGCCCAATTACACCTACGAAAAAGTATTGGGAACCATTGCGCATGGCGGCGAACAATACGACTGGGGCATTCGTGCTGCTGTAGGTTGGCCCGATGCCAAATTGTTTGACCTCATCAATTTGCCGGCGCTGATCGAAGGGCGTTTCGAGCCGTTGCTTCCGGAATTCACCGCTTCTGTGTTCTTTGGCGATCTGGAGATCGACTCGCTTCAGTGCCTGCCCCCGCAGTTTGTGATTCATCCGCCCAAGGTGCTTGTGACGGTATTGGGCAAGCCAGTGGTCTTGTCCTACAGCAGCGACATTGTCATCGACACCCCCGAATGGTTGCAGGATTTTGTCGATCCCGAATTAGACCCCTTTGTCATCGATGTGCCCACCATGGACCTCGATGCGCTGATGAAAGTCAAGGGCGTGGACGCCCGTCCTGACACCTACTGGGACGATGCGCTGGAGATTGATGTCAGCAACCCCACTTTGCCTTACTTTGAAAAAGAATTCATCTTCACCACCGTTGAAATGGGTGGGCAAGACTGGGATGTTGGGTTCAAGGTGGGTGCAGGCTGGCAAGACACCACGCTGCTGGACATGCTCACGGGCGAGC
>JACCDI011845772.1_pt1 | contig 43666 bp, 38 predicted proteins | sample 7442791 | NCBI WGS metagenome assembly JACCDI01 (sample SAMN15323434, study PRJNA562643) | freshwater metagenome | isolation source: river surface water | place: USA:Blue River Watershed | collected 2017-08-15 | reverse complement strand
GACCAGAATTTGTTAGATAGTTTAGTAACCGCAGAAAGCTATGATGAGAATTTGGCAAGACAATTAATGTTTAATTACAATCCTGGGTGGGCATTTAAGGAATATATGGATATTTATAAATTCGCTTGGGCATTTAATAAAACTTTAAAGAAGAATGAGAGAAAATTTAAAATACTAAATTTAAGCTATAAATATGACTGGACATCTTTTTCAGGACAACGGACACCCGAAAACATGAAACTCGTATTTTATTATGGAAATACAGAAGCTTTCAGGTTCAAAATTTTAGAGAAAGAAATAATCAAAAAAAAGGAAAAAATTCTCATACTCACTGGCGATGTCCACGCATTTACCAAATATAAATTTCCATATTATGATTATACTTCTCCCAACTTTGTGAGATTTGATGGTAATTACTTTGGCAACTTAATTTACGATAAATATCCGAAGAAGGTTTTTTCAATTTTGTTGCACAAGCCATTTTATAATTATCCTAATAAAAAACCATTATTAGTATCCCCTGCGAATGGAAAAATTGAACAAATTATGAATCATTTATCCAATCAACCCATTGGCTTTGACTTAAATAATACTCCATTGGGTAACCTGACCGACAGTAGCTATTATTCAATGGGTTACCCAAACTTTAGACTATCTGACTTTTATGATGGTTACATATTTCTAAAACCCATAAAAAAATTAACTTCTTGTACTATTGATTCACTATTTCTCAATGATACAAATTGGCAACAAGTCTCCAAGAATATACCCGACCCTGACTGGCGACCAAAGCCTCAAAGTTTAGCAGAGTATTGGAAACAGATATACGATTTTGCAGACATCGTTAAATATTACGAAAAAACTGATGAACAATAAAACTACATCACCCGATAGCGCGGATATATAATCTGTGCCCGCCAAAACGCCAAGCCGCGGAACGTTGTGCGTCATTTTATAAACCCTTATATTATAAAAAAATATGGCAATTGAACAAACAAACATAAAATTAGAGAATTCAAAAAAACGGTTGGCTTATTTATCTCCATTTATAATTATTGCAGTTAATTGTATCGTAGCTCTACTTTTCGGACAATTAATAGGTAAATGGGCTTTTATACCAATAATTCTTATTGAATGGTGTTTATTTCTCTTTTTTATTATTCAAGCTCAGGGTAAGAGCCAATTCAAAATATGGATGGCTAAACCAAAGGAAAACATAGTTTGGCCAATTATAGCCATTATCATCAGTTTAGCGACTCTGCCAATTTTTATCAAGCATTTTGAATTATTAAATTCGTGGACAATAATATTGCCTTGGTTGCTAATAGCATTTATCAATCCATTTTTGGAAGAGTTTTATTGGCGTGGGTTTTTATTGGACTATACAAGCAATTGGAAAAATTGGATAACTGTTATTGTTACAAGTTTTTTGTTTTCTGCTAATCACTTTGTCTTTGCAATTAACTCTGACTTATTTAAGGGATTTCCAGTCTTTATTTCAACCTTAATAATGGGAATTATTTGGGCAATAGTTTATAAGAAAACTAAAAGTTTGCGTTGGACAATATTTGCTCATTTTTTGGTTGACTTTTTAAACCTTTCAGTGCCATCTTTTTTAGACATGTATAAACAAGGGTGGTGACAACCCAATAGCGCGGATTTATAATCCGTGCCCACAAACAAAAGTAAAGGGGTTTTGTAAAAAAGGATATTTTATCGAAGTAGGAACAAACAAAGCAGGAACAAAACATCATTTTATAAAGCATAAAAAAGCCGAACTGCTATTTAAGTTCGGCTTTTTTTGCTATGATTTGTTGTCGCTTATTTAGCGGCTAATTTGGCGCTCAATTCAGAAGAAATCGCCGATTTTTCCATTTTGATTTTTCCGGCCATGGTTTCCACAACTACGGTATCATCGTTTAATTCAGCAATTTTTCCATGGATTCCCGATTTCGTAATGATACGATCTCCTACTTTCAATCCGTTTTCAAACGCTTTTTCTTTTTTGGCTTTCTGTTGTTGTGGTCTGATCATTAAAAAATAAAAAACCGCAATCATCAGTACCAATTGCATTATTAAAGTTGCATTCATATGTTTAGTATTTAGTGGTTGCGGAAATGCCCGCTTTTGGTGTTACGTTGGCTTTAATTTCAAAAGTTTCGTGTCCGTTCTCCGTATTGGTCGTAAGCGTCACGGTCTTTTTTTGTGCACCCGGTTTGCCTTGTGAATTGAAAGACACTTTTATAGGTGCAGAAGCTCCCGGTTTAATGGGATCTTTTGGTGGTTTGGGTACCGTACAACCACAACTTCCTTTGGCATCACTGATTACAAGATCGGCTTCGCCGTCATTAGTTACGATAAATTCGGTTTCTACAACATCCCCTTCGTTAATGGTACCAAAATCGTGTTCCACTTTATCCAATTTTACTTTTGGAAATTTACCTTCTAGTGCCTTAGCCGCAGCTACTGCTTCCATATCATCGGAAGTAATTTTATCGGCGGCACTTTCTTGTTTGCATGAAGCAGTCATCAACACTGCTGAAAGGGCTACAAAACCCATGGCTTTTTTAATCATAATAATTTAATTTTATAATAAACCTCTACCCGATTTTGTGAGTCTTTTATCTTTTTCAAACTCCTTAACCAAGTTGTCTAAAATTCCGTTGATAAAAATACTACTTTTTGGCGTAGAATACTCTTTTGCAATTTCTAAATATTCGTTAATGGTCACTTTGGTAGGAATCGAAGGAAATTTCAACAATTCACAAATGGCCATTTTTAAAATGATGGTGTCAATTTCGGCAATACGTTCCACATCCCAATTGGGTGTTTTATCGATGTATTCTTTCGATAATTCTACTTCATTCAATACCGTTTTTCGAAACAAATTCTTCACAAATTCTTTATCATCCTCGTCTTTGTAGACTTTTGGAATGAGTATCGGATCGGTTTCCGATTTCAATTGTTTGATTTGTTTTAAGATAAGGGTATTGATTCCGGGTAAATCATCCAACCAAGTGAGTTTGTGATCCTCTAAATAATCGTATAATTTATCACTGGGCGCGATAACTTCTGCGTATAAATCGGCAATAAAATTACGATCTTCCTCAAAACCCGACTTTTTATTCATGTAGTTTTGGTACAATGCACTGGCTTTAATCGACTCAATCAAATACAAGATGATGTCGTCGTTTTGTTGCCAATTCTTGATTTTGCGTTCTTCTAACGCCGTTTGCAAGGCATCCGAATTGGCTAGAGCCATCAAGACTTTATTGTGAACAAATTGTAAGCTGGGATTGCGTTCTTCTTTAGTTGCCAAATGTTTTTTAGAAGCGAGATCAATGTACAATTCCTCTTTCTTTTTGATTTCCACCAAAGCCGAAAGTAATAATAGGTACAAATCTTGCGTATTTTCAATACTTTGGAATAAAAACTTTTCTTCTTTATCCAATTGATCCGATTGGTGTTGGTGCATGGCATAAATACTTTGCATGATTTTGATTCGGATATGTCTTCTATTTAACATACTAATTAAGAACTTTATAAAATTAAGAGAGCGAAAGTAGTTTCCCTTTCGCTCTGCAAAAATACAATATTATTTAAAAACTTTTACTTGCGTAATTCATTTTTTCGATCGTCAATTCGTTTTTGTGCAATAGACATGGCAGCTTGATGCGTGGTAATGTTATTGCTTTCGGCAAATTTGAATATTTCAAGCGAAGTGTTGTAAATATTTTCTGTTTTTTCCATTACTTGTGCTCGGGTTAAATTGGCCAATTCCGAATACACATTAATTACACCACCGGCATTAATCAAGAAATCAGGAGCATATAAAATGCCTTTATCTTTCAATAGCGTTCCGTGAATTACTTCATTTGCCAACTGATTATTGGCAGCACCTGCAATTACTTTGGCTTTAATTTTATGAATGGTGTCATCATTGATGGTAGCACCTAAAGCACATGGGGCATAAATATCAACCTCAGCACTGTATAAATCGGCACCCGTGAAAATTTTTGCACCATATTTTGAACCCACTTGGTTCAAACGATCTTCGTTAATATCGGCAATAGTTACCATCGCACCACTTTCTGTTAAATGCTGCACCAATACCTCACCTACGTGTCCAATACCTTGAACCAATACTTTTTTACCTTCTAAATTATCAGAACCGAAACGGTATTTTGCAGCTGCTTTTAAGCCCATATAAACACCATAAGCCGTAATAGGCGATGGATTTCCAGATCCCCCTTTTTCTTCCGAAATTCCGGTTACATAAGGCGTTACTTCACGAACAGTATCCATGTCTTTGGTTTCCATTCCCACATCTTCTGCCGTAATGTATTTTCCAGACAATGAATTCACGTATTCGCCAAATTTTCGCATCAATTCAGGAGTCTTTTGTGATTTAGCATCACCAATGATGACTGCTTTTCCCCCACCTAAATTTAAACCTGAAATTGATGATTTAAATGACATCCCACGCGACAAACGCAACACATCATTAAGTGCTTCCCATTCGTTGGCATAATTCCACATGCGGGTTCCACCCAAAGCGGGTCCTAAAACTGTATTATGAATTCCAATTATTGCTTTTAATCCTGTATCTTTGTCGTTACAAAATACAACTTGTTCGTGATTGTCAAAAGAGAGTTGACCAAAAACAGGGTCAACTTTATGAAGCTCATTTGCTTTAATTACATCTGATGTCATGCCTGGTGTTTTAAATTGAAAAGTATTCAAAATTTGATTACAATATTACGAATAATTTTAAATTGAATTAAAATATTATCTGTTTTTTAATAATTTAGCAATAAAATGTTATAAAACTAAACAATACCACATTAACAATACAATAATAAATTATTGGAATTGATACGAAAATAGCACCGCAACAAACAATACAATGAAAGAATTACAATATTTAAACAAATATTTTATCAAATACAAATATCGCTTCCTGTTAGGATTGTTGATTACTATTGTGGCCCAAATTTTTTCATTGTTTACTCCGGAATTAATTGGAAACTCCATCAAAGTCATTGAAGATTATATAAAATCGGAACACAAAGACGTAGCTGTCTTTCAGTATGAATTACCCAAAAACATTTTGTACATCTTAGCAACGACCATTATTGCTGGATTTTTCACTTTTTTAATGCGACAAACGCTAATTGTAATGTCGCGCCATGTAGAATTTGATCTTAAAAATGAAATATTCAACCACTATCAAAATTTATCGCAACACTTTTACAAAAGAAACCGCACCGGTGATTTAATGAATCGGATCAGTGAAGATGTGGGCAAAGTAAGAATGTATGTGGGGCCGGCTGTCATGTATTCCTTAAATACCATCATGCGCTTTACCATTGTGATCATTTACATGTACAATATATCGCCTAAACTGACGCTGTATTCGTTGCTTCCTTTACCACTACTATCCTACAGTATTTTTAAAATAAGTTCGGAAATTCACAAACGTAGCGGCGCATTTCAGAAAAACTTATCCAATCTATTTACCTTCACACAAGAAATTTTTTCTGGAATTCGCGTCATCAAAGCTTACGCCATCGAAGGAAAAAAACAAAAGGATTTTTTAGACCTAACACAAGAAAGCAATCGCAAAGCCATGGACCTTGCCAAAGTCAATTCATTGTTTGGTCCGCTAATGATTTTACTCATTGGATTGAGCAACCTCGTGGTAGTCTATGTAGGTGGTACTATGTATATTGAAAACGACCCTGAAATTAAAAGTATCGGAGTCATCGCACAATTTATTCTATACATCAACATGCTCACATGGCCGGTGGCATCTTTAGGCTGGGTTTCGTCATTAGTGCAAGAAGCCGAAGCCTCTCAAAAACGCATCAATGAATTTTTAAATGAAGCACCTGAGATTACTAACCCTACGCAAGAGCCCATAACAATAAAAGGAGACCTCGTTTTTGACAACGTGAGTTTTGAATACGAAGACACGCATATCAAAGCCTTGTCGGGCATTTCTTTCACACTTGAAAAAGGCAAAACATTGGCGATTTTAGGAAAAACAGGTTCTGGTAAATCGACGATATTATTGTTAATCAGTAGATTGTATGATGTTAACGAAGGGCAAATCACCATTGATGGCCAACCTATAACATCGGTAAACCTGTATGATTTACGCAATCAAATAAGTGTGGTACCGCAAGATGCTTTTTTGTTTTCAGACAGCATCAAAAACAACATCAAATTTGGTAACGAAAAGGCAACAGATGAAGAAGTTATAGCTGCTGCTAAAAAAGCGGTGGTTCATGACAACATCATGGCATTTAATGATCAATATGAAACCGTTTTAGGAGAGCGTGGTATTACGCTTTCGGGTGGCCAAAAACAGCGTGTATCTATTGCACGTGCGCTCATTAAAAATGCCCCCATATTACTCTTGGACGATTGCTTAAGTGCGGTGGATACAGAAACCGAAGAAACCATTCTCCATAATCTCTTGGAGTACTGCAAATACAAAACTACGCTTATCGTTAGCCACCGCGTTTCGTCGGCAAAAAATGCCGATGAAATCCTAATTTTAGAGGGGGGTAAAATCATAGAAAAAGGCAATCATAATCAATTGATGGCCTTGAACGGATATTACAAAGAATTGTTTGTGAAACAACTTTCAGAAAAAGAAATTAACTAAACTATTGTTTTATCCAATTTTTTTTTAGATTTTTGATTCGCTATAACTAATTAACTTGAAAGTAGGATTATGAGAGAAAATGAAATGATAGAAAAAGAAGATATTTTTTCTAAAGTATTGCGAGCAGGAAGAAGAACATATTTCTTTGATGTAAGAGCAACTAAAGCTGACGATTACTACATTACAATTACAGAAAGTAAAAAATTCACCGAAGAAGACGGTTCTTTTCATTTCAAAAAGCACAAAATTTACTTATACAAAGAAGATTTTGCAGCGTTTAGAGAAATATTAGACGAAATGGTAGATTTTGTATTGGATCAAAAAGGAGAAGAAGTTATTTCAGAAAGACACCAAAAAGATTTCAAAAGAGAAAACTACACTGAAACCACAGACGAAGTAAAATCAGCAGAAAGTTTTACCAATATTGATTTTGACGATATTTAAAAAAAAAATCCCGCTAAAGCGGGATTTTTTTTTACAATAGTCATTACTTACAATAACAAGATGCTATTTTGTATGCGTGCTAACTATTTTTACTAAATCTTGAGCAGACAATACGCCCGATTGCCGCCACAACATTTTCCCTTCTTGAAATAACATTAATGTAGGCACACCTCGCACCATAAAATGACTGGCGAGATCTTGATATTGATCTACATTTACCTTAATTATTTTTACAGCCTCTTGCATAGTTGCTTTTACCTCTTGCAATACGGGAGACATCATTTTACAAGGACCACACCAATCGGCATAAAAGTCAACCAACACCAAATCATTAGACTGAATTATTTCTTTAAATTTTAGATTCATTATTGTTGTTATTTATACCACAAAAATACAACACAATACTGCGCTGATCTGTAATAATTGTTACAGATGATAAATGTCATTTTTTTGTTTATTAAAGGACGCTAATTTCGTTGCCTGAATAACTGTAGTTCTATGTCACTTTCTTTAATCCAAAAATACAACATACCAGGTCCTCGCTATACGAGTTATCCTACGGTACCTTATTGGCAAGAAGATTTGTTTCATGAAGAAGCATGGAAAGCCAGCGTTATTCGATCATTCAATGAATCCAATGCAACCGAAGGCATCAGTCTTTACATTCACCTCCCCTTTTGTGAAAGTTTGTGTACGTTTTGTGGCTGCAACAAACGTATCACAAAACGACATGAAGTAGAATATGACTATATTCAAGCCATATTAAAAGAATGGAAAGGGTATTGCGAGTTATTTGCGAGTTCCCCCAGCATCAAAGAGATCCATTTAGGTGGTGGCACACCCACCTTTTTCTCACCCGAAAATTTAGAAACACTGATCCAAGGCATTTTTGAACGGGCAACACATGCCGCAGATTATGAGTTTAGTTTTGAAGGTCATCCCAACAATACGAGCAAACAACATTTACAAACTTTGTATGATTTGGGCTTTAGACGGGTTAGCTTTGGGGTGCAAGATTATGCAAAAAATGTACAAGAAGCCATTCACCGCATACAACCGTTTCATAACGTTGCAAAAGTTACTTATTGGGCCAAAGAAATTGGATATACTTCAATTAGTCATGATTTAATTTTCGGACTCCCGTTTCAAACCTTAAATAATGTATTAGATACCATCGACAAAACGAATTCTTTACACCCCGATCGTTTGGCCTTTTACAGTTATGCACATGTACCATGGATCAAAGGAAATGGACAGCGTGGCTTTCATGATAATGATTTGCCTAAAGATCATGAAAAACGACAACTTTATGAAGAAGGCAAAAAATTATTGGCAAAAAATGGCTATCACGAAATTGGAATGGATCATTTTGCCTTAGCAAATGACAGCTTATTTACTTCGGCGCAGCAAGGAAAATTACATCGAAATTTTATGGGGTATACGGCTTCAAAAACCCAACTAATGATTGGACTAGGCGTTTCTTCCATTAGCGACAGTTGGTATGCCTTTGCTCAAAATGAAAAATCGATTGAAGATTATTATGAACGCTTGTCCATAAATCCGCTTCCCGTTTATCGCGGACACTTACTCAGCCCTGAAGACATCGTCATAAGAAAACACATATTGAATTTGATGTGTCAATTCAAAACCTCCTGGGAAGATCCAAACCTGCAATTTTCAGAATTGCCTATGGTTTTGAAACATTTAAACGAATTAGAACAAGACGGTTTGTTAGTACGCACAGCAGATTCTATTACCGTCACCGAAAAAGGAAAACCGTTTGTACGTAACATTTGTATGGCTTTTGATTTACACATGAATCGAAAAGCTCCCGAAACTAAGCTATTTTCAATGACCATTTAATTATTCATAACGAATATAGGCTGGTTTACCCAATTGAAAGTCTTTTATCGTTAAATCGGTATTTTCAAACGAATTGGTTTTTAACAAATTGTTTCCTTCAAACGGAATGGAAGGGTAATATGAAAACGAAATTTGAAAACTGTTGAACACCAAATAATCGTTATTTATTTGGACACCAATACTAAATTTTGAATACACTTTGCTATCAAAAAGTGACTGTGTATTACCTAAAGATCCCATAGAAACATTGATGTAAGGACTAAAGCGGAACCCATTCCAAAGCCCCGGCATATAAGTTTGGGTTTGCAGGGAAACCAACCATTTTTGCGTTCCAATTATGCGATTGTTAAATCCTTCAATGCCATAATAATTGTTTAAGGTTAGCTGGTCTTTGAATGAAGCATCGCGATTGTTTCCCCAGATATATGTAGGTTTAATAAATTGCCGCAATTTCCATTTTCCAAGATACCACAACGGACTGATATAATTACACCCAATTTTAAAAGCGGTTTGTTCGGTTTTGCCTTGGTTATAGAAACTTCCCCACTCTATAAAACTACTGAGATATCCGAACCTATATTTGTTGCCTTGAGAAAGCGCTAAACCCGAATACCATCGCGAACGATCGCCTTTGTTTTGATACCCCATTACTATTGCTGCATTTTCTCCATACGGAATATCTTCAGTTATATCATAATTGAAAATAAATTTATCTTGGTAAAAACGTTGGCGTGAAATCCCAAGATAACCAATGCTATTCTTTTCTGTTGTAAAAAAATGGGTTACATCATATTGTGAATCAGGTTGTAAGGAAAATGCCTTACGATTGTATGTGAATGCGAGAACTACATTAGTTGCTTTTTGATCAAAAGTACGTTCTCCGTTAATCTTAAATGCTCTGCCATACCAATACTCAATGTACTCATACTTCGTAGGAACCCCTAGCAACGTATCGGCTACCGGGAAAAATTCGGTAAGTCGTCTGTTTTCAAACTCCAAACCTCCTGCATTTTTTGCGACTGCAGAATAAAAAGGTCTTGTTATGGCAATGCTTCGCTTACTGTCATTGTTGTATTCATTAGTATAGGTAAGATCCAAACGAATAAAACTATTCTTGATATTACTCACACTGTATTGAGCATATCGCGCTTGTTCATTGGAAGCCATATTATTCGCTACTTCTCCCGAAATTTGATGCCCAAAACCCAAAATATTTCGCTCTGTGAGTTTTATACTGTTTTGATTTCCCGACAAACTACCATTAGGAATCAACGACCAGGAATCCAATACCCTAATTTTAATATCTACTGAATCGGAAGCAGTTTCCAAGAGCACTGGAACTACAGTTACTTCCCTAACATAGCGCTGACTCCGAATCAAACGTTCGGTTTCTTTCAACAAAAGCGAATCGCACAGATCATTTTTTTTAAACAAAACTAAATTGCGAATCGTAAATTCTTTGGTCTTAATGTGGATGGCATTTCCAAAACGATCCACACCATTTTTAGGAACTTTGGATTCATTATTAATTGAATACCCAAAGGGATCTAAGGTTTCGATACTGATAGTACGAATAATTTTTCCAGTAGCTTTATGTGCAATTATTCCTTTGTTGTGGATACTCTTTTGGGAAACAGCTGTATCAGCAATCAATGCTGAGGGGCGAAAAAGTAATTTATACACCAATTTATTGAATTTACTTTTCTGCGACAAATCATGAATATTCTGATAAATTTTAGCACTATCTTTCTCTTGTTCGTTTACTTGCGCAAAAACGCTCAATGTAAAAAAACAACAACAAAACAAAAAAAAGCGATAGTTGCTATAATTCATATTCTAATCCGTATAACCAGCAGGTGTACTCCCAAAAATTAAAGTGTAAAGTAAGTAAAAATGCAACAAACTATGTTATATCTCTAGAAAAATCATTACAAAAAGTTTATGTACATTTGCAAAAAATATAAACGGTTCTTAAAATACCGCTCTGCATTGCGACTGCAATCAAGCGATCCTTAGTACCGAAATAATACAGCATTTATACCATGAAAACTTTTCTAGCATTTGATTTACCAAAATCGCTTCAAAAAGCGTTAGACGAATTGGGATTTGTGCATCCAACACCTATTCAAGAAAAATCGCATTCGGTAATTCTTTCTGGAAGAGACATGATGGGAATTGCACAAACCGGAACGGGTAAAACATTTGCTTATTTATTGCCCATTTTAAAACATTGGAAATTTCAAAATAACGAATCGCCACGCGTTGTAATATTAGTTCCAACTCGTGAATTAGTGGTACAAGTAGCGGAAGAGGTTGAGAAATTGACCAAATACATGAGCGTAAGAACTCTTGGAATTTATGGCGGTGTAAACATCAACACCCAACGAAAAGCATTAGCAGAAGGAGTTGATATTTTGGTAGGAACCCCTGGACGTGTAATGGATTTAGGACTTGATGGTGTTCTCCGTTTTGATGCGTTACAAAAATTAGTCATCGACGAGTTTGACGAAATCTTAAACTTAGGATTTAGAGCACAATTAACATCCATATTATCGATGATGCGCGGTAAAAAACAAAACATCTTATTCTCGGCCACCATGACCGAAGAAGTAGATGCCATGCTAGACGAATATTTCGAATTTCCAGAAGAAGTATCGTTGGCACAAAGTGGAACACCGTTGGAACAAATCGAACAAATTGTGTATCAAGTTCCAAATTTCTTGACCAAATTAAACCTGTTGAAACATTTGGTTCGCGAAACTGAAGGTATGGAGCGTGTTTTGATTTTTGTCAATAACAAGCGTATTGTAGAATTGGTATCTGAAACATTAGAAAGCGAATTTCCAGAACAATTTGGAGTCATCCATTCAAACAAATCACAAAACTATCGATTGAATACCATGGCTGCTTTTCAAGCCGGCGAATTGAGAGGATTGGTAACCACTGATATTATGGCGCGTGGATTAGATATTTCGGACATCACCCATGTGATCAACTTACAATTTACGGAAGAACCTGAAAAATATATGCATCGTATTGGTCGTACTGGTCGTGCTGATAAAACAGGTATTGCCATTAGTTTGATTTCTCCGAGTGAAATAGAATCCAAAATTGAGGTCGAATTATTGATGGATACTGAAATAAAAGAACTTCCTATCCCTGAAGATTTAAAAATAGAAGAACGCTATTTGGATTTCGAAAAGGAGAAGAAAAAAATGAAGTTTTTATTGAAAACGCCCAAAAAACAAGGAGGCGAAGCTTTTCACAAGAAAAAAGATAAAAATGCAAAAGTAAACCTTGGTGGGCCTGGAAAACGCAAACCTCGAAAAACGGAATCTAGAAATAGAAACATCGAACGCAAAAGAGACGAAAAGAGAAAGAAACGATAATTATTAATTTTCAATTGAAATTTGTACTTTTGACAAATTCTTACCACTAAATGCAATTTAAACATCCAGAAATTCTTTACTTCCTTTTTCTGTTGGTTATACCAATTTTGGTGCATTTATTTCAATTACGACGTTTCAAAAAAGAATATTTCACCAACGTAAAATTGCTCAAAGAGCTTCAAACACAAACCCGAAAAAGTTCTAAAATCAAAAAATGGTTATTGTTAGCCACGCGTTTGCTGTTATTAACTTGTCTGATTATTGCTTTTGCCCAACCCTACTTTGAAAATGAAAAAACCGCAAAAAAAGGCAATGATTTGATTATTCTTTTAGACAATTCGTTTTCCATGCAAGCCAAAGGGCCAAAAGGTGAATTGCTCAAACGAAGTGTACAAGAATTATTAGAAGAACTCCCCGAAAACCAAACGTTTTCACTACTCACTAATACCGAAATATTTTGGGATACCGATATCAAATCCATTCAGAAAGATTTGCAAAATTTATCCTATTCGGCTGTACCCTTTCAATTGGATTATTTACTCAACCAAGTTGAAATAAAGAAAAAGCAAGTGCCCAAAGATTTTATCATCATCACAGATGCACTTCAAACTGAAAGCAAAAAAGCGACTACTTTAACCCAAAACCACTCGGTATATTTGATACAGCCACAAGCCGAATATGTTTCGAATGTGTGCCTAGAAAATGTTGAAATTTCACAAATCTTGGATCAGTTTTATGAATTAAAAATTACGTTGCAATCGTTTGGCTTGAAACAAAAAGAGGTGGCTTTATCGGTTATAAGTAAAAACAAAGCCATAGCCAATACTGTTGTTCAATTTGAGAAGTCTAAAGCGGTAATTAAAATTACGATTCCTAAAAAAGAATTCCAAGGTACTGTTCACATTGAAGATCAAAGTTTAGCCTATGATAACGATTACTATTTTAGTATTTCAACACCAAAAAAAACATCGGTTTTAGCCATTGGTTCTCCTGAAAAAAACAATTTCTTAGACCGCCTATTTACAGCGGATGAATTCAACTTCACAAGTACCGAATTACAATCTTTAGACTACAATCAAATCGAAAATCAAGAGGCCATACTTTTAAACGAGTTGGAGGATTTACCCCTTGCTTTAGGAACTACATTAAAATCCTTTTATGAAAAGGGAGGTAACGTTGTCTTGATTCCGAACCAACAAAATTCGGTACGTACCTTGAATACCTTTACTGCAAATTTTGGAGCCCCAAAATATGCAGCGCTTTCAACTACTGAAAAACAAATAACTACTATAAATTATAGTCACCCCTTATATCAAACCGTTTTTGAAAAAAAAGTGACTAATTTTCAATATCCAAAAGTAAAATCAAGTTTTGGACTTACTGGTATTACTGCGGTATTACAATATGAAGATCAAGCTATTTTTGTGGGATCAAACACAAATCAATTGGGTAATTTTTATACATTTTCTGCTCCTATCAACAAGCAAAATAGTAATTTCCAAAATGCACCACTCATCGTCCCTACACTATACAACATGGGGCAAAATCAAAATAAAATCGGAAGCATTGCTTATACCATTGGCGAGAATCAAAGCCTACTTCTCGAAACTATCTTATCAAAAGATGAAGCAGTAGTGGTCCAAAATAAGGACTATAGTTTTATTCCTTTGCAACAGCTATTGCATACAAAATGCAAACTTACTTTTGGTGACTATCCTGAAAAAGCAGGAAATTATGAAGTACTTAAAAACCAAGAAACCCTAAAAAGAATCAGTTTCAATTATCCACGAACCGAAAGCGATATTACTGCAATTAATTCCGGAAATTTTGATACTTTTACCAAAGTAAACAACCTATCAACCGTTTTAAATGATCTTGCATCTTCGCAAAGCAGTAGTGAAATTTGGAAATGGTTTTTAATGGGTACACTACTATTATTATGCATAGAGCTACTAATCCAAAAATTGATAAAATGACGTCAGTGATTCTAAAACAAACCAAAATTATCGATCCTTCGAGTCCTTTCCATCAACAAACAATGGACGTAAAGATTGAAAACGGCACCATAACGCAAATTGAAAAACAAATTGCTTCTTCTGCTGGTTTTGAAATTATTGCCCTTGAAAATTTACATATATCACAAGGATGGATAGACAGTTCGGTTTCCTTTGGAGAACCCGGCTATGAAGACCGTGAAACCATTGAAAACGGATTACAAGTTGCTGCAAAAAGTGGGTTTACAGCAGTTATGCTACAGCCCAATTCAAATCCGGTTATCGACAACCAATCCCAAATCCGATTTGTGATTGATAAAGCTAAAGGTCGAGCCACCACGCTCTACCCTATTGGAGCACTAACTAAAGGCAGCGAAGGTCATGAATTGGCAGAATTATATGATATGCAAAACGCCGGTGCTATAGCATTTGGTGATTATAAAAAAGCACTTCAAAATGCCAATCTTCAAAAAATTGCCTTGCAATATGTACAAGATTTTGACGGTTCTTTAATTGCTTTTTGTCAGGATAGTAGCATCAAAGGAATCGGAATTGCCAACGAAGGCGAGATGAGCACTCGATTGGGTATGAAAGGTATACCTGCACTAGCCGAAGAATTACATGTAGCACGGAACTTATTTCTAGCTTCATACTCGGGTGGAAAATTACACCTTCCAACCATTTCTACACAAGGAAGCCTTCAATTGATTAGAGAAGCTAAAGCAAAAGGAATCGCTGTAACTTGTAGTGTAGCGGTTACTAATTTACTTTTAACTGATGAAAAATTAGCTAGCTTTGATTCAAGATATAAAGTGTTACCTCCTTTACGCGAGGAAGCAACTCGCGCTGCGCTTGTAGCTGCCGTATTGGACGGAACGATTGACTGCATTACATCCGATCACAATCCATTAGATATTGAACATAAAAAATTAGAGTTTGATTTAGCACACGATGGCAGTATCGGTTTAGAAAGTGCTTTTGGGGCTTTAAACACCATTTTACCTCTTGAAGTAATAATTGAAAAATTAACCGCTAGTAAATTGATTTTTAATATAAAATCAAGTACAATAGACATAAATTCTTCTGCCGATTTATCACTTTTTACCACCCACAATGAATGGATTTTTGAAAAAGAACATATCATTTCAAAATCAAAAAATTCAGCATTCTTAGGACACAACATGAAAGGAAAAGCGATTGGAATTTACAACAACGGACAATTGATTTTAAACACATAACATGAATACTATAATCAAAGGAAAGCAAACTGCCATAATCAGTTACCTAACACTAGTAGGCAGCGTAATTGCCATCTTTATGAATCAAGACGAAAACCGCAGCAATTTTGCTAGTTTTCATATTCGTCAAGCTTTAGGGATTTTTTCTACCTTTTTTTTATTGGGCTACCCCATTGGCTATTTTGACAATTGGATGGTTTCGGCATCGTTTTGGGTTTTCATTTTTATCTTGTGGTTGTATGGTTTTATCAATTGCTTGAATGGCGAACAAAAATCAGTACCGATATTAGGTGATTTCTATCAGAATTTATTCAAAAGTTTCTAAAATGCAATTACACTATTTAATTCGCGAGCCCAAAGAAATTTGGGACAAAAACCCACTATTAGTCTTGCTGCACGGATACGGAAGCAATGAAGAAGATTTATTTTCTTTTGCCAACGAATTACCACAAGATCATTATGTGATATCAGTTCGTGCACCCTATGACCTTCAACCCTATGGTTATGCATGGTATGCCATACATTTTGATGCCGATGAAAATAAATTTTCCGACAACGAACAAGCAAAGGAATCTGTTGAATTGATTGCTTCTTTTATAGATGAAGTATTACAAAAATACCCAATTGATGCACAAAAAGTTAGCTTAATAGGATTCAGCCAAGGCGCTATTTTAAGTTATGCAATTGCCCTATCTTATCCCAATAAAATCAACAATATAGTTGCGTTAAGTGGTTATTTCAATGCTGACTTACTGCTACATCTACCAAACACACAAGCTATTTCCCATTTGAAATTTTTCATTTCACATGGTACAGTAGACCAAGTAATTCCTGTAGATTGGGCACGAAAGGCGAAACCAGCGTTAGAAAGTTTAGGACTTGAAGTTTCTTATCATGAATATCCTGTAGGTCACGGTGTAGCCCCTCAAAATTTCTTTGATTTCAAGAATTGGTTGCTACAAAATGAACATTCTAACCGTAAATAAATATCTTTGCAAATAAATACTAAAAAACTATGGCTTCAATAACATTAGGCGGAAATCCAATTCATACCAACGGTGAATTACCACAAATTGGCTCAAAAGCAATTGATTTTAATCTGGTAAAAACCGATTTAAGCACTACTACTTTATCCGATTTTGCGGGATCCAGAATCATATTAAATATTTTTCCAAGTATCGATACAGGTACTTGTGCTACTTCTGTTCGAAAATTCAACGAAAAAGCAAGCAGCTTGAACAATACTAAAGTGCTTTGTATTTCCAGAGATTTACCGTTTGCACAAAAACGTTTTTGTGGTGCAGAAGGATTGGAAGATGTAATCAATTTATCCGATTTCAAAGACGGTAGCTTCGGAAAAAACTACGGATTAGAAATTACTGATGGTCCTTTGGCTGGCTTACATTCTCGTGTAATTATTGTGATCGACGAAAATGGGGCTATTTTACATACCGAGCAAGTAAGTGAAATTGCTAATGAACCTAATTATGAAGCAGCTTTAACTGTATTATAGCATATGAAATTTGAAAAAGACGAAACGCTTTTTACCGGGCGATTAAAAAGTATGGTTTTTGCCCTAAAAGGCGCCTTTAAACTTATTACAACTGAACACAGTGTAATGGTACAATCGTCGTTAGCGGTAATGATGACACTAGCCGGATTTTATTTTGGAATCAACCGAGTAGAATGGATGATGCAAATACTGGTTTTTGGTTTAGTACTCAGTATAGAAGGGCTCAATACTGCCGTTGAAAAAATTGCCGATTTCATACATCCAGAATTCCATGAACGTATTGGTTTCATTAAAGATATAGCCGCTGGCGCCGTATTTTTTGCTGCCTTAACTGCCATTGCTATCGGATGTATTATTTATTTTCCATATTTGTTTTAATTTAGCTACTTTTGTAAAAATTGTTCCGTTTCAATGGCCAAACAAAATTCAAAAGGTGTTGCAAATAAAGCAACTGACGCAGTTACTAAAAAGTTTTCACTACAAACGAGTCGCCGACAAAAATTTATTGTTGGTATACTATTTATTTTAGTTTCCATAGCCTTACTGCTTTCGTTTATTTCCTATTTCATTACTGGAAATTCTGACCAAAGTGCTGTAAGTGAATTAACCAATCGCAGTATTTCAGCTGAAAATTGGCTGGGTAAAATTGGCGCCTATTTGGCTGATTTTTTCTTATACAAAGGATTTGGTGTAACCTCATTTTTATTTGTTCGCATCCTATTCTTGTTAGGGGCTTATTTAATTTTAGATATGAGTCTTGCCAAATTAAGAAAAAACTTTTTTTGGGATGCTTTTATCATCATCGTAGGATCGATCCTTTTTGGATTTATGTGGGATATAGTTCCGCAATTAGGTGGTGTCGTAGGTTATGAAATGAATTTATTCATACAAGATTATATTGGCAAAACCGGTACATTATTAATATTACTATTTGGGGTATTGATCTTCTTGGTTTTTAAAGTCAATGTGTCACCAGAAACCTTTACCTCCTTTTTCGAAAAGTCTACTCAATCATTCAATAACGATTTAGTAGCCGAAGCAACTCCAACTCCAGTTGCCGACACACACACAAGAGAAGATGAAGAAAAAATTGAAGACGAACTGACAATAGTATCGATTCCAACTAAGGAAGATGATTTTTTATTGACGGAAGATGAGGAAGAAATGGGAAATTTTGAATTAAAAACCTATCCCAATTCATTTGAAATCGACAAAGAAGCTTTAAAACCTACTATTTCGAGTGCTTCCGAACTGCATTTGGATCCTAAACTCAAAGAAGAAAACGCAGAAGTTGCGCATTTTTCAATTGAAGACCGCAGTATTCCAAACGAACCATTTGTAAATGAAGATGCTTTCGTAATCGAAAAAGTGGAAGAAGAAGTATTGGTAGAAGAAAATTTAGCCGCTCGCTTGGTGCAAGATTTTGGTGAGTTTGATCCTACATTAGAATTGTCGCATTATCAATTTCCACCCATCGATTTATTGAAAGAATATGCTTCTGGAGGCATTACGATTAATCAAGCCGAGTTAGAAGAAAATAAAAATAGAATTGTTGACACCTTAAAAAACTACAGTATTGGTATATCTCAAATCAAAGCTACAGTTGGTCCAACAGTTACATTATATGAAATCGTTCCTGATGCAGGGGTCCGCATTTCAAAAATTAAAAATTTAGAGGACGATATTGCCCTTTCGCTTTCGGCACTAGGCATTCGTATCATCGCTCCTATTCCAGGAAAAGGAACCATTGGTATTGAAGTTCCCAACAACAATCCAACGATGGTTTCGATGAAGAGCGTTATCTCTTCACCTAAGTTTCAGACCGCCGAAATGGAATTGCCTATTGCATTAGGTAAAACCATTTCCAATGAAACCTTTGTAGTAGATTTAGCTAAAATGCCTCACTTATTGATGGCTGGAGCTACGGGACAAGGTAAATCGGTAGGATTAAATGCCGTATTGACTTCCCTACTCTATAAAAAACACCCAGCCGAAGTCAAATTTGTGTTGGTGGATCCTAAGAAAGTAGAATTGACGCTTTTCAATAAAATTGAACGTCATTATTTGGCCAAACTACCCGATGGTGGCGATGCGATTATTACCGATAACACCAAGGTAATCAATACCTTAAATTCGCTTTGTATTGAAATGGACAACCGGTATTCTTTATTAAAAGATGCCATGGTACGAAACATTAAAGAATACAACGAAAAATTCAAGCTGCGCAAATTGAACCCCGAGAACGGACACCGTTTTTTACCGTATATCGTATTGGTAGTAGACGAGTTTGCCGACTTAATCATGACCGCTGGTAAAGAAGTAGAAACACCTATTGCACGTTTAGCTCAATTGGCACGTGCTATTGGAATCCATTTGATCATTGCTACACAACGCCCTTCTGTGAACGTAATTACAGGTATGATCAAAGCCAATTTCCCAGCGCGAATTGCATTTAGAGTAACCTCAAAAATTGATTCGCGAACCATTTTAGATTCAGGTGGAGCCGATCAGTTAATTGGTCGTGGTGACTTATTATATACGCAAGGAAATGAAATTGTTCGGGTGCAATGTGCTTTTGTAGACACTCCAGAAGTAGATAAAATTTGTGATTTTATCGGATCGCAAAAAGCGTATCCTGAAGCCTACCTATTGCCCGAATACATTGGGGAAGATAATGGCATAAAACTTGATTTTGACATCTCCGAGCGCGATTCGCTGTTTAGAGAAGCTGCCGAAGTTATTGTTACAGCACAACAAGGAAGTGCTTCTTTAATTCAAAGAAAACTTAAATTGGGGTACAACCGAGCTGGTCGATTGATCGATCAATTAGAAGCTGCCGGCATTGTAGGTCCATTTGAAGGAAGCAAAGCGCGTGCCGTATTGATTTCTGATCTTGTGGCTTTAGAACACTTTTTAAATAATGAACAAAATTAAAAATCATGAAACAACTGTTTAGTATTTTCTTGATCTCATTTATTGGATTTTCACTACAGGCTCAAGATGCCAAAAAAGCAAAAGAATTGTTAGACCAAGTTTCAGCTAAAGTAAAATCGTATGATAACATAGTCATCGACTTTAAATATGCCTTAAATAACCCAAAAGAACGCATCAATCAAGAAAGTAACGGCAATGTAGCTTTGCAAGGCAATTTATATCATTTGAATTTCATGGGCGTTACCAAAATTTTTGACGGTAAAAAAGTATTCACCATTGTTCCTGAAGACGAAGAAGTAACCCAAGAAAATTATGATGCTAACGATGAAAAAGCGATTACTCCAAATAAGATGTTGACGTTTTTCAATAATGGCTACAAATATGCTTGGGATATTCCGCAAAACGTTAAAGGCCGTAAAATTCAGTTTGTAAAATTAACACCAAACAGTAACAAAGACAATCGTAAAGAAATATTGGTTGGAATTGACACCCAAACCAAACACATCTACACCGTGATTGAAGTAGGGAAAAACGGAACAAAAACTACACTAACTGTTAATTCTTTTAAAACAAATCAACCTTTGTCGAAAAATCATTTTACCTTTACCAAATCAAAATACCCTAATTATTACATCAATAAATTAGATTAACAACGATCGGGTGAAACTATTAGACAAATACATTATTAAATCCTATATGATTACATTTACTACAGTATTTGTAATCTTATTTTTTATATTCATTTTACAAGGGGTTTGGCTCTTTATTACCGATTTAGCAGGAAAAGACTTAGACCTGTGGACAATCGTTAAATTTCTTTCTTTCTACGCACCTACAATTGTTCCTTTGGTATTGCCTTTATCCATCTTATTGGCAGGCATTATGACGTTTGGTAGCTTTGCAGAAAACTATGAGTTTGCTGCGATGAAGTCATCAGGAATATCACTACAGCGCGCCATGAAAATGTTGACAATTACAATTGGAATTATGTCATTAGTATCGTTCTTTTTTGCGAATAATGTCATTCCAGAAGCACAATATAAATTCATAAACCTTCGAAAAACCATCCTACAACAAAGACCGGCGATGGCCATTACAGAAGGGCAATTCAACACCATTGGCAATTCAAATATAAAAGTAGATAAAAAATCGGGGGATAATGGTGAATTTTTAAAAGGCATTACCATGCACGTAAAAAACGCCAATTATGGTCTGGGTGCGAATACCATCATCAAAGCAAAAAATGGGTTATTGACCAGTGAGGAAGATTCCAACTCGTTAGAACTTGAATTGTATGACGGCTATTACTACGAAGACATTCAGCCCACAAAATATGAGGAGCGTAATAAATTACCTTTTGCCAAAAGTAGTTTTAAAAAATACATACTTTCCATCAATTTGACCCAACTCAATCAAGGAGAAATAGACCAAAGCGATATTACATCAGAAAAGATGTTAACCGTTTCTGAGCTCTCTTACACCTTAGATTCGTTGCAAAAAAGTTATAATAAAGATGTGATTTCTTTTGCCGATAATTTAACACTAAGAAACGACAACTTACTCAATAGAAAGCCTGTTGAGAATACCCTTGCTGCACCTAAAAAAGAAAACGCTACCAAAGATTTGTTATCCTTATTTTCAAAAGGTGAGCGCATTCAAATCATTGCGATGGCAAAAAACAACATCAACAGCACCGACTTTAGCATCCAAAACACCAAAATAGATTTGGAATACAAATCCAAAAACATCAATTCGCATTGGTTGGCCATCCATGAAAAATTTGTAATGGCTTATTCTTGTTTGTTGATGTTCTTTATTGGCGCACCCTTAGGCGCTATTATCCGTAAAGGGGGCTTAGGATTGCCCATAGTTTTTGCGATGTTGATTTTTATCTCGTTCCATTTCATCAATACGTTTGGAAAAAAAATAGCACAAGAAGCAACCATTTCTCCCTTTTTAGGTGCTTGGATGGCTTCCCTACTCATGACACCCTTAGCGATATTCTTAACCTATAGAGCTACGAATGATATTGGTATTATGATGAATTTTGATTGGCTTACCACACCCGTTCAAAAACTAGTTTCAAAAATAACCCAGACCGACAACAACTAAACCTACCATGTCACACAACATACAGTTAAATACAATAGAAGAAGCGATAGAAGACATCCGTCAAGGAAAAGTAATCATTGTAGTAGACGATGAAGATCGTGAAAATGAAGGTGATTTCTTGGCCGCTGCCGAAAAAGTAACGCCCGAGATGATCAATTTCATGGCCACACACGGAAGAGGGCTTATTTGCGCTCCTTTGACCGAATCGCGTTGTAAAGAACTTGATCTGCATGCTATGGTGCGCAACAACACCGATCATATGGAAACAGCCTTTACTGTTTCGGTTGATTTAAAAGGACATGGGGTAAGCACGGGAATTTCGGCTGCCGACAGAGCCAAAACCATACAAGCTTTAATTGATCCATCGACCAAACCATTTGATTTAGCGCGTCCGGGACACATTTTTCCGTTGATTGCCAAACAAGGTGGTGTATTACGCCGAACAGGACATACCGAAGCCGCTATTGACTTTGCTCGATTGGCCGGATGCAAACCAGCAGGTGTGATTGTTGAAATCATGAACGAAGACGGTACCATGGCCCGCCTTCCCCAGTTGGTAGCAGTGGCTAAGAAATTTGATTTGAAATTGGTTTCTATAGAAGCATTGGTAGCCTATCGCATGCAGCACGACAGCTTGATTCAAAAGAAAGAAGACTTTGAAATCCAAACCCGTTTTGGAACCTATCGTTTGCGTGCTTACTTGCAAACCACCAACCGTCAGGTACATTTGGCTTTAACCAAAGGAACGTGGAACGCAGGAGAATCGGTGCTGACAAAAATCAATTCGACACAAATTAACAATGATATTTTAGGAACGTTAACCCATAACGCCGATCAAAAGCTCGACGATATGTTCCGTAAAATCAATGCTGCTGAAAAAGGGGCGATAATTTTCATCAATCAAGAAGTACAATCCATTGAACTATTGGATCGATTGGTAGAATTGAAAGCTTTGCAAGAATCAGGCACTTTAAAAGCTCCTCAAATTAAAATGGATAGCAAAGATTTTGGAATTGGCGCTCAAATCTTACACGATATTGACATTAGCAAGATTCGATTACTATCGAACAGCACGGCGCAAACCAAGCGTGTGGGGATGATTGGTTATGGATTAGAGATCACCGAATATGTAAATTATTAATTTTCATGGCGCTAATCATTTCGAACAGAAAGCATTAAAAAAAATGTTGCTTTTTTTTTGCTTTTTTATTTTGAAAAGGTTTGCTTAAATAAAAAAACATCCTATATTTGCACTCGCAATCAGCAAATGAGTGCGCGACCTATTGGAGAAATGGCAGAGTGGTCGAATGCGGCAGTCTTGAAAACTGTTGACTGTAACAGGTCCGGGGGTTCGAATCCCTCTTTCTCCGCGGAAAGCATGTTTCAAAAGAAACATAAAATCGCAGAAACCCTTTAAACACAATCGTTTAGAGGGTTTTTTCATTTTTAGAAAAGTGTCAAAAAACACATATTTTATCATAATTTAGTGTACCTATAGGTGTACCCATGGTAAAATTGAGGTAAATAGGTACACTAAAGGGTATACTAAAAATGAGAAAATCACCTAAAGTTCACCTTAAAATCAATACGTTACAATTTAATTCTGCGGAGATTTGAGCAAATTTTAAATGTAATATAATGATCAAAATTGTGTACTTTTTGCGCCATGCAAAAAAAAAGGTAAATGGTGAAATTCCAATTTATGTAAAAGTAGAACTTGAAACAGGAAGTTTTACTTTAAGCACGGGTAAGACGGTTCAAAATGAGGTTTGGGAACAAACCCATCATCTTCGCGTTCAAGTTCGTAACGCGAAAGACAAAGTGACCAAAGAGGCGCTAGAAATCTTAAGTCATAAGATTCAAATTACCTTCTCCAAGTTAGAAAGAGAACAACTTAAAGTAACACCTGAACAACTTAAGGCTATACTTCAAGGAAAGAGCTTAGAAACAGCTTCAACTATTCTGAAAATTATTGATTTTCATAACGAGTATTTTGAAAAGTTAGTAAAAATCAACGAACGTGCTCCTGCCTCGCTTCAAAAGTACAAACGCGTGGGCGATATTGTTCGGGATTTTAATAAAAAGTATTATGGCAAAGCCGATTACGAAGTTGAAAAAGTTGGTACTGCCTATTTGTACAATTTGGAAAACTACATGAAGTTTGAAGCCGAATACAACGGGGTTAAAGGAATAAAAAACAACTCCATAGTAAAATATTTTAAAAACCTTAAAACCATTTGCAACCACGCCATTCGGTTTGAACTCATTCAAAAGAATCCAATTAACAAGTATTCAGGCAAAATAAAGACTGTAGAAGCTGTTTTTCTAACGGCAGAAGAATTAGAATCAATTGAGGCTCATATTTTCAAAATAGAGCGTTTAGAACGCGTAAAAGATATCTTCTTGTTTTGTTGTTATTCGGGGTATGCTCCAGTGGATGTGATGAAACTCACTCGAGCCAACCTCATCAAAGATGGAAATGGGCAATTATGGATAAAAACCAATCGACAAAAAACCGGAACTAGAGCAAATGTGCCACTTCTACCTCAAGCATTACGTATTGCCAATAAATATTTACTGACACAAGATACACTACTGCCAAAAATTTCAAATCAAAAAATGAATGCTTATCTCAAAGAAATCGCTGATATTGTTGGGTTAGATAAAAAATTAACTTGGTATGTAGCCCGACACACCTTTGCTACAACCGTAACTTTAGGAAATGGCATAAAAATTGAGAACGTTTCTGCAATGCTTGGCCACACAACCATCAGACAAACACAACATTACGCAAAAGTATTGGACACTAGCGTAATGCAAGACATGCAAAAATTAATAACTAAATACAACTAATTATGGCAACTATTAAAGAATTGACAAAGGAGATAAATGATTATTTATATCCAAACATTGACAGATATTCTTCGAAGGAAATAAAGACATATAAAATTAATGAAACCTGGATCGATTTAATTGAAGATAAATATTTTACTAATGAATCAATATTTTTACTTCAAAAGATAGAAAATACCATTCTAAAATCTGAAGAACCTATCCTAATTATTACCAGGTTGCACCATATATTTAAAAAACGCATAGTGGAGTTACAACAATTAAGCAAACAAAATTTTGAAAAACACTTACGAACTTTTCATAGGGTTTCAGAGGTTGACTTTAACGAAACAAAAATCAAAAAAGAATATGAAAAAAAATGCAAAAATAAAGTTATTACACAAAAAATTGTTGATGAAGAAACTCAACCAGAAACTGAACTTTATAAATTAAAATCATTTTTAAAGATGCCATTCATGTTAGCATTACATAAAAAAGAAGACTTAGAAAACAAAAAATTAATTTACCATCTAGACCAATTTATGCGAGAGGCCAATCAGATTTTTACTGTTTTAGATGAAATTATTTATGATTATGAAAATTTTAAAATGGTAATCTATGATGATTATTTTAAAAGCTATTACAAAATTAATTCAAGAAAAATTCAACTAGATTTAAAATTAAAAGACGTTGCCTATTTTTATCATTTTGTACTTGAAATGGGATTTTTTAAATTTCATCCAGAGAGGAGAATGAATAAGAAGTTATTGATTAACTTTTTTGAAAATAATTTTATGTATACTGATCAAAATTCAAATAAGCCTAAAGAATTCATAAATTTAATAAAACATGCTTCAGACGCCGCCAAAGAAAGTGTGCGTTTTAAAGATGGTTTTATTAAAGAAATGACAAATCGCTACGAAGAATTTAGTAAAATTAACTTACAAAAAGTTGAAAGATATTATATACCTAACTAAATAGTAACTAAAATAAATACTTAAAATCAGCTAAACCTCACCTCAAAAAAATATTTTATCTCTTGTTAAGATAATAATTTTGTTCATAATTAACAATTAATAAAAAATAATATGAACAACATTAGTTTACCTACATTAGAAGGTATTAGGAGCCTTATCGAGCCTCTTTACCAAAGGCTGCAACACATAGAAGGTGAATTGCAGAAATTACCTAAGAAGGCACGACCTTCCAAGTACTATCGTGCCAAAGATTTAAAAGAACTCTTTGGCCTAACCAACAACACTATTATCAAGTATCGTGATAACGGAATACTTCCGTATACTTTACTTGGTGGTGTGTATCTCTATGACGCTAAAGCCATAGATGAAATGTTGGAACAAAGCAAAAGCAATACAGAAAGGAGGTTAAATTCATGAAAGAGCTAACCCAAAAAGACCCACTAACTGGCGAAGATTTTATACCTAAGCGAGTAAACCAACGATTTGCATCGGCAACGAATCGAAAAAAGTTTAATAACAAACAAGCGAATGATTTGCGAAAAAAGCGTGCCATCATTAATGGGCCGCTAAATAAAAGCCATTTACTTCTAATTAAGTTAATGAAAGGCAAAAATGAGGCTATATTTCCAAAAGATTATTTAGATGGTTATGGAGTTGTATTAAAGCAATTCAATAATATTGTCAGAATAGAAAACATTGGGCATCATGCAATCTATGAGTTCGTAATTATTTTTATTGCAAATACTAATAATGTGAAAATAATAAGATATGGAGGACTTTAGTAATTTTAAACTAGTTGAAAATAGTTTTATTGTAGATAACACTTTAGCTGAAAATTCGATGCTCAAAAAAGACAACAAAATCCTTATTGGTAGCACTTTGGTTTTAGGAGTTGTAGCAATAGGATTGTGGTTGTATTTGTTAGACCAAGAAAATCAGAAAAAGTAGCACAATTGGTTACGGTAAAATTTAGCCTGAACGATATCGTTCAGGCTTTTTTATGCACCATTACCAACAAACTGCTGTAAACCAACAGCTTTAAAAAATACACTTCCCTCCTTCTCATGAGCGATAAGCAAGTATTTATTATTAGAAAAAATATAAGTTATTTAATATAATAAATCATATTATAAAAGATACTTTTACGATGCAATTCCAGCATGAAGAACGACGGAATTGAGTAAAAAAAGTCGCGAATTATAGCATTTTCAAAGCCATTTCACTGCCTATTGAAAATGCTTTATAAATGCAATTAATATGCATATACATAGCACTAAAAAAAAGTGTGGTTTGATATAAAATGATGGAAAATATAAAGTATTAGTATTACAATAGTTTATTTTTAGATACTATATTTTATAGCAAATTGTTTCATAACGCATTATGTTGTTTACTCCCTTCGATAATAAAGAATTTAAGCAATTTTGTGCTAAAATAATTTTGGAAAACATTAATTGTTAATGTAAAAGGCATATTGCAAAAGTTGATTTTATTTGGTATGTTTGAGGTTTAATGTAACTTTTAAAAATTTTCAATGAAATTCAACGAAGATTCCCGTGTAAAAATCCCTACAATTTTGCATTTGGTGCGTTTAGGCTATCAGTACTTGTCTTTGTCTAACCAACAATGGGATGAAACAACCAATATTTTTACGTCTATCTTTAAAACTAATTTACTTAGATTAAATCCTGTATTGAGTTCTGATGATGCTGATAGAATTTATGATGAAGTGTCTCTTAGTTTGCAAAATGAAGATTTAGGAAAGGCTTTTTACGAAAAGCTTGTTGACCAATCTAGTGTCAGATTAATAGACTTTGAGAATTTCGAAAACAACACATTTAATGTTGTTACTGAATTAACCTATAAGAAAGACGATGAAGAATTTCGCCCTGATGTTATTCTATTAATTAACGGAATGCCATTAGTGTTTATTGAAGTTAAGAAACCTAACAATCAAGATGGCGTTCTAGCAGAACATAAACGTATTCAAACTCGCTTTCAAAATAAGAAATTCCGTCATTTTGTGAATCTTACACAGTTGATGGTTTTTTCTAATAACATGGAATATGACAATAGTTCACCTTTACCGATAGAAGGTGCTTTTTATGCAACTCCTTCCTATTCCAAACCAAATTTTAATTACTTTAGAGAAGAAGAACATTTCAATTTTGATGCAATTCTATCAAGTATTGACGATGCCGAACAAAATTTTGTTCTACAAGACAATAATTTGCTTAGTATTAAAAATTCACCTGAATTCTTAACTAATAAACATCACAATACACCAACTAATAGAATTTCTACTTCTTTGTTTCAAAAACAGCGTTTGGCTTTTATGTTGCGGTTTGGTATTGCGTATGTAAAAGGTTCTTCTGGTCTGCAAAAACATATTATGCGTTATCCGCAATTGTTTGCAACCAAAGCAATCGAAACCAAACTAGAAGAAGGAATTAAAAAAGGAATTATTTGGCATACGCAAGGAAGTGGAAAAACCGCTTTAGCATATTATAATGTCAAATATTTAACAATTTATTTCCAAAGGAAAGGTGTTGTTCCCAAGTTTTATTTTATTGTGGATCGATTGGATTTATTAACCCAAGCGAGCAAAGAGTTTTTAAGTAGAGGTTTAGTCGTTCATAAAATCAATTCGAGAGAAGAATTTTCCAGAGATATTAAAGTAACTTCTGTTATTCATAATAGTTCTGGGAAACCAGAAATTACAGTGGTTAACATACAGAAATTCAAAGACGACCCCGATGTGGTTCGCAATGCCGATTATAATTTATCTATTCAAAGGGTTTACTTCTTGGATGAAGTACATCGTAGTTATAACCCTAAAGGTAGTTTCTTGGCTAATTTGAATGAATCGGATGTCAATGCAATTAAAATAGGATTAACAGGTACGCCCCTATTAGGCGATGATTTCAATTCGAGAGCTTTGTTTGGTGGCTATATTCATAAATACTATTATAATTCATCTATAGCGGATGGTTATACTTTACGTTTGATTCGGGAAGAAATTGAAACCAATTATCAATTAAAATTAAAGGAGGCTTTAGAATCTATTGACATATTAAAAGGCAACGGAGACAAAAAACAAGTGTATGCTCATCCTAAATTTGTTGAGCCAATGTTGGAATATGTCATTCAAGATTTTGAACGTGCACGCATTGCTTTTAATGACAATACAATTGGAGGAATGGTAGTTTGTGATTCATCAGAGCAAGCTAAAATGATGTATGAAATCTTCCAGGATAAATACGCTGAATGTACTGTTTCCGATGATTTATTATTAGCAGCTGAACCTGGAGAATCGTATGGCGATAAAAAGAAAAATGAAAGCAAAGTAAAATCGGTTGCGGTTATTTTACATGATATTGGTACTAAGGAAGACCGAAAAAATCAAGTGGACGAGTTCAAAGACGGCAAAATAGATTTGTTGTTTGTTTACAATATGTTATTGACTGGTTTTGATGCGCCTCGCTTGAAAAAATTATACGTTGGCAGAGTTATAAAAGCCCATAATTTATTACAAACTCTTACTCGTGTAAACAGAACCTACAAAGAATTTAAGTATGGATATGTAGTTGATTTTGCAGATATACAACGCGAATTTGACAAAACCAATCAAGATTATTTTAGGGAATTACAAGCAGAATTAGGCGATGAAATGGAGCATTATTCCAATTTATTCAAAACGCCTGAAGAAATAAAACAAGAGATTCAAGAAATCAAAGACGTTTTGTTTTATTTTGACACGTTAAACGCTGAAATTTTTTCGCAACAAATTTCACAAATTCAGGATCGAAGTGAAATGTTGAAAATTACTCGGGTATTGAATAACGCGAAGAGTTTGTATAATTTAATCCGATTATCAGGTAATTATGATTTACTAGAAAAATTAGATTTTTATAAATTAACGGTGTTGTCTCGTGAAGCCAATAATCATTTGGCATTAATTAATACAAAAGAAGCCTTAGAAACCAATATAGATAATACCAATTTATTGAATATTGCTTTAGAAGATGTCATTTTTGCTTTTGTAAAAGTGAAGGAAGAAGAAATGGTATTGGCAGACCAATTGAAGAATACGCTTCAAAAAACAAGAGAAATGTTGGGCGGCAATTTTGACCCTGCTGACCCTGTTTTTATTTCCTTACGAGAAGAATTAGAGCGCTTGTTCAAAAAGAAAAATTTGAACGAAGTTACCAAAGAGGAAATGGAAGCGAATATCAAAGCTTTAGAGGCAATTTATACGCAAGCTAAAGAATTAGAACGTAAAAACCAATTGCTACGTGCTAAGTATGAACACGACGAAAAATATGCCCGTTTGCATAAGCGTTTAATGGAAAAAGACCCATTAACGGATAGCGAAAGTAAATTATTTGAAGCCTTACAAGGATTGAAAGCAGCTGTTGACCAACAAATTCTACAGAACGCCAATATATTAGAAAATGAGAGTTACGTAGAACGAATGATTATCAAGTATGTAGTAGAACAGTTTAAAGCTAAAAATGATATTCCATTGGATGCCGCAAATGCAAAGCGTGTCAATGCCATGATAGTGAAAGAATATATGAATGAGTTTTATGGCAGAATAGCGAGTTAAATATGGAGCAACAAATAGAAATATACAAATCGGTAGATAATGCTATTGAACTTCAAGTAAGCCTTGATAAGGATACGGTTTGGTTAACTCAAGAGCAATTAGTGCTTTTATTTCAAAGAGATCAATCCGTTATTTCTAGACACATTAGAAACGTTTTTAATGAAAAAGAGTTAGATGAGAAAAGCAATATGCAAAAAATGCATATTCCAAATTCTGATAAACCTGTATCTTATTATAACCTCGATGTAATCATTTCTGTAGGCTACCGAGTTAAATCAAAGCAAGGAACCCAATTCCGACAATGGGCAACCCAACGTTTAAAAGACTATTTGGTTAAAGGATATGCACTTAACGAAAAACGATTAAAAGAACTCCATTATAAGTATTCCGATTTACAAAAAGCCATCAAACTAGCGGCTAATGCAGGAAATATAGAAAGTTTAACTTCAACAGAAGCCAAAGGAATTTTAGGTGTAATCGAGCAGTATGCTTATGCACTTGAAACCTTAGACAAATACGACCATCAAAAACTTACCATTGATAGTAATCCTTTAGAAACTGAGATTCAAAAACTTAGCTATGAAGAAGCCATTCATCAAATCAATGTTTGGCGTGATTATCAAAAAGCAGGAAAATTGTTTGGGAATGAAAAAGACCAATCTTTCAAAAGTTCTTTGGAAACCATTTATCAAACATTTGACACCAGTGATTTATACCCTTCTATAGAAGAAAAAGCCGCACATTTGTTGTACTTCGTGGTGAAAAACCATTCGTTTTCCGATGGAAACAAACGGATAGCTGCTGGTTTATTCATCTACTTTTTGGATATGAATCAAAAACTGTACAACGAACAAGGAAACAAACGAATTGGCGATAACGCATTGGTAGCCATAACCATTATGATTGCCGAAAGCAAATCGGAAGAAAAAGACATGATGATTAAATTGGTAGTCAATCTAATCAATAATAACAATTAAAAGCATTTTGTAAAAATGACCACAACCATACAATTTGAAACCCAAACTAAAAACTTAATTGACGAACTTAAAAGTGTTTGTGCCAATTATGGATTGGGAAATGACGGAAACGAATTTAAGATTATAACTCAAGTTTTTTTATACAAGTTTTTGAACGATAAATTTGTTCACGAAATAAAAAAGATAGACCCCAAACTAGCCCAAGCCGAAAACTGGGAAACTATTCTTAAAAATTATAGTGCCAACGATTATGAAATGCTTTCGTTTCAAATGAGTGAAAGCACCGCACGTTTGAAACCGCAGCAGTTTATTACCACTTTGTTTGAACGACAAAACGAGCCCAAATTTGCCGATTTGTTTGACGCAACTTTATTGGACATTGCAAAAGAAAACAGCGACATCTTCTCTGTAATTACCGAAGGGGGCGAAAAAATTGTTTTGTTTGAAAACATCAGTAAGTATGTAACCGACAAACGCGATGAATTTTGTAAAGCGTTGATTAACAAATTAGTCAACTTTAGTTTTGAGCATATTTTTCATGAGAAATTTGATTTTTATGCTACGATTTTCGAATACTTAATTAAAGATTACAACACCAATAGTGGCGGAAAATATGCCGAATACTTTACACCACACGCCGTAGCTAAAATTATGGCGCGTTGTTTAGTGAGTGAGAATGTGAGTAACGTAACCTGCTATGACCCAAGTGCGGGTTCTGGGACGCTGCTGATGAATTTAGCCCACCAAATTGGAGAAGACAAATGCACCATTTACTCGCAAGATATTTCGCAAAAGTCATCTAATTTGTTGCGTTTGAATTTAATTTTGAACGACTTGGTACATTCCATACCCAATGTGGTAAAAGGAAATACCATTTTAGAACCGTTTCACAAAGACAATAACGGGCGCTTACAACAGTTTGACTACATTGTGAGCAACCCACCGTTTAAATTAGATTTCTCTGATTTTAGTGCTGAACTGGACACCAAAGAAAACCACGACCGCTTTTTTGCAGGCATACCGAATATTCCAAAAGCGAAGAAAGAAAGCATGGCAATTTACTTGCTGTTTTTACAACATATTATGTACACGCTAAAAGATACAGGAAAAGCCGCTATTGTTGTGCCCACAGGTTTTATTACCGCACAAAGTGGTATTGATAAAAAAATTAGAGAACGCATGGTAAGCAGTAAAATGCTTGCTGGTGTGGTGAGTATGCCAAGTAATATTTTTGCGACTACTGGCACCAACGTTTCCATTATCTTTTTAGACAAGCAAAACCAAGGCGATGTGGTGTTGATAGATGCCTCAAAATTAGGCACTACGATTAAAGAAGGTAAAAACCAAAAAACCGTGTTGTCGTATGATGATGAAGACAAAATTATTGACACATTTAATACCAAAACTACTATTGACGATTTCTCAGTAGTAGTAAGTTATGACGACATTATAGTCAAAAACCACAGCTTGAGTGCCGGACAATATTTTGAAGTAAAAATTGAATATACCGACATTACCCAACAAGAATTTGCAAGTAAAATGAAAACCTTCGAAAGCAACTTAGAAAGTTTGTTTGCCGAAAGTAAAAACTTAGAAAAAGAAATTCAGAATAATTTGAAAGGGTTAAAGTATGAGTAATTTAAGATCAAAAAGTATTTCAGAATTAGTTGATGTTTTTAACAATATTAGAATTCCACTTTCTTCAAAAGAACGTGAAAATTTGGATAAACTGTTTCCTTACTATGGTGCACAAAACATTGTTGATTATGTTGATAATTATCTTTTTGACGGGGAGTATATATTAATTGCAGAAGATGGAGAAAATTTAAGATCTAATAATCAAAATATTTGCAATTTGGTTAATGGAAAATTTTGGGTTAATAATCATGCTCATATTGTAAAAGCTAATTCAAAAAACGTTACAAAGTATTTATATTATAATTTTAATAGAATAAAATTCGAGCCGTATGTTACTGGAAGTGCCCAGCCCAAATTAAATAAGGAGAATTTATTAAACATAAAAACTTATGTACATGATTATTTTGACCAACAAAAAATCGCCAAAGTTCTTTCAGATTTAGATACAAAAATTGAGTTGAACAACAAAATCAATGCAGAGTTAGAAGCTATGGCAAAAACTTTCTATGATTATTGGTTTGTACAGTTTGATTTTCCCTTCGACTTCGCTCAGGGTAAACCCAAAGCAGACACTAGACCATACAAAAGTTCTGGTGGTAAAATGGTTTGGAATGAAGAGTTAAAAAGAGATATTCCTGAGGGGTGGGAAGTTATGAGTATTGATGAGTATGCTGAAGTAAAAAAAGGAGAATTAATAACTGCCAAAGATGCCGAAGTAGGAGAAATTAAAGTTGTAGCAGCAGGAATTGGATATTCATATAAGCACTCTAAAGCGAATAGAGATAGAAATACCATAACAATAAGTGGTTCTGGAGCAAATGCAGGATTTATTAATTTTTGGAGAGAACAAATTTTTGCTTCGGATTGTATTACAGTAAGAGGGAATTCAGATACTGAAACATTAATGTTGTTACATCATCTAAAATTTATTCAAGCACATATTCTAAGTCAAGCTACTGGTTCTGCACAACCACATGTGTATCCCAGTGATATTAAAGTGTTGAATTACATCGTACCACCATTGAATTTAATTGATGATTTTGGTGAAATTATTATTCCGATGAATGATAAAATAGCAGTAAACCAAAAAGAAAGCCAGGAACTCGCTTCATTACGTGATTGGTTGTTACCTATGTTGATGAATGGTCAGGTGAGTGTGGGTGATGACAAAATTTTACAATCCTAAATAGTACTCAATGAATAGGTTAATAATCATAGGAAATGGTTTTGATTTGGCTCATGGTTTAAAAACTAGTTACCATGATTTTATTCTACATTATTTGAAAGATAATTGCATTAAAGCATTAGAAGAAGGTATAAAACCAACACCTACACAACCATACAGGAGCGTATATCATCATAAAAATGATATGTTAGAAGTTACGATTGATGTTCGTTATGACAAAAATGAATTAGCCCAAGCTCTAGTTAAAATTTCTAATATCAAAGATTATGTAGATTTTGCAGGAAAAAGAGGAATAAGTTTTAATTATTTTTTCAAGTTATTAGAAATAGGAGTTATAAAGTTTACAGTATATAATTGGGTTGATTTTGAAATAGAATATTTTAAAGAGCTAAATAGAATTAGGTTAATGAGAATCGAGGTAAGTAAAAATATAAGTGAATTAAATATTCATTTTGATAATTTTAAAGCCTTGTTAGAAAGCTATTTAAAGGAACAACAAGGTTTATTTAAAAACGAGTTCAATAGAAAATTGCTTTGTGATTGTTTCTGTGAAGATATTTTAGATATTGATTTAGACTTAGCATCCATCGTAAATCAATCCCCTAAAAGATTATTGTTTTTAAATTTTAATTACACCAATATTTTAGAGCCTTATGTTGAAGAATGCCAAAAACGAATTCCTTCTGACATAAATTACATACACGGTTCTTCAAATAACGAAAATAATCCACCTATTTTTGGCTTTGGGGATGAGTTTGATAAACGATATAAAGAATTTGAAGATGAAGGTAATAATGAGCTTTTCAAACATATCAAATCTTTCGGTTACTTAAAAACGAATAATTATTCTAATTTAACTCGGTTTCTAGATAGTGATAAATTTCAAGTCCAAATCTTCGGCCATTCGTGTGGCTTATCCGACAGAACAATGTTTAAGGAAATTTTTGAGCATGAAAATTGTTTATCAGTTAAATTATTTTATCATGTAAAAGAAGATGGTTCAGACGATTATACTGATAAGACTTATGAATTATATCGTCATTTTTCGGATAAAAACAGCATGCGAAAAAAGATAGTAGACAAACAAAAATGTAGAGCAATGCCTCAACCTTCAAAAGTATAATAATTGCACCTATGAAACTGTAAAATTTTACCAAATAGAATTGTTACCCTATAAATTACCCTATGTAAATTCAAAAAAGGGAAGTGCTGTAAACATTGAATGTTACGGAAGAGTTCGAGTCGTGATTGCTCTTAAGAACGTAAATTATTTATTCTAAATTTAATACTGTTTACAATCTTTAATTTATTGGTAAAACCCCAATCACAAAGTTTAATTTCATTCAGAAAAAGTAAATTTGTGTATTCAATTGTTGAATTCAAATATAAGAAAACTAGGTTATTAAGTTGTATTTTTTCAGTGCTTCTTTATTACCTCTTAGACGACGGACTTGTTAAATATAGAAATTACATTTCTTTTAAATATTTCATTTGTATGTCGCGTATCTCATTAAAATATTGGAACGTTCGACGGCTTTATGAAGTGGCGACTTTTTAATCTTTAATTGTAAATATATGTGATTTTGCTTTTGAATCAATTACAACTTAGAAAAAACAAACAAGCCATTTTGATATACGGCTGTTAGTAAACATGCTTAAATTTATAAACCAAAAGCCCCTCCTAAAGATTCATAATAATCTAAACTCCTTTTTATATTTAATTTTTGTTTTTCTGTAATGTTTACCACATCATAATATTGACTACCGTTTAATTTTATTTTTGCGGATTTAGAATTACAGATTGCTCGAAGAAGAGAAAGGTCATCACCTGAAACTTCTTGATCCCACCATTCCCATATTTCACCATCACTATTATCTCTTTTAACTTCAATTGGATAATAATCAAAAACTTTCCCATCAATTGAGAATTTGGCACAATCAATGAAAAGCCAATCATCATCTACATAATGAAAAACAAATCGAAAATTACAGGCATTACCATCATTTAATGCAAAGTAGCAATAAAGAGCTTCATAATTTGTATAAATTGGGGCACTTTTTGGAGTTATCCATTCAACATTTTCAAATTCATCTTTTTTTACTCTAAAGAATTGTGCTAACTCTTTTGCCTTTTTGTTGTCCTTTTTAGATTCTGTGACAAGATTTTGACTGTCGGAAGTGTCAACAACAGTTAAATCTAAATCTGAATCTCTAGGTTTAGAGTTACACGAAATAAATGTAAATGTAAAGATTAATAAAACTTTCTTCATGTGGTTAGATGTTTGAATTAATTAAAATGCGTTTATAGCAAGTTTGCTAACGCTTGGAGCTTGGCGCAGTGACAGATTTAGCACAAAATTCAATCGACGAACTGTACTTGAACCTGCCACAAAACTATTAAACTAAGCATTGCACCCACCATTACGCCAAACCGCTTTGAGCAGCAGAATTTTTCTCTTTTCTCTTTTCTTCCAATTTCTTAGCAATTGTTGATACAATATATTCTGCTTCGCCTTCCAAGTTGCTGTTTACATTAAATGTTAAGCCACCATATTTCCTTGATTCATCAAATAGGCTTGTGTCAGTGTCAGAGAACCAAATTGGAATTATAGCATTCTCACCAAAACGTTGTTTGAATTGCTCTGATTCAAACTTTGTCCAAATTTTTTTAGGATAGTCCTTGCTCAGAAGTACTATCACAAATTCCGCTTCAGAGTTGTAAATAGGAGCTAGATAGTCCTCAACATTTGATGCTAAAATTCTATGTTGCTCATTTTGGTCATAGAAAACAGAAATTTCTCTTTCAAGTAGTTTTGAGTTAATTGTTTTTGCCAAGTCTCTATTTTCTCCAGCAAATGATAGAGCAAAGTCATAAGGTTTATTAAATTCTATTCCAACAAAGCCAATTTGTTCGGCAAATTTGTTCCAGAGAATATTTCTAATAAAAAATAAAAATTTAGGGTCTTCAATCGTTAATACATTTGATTGGTCATCAAAGTGTATCACATCTTGCAGCAAAGGATTATCTTCAATCAATTTTTTCAGAAACCCTTTTTCAACAACTTGATTAATGCTTAATTTCATATTAGAATGTTGATTAAGCATTTCGTCAATTTGAATTGACCAATCGGGACTATTAGCTAGCCAATTAAGCAAATGTAAATAAGGAGCACGACCTTCTTTCCTTAATTTAGAACCTATGGCAAATGTTCTTGCTTTAGGATAAAATAACCTTCCAAGCTCTTGATTTACTTTAGCTTTTATTGTTTCTATACTCGTGTTCGTTACCATTTTTCCAGATTGATTATCAATAATATCACAGCTAATACAAGTTTCTTTGGCTAATAATTGAGCTATGTGAAAGCTCCCCTTTGATTCGGTTGCAATCTCTGATTTAATATTAAGTTTAACATTTAGTGCATTTTCTCCGAGAGAAAGCATTTCTTCTACTTTTTCTTCAGGATTAGCTTCAAATCTAATTGTGTCAATTCTGTTATTCAAGTCAGGAGAAAACGAAACTAATGAGTCTCCGGCCTTATTAATTCCAATAAGAATTAATTTTGAAGATATGGAATCTTCGTCAGCCAATGTTTTCATATAATCGGATAAAGATTTTTTAATATCATTCGGTAGAACATGAAAATCATCAACAACGACAACACCGAAGTCTGAAAAATCTGGAAGCATTTGAATCAACTCGATGTCTTCTTTCTTTCTTGCAGATAAAGAAGTTATAGAATTTAGGCCAGTCTCTTCAATTGCCTTGTTAATACTTGTAGTTTTACCAATTCCAGAAGGACCTTCAACAACGAGACCTCTACCTTTAGTCCGCAATGAAACTATTAGTTTAGTGTATTCAACGGGTTTAACAAATGTATATGTTGGTGTTCCAGATGTCTTAAAAACGTCTTCTAAATATATTTTCATTATTTATTGTATTTTCATTTTAGTTTTGCAGCTAACCATTGCATACCCACAAGTCGTAATTCCAAATATATTATATTGTTTTATACTAAAACATTTATAAACGTTTACAAACGTTTGTTTTAATTATCACACTGACTACTATATGATTTACAAGTAGAAATTTGATTTCTTTTGGGTTCTGTTTAAAATAAATTATGCACTAATACAGTGTAATTAACACACTAATCAGCCGCTAAAGGTCGGCCACATGTAAAGCAGCTATTCTACTCAATTTCACGTTCTATTGTTTCAGCATTCAATCGAACTCGAAGAAAAAAGGGAGTTATCTAGTGCCAAAAGGTTTTGAAATAATAATGATATAAAATTACTTCAAAAAAAATCAACACAGCTATCGATACTTGAGATGAGCTATTGAAAAATGTGGAAAATTGTGATTATGTATAAGCTTCATTGTTAACTACCTTAACTCCTATTTTGTTATTCATTATGTAACACTATCAAATATAAAAATAGAAAATGTGCTAAATTGTTTTTAAACGATTACAAACGCCAGGAAACATATTTATCTCATCAGTCCACTAATTTCTTTTGCTTGAGTTTTCTAATGTAATACTTAGTGGATATTTGCGTGATGGATTACACAAAAACCTCTAAACATGGTTATGTTTTCTAAAATTAACTCCGGAAACAATTGGAAATGTTGCTTATCAACTATGGCAGCACATTGCATGGTAACCGCTTTTGAAATTATATCTTTTGAAGCAGCAGTTGCCAAAACAACGACCACAACACCAGGATGCTTATTAATAACTTCATGAATAGATAAATAATCCGTGGCATAGGCTTTTGTTTTTAAGGAAACAATCAGTAAACTATCTTTATTCAAATGCTTAACTTCATCCAAGAAGTTATAATCTACAATAACTTTATAATTGCTGAGATTATTGATTACAAAACAAAAAAATTTTTATTGTGTTCATCAAAATTCACAACTACAATATCCATACGCATACCTTACTTAAATTTCATCCTACGTCATTTTTATTTCAAGGAGACAAATAATGAATTACTTTACTTAACATTTTAGTAGGGTTTGATTACCTCGACTTCCATCTCACTATAAAAATAGTGGAGCATAAAAAAATCATTTACCAAATCTTTATCTTTTGTCTCAAACGAAATTCGCTCCGAATGTATGGTGATATCAATTGTATACGTGTGTTTGTAAAATATAAATGTTAAGGAAAAACTAATCATTAAAAAAGACATGAACAAAAAAAACTGTGATAAGGAAAAGTAGTTGCAAATCATGGAACTAGCTCCAATTGAAAAAAAAAGTATATAAACAATACTCATATAACAATACTTCTTTTGAATCTTTAAAAAGCTAATATCTTCTAAATTAAATTCTATTTTCTCAAAAATAGAACATAGTTGATAGGTATTTGACTTATTAAGTAATTGAATTTTCATGGTTCTTTATAATTTATTGAATGGCAATTTTAGCATTAGGGTAACATTTATAAAGTAAACGACTTGGATTTATATGTTGTCTTTTCTTCTTCATTTTAAGCAATTGAATATAAAAATTAACCTAGACTTTTGTATCATATCCAATGTCTAAATCTTTCTTTCTAACAAAATGCGCCTCAAAAATGGTTTCATGGTTTATATTATCTTATGATTTGATTTTATTCTGAAACACATATTGGGAGTCCACAAACAGAACATTTATTTTCTTCAATTTCAATCTCAATAGTCGATTCATCTAATTCACAGGTACACTCCATTGCATTTGAAACTGGAAACATCTTATTATCAATTGCCAATAAATATTGAAGTTCATCAAGCAATACAATTTCATCTGTACGAATAACAGCTGCATTTCGCTTGATTATCAACAACTCAACTAATTTTTTTACATTATTTAACTTCATAGACATTAACTTAAAATTTTTACTCTGTAGGGGAAAATATTAGGGGGAAACTGAATAAAACTTAGATTTTTTTAATAAAGCATAGGAATGTTCTTTGATATTTTAACCCTAACAAATCTATAGCATTCTTTAAATTATCTGAAGCAGAGGTAGCTTGATTGCTAGGTTTAAATTGGGATGGTTTACATTGGCATACTGCGCCACTAAGATATTGTTTAACTAAGTTTTACCGTCGGCAGTTACAGTAACATGAACAAAATTATGGTTATTAACCCCCTTTTATCGTTTGTACATAAGCTCTATAAAAAATACCTACGGTAAAGTGAGTGTACATTTTTTTCCACCTAAGGTTATAGCAAAACTAGTTATTCCATTAGTCGAAGGCGTACCTGCAATGATATACGAAACGATACCAGTAACACTAGCTAAGGTAGTGCAGCAAGGTAGCCGTTAAACAGGTTACGCCTGTTTATGTTTGAGCTTTTTTAAGTATCCTCATTACCTTCTGTGTAAGCAATAGTTGAAGCTTCACCAGTAGCAAATGTATTAGCGGTTAAAGTACCCGTGTGTGAAGCACCCGCGCAATTTAATGCAGTCACTGCGCCTAAGGCAATACTACAAGAGTGAATATACAACTTTGTCCACCAATACTTATTGCAAAAGAAGCCGTTCCATTACTTGCAGGAGTTCCTGTAATGGAATAAGTTAATGTACCTGCTCCGTTAGCTAACGTACCTGCTGCTAATGTAGCCGTTAAACCCGTTACACCAGTTGAAGAAATACTTTGTGCCGTATAGGTACCACCGTTACCTCCTGAATAAGAAACAACAGAACTTACACCTGAAGCAGCTGTTCCTTGTATTAATATACCGTTAGAAGTAGCGCCTGCACAATCTAGTGAGGCAAGTGCTGCAGGAGGCAATAAACATAAACTATCCCAATTTGTACCATTATATTGATAAATAGTCTTTGGATTACAATCTGTACAATAAACAATCAAACCTTCAGCAGGGTCAATAATAGCATTCTTTTGAGTATTAGTCATCCTAGGAGGTAAAAATCCTTTTGTTGTGCTCGCAACCTCTAGTGCAACGGAAGGTAAAATTATCGTGGGATTGTCCCCTACTTTTTTTGAAACAATCTGTGCCTGATTATAGCAACAACTCATTAAAAGTAAAAAAGAAATAAATTTGGTATACATTTAAAATGTTATAAATTAAGTCACAAAAGTAGGTGAGCAATTATTAATTTACTATACCTAAATTGATAACAACTAAACTAATATTGATAAAACATATACTGTATCACCTACTTTAGCGTAATTAATGTCGTGATTTCAAAAAACAATATGTTTCTTAAACAAAAGTTTAGTCATAAATAATTTTAAACTCATAAATTTACCTTCAACGTATGTACTATCTTATTGTAATAAGTTGAATATTATAATACTATTTATAATTATTAAAGTTGCAGAATTAAACGATTTATTATATCTATCAAATACTAATAAATTATTTCAGCTCTAATTAGTATTAAATTGAAAAATATATCAAAATAAATCACAAAATAAATCAATATACCAAAATAAGAATTAAAAAAACTAATATAGATAAGACCTAGTCTTTAAATGCGACAAACTCATAAAAATAACATTTACTAGCTTATTTGCTTTCTAGCCATGCTTTCAAATGCTCTGGCGATTGCAATTTAGCTAAAACTTTCAAATCTTTGTCTAACAAAATATAAGTGGGTGTAGCAAACACATAATATGCTTTTGCTGCTTGTGTTTCCCAGCCTTTATAGTCGCAAAAAGTAATAAAAGGCGACTCTTTATAAAAATCTTCAAAAACTTTTTTATCTGTATCAATCGAAATATAAACTATTTCTAAATTATACTTTTCTTTTAAAGCAACATAGTTTTCTTTCCATTTTGGATAATCGATTTGGCAGTTAGGACACCAACTTGCTCCAAAAACTACAAGCTTATATGTACTATTAATACTTTTTAGGTCTTTGATCTTTGATGCCTTTTTTTTGTTCTCTAAACTAATGTTAAATGCCGTACTTCCAATTCCCATTTTACGGTATTGTTCAAAAAGATTGGTATTCTTTTCGGTTAACTCACAATGGGGTTGATTAAGCATGGCTTTTGCCAAGTATTCTGCTGCTTGTAAAAGACTTCTCTTTTCTAACCATTTAAAACAATGTTCCGCTACGGCTTGTTGTTTGGTAGGGTTATTTGCTAAACTTTTTATCCAAGCATCGGTGGCGAGGTTGCAATGTTCGGTTACTTTTTCTATTTCTAAATGGCTTTCCATGAGTTGATAAAAACCGTCTAATAACTCCGCCAATAAACCCGAAGTCCATAATTTATAGTCATTGAAATTGATTTTTAAAAAATCAATTTCATGTTGTGGCATTCTTTCAATATACCTATTGGCTGTTAAAGGAAAATCGGTTATCGATTTACGCATTTGTAAATAATAAGCCGCATAACTGTTTGCTGGTAATGTTTTTATAAAAGTAGGAAACCTATTTTCTTGATTTTTTATTTCTTGGGCTAACCATTGGTAATCTTTAGGTTGTTTTTGGTATTGTGGCAACAAATATTTTAAACCTGAAAGTTTGGGTTCGGTTTCTTGATTGAGGGCTATTACTAGTGCAAAAGCATCATTTTCTAGTGAATTTGTAAATTGTAAGGAATTAATATCCTGCAAATCATCCCATTTCATCTGGAAGTTTTCGTTGTGGAGTAATACAATTAAACTACTTGCTCCTTTGGGTTGTAGTATAGCTGCACCTATATAATTTTTAGGATAATTTAAAGTAAATTTACCCAAACTATCGCTTTTGGTTTGTGCCACTTCTTTTTCTTCAAAACCATCGTAAACTTTTAAAACAATTTCATTGTTTTTAAGTTGTGGAAAAACTCCTTGTATGGTTTGAGCAAATGAATAGGAACTTATTAATAAAAGCAAAACTACTATTTGTTTCATTTTTTTTATTATAATTATTTTATTTTCGTCCTTTGCGTCTTGGCAGTGCGCTTTTTTCAACGCAAAGTTCGCAAAGGGCTAATATTAAAAAAAATCGACCGCTATACAGTTAAAAAACTCTTGCTCCAAAGGTAAGAGCAAAAATAAGATCAAGGGTTCTAGTCTTTGAGGCATCGAACATTTAAGCCGTGGGCACGGAAATGATAGCTAGCGACCGTGGCACCATTGATGATGAAGTAGCGTTGATCTGAGTAAATGCTATTTACCGTACTACACCAGTAGTAACCAACGGCGCCTATATCAGTGAGTACACCAGTACTGTTTAAACGCATACCTGTAAAGGTAAACTTCAAGGTAGAACTATATGCTGTAGCACTATTTGTTATGCTCGATGCGGTTATGAAAGTAGTTAATTCAGCACAAGTAG
>JACCDI010718919.1_pt1 | contig 43958 bp, 44 predicted proteins | sample 7442791 | NCBI WGS metagenome assembly JACCDI01 (sample SAMN15323434, study PRJNA562643) | freshwater metagenome | isolation source: river surface water | place: USA:Blue River Watershed | collected 2017-08-15 | reverse complement strand
TCATCTTTCTGTCGGAAAGATAAGCAATCCCAATTACACCGACTCGAAACTCTTCATCGATTGGTGTTTCTAGCGGCTGGTCATCGCGCGCCACTCGTTCAAAAAGTGTGAGTGGTTCGGAAGATCTGACTTCACGAATTATCTGCTGGATGCGATCAGCAAGAGCTGCTACTTGAGACTTTTCTAGAGAGACTGAAATCAACCGTGAGCCAGTTCTTGCTTGCAAGAAGAAGGTGCGCTCACCAGGTACACCTACAGTTCCAACTACAAACCGTTCAGCCGGATCGAAGAGAAAGAGTTGACCACTCATTTCTTAACAGACCGCCCTGCTCCCCCGCCTACTAGGGCGGCAAAGCTCTTTCCTGTCTTATTACTTCCCGCTAGAAAATCAGTTACAGGAGCGTTCGTATTATTCAGTGTTAGAACTCGATAATCACTACCGTTGAAATCTAAAACGGTAATTGAGGCAGGATCGATTACGATTTTCTGAAAATGATCTAAGTGAGCTCCCAATACACCGGCAACAATGGCTTTTATGACATCACCATGGCTAACCAACATTTTTGGCAAGGCACCGCGACTATTTGCGATCGAATTCAGTGCGCGCATCCCTCGAGCTTGCACATCTAGTAGACCTTCACCGCCTGGGAAATACATAGCACTTGGGGTGTTCTGAACAATTTTCCACGATTTATCTTTTGAAAGTACGGAGAGCTTTTTGCCTGTCCATTTGCCGTAGTCCACTTCGATTAAATCTTCTTCGCTGACGATCGATCGGTTTGAGGAAGTTTTCGTAGGTAATTGCTGGATCAGAGGCGCAACAGTTTGCGCGCATCGTTCCATCGGACTAATCCGAATTTCTGAAAAATCTATTCCTTTGAGTCTGTCGACCAATTCAACCGCTTGAGCTTTACCCTTATCGGAGAGTTCAATACCCGAAGATCTACCGGCCAAAATACCTTTTGCGTTTGCAACCGAATGTGCATGCCGCAGTAAAAGTATCCGTGTCATGTTGAAAGGTTATCTGCAATTTTCATTTGCGTCTTGCTAAGGTGACCGCCATGGAACTTCGTCGTGCGGGCAAATCAGGGCTAGCGCTATCTCGCCTCGGACTCGGCACGATGACTTGGGGTCGAGATACGGATACCCACGAGGCAGCAGATCAGGCCCGCGCATTTATGGAGGCGGGCGGAAACTTCATTGATTCCGCTAGCCATTATGGCGATGGGGATGCAGAACGCGTCATTGGCGGTCTCATCGGCACCCTTTTCAAACGTGAGGATGTAGTTATCTCAACGAAGGCTGGTTCGACCTATGTCGACGGAAATTTGGCCACCGATAATTCGCGCACCGCGTTGATGAGTTCTTTAGATAAATCACTAACACGTCTCGGAACTAGTTATATAGATATTTGGATGATTCAAAGTTGGGACGCGAATTGGCAAGAAAGTGCGCAATTAGAAGATGCGTTATCCGCACTTGATTGGGCTTATTCTTCGGGACGAGCCAGGTATGTAGGAATCTCAAATTTCAATGGTTGGCAAAGTGCGCGCGCTATTTCCTTGCAAGAAGCCAACACTGCCAAAGCTCCAATTACCGTTCTTCAAAATGAGTTCTCACTTTTGAATCGAAGTGTTGAATCAGATTCGCTGCAATGCGCAGCAGCGCTTAACTCGGGATTTATCGCTTGGTCACCACTTGGCAGAGGCGTATTGACTGGGAAGTATCGCAACGGAATTCCGGCTGATTCGCGTGCTGCTACACCGCACTTTGCTCCATTTATTGAACCTTACCTAAATGAGAAATCGCGCCGCATAGTCGAAGCTGTCTCAGTTGCGGCTCAAGGTTTGGGTTACTCGCCACTAGAAGTTGCCCTTGCTTGGGTGCGAGATTTTCCTGGAGTGACAAGTTCAGTTGTCGGGGCACGGACAGGTGCGCAATTACAGGGAATCCTGGCGAGTGAAGAGATAGAACTCCCAGAAGTAGTTCGAACCGCGCTTAACGAAGTATCAGCAGCTCTCTAAGAAATCTCGTAGAACTCGAACTCCGAAACGCAGTCCATCAATCGGAACGCGTTCATCAACACCATGGAATAGCGACATGAAATCTAAGTCAGCGGGCAACTGCAATGGAGAGAATCCATAACCTACGATTCCGATTTCCGATAGCGCCTTGTTATCCGTGCCGCCGCTCATTAAGTATGGAACTGGGATTCCTTCGGGATCATGGGCCAATATTGCCGCCTTCATAGCGTCAACTAGCGGGGCATCGAAATCTACTTCGAGAGCAATGTCATGTGAAACGGTTTCAATCAAGATATCAGGACCGACTATTGCGCGAACAGTGTCATTCAATTCGGCTTCGTAACCTGGCAAGAAACGACCATCGATCACCGCACTGGCTGTTCCGGGAATTACATTGGCTTTATATCCCGCCTCCAACATCGTTGGATTAGCGGTGTTTTGCAAGGTCGCCCCGATCATTCGCGCGGTCGAGCCAATCTCCTTGAGCAGGGGGCGCAAATCCTTTTCGTCATAGACTTTTCCTGTTACGCGAGCAACTTCTTTAAATAAATCCTTAACCGTCTTGGTGTATCGCTGTGGCCATTCGTATCGACCAATCTTGGCGACAGCTTCCGTGAGCGCGGTTAGCGCATTCTCATCGTTCATCATCGAACCATGTCCCGCACGTCCATTGGCCGTCAGTTTCATCCAATGAATTCCCTTTTGCGCAGCTTCAATGAAGTAAAGGCGTTTTCCATCGGCAACTGTTACCGAAAAACCACCAACTTCAGAGATAGCCTCGGAGCAACCTGCAAATACTTCAGGATGGTGAGCAGTCATATATCGAGAACCAAAAGTCATGCCCGCTTCTTCATCAGCAAAGAAGGCAAGAACAATATCTCGTTCTGGAACATAGCCCCGCTGCGCCCAATCGCGAACGATTGCAAGAATCATCGCATCTACATTCTTCATATCAACTGCGCCGCGACCCCAGATGCAACCATCTTTAATCTCACCTGCAAAAGGATCGACCGACCAGTCTTGCGCATTCGCTGGAACGACATCTATGTGACCATGAACAACTAAACCGGGCTTATCGGGATTACTTCCCTTGATTCTTGCAATCACATTGCAACGCTTTGGCGCAGATTCATAGATCGTCGCTTCAATACCAACTTCAGCCAGAGATGCAACTACATATTTAGCAACTGCTTCTTCATCGCCTTTGCCTTCGCCGTAATTAACGCTAGGAATGCGAATCAATTCTTGGCAGATTCGAATAGTTTCTTCTTCCAGTTTTACCATCTCGCTCATAGCGCTCATTCTCCCCCAAAAGCCTTTCAAACGGTGCGCTTTAATTCGGGCGCTTTTGCTTCGGCGCTGATGCGTTGCTATCGTTTGCGCTGCACTCGTCCGGGTGGCGGAATTGGCAGACGCGCTAGCTTGAGGTGCTAGTGCCCGCAAGGGCTTCGGGGTTCAAGTCCCCGTTCGGACACGTTAAATGTGGTGGAATTGGATCGTTATGAAATTAGCTGACGCTCTCTCCCTCATTCGAGATGTTCCTGACTACCCCAAACCCGGAATTCTCTTCAAGGATATAACTCCGCTCTTAGCCGATCCTGAAGCCTTCGCAACTGTGATTTCGTCTTTCGCTAACTTGGTCGAGAAACCCGAAATAATCGCTGGCATCGAAGCTCGTGGCTTTATATTTGCTGGCGCGCTGGCTTTGGAAACGAATTCTGGCTTCGTCCCATTTCGTAAGAGCGGAAAACTGCCCTTTGAAACTATCGGCGCTAAGTATGGCCTCGAATACGGAAGCGATGAGATTGAAGTTCATGTTGACGCTTTTACCGGTTCAAAACGAATCGTGATAATCGACGATGTTCTCGCAACTGGCGGAACGATCTGTGCAGCAATTGATCTGGCACAAAGAAGCGGCGCAGTTATCGAATCAGTACTAGTTCTATTTGAGATATCTGCTCTAGGTGGGCGAGATTTGATCGCCGAAAAGTTTCCGAGCGTATCTGTGAAAGCCTTGGTTACTTCTTGAGTTCCAAGACCAAAATTCACCAAATTCAAGCTTTGCGCGCAGTTGCAGCAACGCTGGTAGTTCTCTTTCACGCCAAGTTGGCACCCGGTGGCTTTGTTGGTGTGGATATTTTCTATGTCATCTCTGGATATTTAATCACGGGGATTATTATCAAAGAGATCACTCTTAGCGGTGCATTTAGATATCGAGCATTTTTCTTACGTAGAGCAAAGCGTTTACTTCCGGCATCCGTAAGCGTTCTTTTGCTGACTGCCTTAGGCGCCTGGTTATTCCTAGCGCCTACAGTACGGTCATCGCTCGGAAAAGATATTCTCGCGGCAACCATCTACATATCAAACTTTTTATTTGCTTGGTGGCAGAACGATTATCAAAATCTCAATGCAACACCATCACCTGTAATTCACTATTGGTCGCTGGCGGTTGAAGAACAGTTCTATCTTCTGTGGCCACTTATCATCTTTACGCTTTGGAAAATTGGTAGTCAACGCTTGGTGTTTCGAGGAATCCTTGCGATAACTGCGCTGTCTTTTACCTTCTCCCTTTATTTAACCAACGCTTCACCGATTTGGGCGTTTTATAGTTTGCCTACCCGTGCCTGGGAACTCGGCGTCGGTGCGTTACTGCTTTTTGTTCCCAAGCAAATAACCAACTCCAAATCCGTTCCCAAAACTTTAGCGATATGGATTGCAACGTTAACTCTGGCTTACTCCGTTTTCAGATTTAGCGATAACACCCCTTTCCCGGGAACAGCCGCTTTGTATCCAGTGCTCGCCACCGCAGCGCTAATCCTGTTTGTAAAATCATGGCCTCCGATCCTCAACGATTTCTCCAAATTTCGAATCGTTCAGTGGTTAGGAGACATTTCGTATCCTTTTTATCTCTGGCATTGGCCTTTATTGGTTATCCCAAGCACTCGCTTCGGCCGCCCACTAACTTTGCTAGAACGATTCTTGTTAATAGCCCTTACCGCACTTGCAGCAGATTTGACCCATCGATTTATTGAAAATCCAATCGCGCGCTCACAAATATCCAATAAGAAGATTGCCAGATTCTCGATTGCTGCCACCATGAGCGGAGTACTGGCATCTAGTGCAATTTTGTTGAGCAACCAAGCAGATATCTCCCTACCGAATGGTCGATCGATTTCCATTGCCGCCGTTATGCAGAAGCCTAAAATTTATGACGATGGCTGTCATGCCAATTACGGTGAATCTGTTTCTTCCGAGTGCCTGTATGGCGACAAGAAATCTAAACGAAATATTGTTCTCTACGGTGACTCGCACGCTGCCCAATGGTTTCCGGCGCTGGAAAAAATCGCACAGGATCAAGGTTTTGCACTGACAAGTTTGACGAAATCTGCTTGCCCCGCCGCCGAAGTCTTGCGCGTTCAGAGTGGAGCTTTTAAGAATGCCGATTGCGTTGCTTGGCGTAAAAATGCAATTAAGCGAATCAACGACCTTAATCCAGAAGCAGTGATCATGAGCGGATTCCAACATTTTGATTATCCGAAGAACTACCAATCGCGCGATTCTTGGTGGTTTGAAGGCCAGAGAGCTCTCTACAAAAATATAAAAAACAGTTCGCCGAAATTGATTTACATTTCCGATACACCTCATCCGCTTCGCGATATCCCAAGCTGCCTAGCTACAGCCAAAGAATCTGAATGTGACGTTAATGAGAAGTCAGATCCCCGTGTCGCCGGTGGGTTCCTGGTTCTCGATCCGACCCCTTGGCTCTGCCCTGATGGATGCCCAGCGATAGTCGACGGGATTGTGGCTTACCGTGATGCCTCTCATATCAGCGTAGAAATGAGCGCAGCGCTCTCCGATAAATTGCTGGGGTATCTACAAAGTGTGGGCGTCGTATGATTTTGATATCAACAATTGATCCAAATAGATGCAAGGATGCTGCCCGTGGCTGAGCTTATTTATTATTGCGGAACGATGGATAGCGGAAAATCAACGCTCGCCTTACAGACGGCACATAACCATAAAAGCCGAGGACGTTCTGGGCTTATCTTCACAAGTAAAGACCGCGCCGGGTCTGGAGTTATTTCATCACGACTTGGGCTACAGAGTGCGGCAATTGAAGTTGATGAAAAACTTGATATCCATAAATTAGTCGTTGAGAAACTATCCTTCGGAGATCGCATTGATTACATAATCTGCGATGAAGCCCAGTTCTATCAACCAGAACAAATCGAACAATTGGCAAAAATTGTCGATGGTTTAGGTATTGATGTTTACGCCTTTGGGATTCTCGCAGACTTTAAAACCAAACTCTTTCCCGGATCAGCTCGTTTGGTTGAACTAGCTGATCGCGTTAATACTTTGCAGGTTGAAGCGCTCTGCTGGTGCGGATCTCGTGCAACCCATAACGCTCGAACATCTGGTGGGGTTATGGTTACCGAAGGTGAACAAGTTGTTGTCGGTGATGTCACCTCAGGCGATGAGATTGCCTATGAAGTTCTCTGTCGCCGCCACCATATGCGCCGTGTAACCGCTCGCGCTTCCCGCGCAGGACATACCTCGCCTTTGCCTCTACCATTCACTGAGGCTTGATTACACACCGCTTGACACAAAAGGAGATCACATGAAGGTACGTGGATATGCAGCGATGAGCGCCAAGGCGCCGTTAACTCCTTGGGAGTTCGAACGCCGCGATCTCGGAGCAAATGACGTTGCTCTCGAAATCAAATACTCCGGTATCTGTCACTCAGATATTCACCAAGCCCGCGAAGAATGGGGTCCCGCGATCTTCCCAATGGTTCCAGGGCACGAAATCGCTGGCGTTGTTTCAAGTGTTGGTTCGGGGGTAACAAAATTTAAGGTTGGCGATTTAATTGGAGTCGGTGTCTTTGTTGACTCATGTCGAACCTGCGACTCTTGCAAACAAGGTTTACAGCAATACTGCATTGAAGGAATGACTGGTACTTATAACCAACTCGAACGCGATGGCAAGACTCCCGCCATGGGTGGTTATTCCAACATTATGGTTATCAATGAGGATTACGCGGTTTCCATCCCAAAGAGCCTCTCACTCGATGGTGTCGCTCCACTTCTTTGCGCCGGAATTACCTTGTACTCCCCGATCAAGCATTGGAAGGCAGGACCCGGAAAGAAAGTTGCCGTTATGGGCCTTGGCGGTCTGGGACATATGGGCGTTAAATTTGCGGTTGCGATGGGCGCCGAAGTTACTGTCTTTTCACACTCACCTTCCAAGGAAGCCGATGCCAAGGCAATGGGCGCGCATCACTTTGTTTCAACCAAGAGCGACGGTTTTCAAGTTAAATACAATAAGCACTTTGATCTGATTCTTAACACGGTTAGCGCTGAACTAGATATCAATATCTATCTATCGATGCTCGCAGTGAACGGGACACTTGTCGTGATTGGTTTACCTGGCAAACCATACTCAGTCGAGGTTGGTTCATTGCTCCCAGCACGTCGCTCGCTTTCGGGCTCAATGATCGGTGGCATTCCAGAAATGCAAGAAATGCTTGATTTCTGCGGAGAACATAACATCGTAAGCGATGTAGAAGTTATTAAAGCCGATTACATTAATGAAGCTTATGAGCGCACTGTTGCAAGCGATGTGAAGTATCGCTTCGTAATCGATGCCACTACTTTCTAGAGCACTTTCTAAAGACAAACTATTAAACGAAGGTGTGCAGAACCTGAACAAATATCGGAGCGATAAACAGCGCCGGTAAAAGGTTTCCTACTGCAATATCTTTAATCTTCAGCAATCGAAGACCAATGCTCACCAACATCAAGCCGCCTACGATCGTCATGGCATCAATTTGATATCCCGCAAGGATGTTTCCAAGTCCTAAGCCAACTAGCGTCCAAGCACCTTGGTAAATACCTACTGGAATCACTGATGCAGCTACTCCCCACCCCAAACTTGCCGCAAAAGCCATGGCGGCAAAGAAGTCGAGGCTAGATTTCAAAAGCAATTGATCAATGCCGGTAGACATGCCATCGCTAATCGATCCAAGAATTGCTAGAGGTCCAATGGCAAATAGCAACGATGCCGATACGAACCCTTCAATGAACGAGCTCTCTTCGTGCGCGCCAAATTTAACGCGTAGTTTTTCACCGAGACTATCCAAGCGGGATTCAAGCGATAGCGCCGAACCGATTAATCCACCAATTAAGAGCGAACCTAATATTGCAAGAAGCGTCCATCCTTTAGGAAGCGCGCTTTCATAGCGATCGGTCCACATCGGAGCCAGTGCGCTAACCGCTCCAAGAAGGGTTATCAGACCAAGTACATCGGTGATCAAAGCACGAGTTCGCGATGACATACGAGCGCCAACTAGAACGCCAAGGGCTGCTCCACCAATGATGGTAAAGATATTTACTACAGTGCCGAAACCTACGAACATTGAGTAAGGATAAGGGCATTGGACGTTAAGTAGTTACGTTAAACTCTTTAAATGAACTACTTTGCGCGAATTTCCGAGTTTCTGAAGCCACATAAGACTGTTCCTGCTACGCCTTGGCGAGCTAATTCGCGCTGGGATCTCTCCCCTACCCGAGTCCTGATTCTCTTTTTTGGACTTGCAATCTTTGGTCTTGGCGATGCACTCGTAGTTCAATCAAATCTCGGAAACGCACCGTGGACGGTCTTTGCTCAAGGACTTAGTCTGCGCACCGGACTTTCCCTTGGGTGGGCCACTTTTGTAACAGGTGTCTTCGTATTGCTTGCATGGATTCCACTTCGCGAAAAGCCTGGCTTTGGAACGCTGTCTAATATCGCAATTATTTCCGCAGCAATTGAATTTGGTGTCAATCATTTTCCTTTGCAAACAACTTTTCTCGGCGGCCTTACTTCAGCTTTACTCGGAATCGCTTTGGTCGGCGCAGGTTCGGCTCTCTACATAACCTGTGGATTGGGACCAGGCCCTCGCGATGGCGCAATGACCGGTATCCATCAAAGAACTGGAATACGCGTTGGGCGAGTCCGTATGGGTATCGAAGTAACGGTTCTGATCGTCGGAGCGTTGCTGGGGGGCAAATTAGGCCTCGGAACAGCCCTATTTGCGCTCTTGATCGGACAATCTGTCGCTATTTCCTTTGGAATCGTGGCGCGCCTTACCTCAAAGTAACCACGTTTTTACGTTTAGATCAGGTATTCCCTCGGTCTGTGAGCCGTAATTTCACACGGGGTCGCAAACACCCCCGTTAACAAAATCAGAGAGGTTCGTCATGCTCGATAGCTATTTCAAAATATCGCAACGTGGCTCAACTGTAGCTCGGGAAGTTCGTGGCGGTATCGTCACATTCTTCACCATGGCTTACATCGTGGCCCTTAACCCGCTAATCATCGGTCTTGCAAAAGATGCGGATGGAAAATATATCGGTGGCGGAGATGCTCCTAATCTCGCACTGGTTGCTGCAATGACAGCACTTATGGCTGGACTTCTAACAATTCTTATGGGAGTTGTTGGAAACTATCCACTCGCGCTTGCCACAGGCTTAGGTCTGAACACCTTCGTTGCAGTTGGTATCGCATCCAAAATGACATGGGCAGATGCAATGGGCCTAGTTGTTCTTGAGGGCATCATTATTACGATTCTGGTCTTAACTGGATTCCGTACTGCTGTTTTCAAAGCCGTTCCTGCGCAATTAAAGATCGCGATATCAGTTGGTATCGGTCTCTTTATCGCTCTTATCGGTTTGGTTGATGCAGGCTTTGTTCGTCGCACCGGAACTGGTCCAGTTCCAGTAACTCTAGGCGATGGCGGGACTTTGGTTGGCTGGCCAGTCATTATCTTCGCGCTTGGTCTCTTCTTGACTATCGGACTAATCGTAAAGAAGGTAAAGGGAGCAATTCTCATCGGAATCATCGTTGCTACGATCGCAGCGGTTATCGTTGAAACATCTTTAAAGATTGGTCCATTGTTTAACGGCGCAACTGGTGAAGTAAATCCAAAGGGCTGGAACCTAAACGTTCCTGCAATGCCTGAGAAGATCGCCGCAACGCCGGATTTCAGCCTCTTCGGTGACTTCAACCTTCTTGGCTCTTTCGATCGCCTTCCATTGGTGACCGTAATCCTCTTAATCTTCACCCTTTTGCTCTCAGACTTCTTCGACACCGTCGGAACGGTGACAGCAATCGGACATGAAGCAAATCTCATCGACAAAGATGGAAACGTTCCAAATAACGATCGCATCCTCTTGGTTGACTCACTTGCAGCAGTAGCTGGTGGAGCGGGAAGCATTTCCTCAAACACTAGCTACATAGAATCTGCTTCAGGTGTTGGAGAAGGCGCCCGTACCGGCTTGGCATCAGTCGTTACTGGTATCTGCTTCTTGCTAACAACCTTCCTAGCTCCTCTAGTTGCCATCATCCCTTACGAAGCGGCTACACCTGCTCTCGTAATTGTTGGATTCTTGATGATGACTCAGATCAAAGCTATCGATTGGGAAGATTACGGAATCTCGATTCCAGCATTCTTAACAATCATCTTGATGCCATTCACATACAACATCTCAGTAGGTATCGGAGCTGGTTTCGTTACCCACGTAGTGATTCGTGTGATTCAGGGGCGTCGCAAAGAGATCCATCCTTTGCTCTTCTTGGTATCTGGTCTATTTATGATCTACTTCTTATCTTCACCAATTAATACTTGGGTCGGATAAGTAAAAGATTAAATTGAAACGCCCCGGTGAAGTTCACCGGGGCGTTTTTCTTATTAATTTCTACTAAGATTACTACAACGACCAGTCGATTTCGCCTTTGCCCGATTCCAGAAGCGCTTGATTGGCCTTGCTAAAGGGCTTTGAACCGAAAAAGCCACGATATGCAGAAAGCGGACTCGGGTGAACTGAGGTAATCAACCTCTTCGGGTCGAAAAAACTCGAAACTTCTTGAGCGCTCTTTCCCCAAAGAATGGCGATAACGCCTTTATCTGCCAAAACTCTTACAGCTGCGTAAGTAAATTCACGCCAACCAATATCACGATGAGAGTCACTTTCACCGATACGACAAGTTAGCGTTCGATTAAGCAGAACTACACCTTGCTCACACCAGGGGCTCAAGTCTCCCGAGGATGGGATCGGTACCCCTAAATCCGAATTAAGTTCTGTGAAAATATTTTTCAATGAGGCTGGCAATCTGCCATCGGTTCGTGCAGTAGAAAAAGCTAAACCCATCGCATCAATAGGATTTGGATAAGGATCTTGACCCAAGATCAACACCCTTGCCTTCTTCGGATCATAAGAAAGAGATTTAAGAACGTCCTCTTGGACCGGGAGATAATTATCGCCGTTTAATTTTTCTTCAAGTGCTGTAAGAAGTTGAACCTTCTGCCCTAACGCCTTTATCCAATTTGGATGAAGCTGCTCAGCAAAACTCATTATCTGCTTCGCGCAAAGAAGCGTGATCCTTCAGCAGTTACTTCAATATTGATTCCGAAGACAGCACTCATATGTTCTGAGGTTATTACTTCAGATACCGGCCCAGAAATCGCAATCACCCCATCTTTGATAATCAAGGCATGAGTGGTTCCTGCGGGAATTTCTTCGATATGGTGGGTAACAATGATGCTTGCAGGGGCGAGCGGATCAAGAGAAAACTCAGCAAAGCGACGGAGCAAATCTTCGCGACCACCGAGATCAAGCCCCGCAGTTGGTTCGTCAAGAAGTAACAGTTCAGGATCCGCCATGAGGGCGCGGGCAATTTGAACTCGCTTCTTCTCGCCATCACTAAGTGTGTAATAACGACGATCGGCAAATTCACGGACTCCAAATGTGGTCAGGAGAGCAACGGCACGGGACTCATCCCAAAGGTCATAGACCTCGTTCCAACGTCCAATAACTGCATAAGCTGCGGTCAGAACAACATCCCGGACAAACTCATCATCAGGGATATCTTCAGCTAGTAGAGATGCACAGATACCAATTCGAGTACGTAACTCAGATAGATCAACCTTGCCCATTTGTTTATCAAGAATTGAAACCGTGCCAACTGTTGGGAAAATTCTTGTCGCGAGAATATTCAAAAGAGTTGATTTACCTGCGCCATTGGGACCCAAAATAACCCAACGCTCACCGCTTAGAATTCTAAAATCTATAGGTCCCAAAATTTGCTTTGCGTCACGAGTAACACAGACACCTTGCATTGCAAGGACGGTCTGACTTTCGACGGCGTTCATAGATGAAAAAGATAGCGGTAAAGAGCCATGAATCCCGCTCAATTACCCCATGAGGTCCCGTGATTCACGATAATCTTCTCCCACTATGGAGATAAAGAGCGGTGAAGCAGAACAACAGTTCACTGGTCTGATCTTGTTATCGGGTGTCGATAGCCCGGGCATCACTGAAGCGCTCTTTGAGACGCTCTCCCCCTTTGCCGTAACGATCTTAGATATCGAACAAGTAGTTATCCGGGGACGTCTCATTCTCACCGTTCTACTCTCTCTGGCTCCAGCCCATGCAAAAACGATAGAAGCGGATCTCGAAGAATGCGCAACAAAGATCGGCGTCGATATTGCAACCGCTTTTGAAAGCAGCGACCACACGACAATCGCGGCCAAGCGTTCCCTCCTTCACGTTGTCGTACTTTCTCAGAAGTTAAAACCTGAAGCTTTCAAATCCATCGCTGCGCAAATTGCCGTTAACGGTGGAAATATTGAACGCATTCACCGCACCGCAAGTTTTCCCTTAACCGCGATCGAGTTAACGGTTTCCGGTGCAGATATCTCAACTCTTCGTCCTGCACTCGCCTTGACTGGTAACGAACATGGCGTTGACATCGCGGTCTCACCCGGTGGACTTATGCGTTTTGCCAAGAAGTTAATCGTCATGGATGTTGACTCAACTTTGATTGAGCAAGAAGTCATTGAACTTCTTGGCGCTAAAGCCGGGGCTGAAGTGGAGATCGCAAAGATCACTGAATCTGCAATGCGCGGTGAGCTCGATTTTGAAGCGAGTTTGCGCGCGCGAGTTGCGCTTTTGAAGGGGTTACCCGAGAGCGTGCTCTTGGACGTTCAATCTGAAATAACTCTTACACCGGGTGCCAGGACTTTAGTTCGCACATTAAATAAATTGGGCCACCATATTGCCCTGGTATCAGGTGGATTTGAACCGGTTATTGCACCGCTGGTATCTGAACTTGGTATCGATCATATGCGGGCAAATAATCTTGAGATTGTTGATGGAAAGTTGACCGGAGCTCTAGTTGGTCCGATCGTTGACCGAGCTGGAAAAGCTGAAGCCCTTAAGGAGTTTGCAACTGCACACAATATTGATCTTGAGCAAACAATTGCGATCGGTGACGGAGCTAATGATCTAGATATGATCTCTATCGCCGGTATGGGAATCGCCTTTAACGCTAAGCCTGCTGTGAAGGCTGCTGCAGATAGTTCACTATCCGCGCCATATCTAGATTCAGTGCTTTACCTAATGGGCATAACTCGTGAAGAAATAGAGGAAGCTTAGAGTTAGAGACGGCAAGCGTGGATATCTGTAACCAAAATTCCACGAGCTCCAAGTGCCCAAAGTTCGTCCATTAAACGATTGGTATCTTTACGTAAAACCATTGCGCGCACAGCAACCCAATCTTCTTTTTGCAGCGGAGAAATTGTTGGCGATTCGAGTCCCGGAGTGATGGCACAGGCTTTATCAACGCTAATCTTTGGAATATCGTAATCAAGTAGAACATATTGTCTTGCTGTAACAACTCCTTGAAGGCGACGCTGCAGAATTTCTAACCCTGCAGGCATACTCGCAGCGTTTCTGGTGATCAATACCGCTTCGCTAACCAAGATCGGTTCTCCAAAGATGGCAAGACCTGCTTGGCGCAAGGTGTTTCCGGTACTAACCACATCGGCGATTAGATCAGCAACTCCTAAACGAACGCTGCTCTCTACTGCCCCATCAAGTCGTACAACTTCGGCGGTTATCGAATTCTTCGTAAAGAAATCTGCTACCAAGCCTGGGTAAGTAGTGGCCACGCGTTTCCCATTTATATCTGACAAAGTCATTTTGGTAGCTGTTGGACCAGCAAATCTAAAGGTAGATCCGCCAAAATCAAGCGCTAATACTTCAACTGCAGCAGCTCCTGAATCGATCAGCAAATCCCTGCCGGTTATCCCCGCTTCAAGTTCGCCAGACCCTACATAGAGTGCAATATCGCGTGGACGTAGGTAGTAGAACTCAACGCTGTTTTCATAATCAATCAAAACCAGATCGCGAGAATCAGTACGCTGGCGATAACCCGCCTCCTTTAGGATCGCGATCGAAGAGTCAGCGAGCGAACCTTTATTGGGAATTGCAATCTTCAACATTATTAACCCTTATTTCTATAGGTACTTATAAATATCGGATGGTTTCAAACCACGTGCCAGCATCAACACTTGAAGGTGGTAAATCAGTTGGCTGATCTCCTCCGCCAGTGCGTCATCGCTCTCATGTTCGGATGCGATCCAAACTTCGCCGGCCTCCTCAAGAATCTTCTTTCCAATTGAATGAACTCCTGCATCGATGGCGGCGACAGTTCCGGAGCCTGGCTCGCGGGCCGCGATTTTGGCAGTTAGCTCGTCAAAGAGTTGATCGAAGGATTTCATTTATACAGTTTACTAGAGAGCATCGGCACGATGTCGCAGCTTTTGAACCATCTCGGCTGGATCTGGTGAATTAAAGACCGCCGAACCTGCAACAAAGGTATCCGCCCCGGCTTCACGTGCAATTTCGATAGTTTCTAGTGATATTCCGCCGTCGACTTGAATCCAGATTGGTTGATCTCCAACAAACTTTCGAACAGTCCGCACCTTATCCATCATTTCGCTCATAAATTTTTGTCCACCAAAACCAGGCTCAACTGTCATGATTAAGAACATATCAACCAGATCTGAGTGTTCTAGATAACTTTCGATAGGGGTTCCCGGTTTTACCGCCAGACCGACTTGGGCGCCGTGGGATCTAATCGCCTTTAAGGTTTGTGAAATATTCTCCACCGCTTCAACATGCACAGTAACGCTTTGGGCTCCAGCTATGGCGTAGTCAATGGCAATTTGATCAGCCTTATCGACCATCAAATGTGCATCAATTCCAATGGGGCATTGGGCGATAATTCTTGCTGCCTCGGCGAAATCCCAAGTTAGATTAGGAACAAAGATGTTATCCATAATATCTAGGTGGATTAAATCCGAGACCGATGCAATCTTCTCAATTTCTGAAGCAAGATTTTCGCGATCAGCGTTTAAGACACTAGGAGTTATTCGAACATGGGATGTCATGGAAATACCTTAAGCAACTTTCTTTCTAAAAACAGCCATAAACATGGCATCACTTTCGTGGCGATGCGTCCAGAGTGAGAGAGATTTGCCGCGCATCGCACCTTGTAATCCATTCGGCACGTACTCCGTCAAATCTAACTGCTCAAGATCAGGATGTGCCTTGAGAATATCTGCGACGGCTACAGTCGTCTCAGCAAAATGCGGCGAACATGTCGCATAGGCGAAGATGCCGCCATCATTTAGAATCGATATCGCGCTATTGGAGAGTTCGCGTTGCAGCTGAGTTAAAGCACGCAGATCAGCAACCGTGCGACGCCAGCGCACTTCCGGTCGGCGACGGAGCGCTCCCAGTCCGGTGCAAGGTACATCTGCCAAGATCGCATCGAAAGTTTCTGAGTGGCTCCCAATTTCTCGCCCGTCGCCTACCCACACGCGCGATTTTCCTACCACCTGTCTAACCAATTCGGCACGAGGTTCACTAACTTCATTGGCGGTGAAGTCGTGTCCAGTCTCGTGTGCAATCGACGAAATCAGAGCGGCTTTACCACCGGGGCCGGCACATAAATCTAGCCACGTGGAACTGTTGGCGGCGATTTTTGAAAAAATCTGAGCTACTAGCTGAGAACCTTCATCTTGAACACCTGCGCGTCTGCGACGAATCGGTTCAAGCGAGTTTGGAACCCCATCAAATTTCATACCGTAATTCGAAAAATTAGTCGGTACTCCCCCGAGATCCATCAACTCCTCTTTGGATGATCTTCCCGGCCACCAGACCAGGGTTGGTGAAGCTGGAACGTTATTTGCAATCAGCGCTGCTTCAACTTCTACGAAATCCTTAAGTAAATCGAAGTAGGCCGAAACTATCCACTCTGGATGGGAATGGAGAATCGAAAGTCGAGTGACATCATCTTTTATGGAATGAACGGGTTCCATCCACTCATCGAGGGTTTGAGCGCTCATCTTGCGGAGCATCGCATTTACAAATGATGCTTTGGATTCACCCAACACCTTGCGGGCAAGCTCAACGGTGGCTGAAACCGCCGCGTGTGTAGCAACGCGCATCTCAAAGAGTTGATGAGCCCCCATGCGAATAACATCTACGATTCCGTTATCTACTTCAGACCAAGGTCTATCAGATATTTGACTTGCGATGTAATCATGGCGACCTTGCATACGTAGAGTTCCGTAAAGAAGCTCAGTCGCAAAACCCTTATCCCGTTGTTCAAATTTTGAATCCGTCAGTGCACTTGGAAGAAGCAGATTCGAATATCCACCTCGCTGGTTAACTTCCTGTAAAATATCGAAAACCAAAAATCTAATCGCATCAGGTTTAGGCGATTTAAAGTTGCTCTTCATTGAAAACCCTCACCAGGCTTTGGTTGTGCTCCATTTAACCAAGCAGAAGCAGCCATCGTTGATTTTCCGGCTGCCTTAAGCTCAATGACTTTAAGTGAGCCTTGCCCACAAGTAACAATTAGCGCTTTCTCTACAACGGTGATGTCACCGGGTTTACCCTCTGTGCTATCTGCGACATTCGCTCGCTCAATTCGAATTACAGAGCCACGAAAGGTAGTCCAAGAACCAGGGTTAGGAAAGAAGGCTCTAATCTTTCGGTAGATAACATCTGACGGCAAAGACCAATCTATGCGACCTTCATCTTTAGTTAACTTCTCGGCTCGTGTAGCTCCCGCAGCTGGCTGTGTTTTCGGATTCTCACCTTGTGCAATAGCAGAAATTGTTTCAAGGACAATAGGTGCTCCAAGCACTGCTAACTCTTTCAAAAGGCTTGCACTGGTGGAATCCGATTTAATTTCAGCACTAACCTGTCGAAAAATTGGACCAGTGTCCATTCCCTTATCTAACTTGAAAACAGTCACTCCAGTTACTTCATCTCCGGATTCAATAGCGCGTTGAACTGGAGCAGCGCCACGCCACCTTGGTAGTAGAGAGAAATGTAGGTTTATAAATCCGAACTTCGGCAGATCTAAAATTTCTTGACGAATAATCATGCCGTAACCGATAGTAACTATCAGATCAAAGCGACCGGCAATCAGAGCAAGCTCATCCTGAGACTCCGGCTTATATACAGACACTTTATTTGCAGCCGCCCAAGTGGCTACCGCTGATTCTTTTAATGAAAGTCCTCGTCCCGCAGGGCGGTCAGGTTGAGTGATAACCGCTGATAATTGGTGTCCACTACTAAGAATAAGTTCTAGGGTCGGGATCGCTACTTCAGGCGTTGCCGCCACTGCTATCTGCACTAAATACTCTTACCGAACATATTGTGTGGAGATACCTTAATTATCGGGTCAATACCAGAAGATGAAGCCGTTCCGAACCATTCGGATTCCCGTATCTCCTTCATAGCAAGCTTCCGATCTTCTTTTGAAAGGCGATCGATAAAAACAATCCCATCGAGATGATCTGATTCGTGTTGCAAACAGCGCGCTAGAAGTTCGGTGCCTTCAACCGTTATCGGCTCGCCATACATATTAAATCCCTTTGCCACGGCTCGAAACGCTCGTGGCGTTTCGTAGCTAAGCGCCGGAAATGAGAGGCATCCTTCTTCGCCATCTTGCATCTCTTTGCCCAATTCCAAAGTTGGATTAATCAAATGCCCGATCGCTTCATCGATATCCCAGACAAATACGCGAAGCGGAACACCGATTTGAGGTGCGGCAAGACCGGCTCCGGGAGCCTCAAGCATCGTATCTGTTAGATCTGCAACTAGGGTTCGCAACTCTTTATCGAAATCGACAACAGGAGAAGCCGGTGTGGTGAGCACTGGATCTCCGAAGAGTCGTATCGGTTTAATTGACATGGCATAAGTCTATCTCAGACCCGTAAATAACTACGAAAGTGAGTAAGGATCTATTCGCAATTGAATCGGATCTTTCTTTGTCACTGCTCGATACTTTACATATTCACGCAGAAACACCGTTAATTGGGCGAAATCAGCAAGAGATGACGTCAAAAGTATTCGCGCAACATCATCGCCTCGAACCGACGGACCGAGAACCTTGGTTGATTTCGGAATCCGCAGTTCAAGTAGAGCTTTCTTTAGACCTTCCACGATCGTACTTGCCTCGTTTATTCCAACGTCAAGAGTTGCGGCTCTTGAAAAGGGTGGGAGGCCGATTGAATCTAATTCAATCAGTTCGCGTTTATACATATGTGCGGGGTTCCAGGTAGATAGCGCCGCGATTATCGGATGGCTCGGATCAATTGAAAGTAAAATCTCTCCCCCATCTTTAACTTTGCTGGCAGCTTCAAAGAATGATTCTCTTGAACGCTCCTGGCCGCGCAAATCGGCATATGAGAAAAAGGATTGACCTTCTAGTAATACGACGGCGCTGTAACCATCATGAAAACGTGGTGCCATCCCGGATGTAGCGATCACGAGTGACTTGGGTTCTGTAATCTCCTGAACAACGCGATCAGCATCAGAATTAACTATCGAATAACCAGGGAATGCTCGTCCAATTTCTTCGCCGTGACGTATTGCGCCACGACCGAGCAGAATTAATTTATCCTGGCTGCACCATTGGCAAATCCAAGTCGGGAAGGTATTCGCGCAATGAACGCACTCGGGTGGAGCGCTCTGGCTTCTTCTTGATAGCTTGCCACCGCACGGACAGGTGGCCAGATTCTTGCATTTCTGGCACATCAGAGCGCTGGCATATCCCTTTTTCGGCACCAAAAATAGAACTGGTCCACTTTTTAAAGCGTTACGAATTGGAGTAAATATTCTCTCTGGCAATAACTCGGAGTTGTGTGGCGTATACGTTTGCACCTTGAGCCTGGTTTTCTTGCCGATAAATTTGATCTCACCGCTCTCCAAGAGTTTCGCGATAGCCAGTGAGGGTGAGTAACCAACGAAATAAAGATTGAGTAGTTCTTTCTCTCCGCGAATAAGGGCTATATCTCTCACATTCCAACCCGGGTGCCTTGGTTCAAAATGCGATTGCGAATTCTCGCGATAGATAATCAAGGTACGCAGTTCTAGCGGTGTGGCAAATATTGCGTTTCGAGTACCAACGACAATCGCATTGGGGCTATTGATAGCTTGCAGATAATTTGCATATCGTTCAGTTCGAGAAAGCGAGGAAGATAGAACTATCGCCTTGCCATCAAGTAATTCAATCATCTCCGACAACTCGCGTTCTTCTGGAAGAACTACCAAAACGGCGCCTTTTGTAGATTCTTTCAGAGCGAACTCAGCGAGTTTCTTTAAAGATTCTTCATGTGGTGGCAGCTGCAAATAAGTGGTGCTCTTTGTGCGTTTAGAGTCAGTCGAAATTGGTTCGCTTCTAGAAGTGAAGGCTTTATCAACGCTAGCTACTCGAACAGGAATCGCTGATCGAACTAGGTCATATGGATGACAGATCCAGCGTTTTGAAATCTGTCCGATCAGACCAATAAGCGTTGGCGTAGCCACAACCTGCGAAGAAATAACTGAGGATATGAATTTTAGATTTGTTATATCCGATTTATCACTGCGGTCGATAACTAACGCTTCAACATCCCGACCAGCAAAGGGAACGCCAATTCGAACCCCGACTCTTACTTCTTCGCTTAATCGCTCCGGAACTAAGTAATCGTAAACTCCATCTAAATGGCTAACAGAGTTATCTACCCAGACCTTTACATATGGATCGAAATCGGCACTCTGTGAATCTAGGCGCGCAACTTCTTGCCTTTTCAGGCGAAGCGGACGTGCCGTAGACACGGCGTTAGACCCTATTAGTTAACAGCTGCGCGAAGAGCATCTACTCGCGAAGTCGATTCCCAAGTGAAGTTAGGAAGCTCGCGACCAAAGTGGCCATAGGCAGCAGTTTGTGAATAAATCGGACGCAATAGGTTTAAGTCACGGATAATCGCCGCAGGACGCAGATCGAAAACCGAGGTAACTGCATCTTGAATCTTCTGGACCGGCACTGTTTCAGTTCCGAAGGTTTCAACGAAGACACCAACTGGTTGCGCTTTTCCGATTGCATAAGCAACCTGAACCTCACAACGACGAGCCAGCCCGGCAGCAACTACATTCTTTGCCACCCAACGCATTGCATAAGCAGCTGAACGATCTACCTTAGATGGATCTTTTCCTGAGAACGCTCCTCCACCGTGGCGAGCCATTCCGCCATATGTGTCAACAATGATCTTGCGACCGGTTAAGCCGGCATCTCCCATTGGCCCACCAATTACGAAGCGACCGGTTGGATTGATTAGAGTGCGCATATCTTTGCGTGGCAGATCGATCTTGGAAAGAACTGGTTCGATAACTTGTTCAATAATCTCTGGGGTTAATTTCTTTGCAACGTCTACATCTTCGGCATGCTGGCTCGAGATAACAACGGTATCCAGCGCAACTGCCTTATCCCCGTCATATTCGATAGTTACTTGGGTCTTTCCATCAGGGCGTAGATAAGGAAGCGCACCCGATTTACGTACTTTAGATAACTGCTGCGCGAGCTCATGAGCCAACCAAATTGGAAGCGGCATCAATTCTTTTGTGTCATCGCAGGCATACCCGAACATCAGACCTTGATCGCCAGCACCTTGTAGATCTAGCGGATCAACTGATGAAGCAACGCGATTTTCATAGGCATCATTTACGCCTTGCGCGATATCTTGGGATTGCTGACCAATTGAAATTGAAACGCCACAGCTATTTCCATCGAAACCCTTAACTGATGAGTCATAGCCGATGCCAATTACTGTGTCACGAACGATTCCCATAACATCTGCATAGCCATTTGTTGTCACTTCACCAGCAACGTGAACTTGACCAGTGGTGATTAGCGTTTCAACGGCTACGCGGCTTGCGGGATCCTGTGAAAGAAGAGAGTCCAAGATCGCATCGGAAATTTGATCGGCGATCTTATCTGGATGGCCTTCAGTGACAGATTCGGAAGTGAAGAGACGCTTTGACATGGGCTTAACCTAACTGAATAAGGGCTTGGTCGAGGAGAAGATCGGCCAGCGAGTCCTTGCTTGAATTGGGTACTTCAATTCGAGCGCCATTGCTCGTAATGATGATTCCTTGGGTCTGGGTGGAACCGAATATTGCGCCTTCAGAAACATCATTTAGATAGAGAATATTAGCGCCTTTCGCCTCTAATTTGGCCTTAGCCAGTGCGAGATCGAGTGATGTTTCCGCCGCAAAGGCAATGATTATCTGATGGCGACGCAATACAGCAATTGATTTAAGGAGATCCGGGTTCTGCGTTAAATCAATATTTAGCAGATCACTCTTTTTAATCTTTCCAGTCGATACATGCAAAGGTCTGGCATCTGCAACGGCTGCACTCATAACCAAGATATCGTTCTTCGGAAATTCGGTTTCAAGATGTTTATGCATTTCCAAGGCGGTTTCCACTGCAATTACTCTGACGCCATCAAGTGCCTTGGTTTCATCTGCAGATAGCTGGGAATTGGCCAAAATAAGTGTGACCTCTGCCCCTCTTGCTTGGGCAGATGACGCAACTGCGGCGCCCTGTCTGCCACTTGAACGATTACCTATATATCTAACTGGATCAATTGGTTCGCGAGTTCCACCAGCAGTTACTAAGACTTTCTTTCCGACTAAATCTTTTTTAACACGGATATGCAGTTCAAATTTTTCAATTATCGCGGCAGTTTCAGGAAATCTTCCGGGACCAATGTCGTCACCAGTTAACCTACCGACATCTGGATCCATAACGGCATAACCGCGATCACGCAGAGTTTGGACATTTGCTTGAGTGGCTGGATCAAGCCACATCTGAGGATGCATCGCGGGAACGATCAAAATCGGAACATCTACAGCCAGAATTAAGTTGGTCAGTAAATCATCGGCACGACCCGCGGAAATTCGCGCGATCAGATCGGCGGTGGCCGGTGCGATAATCACGCAATCTGCGTTCTTAGCTAACGAGACATGTCGAACTTCGTCTACGCGTTCCCAAACTTTAGTTGTTACTGGGCGGCCAGAAAGTGCTTCCCAAGTTGCGGCACCAACAAAGTTAAGGCTTGAAGGGGTCGGAACGACGGTAACTAAATAACCACGGTCTTGTAGGCGGCGCAGCAGATCACACGATTTAAAAGCAGCAATACCACCGCCAACGCCGAGAATAACTTCTCGAGCACGCGCCATGGTTGGGACTTATTTAAAGTTAATTAAGCGGTTGGTTCGAGGTTTTCAATCGTCAAGAGACCTTCGTTGATTTCACGAAGTGCAATTGACAGTGGCTTCTCGTGGACGTGGGTCTCAACAAGCGGACCAACATATTCGAGCAGGCCTTCACCAAGTTGTGAGTAATAAGCGTTGATCTGACGTGCGCGCTTTGCTGCGTAGAGAACAAGGCTGTACTTCGAACCGCTCTTTTCGAGGAGTTCGTCGATTGGTGGATTAGTGATGCCGTCCATTTTTAAGCCTTTCGATAATTTACTGCGCAGTCACCAATGATATCAGGTGAGAAACGACCCCTTCTACGCTCTCATTGACCAGCGAAATATCGAAGGATCCTGCCTGGGCCAGTTCTTCTTGGGCCAGTTCCAGCCTTGCCGCGCGACGTTCTGGTGAATCAGTGCCTCTACCCTCAAGTCGAGAGACGAGCTCTTCCCAAGATGGGGGTTGAAGAAAAATCAAGACCGCCTCTGGTGCGCGTTCTTTAACTTGCTTAGCGCCAGCGATTTCAATTTCCAATAGAACATTTTTTCCATCGCGGAGAGCATCTTCAACTGGTTTGCGCGGAGTTCCGTATCGAGCACCAGCGAAATTTGCCCATTCTAAGAAAAGTGCGTTCTTAATGGCGCCATCAAATTCTTCATCGGTATAGAAGAAGTAATCAACACCATCTACTTCATTGTGTCGAGCAGACCGCGTAGTCGCGGAAATGCTCACCCAAAAGGCGCCAGAATCACGAAGTGACTTTGCAACCGTGCTCTTACCGACTCCTCCAGGTCCCGATAAAACCAATAACTTTCCGCGTTGCGCTGCCGCTACTCGATCAGGAAACTCCTTGAGAAGGTTTTCGCGTTGTGAAACTCCCAAACCTTGAATTCTTCTCGTTGCAGATATATTTAACTTTTCTAAGATTGCAAGTGCACGAACTTTTCCAACGCCCGAAAATGATTCAAGCAGTTCAACTACTCGCATCTTTGCGATCGCCTCATCGTTTACCGCCAAAGTTAAAATGGCAGAAAGTGAAAGTTCTCCCGCCTTTACTCGCGCTTTAATTGCAGCTCTGACCTGTCTTGAGGCCGTTGATTTCGCCAATGCGGCAGCGCGCTGTGCGGGGGTTAACTGCGGAGGCGTTGCCATGCGAAAACTCTAATTGCCCAGAATTTCATTCGCAATTAGAGCGGCTTTATCACGCAGGGCTTGTGGACCCTCGGCCCAAGCTGAGGTAATCGGTCTTCCGATTACAACGTAATTAGCTCCCTGCGCGATTGCATCGCTCGGAGTCATAGTTCGCTTCTGATCATCGCTTCCAACTTCAGATAGCGGTCGAACACCTGGGGTGATGATGATCGGATCAGGGCCAACCGCACTTCGAATCGCGGAAGTCTCAAGCGGTGAGCAAACCAGCGCCTTTGCACCGGCAGCAACGGCCATCTTGGCTAGCGCCACGGCGCTTTCTAGAGCAGGGCTGGCATAACCAATTTCAAATAAATCTTCTTCAGATAAAGATGTCAGGATAGTTACGGCGGTGACTGTAACGTTTGGAACAGCATTGGCCGCCGCATTAACCATGGCTCGGCCACCACTTGCATGTACCGTCAAGAATTTCGGTGACAGATGTGAAATTGCCTTTGCCGCACCTGCAACGGTGTGCGGAATATCGTGCAGTTTGAGATCTAGGAAAATTTCAGCGCCCGTTTCTGCGATGATCTTAGAAACACCTGCGCTGCCAAAATTCAAATAGAACTCTAAACCAAGTTTGTAAACCAAAACCGATTCCTTAGTGTTCTCAATCCAGGCTAAAGCGGTATCGAAATCAGAGGTGTCAACTGCCAAGATTATTGGTGCCTTCATTAACTTTCCGATCTATGTGCGTAGCCGATCGCAGACTTTAGCGATGGGAATCCCTTGGCGATCAGAATTTCTCTGAGTTGGTTTTGAATATCGATCAAAGCGTGTGGATTACCAAAACTTGCAGTCCCAACCGATACGCCAGATGCTCCAGCAAGAATAAGTTCGAATGCATCGCGACCAGATGAAACTCCACCCATTCCTAGGATTGGAACATGCGGAAGCGCTTGATGAACTTGATAGATAGCGCGTACAGCTACCGGGCGAATCGCCGGCCCTGATAAACCGCCCGTCTTTCCACCTAAGTGCGGACGCATTGTGTCAACATTTATAACCATTCCAAGTACGGTATTAATAAGTGCGAGAGCGTCTGCCCCAGAATCGATTACGCCGGCGGCGATGGAGGCAAGATCAGTGACATCCGGTGAAAGTTTGGCAATTATCGGAAGGTCTCCTCCGATAATTCTGCGAACACCATCAATAACGCGGCGAGAGGCTTCGGGATCACAGGCAAAAACGAGTCCACGGTTTTCTACATTGGGGCATGAAATATTTACTTCGAGCGCACTTATTCCAGGAACAGATCTAACTTTGCGAGCCAGCGTTGCATATTCTTCAACTGTCTCACCGGCTATTGAAACTACTACGCGAGCCTTCTCCTCAACTAACCATGGGACATCTTTGGCTAAAAAAGCGTCGATCCCTGGACCTTGTAGTCCTATGGAATTGAGCATTCCCGAAGGAGTTTCTGCCATACGAGGTGTCGGACGACCATGGCGTGGTTTATTCATAACCGATTTCGTTACGACCGCTCCAATATCTCTTAGCGGGAAGAACTGCGCCAACTCTTTTCCTGAGCTAGCGCAACCACTAGCCGTGAAGATAGGGGTATTAAAGAAGGCATTCCCTAAAGTGGTTGAGAAATCAAAAGTCTCTGCATTTATAGAAATCACTGCTGCACCTCTGGCACCTGACCAACAAGATGCCATTGCACGTTGGCGCCATCCATCACTGGACCATCGATACAGGAGCGCTTCATTGCAATGCTGCCATCTTCTTCTCTAACTGGTAGAACACAAGTCATACAGATTCCAATACCGCATGCCATCGCTTCTTCAACTGCGCATTGGTGAACTACATCGGTACCTACAGTCAACTTGGAAATTGCTGACAGCATCCCCATCGGACCACATGAATAGATAACATCAACGCTTCCAGATTTGATTAACTCAACTATGGGTTCAGTAACTCGACCGATTTCACCCATCGATCCATCTTCAGTGTAAATCTTAAGAGAATTTACCGATCGCTTACCTTCCATAGGAGCGTAAATCTTTCCTCCGGTAGATGCGCCCAACAACATATCAACCTTGCATCCACGCGCTTTGAGAACCTCAGCTAAACCAAATAGCGGAGCCGATCCGTATCCTCCACCGACTAGAAGCGCATTTACTGGGGTAGTAGGAATTCCGAATGCCGTTCCTAGCGGTGCGACGATATCAATCTCTGCGCCTTCTGCTTGGGCGCACAACCATTGCGAACCATTTCCGTGCGGAGCAACGATTAATTCCATAGTTCCACCAAAAGCAGCGCTCTCTGCGGTGCGAGATATTGCAAATGCGCGACGAAGAACCATACGTGAAGTATCTCCGCCAACCTTTATCGCAACGAAATTACCAGGCTTGCAGGCTTTAACCATTTCACCAACGCCCAGCAATATCTGGTGATATTTACCAACGCGTTTATTTCCGAGAACAGTTGCGAGCATGTGTTCTGCGCCGCGGTTAATCGTCGACATTATTTCTTCAACCATTCTTGAATTGGCAAGACATCGAGTTCGCCACGTTGCAGCGCTTTAATTCCTTCAACCGCTGCACTAAATCCGGCGGTGGTCGTTATACATGGAATAGAACGCTGAACTGCCGCAGTTCTAATCGCCCAACCGTCTGCACGAGTGCCTCGTCCAACAGGCGTATTAATAACCAGATCGACTTCCCCACTATTTAAGAGCTCAACTATCGTGCGCTCCCCTAATGGACCAGTACCTTCTGAATTTTTGCGAATCTTCTGCGCCAGGACATTGTTGGTTGCGAGGAAATCCGCAGTACCTCCGGTTGCGAGCAACTTAAAACCGAGCTGTGCAAAAGCACGTGCCGGCGCAAGACCTGCGCTTTTATCTTTATCGGCCAAGGAAATAAAGACCGTTCCAGATTTTGGAAGTGGACCAAATGAAGAGATCTGACTCTTGGCATAACTTTCACCAAAGGTCTCAGCAATACCCATAACTTCACCAGTAGATCGCATCTCTGGTCCTAGTACGGCATCAACTCCGCGACCATCCGTGCGGCGGAAACGGTTCCATGGAAGTACGGCTTCTTTAACCGAAATGCCCTTAGCAACTCCGTCGCCATCATGAGGCAAAAGACCTTCCGAACGAAGCTCCGCAATTTTAGTACCCATAGAAATTCGCGCGGCAGCTTTAGCAAGTGGAACACCTGTCGCTTTGCTAACGAATGGAACGGTTCGCGAAGCGCGCGGATTGGCTTCAAGTACATAGAGAACATCTTCAGCCATTGCGAATTGAATATTGATTAATCCAAGAACTCCAACGCCTTGTGCGATCTTTAGCGTAGCTTCGCGAATAGCCTTCGCCTGCGAAGGTGTAATAGTCATAGCAGGAAGAACGCATGCGCTGTCGCCCGAGTGAATACCAGCCTCTTCGATATGTTCCATGATCCCACCGAGGAAGAGCTCATCACCATCGAAAAGTGCATCGACATCGAGTTCAATAGCGCTATCCAGGAAGCGATCTACGAGTACCGGATGATCTGGAGTTATATCTGTGGCTCTTGAAATAAACCCGGCGAGTGCCGCGTCATCGTAAACGATTTCCATACCGCGACCGCCCAGGACGAATGAGGGACGCACTAGCACCGGATAACCAATTCGCGTAGCGATCTCTTGTGCCTCCAGCTGCGAAGCGGCCATCCCGAACTCAGGTGCGCGAAGCGATTGTTCTGCGAGCACCTGACCAAAAGCTCCGCGTTCTTCAGCAAGATTGATTGCATCTGGCGATGTACCGAGAATATTTACACCTGCCGCCTTTAATCCTGCCGCTAAACCTAGAGGTGTCTGTCCTCCTAGTTGAGTAATAACTCCCAACACTGGACCCGCGAGAGTTTCGGCGTGAACAACTTCTAGGACATCTTCAAGAGTTAAGGGTTCAAAATAGAGTCGATCTGAAGTGTCGTAATCCGTTGAAACCGTTTCCGGATTGCAGTTGATCATTACTGTTTCATAGCCGGCATCACGCAATGTAAATGAGGCGTGAACGCATGAATAATCGAACTCGATACCTTGACCAATCCGATTTGGACCACTGCCCAAGATGATCACGGCGGGTTTGGTTCTAGAACGTACTTCAGTCTCTTCTTCATAGCTTGAGTAGTGATAAGGGGTGAAAGCTTCAAACTCGGCGGCGCAGGTATCCACAGTTTTGTATACCGGTCTGACTCCGAGATGATGGCGAGCTTTGCGAATATCTTCATCCGTTGATCCACGCAACGCTGCAATTTGTAGATCAGAAAAACCCATCTCTTTCGCGCTACGCAGGAATTCTTCAGTTATTTCACCTGGTTGTGAAATCTCGCGAGCCCGTTCATTGATAATTTCTAATTGATGCAAAAACCAGCGATCTATCTTTGTCGCGGCGAAAACTTCCTCCATTGTTGCGCCCGCCCAAAGCGCTTGCTGAACCTGCTGCAAGCGATATTCGGTAGGAATCGTCATTGCTTTGAGCAAATGATGCACATCTATCTTTGAGGTATCGCTCGGGAAGGTAAAGATCGCTTCTTTACGCTCCAACGAACGTAGCGCCTTCATCAGCGCTTCAGGGAACGAGCGTCCAATGGCCATCGCTTCGCCAACGCTCTTCATAGTCGTTGTAAGACGTGGATCTGCATCAGCGAACTTTTCGAAGGCAAAACGTGGCGCCTTAACGACAATGTAATCAAGGGTCGGTTCAAAAGAGGCTGGAGTTACTTGAGTAATGTCGTTTTTAATCTCATCAAGTGTGTAGCCAATTGCCAACTTTGTCGCAATCTTTGCGATCGGAAACCCAGTTGCCTTTGAGGCAAGCGCGCTCGAACGAGAAACGCGCGGATTCATTTCAATCACAATAATTCGTCCATTATCGGGATTGACGGCGAATTGGATATTACATCCACCTGTTGCCACGCCAACCTCACGAATGATATCGATCGAGAGATTACGTAGTTTCTGGAATTCCACATCTGTAAGTGTTAAGGCTGGAGCGACAGTGATCGAATCTCCTGTATGAACTCCCATTGGATCAATATTTTCAATACTGCAAACGATAACTACGTTATCTAAGTGATCACGCATGACTTCAAGTTCATACTCTTTCCATCCCAAGATGGACTCTTCAAGAAGAACTTCTGATGTTGGACTATGACGTAAGCCAGCGCCAGCGATCTGTCGCAGGCTCTCTTCATCAAAGGCGATTCCTGAGCCAAGACCACCCATTGTGAATGAAGGACGAACGACAACTGGGTAATTCAGAATCGAAGCCCCAGCGATAACCTCCTCCATTGTGTGGCAGATAATTGACTTAGCCGACTCTCCCCCAATTTTTTCTACGATTGATCGGAAGATTTCACGATTCTCGCCTCGTTCAATTGCATCAACATCGGCTCCGATTAACTGAGCGCCATAGCGTTGCAGGGTCCCCGCCTTATGTAGTCCTATCGCAGCGTTAAGCGCAGTTTGACCACCTAGCGTTGCAAGTACCGCATCAGGACGTTCCTTAGCGATGATTCTTTCAATGAATTCAGGAGTAATTGGCTCGATATAGGTTGCGTCTGCGAACTCAGGATCAGTCATGATTGTTGCGGGATTTGAATTTACAAGAACCACGCGGATACCTTCTGCGCGCAAAACTCGACAAGCTTGGGTGCCGGAATAATCAAATTCGCATGCTTGACCAATAACAATTGGACCAGATCCGATTACTAGAACACTTTTAATTGAATTATCGCGAGGCATTAAATTCCTACCTTCGCTGTTGGGTATTGCACCATCAAATCGATGAATCTATCGAATAAATATGCGGCATCATGCGGGCCTGCTGCAGCTTCCGGATGGTATTGCACGCTAAAAGCACCACGCTCTAATAACTGCAAACCCTCGACTACGCCATCGTTGAGACCAACGTGTGTAACTTCACCAGCCCCGAAAACGGTGTTGAAGGTGCCTTCAGTAGGAGCTTTAACTGCAAAACCATGATTGTGAGCTGTGATTTCAACTTTTCCAGTTCGCTTATCTAGAACCGGCTGATTTATGCCACGATGTCCGAATTGCAACTTGTAAGTTTCAAATCCAAGCGCTCGACCAAGAATCTGGTGACCGAAGCAAATCCCGAAAATAGGAATTTGTTCCAACAAAATGTTTCTGACCAAGTCAACGACTTCGTTCATGGTTGCTGGATCTCCTGGGCCGTTAGACAGAAAAACTCCATCCGGAGATATAGCCATGATCTGCTCAAGTGTGACGTTATAAGGCAAGACGTGGACCTCAACTCCACGTTGCGCAAGTGCACGTGGGGTGGCGCCTTTTATGCCAAGATCTATTGCCGCTACAGTGAACTTCTTTTCACCAATCGCGGGAACTACGTAAGCCTCTTTGGTTGATACATCTTCGCTGAGGTAAGCACCACTCATCTGAGACGTCTTTCTTACTTCAACCACCATCTCTTCTTTGGATAACTCTTCACCCGAGAAAATTCCTACACGCATTGCACCGCGATCACGCAAGTGGCGAGTGAGCGCTCGAGTATCGATACCTTGGATGCCGACGATATTTTGAGCAATGAGCTCGGCCTCTAAATCGTTTTCGCTACGCCAATTGCTAGTCAAGGTAGATGGGTTTCTAACTACGAAGCCAGCAACCCAAATCTTCTTTGACTCGTTATCGAATGAGTTAACGCCAGTATTACCAATGTGTGGTGCGGTCATCACAACAACTTGTCGGTGATAGCTCGGATCGGTTAAAGTCTCTTGATAACCTGTCATACCAGTTTGAAAAACTGCTTCTCCAAATGTTCGACCAGTTGCGGCCCATGATTTGCCTTCAAAGATACGACCGTCATCTAAAACGAGGTATGCCTTACTCACTTAGCTATACCTCCAGACTCTTCTGCAACATGGCCATGAACGTGGCCATGTATGGATGTTAGTTTGCCTGCAAGATAAGTTGGCAAACCTCGGTAGAAAGTGCCTTGAATAACTCCAGTGAGCTCCATCCCATGGAACGGAGTATTTCGGCTTCGAGAGGCTACAAGGTCACGATCCACGCGGTAAGTCTGGGTCGGATTAATCACAGTTAGGTGTGCAGGAGCGCCGACTTCAATCTTCTGCCCATGATTTTCATAACGACCGATACGCGCCGGTGCATAACTCATTCGCTCGGCGACGCCTTCCCAATTAAGAAGACCAGTTTGAACCATAGTCTGATTCACAATCGAAAGTGCGGACTCTAAACCGAGCATTCCAAAAGCTGCTTCTTGCCATTCGCACTCCTTGGTTTCGGCAGGATGCGGTGCGTGATCGGTTGCAACAATATCAATCGTTCCATCTGCCAATCCTTCACGTAACGCCTCAACATCGCGTTGGGTACGAAGCGGCGGATTTACTTTAAAAATCGGATCGTAACTATTGGCTAATTCATCAGTAAGTAACAAGTGATGCGGAGTTACTTCTGCAGTTACATCAATACCTCTGGCCTTTGCCCAACGTATGATTTCTACGCCGCCGGCGGTAGTTAAGTGGCAAATATGCAGTCGGGATTGAACATGATCTGCAAGAAGAACATCTCGAGCAATAAGCGCTTCTTCGGCAACTGCTGGCCAACCCTTTAGCCCTAAGCGAGATGAAATTTCACCTTCATTCATCTGTGCGCCACGAGTCAAAGTTGGTTCTTGCGCATGCTGGGCAATTACTCCCCCAAATTTCTTTACATACTCCAGGGCGCGACGCATAACTAGAGGATCGTGTACACAACTCCCATCATCGCTAAAGACTCTAACGCGGGCATTCGAGTCAGCCATTGCGCCAATTTCAGAGAGCGCCTCCCCGTTTAACCCTTGAGTGACAGCGCCAATCGGAAATACATCGGCAAAACCAGCGCTCTGACCAAGTGCAAAGACTTGTTCAACAACGCCGGCGGTATCTGCAACGGGTGATGTGTTTGCCATAGCTGAAATTGCAACAAAGCCACCTTTTGCCGCAGCCATTGATCCTGAAAGTACTGTTTCAGCATCTTCTTTTCCTGGTTCGCGAAGATGAGTATGCAAATCAACCAAACCCGGAAGAACTAATGATTCTTTGAAATCAACCACTTGATCTTCTGGATTCTTTGTTAAAGATTTTCCAATGGCCGTGATGAAACCGTTTGCGATTTGAATATCTGATTCAGATCCGTCAGGAAGCGTCAGTCCAGTTAAGAGGAAGTTTGAATTTGATGTACTCATGCTAAGACCCCTGTTCCGCTATTTGTTCCAGCTATTTCACCTTCTGGGGCACCTGCTAACAACATATATAAAATTGCCATTCTCACGCTCACGCCATTTGAAACTTGTTCAACAATTACAGAGCGTGCACCATCAGCTGCGTCAGCGGTGATTTCCAAACCACGATTCATAGGACCTGGATGCATCACTAATGTCGACGGTTTCAGTGATTTAACGCGATCGCCATTTAAACCGAAATACCTTGAATACTCACGAGCATTTGGGAAGAACATCTCGGACATTCGTTCAAGTTGGATACGGAGCATCATCACTGCATCAGCTCCAATAAGTGCTGTATCAAAGTCATATGAAACTTTGCACGGCCAACTATCGACGCCCACCGGTAGAAGCGTTGGCGGAGCGACCAAAGTTACATCTGCGCCCAGCTTTGCCAAAAGCAGTACGTTCGAGCGCGCAACCCGAGAATGAAGAACATCACCAACGATGACTATCTTTAAGCCCGTTAAATCTTGAGCGGACTTTGCAAGATGCTTACGGATAGTAAATGCATCCAAAAGCGCTTGACTTGGGTGTTCATGCGTTCCATCACCGGCGTTAATTACAGCACCGGACATCCACTTCGAATCTGCTAAACGTTGCGCTGCTCCAGATGCACCGTGGCGAATTATTACCGCATCGGCGCCCATGGCCTGCAAGGTCTGCGCAGTATCTTTTAGAGACTCACCCTTGCTGATACTTGATCCTTTGGCGGAGAAGTTAATTACATCCGCGGACAAGCGCTTTGCGGCGGCCTCGAAAGAGATGCGAGTTCTGGTTGAATCCTCAGCAAAGAGATTTACTATCGTACGACCGCGAAGAGTGGGCAGCTTTTTCATCGGTCCATCACTTACCCTCGCTAGTTCCTGCGCGGTATCAAGGATCGCGATCGCTTCAGTCTTAGAAATGTCATTTATCGATAAGAGATGCTTCACTTAGCGCCACCTTCAATCAGGACTTCATCACTGCCGTCTAACTCAGCCAGATGAACAACAACGCTTTGATCGATCGATGTAGGCAGATTTTTTCCGACAAAATCAGCGCGAATCGGAAGTTCTCGGTGTCCGCGATCTACCAATACCGCCAACTGAACGCTCTTTGGACGGCCAATTTCACCAAGGGCATCAAGAGCGGCGCGAATGGTGCGCCCTGAAAATAAGACATCATCGATCAAAATTACATTTCGACCTTCTACTCCAAGAGGCGGAATAAGGGTTGGCATCAAGGCGCGTGGTGGGCGCATCCGAAGATCATCGCGGTGCAGCGTTATATCTAATGTTCCAACTTGGACCGGAAGCTTTTCGATACTTTCAATTATCCCGGCGATGCGCTTTGCTAGATGTGCACCACGGGTTGGGATCCCGAGCAAGGTAATTGATTCGGAACCGGAGTTACGTTCCAGAATTTCATGGGAGATGCGGGTAATAGCGCGCGTAATATCTGGCGCAGGCAGGGCAAGACTCATCGTAAATCTCCTTCCCCGCCTCGCAGGACGGGTCGTTAAAGGATGTTGGCTGATGTTACACCGAAAAGCAGTTGGCCTGTGGATTGCCACGGGGGGCTTTGGCTCCTATGTCATACCTTGCGGGCATGACCCAATCCAAGAGCACGCCGGCCTTTATTCAACCAACCGCATCGACTGTCAGCCAGCGAATCCGCAGGCTTCGAAAATCCCGTAGTTTAACGCTTCACGACATTGAGCGGCTATCGCAGGGGCGGATCAAAGCGGTGGTGATGGGCTCTTATGAACGCGGCACCCGTGCTATTTCGCTATCACGAACAATTGAAATCGCCGACCTGTTTGGTATTCCTGTCACAGAACTTATCTCTGATGGCGCCGATCAATCGCGTACAGAAACCACCGCGTTCGTTTTTGATCTACGTGCGATTGAAAAGCTTTCGAGCCTTAACGATTCAACTGAGATAAGACATATCTCTAGATATCTCAAAGCGTTGGCTCTGCGCAGGCGCGACTGGAATGGAGAAGTACTTTCGCTCAGAAAGAGTGACTTCGAGCAATTGTCGCTCCTGTTAGACGCGACGGAAGAAAATCTCTTCCAACAATTGAGCGACTACAAAGTTTTGCTTAGAGGGCCAAGCCATCTTTAATGGAAGCGATGCGACCGAGAACTCCATGGATATAACCTGCAGATTCATCCGTTGAAAGCTCTTTAGCTAAAGTTAGCGCTTCATCAATTGCAACAGCATCAGCCAGGCCATCACTCCAAAGGATTTCAAAGAGCGCTAACCGCATAATATTTCGATCAACGGCCGGGAGACGATCCATATCCCAACCTTGGGCGTAGGTTGCGATTAATTCATCAATTTTGCGGCGATGCTCAGATACGCCAGTAATTAACTCGCGTGTGTAATCTCGAATTGGGCGCGCATCGGGACCTTCTTCGGTGACATCACGCGAAGCGAGAATGTCGAGCGGTTGCGTTCCCCGAATATCTGCCTCGTAGAGAATGTCGAGGGTTTGCTTACGAGCCTTACCGCGAGCTGACACTAGTCAGAGCGACCCAGGTATGACCCGTCACGAGTATCAACCAAGACTTTCTCATCTTGCTTAATAAAGAGCGGAACCTGGATTTCGATTCCAGTTTCAACGGTTGCCGGCTTTGTTCCGCCTGAAGAACGATCTCCTTGCAAGCCTGGTTCAGTGTAAGTAACGGTTAGGGTTACAGAGGCAGGAAGTTCGATATAGAGAGGATTGTTTTCGTGGATGGCAACAATTGCCTCAGTATTTTCCAACATATATTTAGCTGACTCGCCAACAATCGCTTCCGAGATATTCATCTGATCGAAAGTCTTATTGTCCATAAACACGAAGTCATCGCCTTCTTTGTAAAGGAAGTTCATTTCGCGCTTTTCAAGAATTGCTACTTCAACTTTTACACCAGCATTGAAAGTCTTGTCGACAACTTTGCCAGTCATAACTTGCTTTAGCTTGGTGCGAACGAATGCTGGACCCTTACCTGGCTTTACGTGCTGGAATTCAACGACAGTCCATAGCTGACCTTCAATATCAAGAGTCATGCCATTTTTTAGATCATTAGTTGTTGCCACGAGAAACTCCAGTTCACGTCATGCGACGTTCTAAATTCAACCAATAGCGAAACAAAGTGACTTAGGTCTTGCTCGGTTGCCCTTCGATCTTCGAAGGCGATGGTGCAAGTTTACCTGACCTTTTAGGCGAGTAGAGCCTTCAACGCGATCAGCGCAAGAACATATGAATTCGGACCAAATCCGCCGATGGTTCCGTTGGCAACACCCGAAATTACCGAGGTGTGACGGAATTCTTCACGCGCAAGTGGGTTCGATAAGTGAACTTCAATTACCGGAGACTTTACCAACTCAACAGCATCACGGATGGCGTACGAATAATGTGTAAAAGCTGCGGGGTTGATGATTACTGGTAATTTCTTATCGGCGGCTTCGTGAAGCCACGAAATGATTGTGGCCTCATCATCACTCTGTCGAACATCTGCGGCGAATCCGTGAGTATCTGCCGCTTCCTTGATGTGAGCCGCGAGTTGCGGGTAAGTCATATCTCCATAAATCGCTGAGTCGCGAATGTCTAGACGTGCCAGATTTGGTCCGTTAATTACCAAGACGTTCATGAACTCACCTTTTCAAATGCCGCATACAGAATTTGTGGATCCGGGTTTTCCAGACGATCTGTCTTACCTATCTGGCTAATGGTAACGAATCGCAGGGTCTTTCCGCGGGCTTTCTTATCGACCGACATGTGGGCAAGCAACTTGGGCCAGCTTTCACGCTTATAGGCTATCGGCAGGTTTAGATCCGTGAGAATCTTCAGATGATCGTCAGCTATATCTTTCGAAATCAGACCGAGATCTAATTGCAACTGCGCCATAAATGCCATTCCTATAGAAACGCACTCGCCATGGCGAAGTTCGTAATGGCAATCCAGTTCGACTGCGTGACCCAAAGTGTGGCCATAATTAAGCGCTTCTCGCGCAAAAGATTCTTTAAAATCAATCGAAACTACATCCGCTTTAACTTTCACAGAACGTTCGATTAACTCTTGAACTAGACCAGTGTTGGAGCGAATGGAACCAATATCTTTTCCTCGAATCAATTCCAGAATCTTTCCATCTGAAATAAAGCCAGCTTTAACAACCTCGGCTAAACCAGCTGCGAAATCTCGATCCGACAGCGATGCTAACCAAGTTAAATCGATAACCACTTTTTGTGGACTATGAAAGGAGCCGATCAAATTCTTCCCGTAGTCGCTATTTACAGCCGTCTTTCCACCAATCGCAGCATCGACCGCCCCAGCCACTGTTGTAGGAATAGCGATCCAATCCAAACCGCGTAACCATGTCGCTGCGGCAAATCCAGCAAAGTCGGTGACCGCTCCCCCGCCTATTCCTACAATTAAATCGCTACGTGTAAAGCCCGCAGCTCCCAGCCAATCCCAAATCTTGAGTAATGAGTGTGTGCTCTTTCCCGCCTCACCATCGCTGATGGTGAAAACAAATACTTCACTATCGCCCAAGTCGATATCCTTGACTCGATCTGAAAAAAGCTCAGAGATGATTACGGCAACTCGTTGACGATCTTTGGCGGCAGTTTGAAGGGCCGTGAACCAATCGATGCCAACTTCCACCAAGTAAGAGTGCTCGGCTTTAACCTCAATCGCGCTCATGGCTCAATCTTATCGACGGTTACATCTTTACCGCTGATGATTACTTCAACAATTTCTTTAGGTGAGAGGTTATCGACGAAAACTACTTGCGTGGCCAATGAAAGATAGATCGGACGGCGCTTCTCCATCAAAGCCTGCCAAGCAGCGCGCGGATTGTTCAGAAGGAGTGGTCGGTCGCGGTTGAAACCGACCCGAGGCGCCGCCGCAGAAAGTGAAATATCCAAATAAACAATGTTGGCATCGGATCCTTGGATCGCTTTCTGTGCCGGTTCAGATAATGGCGCCCCTCCACCGAGTGACAGAACGCCGTTTAGCGTCGCAATTTCGCGAGAGACAATTCGCGATTCAACTTCCCTAAACCAAGGTTCACCTTGATCAATGAAAATTTGTGAAATCGGGTTTCCAACTTCAGCTTCAATCAGTGCGTCGGTATCCGCAAAAGACAATCCAAGTGACTTCGCCAAAGCTTTACCGATTGTTGATTTACCTGATCCCGGTGGTCCGATCAGAATGTATGAGCTAGAACGAGATTGGTTCATCGAGCCTACTTAAAACGTAGGTTACTCATATAGTTTTCAAAGTTGCGTCGCGTTTCAGTAACGCTATCTCCACCGAACTTTTCTAGCACTGCTTCGGCCAAAACTAACGCCGCCATGGCTTCTGCTACGACGCCCGCTGCTGGAACGGCACAGACATCTGAGCGTTGATTAATCGCCTTCGCCGCTTCACCAGTTTTTACATCAATAGTGTCAAGGGCTTTTGGAACAGTTGAGATTGGTTTCATTGCAACGCTAACGCGAAGAATCTCTCCGTTAGACATTCCGCCTTCGGTTCCTCCGGCACGATCAGTGCGGCGCTTAATTAAGCCATCGTCACCGCGTTCAATCTCATCGTGAGCAACTGATCCGCGACGCGTTGCAGTGAGAAAACCATCGCCGATCTCAACACCTTTAATCGCTTGAATTCCCATCATCGCTGCGGCAAGACGCGCGTCCAGACGGCGATCCCAATGGACGTGAGAACCAAGTCCCGGTGGAAGGTTGTAAGCCAAAACTTCACATACGCCGCCAAGAGTGTCGCCATCTGAATGTGCGGACTCAATTTCCGCGATCATCTTTGCGCTGGTGGCTGGATCTGCACAACGAACTGGATCGCTATCAATACGATCCATATCTGCTTCAGTAGGTAATTTTGTTCCTTCAGGAATGCGCGCTGCGCCAATTGAAACAACATGGCTAAGAATGGTTATGCCAACGCTTTGTTGTAGGAACGCCCTAGCAACCGCACCGAGTGCGACTCGAGCAGCGGTTTCGCGCGCACTTGCACGCTCGAGAATTGGGCGGGCATCATCTAAATCATATTTCTGCATTCCGACAAGATCGGCGTGACCCGGACGCGGACGAGACAACGGTGCGTTACGTGCCAAATCTTTTATCTCATCGTGCGGGACGGGATCGGCAGACATTACCTTCTCCCATTTAGGCCATTCAGAGTTTCCAACCTGAATTGAGATAGGTCCGCCCTGGGTTAAACCCAGGCGAATACCACCAAGAATAGAAATCTTGTCGGCTTCAAAATTTTGTCTAGCACCGCGACCGAAACCTAAGCGGCGGCGAGATAAATGGAAATCAATATCCTTTGAGGAGATCTCAACGCTAGCGGGAATGCCTTCAATGATCGCCGAAAGGGCGGGACCATGGGACTCACCTGCTGTTAACCAACGCATTGGCATATTGTGTCAGATCGCGCCACTATCTGGCGCACCAAATAAATGCGCCGCAGATCGCGGGGGCGAGAGCAATTGAATCCGTCAGCTTTCGCCCAAATATGAGGTGGACCAATATAGAAAGTGATGAAATCACGAGAAAACCCGTGAGCGCATCGCTAACTGCAACGAGCGTATTCGGAAGGTAGAAGAGCGAAAGTAGAGAGGCGAGTTTTACATCACCGGCACCCAGGCCGAATCTGTAGCAAAGAATTGAAAACAAGAAAACCAGCGACGCACTGATCAAACTTAGATCTGATTTCTCAACAATAAACCAACACGACAAAACAACCGAAAAGATCGCAAGCGCCCTATTAGTGATGCGGTGATATGTCAGATCAACGTATGAGAACCAGGCAGAAAAAATGAGCAGAGCCAAATACACCGAAGAACTCTAACTTCGGTCCACACTTCAAATGCGAAAACCAAATTCTCTGTGGATTAACCAACAGCATTGACCAGAGCCAAGCGCAATTCTTGGTCGATCAACTTTGTACCCAGTGGTTCAATCAAATTGATTTGATCTATACCTTGATAGAGAAGAAGCTCTAGCCCGCCAATAACCTTGGCTCCTGCGTCAAGCCAGCGACGAGCAATCAAAGTTGGCCAAGGTTTATATAGAACATCAAAGAGCAAACCTTCGACCTTTGCAGGGATATTTTCGGCAACCAGATCGGCAGCACCCGATGGTGTTGTATTCACGATTAAGTCGAAATTGCGTAAATCTATCTGGTCATCCCAAGGCAAAAATTCTGGAACTAACTCCGTAAAGCAAGATGCGATAGCTGCATTCCTTCGAACACTACGACCCATCACAGTAACTTGATCCGCCATCTCATCTAGCGCCCCCGCCACTGCACGCGCAGTTCCTCCAGCGCCGAGAATCAGAACTGAATTAAAACGATCATATCCCGCGTTTGCTAGAGCTTTAACAAAACCTGATCCGTCGGTGCTTGTTGCCCCCCAGCTACTTCCATTTCGAATCAGCGTGTTTACAGATTGAATTCGGTTGGAAAGTGAATCGATAGAAATCTGTGAAGTGCCTGCAATTTCAAGAACTTCCTCCTTCAGCGGCATAGTCAGCGATAAGTAATCGAACTCAGATCCTCGTTTCTGAAGAAACGTAGCTAAGTCACCACTGCTCACTTCTATCGCTTCATAGCTTCCTGAGACTCCAAGAATTTCTAAGGCTTTGTTATGCATAACTGGTGAAAGTGAGTGAGCTATTGGTGATCCTAGAACCGCTCCCCTGATTACCCGATTACTCACTTCGAACTCCTAAATAAACCCGCGCGAAGATTCTTTTTATATTCAATCTTCCATAACGAGAATTGTTCACTTGAAGAGGTAAATCTAGTATCAAAAGGAGCTACGGTGATGAAGTAAATCCAGTCACCCGACGCAGGATTAGCAGCGGCTTTGAGCGCTTCTGCCCCAGGATTTCCAATCGGCCCCGGCGGCAGCCCATAATTGCGATAAGTGTTGTACGGAGATTTCAGGAAAGTTGATGCCGTGCTCAAAAAAATCTTTCCGCGATCTTTTTTTACGTAATGCACGGTAGAATCCATCTGCAAGGGCATGCCTTTTTCAAGCCGATTGCGAATAACTCTGGAAACTTTTGTGAAATCCTCGAGATTGCCCTCAGCTTGAATAATTGATGCGATGGTCACTAGCTGCTGAGCCGTGTATTTGGAATCTTTACTGGTTAAACCTGCTGATTTCATTTCGACTATTGTCCGGTCAACCATTGAAGTTAGCGCGCTGAGTGCTGGAGTGCCTTCTGCAAAGGAGTATTGCGCAGGGAAGAGTAGACCTTCAAGAGTTTTAAACCCTGCTGGAAGCTTAATTCCGGATGCAGCTCGTGCGATATCAGCTTTAGTAAAACCAGCGTTCTCCATCTGGCTAAAGATTTCTGAATTCCAAGCTCCCTCAAAAATATTAATGAGCCCCGATATCCGCTTGCTATCAAGAAGTTGGGAAAGTGCGTCTTTTGCGCATAATCCTTTAGAGATTAAGTGAGAGCCAGGAGCGATCTTTGAAGCACGGGGATCTCCGACCGCCACTCCAAAAAATGCTCTTGCAGATTTAACGACACCTGCTTCGAAGAGCTGGTCAGCAATTTGTGAACCACTAGCTCCCTGAGAAATCTTTATTTCAGCATCATTTTCAAAATCAGGATTTGTGTCTACGTAAACTTGGGCGCATTGATAATCTGGAGATGAGGTAGTTTTTCTTAACTCTCGAACACCGCCCGTGAGGACAATAGCTACGACCAGGGCCGCGGCAACTCGAGATAAGGCACCTTTATCGCTTATCAATTGCCAACCCCTGCTCGAGTATTGCGATCGCCGCCGCCGAATCAATCTTGGCCTTGGCCGCTTTAGCGTCAACGCCGGCTTCACGAAGACTCCGCGCTGCCGAAACCGTAGACAAGCGCTCATCAATCATCGTTATTTCAATATCAAAGTTCTTGGTCAACTTCTCTGCAAATAAGTTCACCTTTTCGACGGCAGTCGCATCAGCACCGCTTAACTGTTTTGGTCGCCCGATATAAAATTTAACTGGTTCATACTCTTCAATTAACGAAGTGATCTTCTGAATTAGCCCCGGATCTTTACTCTGAATAACTTCCAGGGGTGTTGCCAGCATTCCATCTGGATCGCAGATAGCTACACCGATGCGAACATCACCATAATCAAAGGCGATGCGTCGGCCAAACCTAGACATTACTTACCGCTGATTGCGAGATCAATAGCCTGCAGAGCTTGATCAATTGCCGCAACATTGGCTCCGCCACCCTGTGCGAAATCATCCTTGCCACCGCCACCGCCACCTAGAACAGTTGATCCAATCTTTACCAGGGCGCCAGCTTTGATTCCACGAGCGCGAGCGGCATCACTAGCAGCAACCACTAAGACCGGTTTAGCATCAACGACGCTGATTAGTACAACAACGCTATCGGCATCTCGATTACGCAGCTCAAGCGCGATTTTGCGAAGATCATCGACTGCGATGCCATCTGGGATTCGAACCGAGGTAACTGTTGCGCCATCTATTTTCTTAGCACTGGCTGCAAACTTAGAAATATCTGCCATTGCTGCTGCAGAACGTACTTGTGCCAACTCTTTTTCAATCTCTTTAAATTTGATAAGCAGATCTGATATTCGCTCAGGGAGCTCTTCCGCGCGCGATCCCTTGATTAGAGCAGTCAATGAATTAAGGAGGATATGTTCGCGGGCCAAGAATTTGTAGGCATCAACACCCACCAGCGCTTCAACGCGACGAACTCCAGCGCCAATAGATGACTCACTTAATAATTTAACTACGCCCAATTGACCAGAACGTGAAACGTGGGTTCCGCCGCAGAGTTCACGCGCCCAATCACCAACTGAAACGACGCGCACTCGATCGCCGTACTTTTCACCAAAGAGCGCCATTGCGCCGAGCTTTTTCGCTTCATCTTGCGACATAACTTCGGCGCTTACTTCGAGGTTATCTAGGAGCAAGGTGTTAACTCGCGCCTCAACATCGCTTAAAACGCCCTCGGAAACTGCGCCTGTTGATGGGAAATCGAAGCGGAAGCGACCTGGAGAATTCTCGGAGCCCGCTTGAGTGGCTGTCTCACCAAGTATTTCACGGAAAGCTTTATGAACCATATGCGTTGCAGTGTGTGCACGCGATATTCCATCACGACGTTCTTGATCGATCGTCGCTAGAGCGTTATCACCAACGCTTACTTCACCAGAAATTACTCGTCCACGGTGCACCGAAAGTCCCGTAACGGGAGCTTGGACATCATCAATTTCAATTACAGCGCCATTAGCCAAAACGATGCGACCGCCATCGGCGAGCTGGCCTCCGCCTTCTGCATAGAAAGGCGTACGGTCGAGAACTATTTCAACATCGTGGCCCGCTGAAGCCGAAGCAACTGAAATACCGTCGACAAGAATTCCGTTTACCTTGGATTCAGTTTCGGTATTTGTATATCCTATGAATTCAGATGCACCCTTGCCATCTGCAATCTTCTTATACTCACTTAAATCTGTATGGCCACTCTTCTTTGCTTTGGCATCTGCTTTGGCGCGATCGCGTTGCTCTTTCATCAAACGAGTAAAGCCAGCTTCATCGACTTCCAAGCCCTCTTCGCGCGCCATTTCCAGAGTTAAATCAAATGGGAAACCGTAAGTATCGTGAAGTTTAAAAACATCTTCGCCGGGAAGAACCGATTTCTTTGATTTCTTTAGCTCTGTTGAAGCTAAATCGAAAATCTGAGTTCCGCTCTTTAGGGTCTGCAAGAAGGATTCTTCTTCAGATACTGACACGGCTAGAATTCGCTTTTGATCTGAAACCAACTCTGGATACTGCGGTCCCATTGCGCCAATAGCGGCAACGGTTAGCTCGGACATGATCGGATCATTTGTGCCAAGCAAGCGCATGTTTCGAATTGTGCGTCGCATCATGCGTCGTAATACATAGCCGCGACCTTCATTGCCAGGAGTTACGCCATCTCCGATCAACATCGCTGATGTTCTGGCGTGGTCTGCAATTACGCGAAGTGCAACGTCGTTCTTCTCCGAAGTTCCGTATTTAATGCCGGTTAACTCCATAGCCTTACTTAGAATCTGCATCGTTGTATCGATTTCGTAAATATTCTCAACGCCCTGCAATAGCGCAGCGGTTCGTTCTAAGCCCAGACCAGTATCGATACTTTTTGCAGGAAGTTCGCCCAGGATTGGGTAACCATCTTTACCACCACCTGCACCACGTTCATTCTGCATAAATACGAGGTTCCAAATTTCGAGATAGCGATTTTCATCAGCTATTGGTCCACCATCTCGACCATAGGCAGGCCCACGATCAAAGTAAATTTCCGAACATGGCCCACATGGTCCCGGCACACCCATTGACCAGAAGTTATCGGCCATATCGCGGCGTTGGATACGTTCCTTTGGAACACCGATCTTCTTATGCCAAATGTCCGCTGCTTCATCATCGGTTAGATAGACGGTTACCCACAACTTATCTTCCGGAAAACCATAACCTCCGTCAGAAACTGGACGAGTTAGTAAATCCCAAGCAAGTGCAATCGCACCTTCCTTGAAGTAATCACCAAAAGAGAAATTTCCACACATTTGAAAGAAAGATGCGTGACGCGTTGTTTTTCCAACTTCATCAATATCTAAGGTGCGAACACATTTTTGGACTGATGTTGCCCGCTTGAACGGTGGCGTTACTTCGCCTAAAAAGTATGGCTTGAAGGGAACCATTCCGGCGTTGACGAGCAAAAGATTTGGATCATCTGCAATCAGGGAAGCAGAAGGAACAACTGTGTGGGTCAAGCCTTCGCGGTTACCGCTTTCGAAAAAGCGCAGCCAACGTGAACGTATCTCTGCTGATTCCACTTTTCGAGATCACTCAGCCTTCTTCTTTTTCTTAGAACGAGACTTGCTCATTCCTGCTGCGCTAATTAAAGCGCCGGCTACTTTGACCGCCGGGCCGCTCTTATCCATAAATCCAGTGGTTGCATCTGCGACTTTCGTCGTTACATCTTCAACGTTCTTGGTAATGCGCGCGAAACTTTCGAGTGGGCTATTTACGAGTTCAACGGTGCGAGTTGAC
>JACCDI011284712.1_pt1 | contig 43971 bp, 41 predicted proteins | sample 7442791 | NCBI WGS metagenome assembly JACCDI01 (sample SAMN15323434, study PRJNA562643) | freshwater metagenome | isolation source: river surface water | place: USA:Blue River Watershed | collected 2017-08-15 | reverse complement strand
CGCCCAGCACGCCCAGCGCCACGAAGGACACCGGCACCATCAGCAGCGGGTGCAGGCCCAGCGAGGTGGTCGCCATCCAGGTCAGGTAGGCGCCCACCATCAGGAACTCGCCGTGGGCGATGTTCAGAATCCGCATCAGCCCGTATTGCAAATTCAGGCCGAGCGCCACCAGCGCATAAATGCCGCCGGTGATCAGGCCGGAGGCGAGCAGTTCAATCCAGGCGCCGAGACTCACCTCCAGGCCGGCTTGTTCGGAACCAGCTTGGCGGTGGCCAGCTTGGGCGGCCACACCACTTCGAACTCACCGTTTTGCCACTGGCTCACGGTGCCCGGGGTGGCGGTGTTCTCGCTGCCGGTGAACTTGATGTCGCCGATGATGGTCTTGTGCGTGGTGGCCGCCACGTAGTCGCGGATCGCCTTGCGGTCCAGGCCCACTTGCTTCACGGCATTGGTCAGGATCTCCAGGCCGGCCCAGGTGGCGCCGCTGGCCCAGCGATCGGGTTCCTTGGCGGCGCCGAACTTCTTCACGTGCGCATCGAAGTAGGCCTTGGCACCCGGGCTGGTCTTGGCGTTCCAGGAACCCATGCCCAGCACGCCTTCGGCGCCGGCAGGGGTCATGACGTTGCGATACAGCTGGAAGGCGGTGCCCACCGAGGCGTAGAAGAACTTGGGGTTGAAGCCGATTTCCTTGGCCTGGCGGCTGGCCAGGATGGTGTCGGGCGGGTAGGTGAAGCCGACGAAGGCGTCGGGGTTCTTGTCCTTGATGGAGCGCAGCACCGGAGAGAGGTCCTTGACGCCGCCCGGGTAGCTCTTGTCCTCGATCAGGCTGATGCCGCTGCCTTGCAGGGCCACCTTGAGCGCGGCGTAGTTTTCCAGGCCGAACAGGTCGTCCACGTAAATGACGGCCAGGCTCTTGGCGCCGTTGGCCTTGAGCATTTCCACCAGCGCCTCGCACATGGGCTTGGGCTGCTGCAGCAACAGGAAGAAATAGGGCAGCTTCATTTCCACCAGGCGGCGGCTCAGGGCCGTGGGCGCGAGGAAGGGATAGCCAAAGCGATTGGCCAGGGGCGCAACCGCGAAGTTGGCGTTGCTGCCCCAGGGCGGCAGGACCAGATCGACCTTGTCACTGCCCATGAGCTTTTCGTAGGTGCGCACCACGGTTTCGGTGTCGCTGCGGTCATCGGAGCTAATCAGCTCGATCATCCGCTTGGTGCCCTTGACGTTCAGGCCGCCCGCGGCGTTCTGTTGCTCGGCCCACAGGAGGTAGTTGGGTTCCTGGCTCACCTGGGCGCCGCCGGTCCAGGGGCCGGTGCGGGACATGGTGTAGCCAATGCGGACCGGGCCAGACTGCGCCAACAGGCTGGGGGCGATGGACATCGTGCCGACGGCGGCGGCGGCGCCCTTGATCAGGGTGCGGCGGGTGGACTGGACCATGTTGTCTCCTTGCGTGGGAAAGGCCGCACACCGGCGAAATGCGCGCCGGCTGCGGCCTTGAAATTGGAACCGCTCATTAAACAGCAGCAAAGGTGACTGACCAGTCAGGATTTACCCCAGGCAGTCTGATACGGGCTAAGCTCGGCGTCTCTCAAGGAGCCTCCATGACCCAGATCGTTCTGTCCTTCCTTCTCGCCGCCGCCTGCGTGTTTCCGGCCGGGGCTGCGGACACCAGTCCCTCGTCCACCCCCGCCGACAGCGGGCTGACCCGCGCCCGAGAACTGGTGTCTCGCAAGGACTGGGCAGCGGCCACGCCGGCGCTCGCCGCCTATGTCCAGGCCAATCCGGGCAGCGCGGACGGGCATAACCTTTTGGGTTACAGCCTGCGGCACCAGAAGAAATACGACGAATCCCTGGCGGCGTACCAGCAGGCGCTCAAGCTCGATCCTCGGCACAAGGGCGCGCACGAATACATCGGCATCGCCTACGTGGAGATGAAGCAGTTGGACAAGGCACGCGAGCACCTCGCAGCGCTGGACAAGATCTGCCGCTTCTCCTGCGAGGAGTACCGCGACCTGAAGAAGGCGATCGAAGCCGCGGCGCGTTGAGCCGAGAGGTCGCCTTCAAGCTCGCGTGAGCCCGGTCAGGACGGCAGGGTGTCGCGCACCACCAGCAGGCCTTCGTTTTCCAGCACCTTGACCATGTGCATCACGAAGTTGCGGTCCTTCTGCTTGGCTGGCTCGTCCAGGTCCTCGTAGGGGACCATGTTGGGGTGAAGCCGGTTGAAGTCGTCGCGTGCGCCTAGCGTCCAGCCGTCCATCGCGCGGTCGGCCCACCAGCGGTTGTGCTCCATCAGCGAGAGCATCTCGATGTCTTGCGCGGAGAGCGTGACGGGCGCCTGTGTGGCCTCGGCCCGGGGCACGACACGGCACCCGATCGCGCGCATCTTCACGTCGAAGTGGTCGGCTGTCATGCGGTTGGCGTTGCGCAGCGTTTCAGGTAGCGCCGCCCAGGGCACATTGGCCTTGGCGCGCTGGTGCCCGGGCTGGGTCCGCAGCAGCTCGTCGTCGCTGCGGCAGTAGTCCTCATGGAATTGGCGCGCCCGCGCGTCGTCCATCTCCGAGAGGAATCCCTCGGCACCGCGCACGAGAGAGAAAAGGTGAAAGCGCCCTTCGTGCCCGCCGTGGGCAGCGAAGTCGGCCAGCACGCAGCCGCCCGCAGGGTCCAGGGCCACCACATTGGCCTTGACGGGGTGGTCTTCGCGCTGTTGTGCCTTGATCCCGTCCAGCAGCAGGCGCGCAATCCGCAGGTTGGCGATTTCGTCCTTGGTGCAGACGTAGGCCACTGTCACCGGGCGTTCATCGGTGAGCCATTTGCGCACCTGCTTTTCGCCCACTTCTTCGAAGCGGGTTTCTTCCTTTTCCACCTGCAGCCACTGCTCCAGGGCGGGATAGGCCTGGCGGGCTTCGCGCCAGCGGTCGCTCACCGAGCGGTCGACCACCGTGACCTTGGGCTTCTTGCCGCTGCGGTAATGGCCTTGCCGGGCCAGGTGGGCCAGGATGGACTGGCCGACCGAGCCCATGCCCACGATCATCACGTGCACGCCCTCGGTGTCGGACTGGGCGACCGGCGCATCTGGCGGGAAGGACTGCACCAGACGGCGTGCCACCAGCTCGGGCTCGGTGAAGATGCGGATCTGCGGCCGCACCCTTTCATCAAAGTAGTCCTCGACCCTGAATTCGCGCCGCACCGCCAGCGGCTCGATCAGACACTTGACCTCCAGGCCCGGGTTGTCCGTCGAAGGAGAGACCGCCGCGTGGGTGAGGGCGATGTTCTGCCCGTAGTCATCGCGCATCGCGATCAGCATGCGCGCGCGAGCCACGCCCGTGGCCTCCAGCAGCTGCGCGGTGGGCAGGTCGTCGGTCACCACGCGCACGCCGGCTTGCCACAGGCGGCCACGCTGGCCTTCGTCAATGCCGGTCAGAGCCAGCACCACGCTCTCGGTGGGCGCCAGGGCCAGTGCCAGTTCCAGGGCCAGCTCCGTCTTCTCCGGGCTGTCCGTCTGCGCCGCGCCTTCGCCCGAGTCGCGTCCGGCCACGATGACCACATGCGAACGCATCAGCCAGCGGGCCGAGAAGTGGTCCCACTTCAGGCCCGCCGTCGCCATGTAGACCCGCACCGCCGCCCACGCGAGCGTCGCATTGATCAAGAGGTGCATGCGACCGGCCCAGCCCGTGGCTTTCTCGGCATCGGACAGGGCGGCCTGCGTCATGCCGTCCCACACCGAGAGGGTCGGGTCGCCTTCCATGATCTCGCGCGCGGCCAGACCGAAGGCGCCTGCGGTGAGGGCGACGAGGAAGAACAGACCCCAGGTCTCGATGAAGATCAGTAACTTCTTGAACATCAGGACTCCTCAGGCGGCCACGCGGGCCAAGGTATAGGCCAGGGCGCGGCCCTGGCGATCGATTTCGGTGATGCCTTCTTCGCTCAGGCTGCAGCCGCGCCACCAGTCCAGACCCAGTGGGTTGTCCGCAGCGACCTGCGCTTCCACCCGGCGCAGTGCGGCGCGGGCGAAGCAGGCATCCAGCCAGGGCTGCAGGGACTCGGGGGCGTGCGGTGCTTGCAGCGGTCCGCCGCGCATTACCCACCATCCGGGCCGCCCAGGCAGGGGTTTGACCGCGATCAAGGCTTGCCCCGGGTCGGCCCTGTCGGGTGCAGGGTGGCCAAAGAAATGGGTGCCATGGGCCGCCTCGAAGAACAGTGTCTGCACCAGATCTTCGCGCGTGGCCTGTGCCGGCGGTGCATCGGCCAAGTGCTGCAGGAAGGCGAGGGAGGAGGCCTCGATCCACCGCGTCGCGTCTGTCTCGCCCAGGCGATACCAGCCTGCCGGTGTGGGCACCGCCTCATTCAGGTCCGGGGTGGCCATGGGGTGCGACGGCCCGTTAAACGCCCGGGGTCGGAATGCCTGCAGGCCTTGCGTCGCGTCGATCGCTTGGGCCTCGGCCTGCGGCAGCCAGTCACGCACCAGCCGGTAGTGGACCTGGGGCTCGCGACCATCCGGCAGGTGCAGCATGCGGATGCGGCGAAAGCCGCTGGCGGCGATGAACGCTTGCGCGGCACGGTTGGACGCCGAGGTGGCGGTGCCCACGCGTGCCACGCCTGGCGTGGCCAGGGCGGCGCGCACCATCAAGTGCCAGGCCTCGCGGCGCGCTCGGTCATGACTGCGACGCCGGTGCCCCGGGCTGTGGGGGTCGTCCAGGGGAGAGCCGCCATGCAGGCAGACCAGGCCCTCCTCGTGCAGCGACCAATCGGCGCGCAGGTGACCGATCACCCGATCGTCTGCGAGCAGTCGCACGTCGAAATAGCTGGAAAATCCGGCAGCCCGCGCCGCCTGGGCGATCTCGAGCACCGTGTCCAGATCGTCGACTGGCCGACCGAACTGGCGGCGAAAGGTCTCGGGTGCGTCCCGATAGGCCCGGACCAGTTCGTCCAAGGACCCCTCGCGCGGGACGACGGCGACCTGGTGACCTCGCAGACAGGCGGGCGCGTTCATGGTCTCAACCCAGGCGCCGGCGCAGGGCCGCCGCGATCGCCGGTGCGATACCCGCGTTGGTCTTCTCGTCGATCCACAGCCACTGCCCGTTGGCATTGCACTCGAGGAAGACATGCTCGCCTTCGGGCGTGACGATGAAGTCGAAGGCGCCGTAGCCGATGTTCATCGCGGCGCAGTAGGCGGCCATCTGACGCTGCAGGTCCTCGGGCAGCGTCTCCAGCGAGTAGTCCAGCGCCTGCCAGTCGACCTTGCGCCAGTCGATGCGCGCGGCCTCCGGTCCGGTCTGCGAGTGGATGCGCGCCGCGAAGTACTGGCCGTCGACCCAGGTGACGCGCAGCTCGTGGCGCTTGTCGACATGCCGCTGCAGGAAGTTGACCGTCCCGGCCAGCGATTCGCGGGACTGCGCCACGTCTGCCGCCGTCACTCGTGCGGTGTAGAACGCGTGAAAGACCTGGTCGGCCGCGAAGCCGGTCTCCTTGATCGCCTTGACCACCAGGGGGCCCTGGGCCGCCAGGGCTGCAATGGTGTCTGCGCCGTTGCCGTAGTAGGTGTCGGGCACCTGCATGCCCAGTCGCCGGGCCAGCCGGATCTGCGAGGGCTTGCAGGCCGCACGATCCAGGGTGAGCGGGTCCGCGGTGAACCAGGGCACGTCGCCGAGGTAGGCATAGAGCCAGCGCAGGAACCAGCGCGACTCGGCGGCGACGACGTCGGCGGACTCGCGGTGACCCTCCCAGTGGGCCGGTACCTCAGGAGGCGCCGGGCGCCGGAAGTACACGACGCCAATGTCGGCACCTTCCAGGCGCCGGTCGGCAACGTGGTCATGCAGTTGCAACGTGTCGCCCTGCGCGGTCTGGCTCAGGGAGAGGGTGTGGCCGGTCAGCAGGTTCTCGGTGTTGAGGCGAAAAACGCGAACGCCCATCTCGTGGAGATGGGCGATGACGGCCGAAGCGTGGAGATCTTCCTGGTTGGTGACGACCAGGACCGTGTTGCGCAAGGCGGGCTCAGCTTGCGACGAGCTTCTTCCAGCCGGCGAGGGCAGCATCGTGCTGGTCGACCACGGCCTGAATGGCGGACTGCTGCGCGGCGTTCACCCCCACAGCCTGTGCCAGGCGGGTGATGGCAGCCTTTTCGGCGTCGCCCAGGCCATCGATCTTGCACATGCGGATCGCGTCGCGCACGAGGTAGGGGCCGAAGAAGGCCGCGGACTTGTTGCTGCTCACGGCCGCCAAGTCCATGCCACGCGCAGCGGCCACGGCCTTGTCGATCACGCCGGCCGGCACGCCCTGGGCGGCGGCCCAGTCGGCAATGGCGGATTTCTCGCTGGCGCTCAGGCCGTCTGCGGCGCAGGCGGCGACAACGCAGCCAATGTAGGTGGTCCAGTTCGATTCGAAAGCCGCGTCTTTGTCGATCGGAACGGTGTCAATGAAGCTCATGCCGGTGCTCGCTGGGTAGGTCTCGGGAGGGGGCGGGTCAATAGTCGTCGGCGGCGTAGTCGCCCTCGGGATCCTTCTCCACCTTCGGCGTGCTGTGCGTGGCCTTGGTGCAGCCGGTGCGCTCGGAGTTGCCGTAGATGGTGATCTCACGGGACATCTGGCTCAGGGGGTCGTACACGATGCGGTCCTGGGGCACGGCCGACGGGTTGACCATGGGCGTGGCCCGGCGAAGCAGCAGGGGCATCGGAGCGCGGACGCTGGAAGGATTGGAACTTTCGTGCATTGCAGTTCGCTATTTCAAGAATGGACTGGCCCATCCTAGCATGGCGGTAATCAAACTGACAACGGAAATGGCGGGGCTTTCCCCTCGGCTAATCCGAGTGCCTGCCTTTGTCACTGATTGAAATAGGTCGCCCGCGATGGGGGCCTCTTCTATACTGGGGAGATCGATAACAAGCTGGGGGCAACAGATATGCAAGAGTCACTTGACAAGAAAAAAGGCATTCCCGACATCGTGTTCCTGCTCGACGCGAGCGGCAGCATGAAGGAATGCATCCAGGCCGTCACCCAGAACATCGCGACCTTTGTCGACACCCTGGCCACGCCCGACGCCAATGGCGGCGTCCAGATCAAGGACTGGCGTATCCGCGTCGTCGGCTACCGTGACCGTGACGCCGATGGCTCCTTCTGGTTGGTGGACAACCCCTTCACCGGCGACATCGGCGCGGTCAAGGCCCAACTGTCGGCCCTGGAAGCCAAGGGCGGCGGCGACGAGCCCGAATCCCTGTACGACGCCATGTACACGCTGACCCAGTGGCCCAGCGCTGACAAGGGCGCAGAGGCCCTGCCCACGGGCTGGCGCCATCGCCACGACGCCGCCCGTGTGGTCGTGATCTTCACCGACGCCAGCTCCAAGCCCAGCTTCAAGGCAGCCGACGGCGCCACCGGCACGGTCAATGACCTGATGCAGGTCTGCAACGCCAACAAGCTCAAGGTGATCCTGTACGCACCGGAGGCGCCGTGCTACACGGAGCTCAGCGCCATGTCCGGCCTCGAATGGGAGCCGGTGGGCGCGTTGGGCGACAACCCGGTGCAGGCACTGCGGGACTACACCAGCAACACCGCTAATTTCCGCAAGGTGATGGAGGCGCTCGCCAAGTCGGTGTCGGCCTCGGCGGCCGTGCCCACGCTCTGACCCGTCAGGGCGAGACACCATGCCGATCAAGTTCGGGGCGGGCGAGAAGATCAAGTCCGCGGTGGACAGCTACGTCGTCGAGACGGTGCTCAGTCAGGGCGCCTTCGCCCACGCGGCGAAGGCCAAGTCGACGGCCCGCGGCCGGCCCGTTTTCCTCAAGCGCTATTTCGCGCCCACGATCACGCTGCCCTGGTACACGGGGTTCGTCGAGCACCAGCAGGAGCTCAAACGGCGAGTCAATGCGCACGATGGCCTGCGGGGCTACTGCTATGGCTTCCTGGACTTCTTCGAAGGCACCGAGGGCCGCGCCAATCGCACCTTCCATCAGGTCTTCGAGTTCATTGAAGGCGGCAAGCCACTGACCGATTACCTGGCTGAACTCGCGAAGGCCGGTTCGCAGGACCGCTGGGACGAGCAGGTCACCTTCGCCCGGGTGATGATGATGGCGATGGGCGCGCTGCACAAACAGAAGATCGTCCACACCGATCTCAAGCCGGACAACCTGCTGCTCATTCCCAATCCCCTGCGGCCGGGCGCCTTCAGCCTGAAGGTGATCGACATGGATTGGTCCATCTTCTCCGACCGGCGCGCACCCTGGCACGGCCAAGGCATGGGCTACATCGGGACCTCGGGCTACATGTCGCCCGAGCACCTGCGCCAGGAAGTGCCGGTGGAGGCCTCCGATGTCTTCACCTGCGCCATCATGCTGTCCGAGCTGCTGGCGGGCACGCATCCCTATGCGGGCAAGCGTGGCGACGACGCCGTACTGGCCAAGGCGGTCAACGCCGGTGACTTCAAACCCTTCAAGCTGCCGCGCGGGATCGACAAGGTCGATAACCCGGCCTACCTGGAAGACCTGATCAACCGGGCGCTTCACCCGCAGGCGGCCAAGCGCCCCAGCGCGGAGGATCTCAAGAACGCCCTTTTGGGCATCGGTCCCGCGGGCGAGGCGCCTTCCACACCGAAACACGCACCGGCGCCACCTGCGCCGGCGCCTGCGCCAGCCCCTCGACCCGCCCCTGCGCCCAAGCCCGCACCGAAGCCGGCACCTGCACCTGCACCCGCACCGAAGGCCGAGGCCACCGCCGGCGGTGTCGAGCTGCTGCACGCGGGCCAGCCGGTGCTCAAGATGCGCATCGAGACTGCGGTGGGCCGCAACATGCTCAAGCCGGTGAGTCCGGACGCACAGTACATGGAGTCGGAGCAGTTCAAGATCCACCGTGTCGATGGCCGGGCGTGGGCGGTCAGTCCTGTGCCTGGCACCCCCAACGAGACCCTGCTCGATGGCCACAAGCTCACGGCCACCACCGTGCTGCGTGACGGCATGCGCATCGCAGTGGGCAATTCAGCCAAGGGCATCGAGAAGCTGCCCCTGGTCGTTCGGCTGGTGTGACGGTGGACCCGACCCCGGCACCCGCTGGCGAGCACGCGGACCAGGCGCTGCTTCGCATCCGAGAGGCCATGCCCCGCCTGCTCGAGGATCTCGAGCAGCGACTGCGTGCACCCACCGCGCAGGCCCCTTTTCCGCTGCTGCATTTTGGCCAGAAGCATCGCGTGGCGCGCTTGTCGCCCGAGCTGGCAGGCGCGCCCGAAGCATGGTTCTTCATCGGGGACCTGCATGGTGACTTCTTCGCCCTGCACACCCTGTTGAATCAGGCGCAGACCCTGCGACCGGACTGCCGGATTCTGTTCCTGGGCGACATGGTTGATCGCGGCAGCTTCCCGCTCGAGTGCGTCTTCCTCCTGCTGGAATGGGGGCTGCGTCATCCCGGGCGCCTGGCCTGGATCGCCGGCAACCACGACATCGCCTTCTCCTACGACGCGCAGGGCGTGTTCCATTCGATCGTGAACCCGGCCGAACTCCTGTTCGAGTTGAACGTCGAGGACCCCAGCGGCCTGCGACAGCGCATCGGGCGCTTCTTCATCGACATGGCCCATGGGCTGCCCCGGGCGCTGCTGTTCCCGGAAGGTCTGATGGCCACCCACGGCGGTTTCCCCTTGGTGGACCTGCACCCTCAGGGGCAGGCGGCTGCCGACGAAGCGGCCTACCTGGACTGGCTCAATGCCGACTCCTGTCTCAAGGACTTCACCTGGACCCGCATCCACCGCGCGCCGCGCAAGATTCCGGACCGCTACTCCAGCGGGTCGCAGTACGGGTTCACGGATTTCGAGGCCTTTTGTCGCCTGCAACCGGAGTGGTTCCCCGTCAAGTACATGGTGACCGGGCACGAGCACCCCAGTGAGGGCGTCGACCTGCACCCGACCTACAAGACGAATCGCGCGCTGACCCTGCTGGGCATGGGTTTTGACGATTACGCCCCGGACTCCGCCGCGCGATATTCGAAGACGCTGCACCTCGGACAAGGTGTCGCCGGCACGGTCCCCGCCGTGATCGAGGTTCCCGTCGATGTCGGCGCGCTGGCCCGGTTCCTGGGCGAGCCGTTGCCGCCGCCCGCTCCGGTGACGGCAGCTCCCGCATCGGCCCCTGTCTCTGCGCCCGTCGCTGCGCCTGCGACCCTTTCCCCACCTGCCGCGGCCGCTGCGCCGGTCCCTGCGGCTCCACCTCCTGCCCCGAAGGACTAAGCCATGGCTTCCCCTACCCAGGTCGATCTGGTGCTGGTGATCGACACCAGTACCAGCATGCGTCCGTGTATCGATCAACTCAAGACGCACCTCAAGGAATTGATCAAGCCGCTGCAGGGTCATATCGGGCGAGTGCGCTTCGGACTGGTGGGGCTGAGCGCTTCGTCGAAGGACGGCGAGATCGTCTACATGCCGCGCACCCTGGCCGGAGACACCGAGTCGCTAGGTTGGCTGTATAGCGACGCCAACCAGTACGAATTTCTCACCGACGATACCGACAAGGTGATCGAGCGTCTGGACAGCCTGACCGTGACCGGCGACGAGGACAACCTGGTGGCCCTGGACATCGCGCTGGACCATCCGTTTGGCCCCGTGAGCACCACCAAGCGCGTCGTGGCTCTGTTCTCCGACGAGAAACTGGAAGCCGGCGCGCAGCGCGGCGCCATCAAGGACTACATCCCGCGGCTCGTGGAGAAATTGCACGCGCGTCGCATCAAGCTGTTTTGTGCCATGCCTTATTCGACGGTGGCGCAGCAGCTGTCCGAGGCCAACGGATCCGAGATCGAGGACGTGGGTGGCCAGGGCCTGACGACGGTGGATTTCAAGGCGCTGCTCGGGCAAATGGGCAAGAGCATCAGCATCGCCAGCCTGCAAGGGGCTCTCGAGGAGAAATACGAGCGCGCGCTGTTCGGACAGGACCAGTGGGTTCGCACCGACGCGCAGTGGGGCGATAGCGACAACAGCTGAACGATCCGCGCATGACGACCGAGCTGCGCAGCCTCGACGCTGCGGAGTTGACCCGACTCGGGGGGCTCAAGACGCAATGCAACGCGTCGCTGCTTTGCACCGAGCACAACGCACCCCACCCCTGCGAGGCCTGCGACGCCCTGGGCCTGCGCAGCGTGGCGTGTTCCGCCTGCCTGCATGAATTCTCGGACGGACTGATCGCCACGGGCGAGCGTCCCTGCGCGTCGCAGGCCGAATTTGCACGCACCGGACGCATCGCGTTCGAGGCCGATGCGATGTCCGCCCTCGCTGACGAGGCCAAGGGATCGCGGCGGGACCGCAAGAAGCGCGAACAGGAGAAGGCCGACCGCGAGGAAGCTACTCGCAAGGAAGCGGGTCGCAAGGAAGCCAAGGAAGCTGATCGCGAAGCTGCAGCCCGCAAGGCCGCCGAGGAGGCGGCCCGAAAAGAGGCTGACCGCAAAGAAGCCAAAGAGGCTAAAGAAGCTAAAGAAGCCAAAGAAGCCCGCGACGAGTCCCGCAAGTCACGTCGGACACAGCCCAAGGCCGAGCCACCAGGTACCGAGGTCGGCACCGAGCGCGTGGACGATGGTCGTGATCCGCCCGATCCGAAGGACGCCAAGCAGGGGGACGTTCTCGCGCGGGCGGCGGCCTGGGCCTCGTTCGCCGCAGCGGCCGCTGGGGCCTACAAGCTGTGGCAGACCCCCCTGATTCATTTGCCCAGCATGTCCGGCGGCGTGCTGGTCGCTTTTGCCGTCACGGTGCTCCTGGTCTGGTTCGCAGGGGCCCTGCCGGTGCAGGGAAGGGAGCGAGCTCACGCCAGCATGCGCTGGTGGGCGCCCCTGGTCTGGGCCTTCGTGCATTACGCCTGGCCCGGTGTGGCCGGCCTCGGGGTGGCCTATGTCGTCGGGGCGTCGGGCCTGGGATTTTTCCTGCACGCCTTGTGTGGGGTCGGCGCCGTGTGCCTGGTGGTGGCGGCTGTGGCCTGCCTGTCGCATGTGGGGGCTGCGCTCACGATGCGCCCGCCTTGGCCGCAGGGGTCCGCCCTGGCCAGTGACTTCGCCGGGTACAAGAGCCTGCGCATGTGGGTCGGCCTGCTGGCCACGATGGCCCTCAATGGTCTGGCGGTCGAGGGCTCCGGGCGCCTGCTCGAATGGACCGGAAAGGGCGCGGCGCCCACTGTCCGGGCGTACCAGCCCCTGCTGGAGACCCTCGCGCGCAAGCCTGACCCCGCTGCGGACCTGCGCGGGTTCACCCGCGCGACGCTGGCGGACATCGCGCAGGCCGTGCACGAGCATCGCAGCCTGAATGTCCCTGCGGCCCCGGGTGCGTTGCCGAAGGTGGATGCTGCGCAAGGTGCATTGGCGCGCTTGCCCCGCCCGCCCGTGGGCGACAGGGCCACCGCCCGGGCCCTGGGGGTCCAGGCCAGTCAGCTGGCCGCGCGGCGGGCCGCTTGGAGCGAGGTGGCCGATGCCTATGCCCGCGCCCACGCCGCCGACCGGCGCGATCCGTTGATCCTGGCCGAGTTGGCCTCCGCCCAGATGCGGGCAGGGCAGCCTGCGCGTGCCCTGGACAGCCTTGTGGAGGCCCTGCGCCTGGATCCCCGGTTCTCTGGCGCCTGGATGTTGCTGGCCGAACTGCGCCTGCGTAATTCGTCTGGTGAACCGCGCCAGGTGCAGGAAGCCGCGCGCTACTACCTGGTGGCGTTCTGGTTCACCCGCGACCGGCCAGCCCTCATCAAGCGCTACAGGGCCAAGCTCAAGCCCGGGCCGGAAGATCCACCCCACACCGCTGCGGCGATCCAGATCGCCCTGCAGCGGCTCACCCCATGAACCCAGGAGCGATCACGACATGAGTACCAAGGAACAAGCGGTCTGGAGTGGCCGTACCTCGCAGTGGATGAACTTTCCCACGTTCCTGCTGTGGGGGGCGCTAGGCCTGACCGTGGTGCTGCTACCCGTGTCGGCAGGCGTCATCCTCTGGCGCTACCTGGTCGTGAGGAACGAGCTGTTTGAGCTCACGTCCGAGCGACTGAAGATGCACTCGGGCGTCTTGAACAAGAAGATCAGCGAGCTGGAGCTTTACCGCGTCACCGATACCCAGTTCGATCAGCCGTTCTGGCTGCGGCTGGTGGGCCTGGCCCATGTGCGCATTCTCTCGGCGGACAAGACCACGCCCCTGGTCACGATCACCGCGGTACCCGACGCGCGCGAGCTGCGCGAGAAAGTGCGCGAGCTGGTCGAAGTGCGGCGTGCCGCCAAGGGTGTGCGGGTGTCCGAGATCGAATGAGGCGTGCCGACCTAGTGCACCGGGCCGGCGTCGCGCCAGGCCTGCACAAAGGCTCGGGCCTGTAACTGCACCCGCGCGGCATCGTCCCCTGGCCGGTAGAGAGCCGAACCCAGACCGGCGCCGCTGGCCCCCGCGCCGCGATAGGCGCCCAGGTTCTGGGGCGACACACCGCCCACCGGCAGCAGCGCCACCTGTGGCGGGATCACGGCGCGCAGCGCCTTGACCACGGCGGGTGGCGTCATCTCGGCGGGAAAGAGCTTGAGCCCCTGAGCGCCCGCGCGCAGGGCCGCAAACGCCTCGGTCGGACTGAGTACACCGGGCAGGCAGACCATTTCCAGGTCGAGGGCGGCACGGACCACCTGCGCATCGAAGCAGGGTGAGACCACCAGACGCCCACCGGCGGCATGAACCGATTGCACCTCCTGCACGGTCAGCACGGTGCCCGCACCGACCAGCGCTTTCGGATGCGCCGCGGCCAGTCGCGCGATGCTGTCCAGGGGCGCGGGCGAATTCAGAGGCACCTCGATCATCGCGAAGCCTTCGCCAGTGAGCACCTCGCCGATGGCGGGAGCTTCAGCCGGTGTGAGCCCGCGCAGGATGGCCACCAGGGGCAGCTGGTGCAGGGCCTGCTCGAAGGTGCGCTGGGCGTTTGCAGTCATGAGGTCAGGTCCAGGTGTCGTGCGAGCTGCCACAGGCCCTTCCAGGTCACCCCGCCATCCAGCACGCGCGAGGGGATGCCTGCCAGTGACAAGGCGCGTTCGTAGCGGGCAGTCAGGCCACTGGCCCCGACCACCAGTACCGGCGTGGCGGGGTCCGGCGCCTGCGCACGCACTTCTTCGCCGATCACCAGACCCGAGAGGTAGTCGGGCAGGCGCGCTGGCGGCACCTGGCGGAACAAGGACAGGGTACGCACGCTGAAGGCGGTGTGCAGAAGGCCGCCGCGTCCTTCCAGCGCGCGCATCACGCCCCAATCGAAAGCCTCTTCATCGGGCGGCGTGGCGTCGGTGGCGGGCACCAGCGTGCGCGCCAGGATCGAGTGCTGCCGCAGCAGCTGGTAGATCTCGCCGGTCAGGTAGGTCGTGAAGTCCTCGATGCGATGGCCGCCCACGCTCGCCCATTTGCTGTGGGTGCCGGGCAGGACCAGCGTGGCCTCCGACTCGCCGGTGATCGCCAGCGCGCCCAGGATCTGGGTTTCTTCGCCGCGCATCACGTCGGGGATCTGCGCGATGTCGGGCACCTGCCGCAGTCCATCCTGCCGGCACGACAGGCCCGGCACGATGGCGATGCGTCCGGGCTGAACCCAGCTGAGGGCGGCGGCGATGTCCTGCGCGCTCGCAGGGCAGGGGCAGTAGGGCGCTTCCTTCCAGCCTTGCTGGCTGCCGACCATGCCCGCCATCAGGGCCACCTGGCCGGGCGGTCGCATCCAGTCGCCAAACAGGTCGTTGAAGGCCGCCTCGAAGCCGCCGGGCGGCACGTGCAGGATGCCCAGGGGCGCCGAGCGCTCCTGCACCACCGCGCCCTGGCGATCGAGCAGCGCGCCGCGCAGCGCACTGGTACCCCAGTCGATGGCGATCATGCGAAGCTCCGAGGCGTGCGCCTCAGCCCCGGCCCACGTAGGGCATCTGCGTGGCCATCACCGTGGTGAACAGCACATTGGCCGACAGAGGCAGGCGGGTCATGTTCAGGAAGGTGTCGACCACACCGGACATCTCCATGCGGGCTTCGGCCTTGATACTGCCGTCGGCCTGCGGCACGCCGGCGGCCATCTTCAGCGTCATGTCGCTGGCCACGTTGCCGATATCAATCTGACCGACCGCGATATTGAACCGGCGACCATCCAGGGCCGCAGCGCGCGTGAGACCCGAGACCGCATGCTTGGTCGCGGTGTAGGGAATGGAGCCCGGGCGGGGCGCGTAGGCCGAGATCGAACCGTTGTTGATGATGCGTCCGCCCTGCGGGTCTTGCTGGCGCATCATCGCGAAGGCCTGCGACAGGCAGTAGTAGGCGCCATTGAGGTTGATGGCCACCGCGCGGTGCCAGTCGTCCAGGGCGGTCTCGTCGGGCGTCTTGGATGGCGTGGAAATACCGGCGTTGTTGAACAACAGATCCAGGCGCCCGAGGCGCGCACGCACGCCCTCGAAGAGCGTGGCCACCGCGACCGGGTCGCTCACGTCAGCGGCCATCGCGTGGGCACGCGGGGCGGCGGCACCGGCGGCTTTGACCGTGTCCTGCAGCGCGTCGGCGCGGCGACCCACGAGAACCACTTCCCAGCCTTCGGCCAGCAGGCCCAAGGCGCAGGCCTTGCCGATACCGGAGCTGGCGCCGGTCACCATGGCGATCTTGTTCATGTACCTATCTCCTTCGGGGGGCGCGTGGCCCTTGGCGATGATGGAAAAAAAGGGGGATCAGTCGAGACCGCGCAGCGCGTCGGCCGGATAGCCCGGGCGTTCGCGGCAGTCCGCGATGTACTGCTCGATGATGGCGCGAAAGGACGTCTCGGGCAGCAGGCCCAGTGCCTGGGCTCGGTCGGCGGTGCTGCCTCGGGACCAATTGGCCACGATGCCGGCGATGCGTTCGTCGCGCTCAAAGCGCACGCGGGCACGCACCTTGGCACCGGCCACGGCTTCCAGCGCGTCGAGCATGTCACCCACCCGCACGTTCAGGCCTGGCAGGTTCAGGGCCAGTCGGCCGCCCATCGCTTCGCGGCTGGCCTCATAGACGGTCATGAGCCCGCGCACGGTGTGCGTCGGCGAGGAGATCGGGTGCGTCACGTCGGGGTCGACCGGGCAGGTGGTCTCCACGCCCGCCAGGGGCTCGCGGATGATGCCGCTGAAGAAGGACGAGGCCGCGCCGTTGGGCTTGCCAGGGCGCACGGTGACGGTCATGAGGCGCGCGCTGCGGCCGTCGATGTAGCCCTTGCGGGTGTAGTCGGCCACCAGGTACTCGCACATCAGCTTGTGCGTGCCGTAAGAAGTCTGGGGCGAGGGCAGGGTGGTGTCGGTCACCAGATCGGGCAGCGGGTTGCCCGCGTCGGGGCCGAACACCGCCACCGAGCTGGCGAACACCAGGCGAGGCACGTTGCCCGCATGGCGCAGGCCGTCCAACAGGGCGCGGGTGCTGTCCAGATTGGAACGCAGGCCCAGTTCGAAATCGAGCTCGCACTCGCCCGAGACGGCGGACGCCAGATGGAACACGCCATCGAAGCCGCTGGCAAAGAGCGCGGTCTGCGACAGCATGGGGCCGGTGTGCGCCTTCACGCGCGGGTCGGCGGCGATGTCGGCCGGCGGTGGCGCCAGGTCGGCGATCGCCAGTTCGGTGAGGGGGCGGCCGTCGATGCGGCCGGCCTGAAGAAGCTCGCGGGCCAGGCGTGCGCCCAGGAAACCGCCGCCACCTGTCAGAAGAATGCGCATGGGATGTCTCTCTCGCTCGTCGTTCTCAAGATCAGTGATTGTCCTTGGGAACGAATGCCCCACGCTGGCCCACCAGGAAATCCAGGTCGGCGCCTTCGTCGGCCTGCAGCACGTGGTCGATATAGAGCTTCCAGTAGCCGGACTTCAGCGGGGGCTCGGGCGCCTTCCAGTCGGCCAGACGCTTGCTCAATTCGGCGTCGGAGATGTCCAGATGCAGGCGGCGATTGGGCACGTCCAGTTCGATCATGTCGCCATTGCGCACCACGGCCAGCGGCCCGCCGGCAGCCGCTTCGGGCGCGGTGTGCAGCACCACGGTGCCATAGGCGGTACCACTCATGCGCGCGTCGCTGATGCGGACCATGTCGGTGATGCCCTTGCGCAGCACCTTGGGCGGCAGGGGCATATTGCCCACTTCGGCCATGCCGGGATAGCCCTTGGGACCGCAGTTCTTCAGGACCAGGATGCAGGTCTCGTCCACGTCCAGGTTTTCGTCGTCAATGCGAGCGTGGAAGTCGTTGCTGTCCTCGAAGACCACCGCGCGCCCGCGATGCACCATGAGGGACGGCGTGGCGGCACTGGGCTTGATCACCGCGCCGCGCGGCGCGAGGTTGCCGCGCAGGATGGCGATGCCGGCCTTTTCCTTGAACGGCGTCTGGAAGGTCTTGATCACGCGCGGGTCGTAATTCTGGGCGTCGGCGATGTTCTCGGCGACGGTCTTGCCGCTGACAGTGACGATGTCCCGGTGCAGCAGGTGCTGGATCTCCTTCATCACCACCGGCAGGCCACCGGCGTAGCAAAAATCTTCCATCAGGTGTTCGCCCGAGGGCTGGAGATTGAGCAGGCAAGGCATCTCACTGCCCAGACGCTCGAAATCGTCGACCGTGAGCTTCAGGCCCAGGCGGCCGGCGATGGCGATCAGGTGAATCACCGCATTGGTCGATCCGCCGATGGCCGCCAGGGTGCGGATCGCGTTCTCGAAGGCCTCGCGCGTGAGCACCTTGGAGATGGTCTGGTCGGTGTGCACCATCTCGACGATGCGTCGGCCCGCGTTGCGCGCCAGGACATTGCGGCGGCCGTCGACCGCAGGGTAGGCGGCGTTGCCCGGCAGGCCGATGCCCAGGGCCTCGACCATGCTGGCCATGGTGGAGGCGGTGCCCATGGTCATGCAGTGGCCGTGGCTGCGGTGCATGCAGCTTTCGGCCTCGAAGAAGTCCTGCAGCTTCAGGGTACCGGCGCGCACCTGCTCGCTCATGCTCCACACGCCCGTGCCCGAGCCGAGTTCCTGTCCGCGCCACTTGCCATTGAGCATGGGGCCGCCGGAGACGCCGATGGTGGGCAGGCCCGCGCTGCCCGCGCCCATCAGGAGCGAGGGCGTGGTCTTGTCGCACCCCATGAGAAGTACCACCCCGTCGATCGGGTTGCCGCGGATGCTTTCCTCCACGTCCATGGACGCGAGGTTGCGATACAGCATGGCGGTGGGACGCAGCAGCGTCTCGCCCAGAGACATCACCGGGAACTCCAGCGGGAAGCCGCCGGCTTCGTACACGCCGATCTTGACCTGTTCGGCCAGCGTGCGGAAATGGCTGTTGCAGGGGGTGAGTTCGCTGAAGGTGTTGCAGATGCCGATGACGGGTCGGCCATCGAACTGGTCGTGGGGCACGCCCTTGCCCTTGACCCAGCTGCGGTAGGCGAAGCCGTCGCGGTCCTGCCGGCCGAACCACTGCTGACTGCGTAATTCGCTGGGTTTCTTGCGGGGGGATTGGGTCATTTTGTCTCCGTAAGCGAGGGTCTTTAGGTGCTATGGTACGACAATTGCCCTGGCAAGCAACGGCCCCTCCGGCCGCGGCGGCAAGGGTTTTCTCGGGGGCAGCGCGCCTTGTTGAGGCCTGGCAATCGTCATACGATTGAAAATTCAAGTCCCTATGTCCATCAAGAACGTCCACGGCAATATCGTCGACCTGCTCGGCGCGGCCATCGTCGCCGGTCGGTACGCGCCAGGCGCGTCGCTGCCGCCCGAGCCGCTGCTGGGGGCCGAGCTGGGTGTGAGCCGCACGGTGGTGCGCGAGTCGGTCAAGTCGCTCATTGCCAAGGGCCTGGTCACCACCGGCCCGAAGGTCGGCACCCGTGTGCAGCCGGAGGACCAGTGGAACTGGTTCGATCCCGACGTCATCACCTGGCGCTCGCGCGCCGGCATCACCCCCGAGTTCCTGCGTGACCTGCAGGACCTGCGCCGCATCGTCGAGCCCGCCGCCGTGCGCCTGGCCGCCGAGCGCGCCACCGCCGCCGATCTCGCGGCCATGGAAGCTGCCTTCGCCGGCATGACCGAGGCCGCCCATGGCGGGGGCGACTACGTCTACCACGACCTGCAATTTCACCAGGGGCTGCTGCGCGCCGGTGGCAACCGCCTGCTGCTGCATATGAGCCGGGCGATCAGCGCCTTGCTTCGCACCAGCTTCGAGCTGTCCACCGGCAAGAAGGACGGCGCGATCCAGTCGCTGCCCCTGCACCGAGCGGTGCTCGACGCCGTCACCGCGCGGGACCCGGCGCGCGCCGAGAAGGCGATCCGCGCCATCATCGAAGGCGCGCACATGGACATCCAGGAAGTGCTGTCCACCCGGTCCCGGCGCCCGCGCGCCGCCGGCTCGGCACCGGCGCGTGCGCCTTCCCGGGCAACGTCCCGCGCCAAAGCCCCGGCTCGGCCGGCTTCCAAGAAAAAAACCAGAACCTGATGCAGGCCCTTCAACACGTCATCGACGGCTTCTTTCGCTTCCTCGAGTTGCTGATCGTCGTCTTCATGGTCGCCATGGTCGTCATGGTGTTCGGCAACGTCGTGCTCCGGTACGGTTTCAACTCCGGCATCGATATCTCCGACGAGATGGCGCGCTATTGCTTCGTCTGGCTCACCTACATCGGCGCCATGGTGGCCATGCGCGAGGGCGGTCATCTGGGCGTGGACACCCTGGTCAAGCGCCTGCCCCGGGGCGGCAAGAAGACTGCTTTGTTTCTCAGTGAAGCGCTGATGCTCCTGTGCAACGGCCTGTTCGTCCTGGGCACCTGGAAGATGCATGAACTGCAGGTCTCCAATGTCTCGCCCGTCGTGGGGCTGTCCATGATCTGGATCTACGGCATGGGCTATGTGGTGGGCACGGTCATGGGCGTGTTCAATCTGCGGGTGATGTGGCGCATCGTCAGTGGCCGCATCACCGAGGCGGAACTGGTGCAGGTCAAGGAGGACGCGCAATGACCGTCACCGTCTTCCTCCTGAGCCTGCTGGGTGCCATGGCCCTGGGCATGCCCATCGCCTACGCGCTGCTGTTTTGCGGTGTGGCGCTCATGGCCTACCTGGGCGCCACCTCCACCCTGGTCACCTTCGACAGCCAGATCCTGGCGCAGCGCTTCGTCGACGGCGCCGACAACTTCCCATTGCTGGCGGTGCCTTTCTTCCTGCTGGCCGGCGAGTTCATGAATGCGGGTGGCCTGAGCCGGCGCATCATTCACCTGGCCATGGCCTGGGTGGGGCACTACCGTGGCGGCCTGGGCTACGTGGCGGTGGTGGCAGCCATCATCATGGCCTCGATTTCAGGTTCGGCGGTGGCCGACACGGCCGCCCTGGCGGCCCTGCTGATTCCCATGATGCGGGCCGCTGGCTACGACGTGGGCCGCTCCTCGGGCCTGATCGCCTCGGGCGGCATCATCGCGCCGGTCATTCCGCCGTCCATCGGCTTCATCATCTTCGGCGTCGCCGGCAACGTCTCCATCACCAAGCTGTTCCTCGCGGGCATCGTGCCGGGCCTGATGATGGGACTGGCCATCGGCCTGACCTGGTGGTGGCTGGCCCGCCGCGAGAACGTGGCGCCTTCGCCGGTCATGCCCCTGCGCGAGCGCTTGAAGGTCACCGCCGACGGCCTGCTGGCCTTGGGCCTGCCGGTCCTGATCATCGGCGGCATGAAGATGGGCGTCTTCACCCCCACCGAGGCTGCGGTGGTGGCCGCTGTCTACAGCTTCTTGGTGGGCATGTTCATCTACCGCGAGCTGAAATTCTCGGCCCTGTACCGATTGATCCTGGCTGCAGGCAAGACCACCTCCGTGGTGATGTTCCTGGTGGCTGCGGCCATGGTCAGTGCGTGGCTGATCACGGTGGCCAACATCCCCGACGAAGTCGCTCGCATGCTCGCGCCTTTCATGGACAACAAGATCCTCCTGATGTTCGTGATGATGGTGTTGATCGTGGTGGTGGGCACCGCGCTGGACTTCACGCCAACGGTGTTGATCCTCACCCCGGTGCTGATGCCGGTGGTCAAGGCCGCCGGCATCGACCCGGTGTACTTTGGTGTGCTGTTCATCATGAATAACGCCATCGGCCTGATCACGCCGCCGGTGGGTACCGTCCTGAACGTGGTGTGCGGGGTGGCCCGCATCTCCATGGACCAGGCGTTCCGCGGCGTCCTGCCTTTCCTGATCGCCCAGCTCACCGTGCTGTTCCTGCTGGTGATGTTCCCCAGTCTTGTCCTCGTTCCCCTGAAGTGGTGGATGAGTTAATCTTTTCTCGCTGACCGTTTTTCCCAACCTGCAACAACCAAGGAGACATCCATGTTCAAACGCAGAACCCTGGCTTCGGCCATCGCTGGCGCCGCCCTCCTGGTGGCCACTTCCTCCTTCGCGCAGTTCACCGAGCGCACCATCAAGTTCACCAACGGCGTCGCCGCCGACCATCCGGTGGCCGATGGCGTCAAGCGCATGCAGGAGGTGCTGAACGCCAAGACCGGCGGCAAGATGAAGATCAACGCCTTCTGGGGCGGCGCTGCGGGCGGCGACCTGCCGGCCACCCAGGCCCTGCGCGCGGGCACCCAGGAGATGGTGTGCACCTCGAGCTCGCCGCTGGTGGGCATCGTCAAGGAGCTGGGCGTGTTTGACCTGCCGTTCCTGTTTGCCAACGAGAAAGAGGCGGATGCGGTGCTGGACGGCCCGGCCGGCCGCTACTTCAACCAGAAGCTCGAGGCCGCTGGCCTGGTGAACCTGGCCTACTGGGAAAACGGCTTTCGCAACCTGACCAACAGCCGCCGCCCCGTCGCCAAGGTGGAAGACTTCAACGGCGTGAAGGTGCGGGTGATGCAGAACAACATCTTCCTGGACACCTTCAAGACCCTGGGCACCAACGCCGTGCCCATGGCCTTCGGCGAGGTATTCACCGCGCTGGAGACCAAGACCATCGACGGCCAGGAGAACCCCTTCGTCACCATCGACACCTCCAAGTTCTACGAGGTGCAGAAGTTCCTGAGCGTCACGCGCCATGCCTACACCCCCTTCCTCGTGCTTTACAGCAAGAGGCTGTGGGACCAACTGAGTGCCCAGGAGCAGGCCGCCCTGCGTGAGGCCGCCATCGAAGGCCAGAAGGCCCAGCGCGCCTCCATCCGCGCCCAGAGCGACAAGGCCCTGGCGGCTTTGCGCGCCAAAGGCATGCAGGTCAACGAGATCGCGCCGGCGGAACAGCGCCGCATGTTCGAGACCGTCAAGCCGGTCTACGACAAGCACCGCGAAACCATCGGTGCCGAGGCGATCAACACCGTCTTCGACGCGCTCAAGAAAGCACGCGGCGGCTGATGGCGCCCACCGGGGGTCGCAAGGGCTTGCCTTTGCGGCCCCTTTTTTCATGAACGCCCGCCTGATGCGGGTTCTTCGAAGGTGTCCATGACTGCCAAGCCCGGCCTGTCCGCACCCCGTTACCAGGGCGTCTTTCCGGTGGTGCCCACCACCTTCACCGAAAGCGGTGAGCTGGACCTCGCGAGCCAGAAGCGCTGCGTCGACTTCATGATCGACGCTGGCTCACAGGGCCTGTGCATTCTGGCCAACTTCTCCGAACAATTCGCGCTGTCCGATGCCGAGCGCGAGACGCTCACGCACACGCTGCTCGAACATGTGGCCGGCCGTGTGCCGGTGATCGTGACCACCACCCATTTCAGCTCGCAGGTGTGCGCCGAGCGTTCGCGCCGCGCGCAGGCGCAGGGCGCCGCCATGGTGATGGTGATGCCGCCCTATCACGGTGCCACGATCCGCGTGAGTGAGTCGCGTGTCGTCGAGTTCTACCAGCGCGTGAGCGACGCCCTCACCATCCCGATCATGGTGCAGGACGCTCCCGTGAGCGGCACCGCCTTGTCCGCGCCGCTGCTGGCGCGCATGGCCCGCGAGATCGAGCAGCTGGCCTATTTCAAGATCGAGACGCCGGGCGCCGCCAGCAAGCTGCGCGAACTGATCGCCCTGGGCGGCGAGGCGATTGAAGGTCCGTGGGACGGGGAGGAGGGCATCACCCTCCTGGCTGATCTCGACGCCGGTGCCACGGGTGCGATGACCGGTGGCGCCTACCCGGACGGCATCCGCACCATCGTCGATGCACACCTGGCCGGCCGGCGCGAAGAAGCCGTCGCCGCTTATGCGCGCTGGCTACCTTTGATCAACGCCGAGAACCGCCAGGGTGGCATCCAGGCGGCCAAGGCCCTGATGAAGGCGGGCGGTGTGATCGCCTGCGACGGCATGCGCCATCCTTACGCCCAGATGCATCCCGACACCCGGGCGGGCCTGCTCGATGCGGCCCAGCGCCTGGATCCGATGGTGCTGCGCTGGGCCCGTTGACCCGACCCGACGACCCTGATTTCTCGTTCGCCTGCCAGACCCCACTTCCGATATGAAGATCACCCACCTCGAAACCATCCGCCTCGGCGAATTCCCCAACATCCTCTGGGTGCGCCTGCACACCGACGAAGGCCTGGTGGGCCTGGGCGAAACCTTCATGGGGGCGGCGGCCGTCGAGGCCTACCTGCATGAATGGGCTGCGCCCAAGCTGGTCGGCACCGACCCGCTGGCCATCGAATCGCGCAACCGCGACCTCACCGGCTACCTGGGCTGGCGCGGATCGGGTGTCGAGACGCGGGGCAATTCTGCGGTGGACATCGCCCTCTGGGACATTTTCGGCAAGGCCGCTGGCATGCCGGTGCATACCGCGCTGGGCGGCAAGAGCCGCGACGCGATCCGTATCTACAACACCTGCGCCGGCTACAAGTACGTGCGCAGCACCGTCAACCAGAACACCGCCAACTGGGGCCTGGGCCAGAGCGCCGGCCCGTATGAGGACCTGGAGGGCTTTCTGCACCGCGCCGACGAAGTGGCCCAGTCGCTGCTGTCCGAGGGCATCACCGCGATGAAGATCTGGCCCTTCGATATGGCGGCCGAACGCAGCCACGGCCAGTACATCAGCAACGAGGACCTCAACGCCGCACTCGAGCCATTTCGCAAGATCCGCCAGGCCGTGGGCGACCGCATGGACATCATGGTGGAATTTCACAGCCTGTGGCGTCTGCCCATGGCGCGCAAGATCGCCCGTGCGCTGGAGGAGTTCAACACCTTCTGGCATGAAGATGCGATTCGCATGGACAGCCTGGACCTGCTCAAGGCCTATGCGCAGGACTGCAAGGCCATGGTCTGCGCCAGCGAGACGCTGTCGTACAAGTGGGGCTTCAAGGACTACCTGGAAACCGGGGTCGCCGGCGTGGCCATGCTCGATCTGAGCTGGTGCGGTGGCCTGTCTGAGGCGCGCAAGATCGCTGCCATGGCCGATGCCTGGCAGCTGCCGGTGGCGCCGCATGATTGCACGGGCCCGGTGGTGTGGGCCGCGTCCACCCACCTGTCGCTGCATGCGCCCAATGCGCTGGTGCAAGAGAGCGTGCGCGCCTTCTACACGGGTTGGTACAAGGAACTCGTCACCGAGCTGCCGCATGTGGACAAGCAGGGGATGATCCACTTGAACGACAAGCCTGGCCTGGGCCTGGAGCTGCTGCCGGACCTGCACAAGCGACCCGACGCCATCGTGCGCACGTCCAAGGCCTGACCCGAGACCTGAGGCCGAAGTCCAAGGAGCCCGCCATGAAGATCACTGCCGTCACACCTTTCATCCTGCATGTGCCGGTCACCGGCTCGATGATCGCCGACAGCACCCACACCGTGACCCACTGGGGCGTGGTGGGCGCGCGCATCGACACCGACAACGGACTCTCGGGCTACGGTTTCACCGGCACGCATGCCCACCTGCCCAGCGACCAGCTGATCACCCGTTGCATCGAAACCTGTCATGCGCCGCTTCTGATCGGCGAGGACGCGAACGACGTGCAGCGCCTGTGGATCAAGCTGGCACGCCAGCCTGCCTTGCAGTGGGTGGGGCGCGCAGGCATCACCACGCTCTCGCAGGCGGCGATCGATGTCGCGCTGTGGGACCTCAAGGCCAAGGCTGCGGGCCAGCCGCTGTGGAAGCTGCTCGGGGGCCAGGTGCGCGAGAAGGTACGGGCCTACAACACCGACATCGGCTGGCTGTCTATTCCCGACGACGCACTCGTGGCCGGCGCCAAGCGCGCGGTGGACCAGGGCTTCACCGGTGTGAAGATCAAGGTCGGGTCCTCGGAGGTGGACCGCGACTTGCGCCGACTGGCGGCGGTGCGTCGCGCCATCGGCGACAGCGTGACGATGGCCGTCGATGGCAACGGCAAGTGGGACCTGCCCACCTGCCTGCGTTTTTGCCGGGGCGCGGCGGACCTCGACCTGTTCTGGTTCGAAGAGCCGCTCTGGTATGACGACGTCAAGGCGCACGCCGAGCTCGCTCGCGCGCAGAGCATCCCGGTGGCCCTGGGCGAGCAGCTCTATACGACCGAGGCTTTCTCCGAGTTCTTCCACCAGAACGCCATCCACTGGGTGCAACCCGACGTCACGCGCATGGCGGGCATCACGGATGTCTGGCGCGTGTGCGAGACCGCGCACAGCTATCGCCTGCCGGTGGCACCGCATGCGGGGGACATGAGCCAGGTGCATGTGCATCTGTCGTACGCGCACCCTGCGTGTGCGGTGCTGGAGTACATCCCCTGGATCAAGGACTGCTTCACCGACCCGGCGGACGTGGTGGACGGGCATTTCCGCTTGCCGCAGTTGCCCGGCGCGGGGACGACTCCTGTACCGCAGGCCTGGGAGCGTTACCGGCAGCCGACGGCCTGAAGCCTGCGGCTCGGGCCGCAGGGGAGGGCGCTCAGATCGTGATCCCGCCGTCTACGTTGTAGGCCTGCCCCGTCACGAAGGCTGCCTCGTCGCTGGCCAGGAACACCACCAGCGGCGCGATCTCGTGGGCCTGTGCCAGGCGCCCCAGGGGTTGGCGTGCGATGAAGGCCTTGCGGGCGGCTGTGGGGTCGTCATACGCATTGATCCGGTCCTGCAGCGAGGGCGTGTCCACCGTGCCCGGGCAGATCGCATTGCACCGCACCCGCTGCCCCACATAGTCCGCCGCCACGCTCTTGGTCAGGCCGATGACCGCCGCCTTGGACGTCCCGTAGATGAAGCGATTGGGCAGCCCCTTGATGCTGCTGCACACGCTGGACATGTTGATGATGCTGGCGCCGGCCGGCGTGGCCTTCGCGCGCTCGATCATGCCGGGCAGGGCGGCCTGGATGGTCCAGAACTGCGAGCGCACATTCAGGTTGAACGCGAAATTCCATTCGTCGTCGGTGGCCTGTTCGATGGTGCCGTTGTGGACGAAGCCCGCGCAATTGAACAGGATGTCCAGCGGCGGCAGGCCGCCCACGAAGCGGGTGATGGCCGCCTTGTCCAGGACGTCCAGAGTGGCCGTGCGGATGCCTGTCGCGTCGCCATACGCCGCCAGCAGGCTGGCGTTCACGTCGGTGGCCCAGACCTGAGCACCTTCTGCGGCCAAGGCCAGTGCCGTGGCCTTGCCGATTCCCTGGCCAGCGGCCGTCACCAAGGCGGTTTTTCCCTGTAGTCGCATGGGGTCTCCTGTCTCGTCGGGTTAAGGGTTTTCTCTAGGGGGCGCAGGCCGTGCTGCTAATCATCATACGAATCATACGCGTGCCTGCCTGCGCTGGCCTGCGTGTGCGATAGCGACAACCACTACAGGAGACGACATGATCAAACGCCAAGCCATCAAGACCATCGCCGCCTGCGCCGCGCTGGCCGCTTCCCTGGCCGTCCCCGGCCTGGCCCAGGCCCAGACCAAGCTCAAGTGGGCCCACGTCTACGAGACCTCCGAGCCGTACCACAAGTGGTCGGTGTGGGCCGCCGAGGAATTCAAGAAACGCACCAACGGCAAGTTCGAGATTCAGGTCTTCCCGGCGTCCAGCCTGGGCAAGGAAAGCGACATCAACCAGGGCCTGCAACTGGGCACGGTGGACATCATCCTGACCGGCGCGTCCTTTGCCTCCAACTCCTTTCCCCGACTGGCGGTCAGCTACTACCCCTTCACCTTCCGTGACGCGGACCACGTGATCAAGTACGGCAAGAGCGATGTGTTCCGCGAACTGACCGAGGGCTACAAGCGCGCCACCGGCAACACCGTGACCGCGCTGACCTACTACGGCGCTCGCCACGCCACCAGCAACAAGCTCTTTACCAACTGCGACCAGATGAAGGGCCTGAAGATGCGCGTGCCGGATTCGCCGGCCTACACCGCGCTGCCCCGTGCCTGCGGCGCCAACCCCACGCCCATCGCCTTCGCCGAGGTCTACCTCGCGCTGCAAAACGGTACCGTCGATGCGCAGGAAAACCCGCTGCCCACCATCGAGGCCAAGAAGTTCTTCGAAGTGCAAAAGAACATCATCCTGACCGGCCACATCTCCGACGCGCTGCTCACCGTGGTGGCCCCCAGCACCCTGGGCCGCATGTCCGCCGCCGAGCAAAAGCTCTTCGCCGACATCTCGCAAGAAGCCGCGGTGAATGCCACCAACGAGATCCGCAAGCGCGAAGGCGAGCTGGTTGACGAGTTCAAGAAGAAGGGCATCAATGTGGTCACCGTGGACCGCAATGACTTCCAGCAGCGTGTACTCAAGGCCATCACCTTCGAGTCGATGAAGCTGGACAAGCGTGACTGGGATCGCATCATCGCGATCAAGTAAGCCGTCCTGTCTCCAGCGGGCCCGAGGGTGCTGGTCGCCCGCGGGCCCGTGGTGCATCCGGGGCCTGCGGGCCCCACTGTCTCTCCCCCGGAAAGCCTTCACCATGTCCAGCCTCGATGATCTGCCCCGCGTCATGGGCGAAGACGGCCAGTTCCACGCCCAGGATGAAGCCGTCGATCTCTCCGGAACGCCGCCGGAGGCCTGGGTGGCGGTGGCTTTCTTCTGGGTCCTGGGCCTGACGGTCTTCTTCCAGTTTTTCACCCGCTATGTGCTCAATGACTCGGCTTCCTGGACCGAGGAGATCGCGCGCTACCTGCTGATTGGCACCGTGTTTACCGGCGCCACGTTGGGCGTGATCAAGAACAACCACATCCAGGTCGATTTCTTTTACCGGTACATGCCCGCCGGCGTGGCCCGCGTGATGTCGACCGCGGTGGACCTGTTGCGCGTGGCCTTCTTTGCCGCCGCGGCCGTCTTCACCGTGATGCTGATGCTTCGACTGGGCGGCACCACCCGCATGACCATGGTGGACCTCCCCATGAACTGGGTGTACAGCGTCGTGATGGTGAGCTTCGCCGCGATGGCCGTGCGCGCGGCGCAAGTGGCCTGGATCCATCGCCGCCGCGGCTACTCCGTCCTCGAGCGGCCCGAGTCCACCATGGACGACCGCTGACCCCACGGCGCACCTTTCTCGCAGTACCCCATGCTCAAAGTCCTCTTCCTGATTCTCATGAGCGGTGGCATTCCGGTGGCCATCGCCATGGCGGGCTCCTCGCTCCTGTACATCCTGTGGTCCGGCAACATGCCGGGCTTCGCGGTGATTCACCGCATGGTGGGCGGCATCGACAGCTTCCCGCTGCTGGCCGTGCCCTTCTTCATCCTCGCCGGCAACCTGATGAACAACGCCGGCATCACCAACCGCATCTACAACTACGCGCTGGCCCTGGTGGGGTGGCTGCGCGGTGGCCTGGGCCATGTGAACGTGGTGGGCTCGGTGGTCTTTGCCGGCATGAGCGGCACCGCCATTGCTGATGCCGCGGGCCTGGGCACCATCGAGATCAAGGCCATGAAGGACCATGGCTACGACACCGAGTTCGCGGTGGGCGTGACGGCGGCCTCGGCCACCTTGGGCCCCATCATCCCCCCGAGCCTGCCCTTCGTGATCTACGGAATGATGGCCAACGTGAGCGTGGGCGCCTTGTTCCTGGCGGGCCTGCTGCCTGGGTTGCTGATGGCGGCCCTGATGATGCTCACCGTCGCCTACTTCGCCCACAAGAACGGGTGGGGCGGTGACATCCGTTTTCAGTGGTCCCGCGTGTCCAAGGCCCTGGCCGAGACAGCGGTGGTGATCGGCTGGCCGGTCGGCCTTTGGCTGGCCGTCACCCAGCTGGGTCTGCCGCCGCAGCCCACCGTGATCGTGGGCCTGGGGCTCTTGTTCGTCCTGGACAAGGTATTTAGCTTCCAGGCGGTTCTTCCGATCATGACCCCGGTGCTCCTGATCGGCGGTATGACCACCGGCATCTTCACCCCCACGGAGGGCGCCATTGCGGCTTGCCTGTGGGCGCTGGTGCTGGGCTTTGCCTGGTACCGCACCCTGAACTGGCGCATGTTCGTCAAGATCAGCCTGGAGACGGTGGAGACCACGGCCACCGTGCTCCTGATCGTCTCGGCTGCCAGCATCTTCGGCTGGATGCTCACCGCCACCGGCGTGACCACCGCCATCTCGCAGTGGGTGCTGGGTTTCACGCAAAGCCCATGGGTCTTTCTGCTCCTGGCGAACCTGCTGATGCTGTTCGTCGGCTGCTTCCTGGAGCCTACCGCCGCCATCACCATCCTGGTGCCTATCCTCGTGCCGATCTGCCAGCAACTGGGCATCGATCTTGTGCACTTCGGCCTGGTCATGGTCTTGAACCTGATGATCGGCCTGCTGCACCCGCCCATGGGCATGGTGCTGTTCGTGCTGGCGCGGGTGGCCAAGCTCTCGGTGGAACGCACCACCATGGCCATCCTGCCCTGGCTGGTGCCGCTGTTGCTCTCGCTGGGCATCATCACCTACTTCCCGCAGCTGGTGCTCTGGCTGCCCAAGATGTTCTATTGAGCCCTGTGCCCGTTCCCGCATGACCCCCTTCATTCGCCTTCATCCCCAGGACGATGTCCTCATCGCCCGCAACCAGCTGGTCGGCGGCTCCGCCGCCGAATCGGTGGTGGTCAAGGGCCTGATCCCACCCGGGCACAAGGTTGCTACCCGCGCCATCGCCGTGGGCGAGCCGGTTCGCCGCTACAACCAGATCATCGGCTTTGCCAGCAAACCGATCGCCGCCGGCGAACATGTGCATACGCACAACCTGGTCATGGGTGACTTCGAGCGCGATTACGCCTTCGGCGCCGACGCCAAGCCTGCCCCTGCGCGTCGACAGGCCACCTTTCAGGGCATCGTGCGCGCTGACGGGCGCGTGGCCACCCGCAACTACATCGGCATTCTTTCCAGCGTGAACTGCTCGGCGACTGCGGCCCGTGCCATCGCTGACCACTTTTCGCGGCAGATGAACCCGCAGGCCCTGGCCGATTTCCCGAACGTGGATGGCGTGGTGGCCCTCACGCACGGTACCGGCTGCGGCATGGCCACCGAGGGCCTGGGCATGCAGGTGCTGGAGCGCACGCTCACCGGCTACGCCACCCACGCCAACTTCGCAGCCGTGATGGTGGTGGGCCTGGGCTGCGAGTCCAATCAGATCAGCGCCTGGCTGGCGCACGGCGGCCTGCGTGAAGGCGACAACCTGCGGGTGTTCAACATCCAGGACACTGGCGGTACCCGCAAGACGGTGGAACACGGCATCGCCCTGGTGCGCGAGATGCTTCCCAAGGCCAATGCCGTCCAGCGCGTCCCGTGCAGCGCCGAGCACATCACCATCGGTTTGCAGTGCGGCGGTTCCGACGGCTATTCGGGCATCAGCGCCAACCCGGCGCTGGGCGCGGCGGTGGACCTGCTGGTGGCCCACGGCGGCAGCGCCATCCTGAGCGAGACCCCCGAGATCTACGGCGCCGAGCACCTGCTCACGCGCCGCGCCGTCAGTCGCGACGTGGGCGAGAAGCTGATCGCCCGTATCCGCTGGTGGGAGGAGTACACCCGTATCAACGGCGGCGAGATGAACAACAACCCCTCGCCCGGCAACAAGGCCGGCGGCCTGACCACCATCCTTGAAAAGTCCCTGGGCGCGGTGGCCAAGGGCGGCACGACCAACCTGCAGGCCGTGTACGAATACGCCGAACCCGTGCGCGCGCGCGGCTTCGTCTACATGGACACCCCGGGCTATGACCCGGTCTCCGCCACCGGCCAGGTGGCCGGCGGCGCCAACATCGTGTGCTTCACCACCGGCCGCGGCTCGGCCTACGGCTGCATCCCGTCGCCCTCGCTCAAGCTTGCGACCAACACCGCGCTGTGGAAGCGCCAGGGGGACGATATCGACATCAACTGCGGCGACATCGTCGACGGTGGCACCACCATCGAAGCCATGGGCCAGCAGATCTTCGAACAGGTGCTGGCCGTCGCCTCCGGCGAGCGCACCCGCAGCGAGCTGCATGGCTACGGCCAGAGCGAGTTCGTGCCCTGGCAGCTCGGGGCGGTGATGTGATGGCGGCCACAGTCATCCTCGCGCCTGAACTTCGCGCGCACTGCGAACGCATCCTCCAGGCCGCTGGCAGCTCCCCGGCCGAGGCCGCCACCGTGGCAGCGAACCTGGTGCTGGCCAACCTCAGTGGCCACGATTCCCACGGTGTGGGCATGCTGCCTCGGTATGTGGACGCCGTGCTCGAAGGCGGCCTCTCGCCCAACACCGGCGTGCGCGTCACGCTCGACACCGGCACGCTCCTCGGGCTGGACGGCCAGCGTGGTTTTGGCCAGGTGGTGGGCGAGCAGGCGATGCACCTGGGCATCGAGCGCGCCCGTGCCCACGGCAGCTGCATCATGACGCTGGCCAATGCGCACCACATCGGGCGTATCGGTCACTGGGCCGAGATGGCGGTGCAGGCAGGTCTGGTTTCAATGCACTTCGTGAACGTGGCGGCCATTCCGGCGGTCGCGCCCTGGGGCGGTGCCGACGGTCGTTTTGGCACCAATCCCTGCTGCATCGGCATCCCGATCGCCGGTCAGCCGCCCTTCGTGCTCGATTTCGCCACCAGCCGTGTGGCCCAGGGCAAGATGCGCGTGGCCCATAACGAGGGCCGCACGGTGGAGCCCGGTTACGTCATCGACCCCGATGGCCGACCCACCACCGACCCCGGCGTGGTCGTCGTGCCGCAGACTCCCGGCACGCGTGGCAATGTGTTGGGCGCACTCCTGACCTTCGGCGAGCACAAGGGCTATGGGCTGGCGGTGGCCTGCGAGCTGCTCGCAGGCGCGTTGACGGGCATGGGCACCTGGCACCGCACGCATGGCGGCGAGCGCGCCGTCTACAACGGCATGCTCACCATCCTCATCGATCCGTCTCGCCTAGGCACCCGTGACACCTTCGAGCGCGAGGCGGTGGCCTTCGTCGATTGGCTGCGGCACGCACCGCCTGCCGAGGGTGTCGACGCGGTGCAGGTCGCGGGGGATGCCGAGCGCGCGGCGCGCGCCCGGCGCGAACGCGAGGGTATCCGCATCGACGCCAGCACCTGGGGCGAGATCCAGGCGGCGGCGGTCAAGGTCGGCCTTCCCGTCTGATCCTCCCTTTCTCTTTCCGATTGCCGATTCCCGATGAAGCTCGATTCTTCCCGTTGCCTGCCCGATGACGGCTGCGCCGGCACTCTGCTGGCCCGCGTCTGGTCTCCCCTGGGCTCGGTGCCCGGGCCCTCGGTCGCCGTGGTGCGCGCCGACGGCGTGTACGACCTGTCTGCTTCCTTCCCCACCATGAGCGGCCTGCTGGACCTGCCTGATGCGGTGGCCCGCGTGCGCGCTGCGAAGGGCGAGCGTCTGGGCAGCCTGGCGGACCTGCTGGCCGCGAGCGTGCAGCCGGGGGCGAGCGAGGCGCACGCGCATTTCCTGGCACCCTGCGACCTGCAGGTGATCAAGGCCGCCGGCGTCACCTTCGCCACCAGCCTGATCGAGCGCGTGATCGAGGAGCGCGCCGGTGGCGACGCAGCCCGGGCCCACTCCATTCGCAGTCAGGTCGAGGCCACCGTCGGCCAGGACCTCAAGGCGGTCCGTCCGGGCTCGCCGCAGGCCATGGCCCTGAAGAAGCTGTTGCAAGACCAGGGCCTGTGGTCTCAGTACCTGGAGGTGGGCATCGGCCCCGATGCGGAGGTCTTCACCAAGGCGCCCGTGCTGGCGGCGGTGGGTACCGGCGCGCAGGTCGGCATCCGCAGCGATTCGGCCTGGAACAATCCGGAGCCCGAGGTCGTCCTCGCGGTGGACAGTCATGGCCGCATCGTGGGTGCCAGCCTGGGCAACGACGTCAACCTGCGCGACATCGAAGGCCGCAGCGCGCTGCTTTTGGGCAAGGCCAAGGACAACAACGCCTCCTGCGCCATTGGCCCCTTCATTCGCCTGTTTGACGAGACCTTCAGCCTGGACGACCTGCGCCAGGAGACGGTGGACCTGCGTGTGGACGGCCCCGACAGCTTTGTGCTCGAAGGCCTGAACAACCTGGCCCGCATCAGCCGCGACCCCACCGAACTCGTGTCACAAACCATCGCGGCCCACCAGTACCCCGACGGCTTCATGCTGTTCACCGGCACCCTGTTCGCGCCCATTCAGGACCGCGATCGCCCGGGCGCAGGCTTCACCCACAAGCTGGGCGATGTCGTTCGTATTCGCAGCCCTCATCTGGGTGAGTTGTGCAACGAGGTCACCCACAGCGAATCGGCGCCGCCCTGGCGCTTTGGCTTGCAGGCCTTCTTCGCCAATCTGGCCGCGCGCGGGCTGCTCGCGCGGTTGTAAAGTTCGGGGCCCGGCGGTTCCACCCGGGTCTTCCAACCCCACTTGCAGGAGCACAGGCATGACCCCTTCCGATGTCTTCGTCGTCTCGGCCGCCCGCACCGCCATCGGTACATTCGGCGGCAGCCTCAAGGACACCCCCTTGTCCGACCTGGCCACCACTGCGGTGCGCGCCGCTCTGGAACGCAGCGGCGTACCGGCCGATGCCGTCGGCCACCTGGCCATGGGCAACGTGATCCCCACCGAGCCGCGCGACGCCTACCTCAGTCGGGTGGCCGCCATGCAGGCCGGCCTGCCCCAGGAAGTCCCCGCGTTCAACGTGAACCGCCTGTGCGGTTCGGGCCTGCAGGCCATCGTCTCCGCGGCGCAATCGATCATGCTGGGCGACACGCAGCTGGCCATCGGCGGCGGGGCCGAGTCCATGTCGCGCGGCCCTTACCTGGCCATGGCGGCCCGCTGGGGCGCCCGCATGGGCGACATGCAGCTCACCGACTACATGCTGAACATCCTGCATGACCCCTTCCATCGCATTCACATGGGCATGACGGCCGAAAACGTGGCCGAGGCCTACGGCATCACCCGACAACAGATGGACGAACTGGCTGCCGAGAGTCACCGGCGCGCGGCGGCCGCCATCGCCGCCGGCCGCTTCAAGGACCAGGTCGTACCGGTCATGCTCAAGACCCGCAAGGGCGAGGTCGCGTTCGACACCGACGAACACGTCAAGCCCGACACCACCGTCGCGGCCCTGGCCAGCATGAAGCCCGCCTTCAAGAAGGAGGGTGGCAGCGTCACTGCCGGTAACGCCTCGGGCATCAACGACGGTGCGGCCGCCGTGGTCCTGGCCAGCGCGGAGGCGGTACGCACCCATGGCCTGAAGCCCCTGGCTCGACTGGTGGCCTATGCCCACGCGGGTGTCGACCCCAAGATCATGGGGATCGGCCCCGTGCCGGCCACTCGGAAGGCACTGGAGCGGGCCGGCCTGAAGGTGCAGGACCTGGATGTCATCGAGTCCAACGAGGCCTTTGCCGCCCAGGCCTGTGCGGTCACGCAGCAACTCGGGCTGGACCCGGCCCGCGTCAACCCCAATGGCTCGGGCATCTCCCTGGGTCACCCGGTGGGGGCTACCGGCGCGATCATCACCACCAAGGCGCTTTACGAACTGCAAAGGGTCGGTGGCCGCTATGCGCTGGTCACCATGTGCATAGGCGGGGGCCAGGGCATTGCGGCCATCTTCGAGCGCACCTGAAACGCCCGTTTACCACTTTGTTAAATTCAAAATGCGTACTTAACGGGCTTTAATTAGCTCGATATGCTTCTTCGTCAGGGACACTAGACGGAGAAGCACCCATGCCGGGGTCGGGACTCGCGGGGCCGGTGACCACACCGCGCCAATCACCCGAGCGGCGCCTGTTCGCCCAATACAGCTGGACCCTCGGCACCGCCTACACGGTGGTTGTCGCGGGTCTGGCTGCTTTCTTTGCGTTCCAACTGAAGCAGGACCTGCACGGCGACATCGCGCAGGTCCAGGCGCAGGTCGAGCGGCACGGCCGCTTCATGGACTTCGTCATGCGCGCCTCCGCTGACCAGGTCGAGAGCCTGCGCGCTGCCATCGCCACCCACCGCACCCACGAGGCCTGCCTGGCCGGCCGCCGCCTGGCCACCGAGGGCCCGCTGCGCCAGGCCGGCGCCCACTTTGCCTGGGACGCTGCTGCCGGGCGCACCGCCGGTGGGCGCCTGGAGGGCGAGGCGCCGCTGGCGGGGCGCAGCCCGACGTTCTACTGCGACCTCGGTGCCGTTGTCGCGGTCGCGCCCCAGCTGCAGGCCATGGTCGTTCACCTGGCACCGGTGGCGCGCGCGCATTTCCTGTCCCACCACGGCTTTCGTTTCGAGGCCCCCTGGCATCCGCTGCCAGCGCGCCACATCACGCGCCCCGGCTCCCCTGAGGCCGAGATGTGGCGCCTGGGGCAGCCCACGGTCAATCCGCAGCGCCAGAAGTACTGGCCCCCGCCGTATTTCGGCGGCTCGGACATGGGCCTGCTGGCCCCGGTAGCCGCTCCGGTCTATGACGGCGAGGAGTTCCTGGGCGTGGTGGCCATCGACATGCGCCTGGACTTCCTCAACGAGGCCAATGCGGCCATGGGGTACGACCTGGGCACCGTCGCTGTCGTCGACGCGCAGGGGCGCGTGCTGGCGCATCCGGCGCATGCGGCCGACCCCCATGTAGCGCGCACAACGGGTCGCTTCGACCAGGCCTTCGATCCGCAGGTGCTCCCGTCACCCGAGGCCCTGGCGGCGCTACCCGCGGGGCAGGCCGTGGAGCGTGCCGGCTGGATCGTGGTGCGTCGCCCCCTGGCGTCGGCCCCCTGGTCACTGGTCTACACCGTGCCCCGGTCTGCGCTCTGGCGCGCCCTTCTGATGCAGCGGGGGCCCGCGCTGGGCACGGCGCTCGTGGTGCTGGGCCTGCTCATGACGCTGGTTTACGGGCTCACCTGGCGGGGCTTCGTCGGCCCGGCCACGCGGCTCGTCGGACATGCCATGGCCGAATCCGGCCAGCAGTCTCGAACGCCGCCGCGGGTGCCGCGCATCTGGCGGCCCTGGTTCGAGTCGGTCACGCGGGTGTTTCGTGAATCGCTGCAACTGGGCAGCCTCAGGCGTGAGCTGGACATCGCGGCGCGCATGCAGCAGTCCATCCTCCCGCGCCTGTGGCCCCAGGATGCCCGCTTCGACCTCTGGGGCACCATGCGGCCTGCCAAGGACATCGGCGGCGACTTCTACGACCACTTTCCCTTGCCGCAGGGGCAGCATGGCCTGGTCGTGGCCGATGTGAGCGGCAAGGGAATCTCCGCCGGCCTGTTTGGCATGGTGTCCAAGACCCTGCTGCGAGCAGTCGCCACGCAACGCGAGCAACCCGCCGCCGAAGTCGCCCGCGAGGTCAATGAGGCCCTCTGCGCCGACAACGAATCCAGCATGTTCGTCACCACCTTCTACGGCCAGTACGACCCGGCCAGCGGCCGCCTCGTCTATGCCAATGCCGGACATCCCCCGCCGCTGCTGCTACGTGCGCGGGGGGCGCTGGAATGGTTGCCTGGGCCCGGCGGTACCGCGTTCGGCGTCATACCCGGTCTGAGCTACCAACAGGGTGTGGTCGATCTGGCACCGGGCGATACCCTGCTGATCTTCACCGACGGCATCACCGAATCGATCAACGCCGACGGTCAGGAGTTTGGCAAGGCCCGACTCTCGGCCCTGTTCGATGGCCGGCCAGTGGCCGATGCCCGCGAGGCGATCTCGCGCATGCTCGAACGCGTCGAGCGCTATGCGCAGGGGGTCGAGCAGTTCGACGACATCACTTGCCTGGCCCTGCGATGCCACCGTCACGGTCCGCTCGAGGACCCGGCTAAGATGCCCGGGTGACGCAAGCTCCCACCTCCCACACCAGCGCCCGCAAGGGCATCATCCTGGCCGGCGGCGCGGGCACCCGGCTGCATCCGGCCACGCTGGCCATCTCCAAGCAGCTGCTGCCTGTGTACGACAAGCCCATGGTCTATTACCCGTTGGCGACGTTGATGCTCGCGGGCATCCGCGAGGTCCTCGTGATCAGCACACCGCAGGACACGCCGCGCTTCGAGCAGCTCCTGGGCGATGGCTCGCAGTGGGGCATGCGCCTGTCCTATGCGGTACAGCCGCGGCCCGAGGGTCTGGCGCAGGCCTTCATCATCGGACGCGACTTCCTGGCCGGCGCGCCCTGCGCGATGGTGCTGGGTGACAACATCTTCTACGGCCACGATCTGGTCAAGCTGCTGCGCGAAGCCGATGCGGACACCGACCATGCCACCGTGTTCGCCTACCACGTCAAAGACCCGCAGCGCTATGGCGTCGTCGCCTTCGACGCCCAGGGCCGCGCCACCTCCATCGAAGAAAAGCCCGAGCATCCCAAGAGCAATTGCGCGGTCACCGGCCTCTACTTCTACGGGCCCGACGTGTGCGAGGTTGCGGCCAGCGTGCGCCCCTCCGCCCGTGGCGAGCTGGAAATCACCACTGTCAACCAGCATTACCTGGATCAGGGGCAGCTGCGCGTACAGACCATGGGCCGGGGCTTCGCCTGGCTGGACACTGGCACCCATGAGAGCCTGCTGGAGGCCAGCCAGTTCATTCACACCCTGGAGGAGCGCCAGGGTCTGAAGGTGGCTGCGCCCGAAGAGATCGCGTGGCGCAATGGCTGGATCGACACCCCGCAGCTCATGGCGCTCGCGCAGGCCCTGGGCAAGAGCGGCTACGGCAGCTACCTGGCCGGTCTGGTGCAAGGCCCGCGCGCATGGTGACCGTGACCCCCACGCGGCTGCCCGAAGTGCTGCTGCTGGAGCCGCGCGTTTTCGGTGACGCGCGCGGCTTCTTCCTTGAAAGCTGGAACCAGCGCGCCTTCGACGAAGCGGTGGGTCAGCCCGTGCGCTTCGTTCAGGACAACCACTCTCGCTCGGGGCGTGGCGTGCTGCGCGGCCTGCACTATCAGCTGCAGCAGCCCCAGGGCAAGCTGGTGCGCGTGGTGTCGGGCCGGGTCTTTGACGTGGCGGTGGACATGCGTCGCGATTCGCCACGTCTGGGCCAGTGGGCTGGGGTGGAACTCAGCGCCGACAACCCGCGCATGCTCTGGATCCCGCCGGGTTTCGCCCACGGCTTTCTTGTGCTGTCGGACGTCGCAGACTTTCTTTACAAGGCCACCGACTACTACGCGCCCGGCGACGAACATACCGTGGCCTGGAACGACCCGGACCTGGCCATCGACTGGCCGCTGTCGCCCGACCTGCCGCCTTTGGTCTCTACCAAGGACCAGGCGGGCCTGCGCATGGCCGACGCGCCCCGGTACTGAGGACTGCGACCCATGGACCGTGTGGACGCCATCGTCGTTGGTGCGGGCGTGGTGGGTCTCGCCGCTGCGCGGGCCCTGGCCCTCGCCGGTCACGAAGTTCTGGTGCTCGAAGCCCAGCCCGCCATCGGGCAGGGCGTGAGCTCGCGCAACAGCGAGGTGATCCACGCGGGCCTCTTTTACGCGCCCGGCTCGCTCAAGGCCCGCCTGTGCGTGCAGGGCAAGGCCATGCTTTACGAACTGTGCGCCAGCCATGGCGTGGACCACCGCCGCTGCGGCAAGCTGGTGGTGGCCAACGACCCGGCCGAAGAGGCCGCCCTGCGAGGTCTACAGGCGCGCGCCGCCGCCAACGGCGTGCCAGTGCAGTGGCTGGACGCAGCGCAGGCCCGTGCGCTGGAGCCTGCCCTGCGCTGCACCGCCGCCTTGCTCTCGCCCACGACCGGCATTGTCGACAGCCACGCCCTGATGCTCGCCTTGCAGGGCGAGCTGGAGCGCCACGGGGGGCTGGTGGCCGTGGCCAGCCCGGTCGATTCCGCGCGGCTCGACCCCGCCGGTGGTGACCATGTGGTGCACCTGGCCGACGGCTCGCAGCTTGGCGCGCGCATTCTCGTGAATGCCACCTCCCTGCACGCCTGTGCCTTGGCGCGCCGCTTTGTGGGGCTGGACCCGGCCACGATTCCTTCAGCCTCGTACGGCAAGGGCAACTACTACAGCCTCACGGGCCCGGCACCGTTCTCGCGCCTCATTTATCCCGCGCCCGCCGATGCGTGGCTGGGTGTGCACCTCACGTTGGACCTGGGCGGCCAGGCCCGATTCGGTCCTGACCTGCAGTGGCTGGATGTGGACACGCCCGAGTCCATCGACTACAGCGTGGACCCGCGCCGCGCCGACGGTTTCTATGCCGAGGTACGGCGCTATTGGCCCGACCTGCCCGACGGCGCCCTGGCCCCGAGCTACAGCGGCGTGCGGCCCAAGATCCACGGACCCGACGAACTCGCGCCCGATTTCCGCATCGACGGCCCCGCACGCCACGGCGTGCCGGGGCTGGTGAACCTGTTCGGGATCGAGTCGCCCGGCCTGACCAGCGCCCTGGCGATCGGCGAGTACCTGGTCAGTCTGCTCGGGGTCGCATCGCCCGCAGTGCCTGCGCCGACTCGGTGACCAGCTGCGGCCCCCGGTAGATCAGTCCGGTGTAGATCTGCACCACGTCTGCGCCGGCTTCGATCTTGGAGACCGCGTCGGCGCCACTGAGCACGCCGCCCACGCCGATGATGGGAAAACCTGTGCCCAGCGCCTCGCGCAATTGACGGATCACGCGGTTGCTCGCCTGCAGCACCGGCGCGCCGCTCAGCCCTCCGGCTTCTTGCGCATGCGGCAGGCCCTGCACCGCCTCGCGGGCCAGGGTGGTGTTGGTGGCCACCACGCCGTCCATGCCGTGGCGCCGCAGCGTGGCCGCGATCACGGTCACCTGGGTCTCGTCCAGGTCAGGTGCGATCTTCACGAACAGCGGCACACGACGACCGTGCTGCGCATGCAGCGCCTCTCGGCGCGTCGCCAGCGCCCCCAGCAGGCCATCGAGTGCCTCGTCGCTTTGCAAGGCCCGCAGGTTCTTTGTGTTGGGGCTGGAGATGTTCACCGTCACGTAGTCGGCGTGTGGGTACACGCCTGCCAGGCCAGTCAGGTAGTCGTCGGTGGCCCGCTCGATCGGGGTGGCCGCGTTCTTGCCGATGTTCAGCCCCAGCACGATGGGCGAGGGCTGGCCCCCGCCTCGCACTGCAGATTGCCGCACGTTGGCAATGAAAGCCTCCAGCCCCTCGTTGTTGAACCCCAGTCGGTTGATCAGGGCGTTGGCCTTTGTCAGGCGAAACATGCGCGGCTTGGGATTGCCCGGCTGGCCCAGGGGCGTGACCGTACCCACCTCCACGAAGCCAAAGCCCATGGCGGCGAAAGCGTCGATGCATCGCGCGTTCTTGTCCAGGCCAGCGGCCAGGCCGACCCGGTTGGGAAACCGCAGGCCAGCCAGCTCCACCGGATCGTCCACCCGCGCGCTGGACCAGGCCGCCTTCAGGGGCGAGCCTTGCAATCGCGCTAGCGTCTGCAGGGTCAGGTCGTGGGCGGCCTCCGCGTCGAGGCGGAACAGGACGGAGCGGGCGAGGGCGTAGGGCAGGAGGGCCATGGATAATCTCGGTTTTTACGGCTAGCCCAGGGATTGTCGCGTGACTCAGGATGAATTGAAGACGCTGGTCGGCCAGGCGGCCCTGGCCTATGTGGTACCCGGCGAGATCGTCGGGGTGGGCACCGGTTCCACCGTCAACAAGTTCATCGACGCCCTGGCGTCCATGAAGGACCGCATTGCCGGGGCGGTCTCTAGCTCCGAGGTCTCTACCGCGCGCCTGCAGGCGCTGGGCATTCCCGTGTTCGACGCCAACGCGGTCGGCGAGCTGGCCGTCTACATCGACGGCGCCGACGAGATCGACGGTCGCGGCTGCATGATCAAGGGCGGCGGCGCTGCGCTCACGCGCGAGAAGATCGTGGCGGCCCAGTCAAGGCGCTTCGTCTGCATCGCCGACGAGTCCAAGCGGGTGGACGTGCTGGGGCGTTTTCCCCTGCCGGTAGAAGTCATTCCGATGGCGTCGGCCCGCATCACCCGCCAGTTCGCCGCATGCGGTGGCACGGCCCGCCTGCGACTGAAAGACGGGCAGCCTCTGGTCACCGACAACGGTCAGCACATTCTGGATGTCACCGGCCTGGCTCTGAACGATCCCCTGGGCTTCGAGTCGGAGGTCAATCAGTGGCCGGGCGTGGTGACGGTGGGCGTCTTCGCCCACCAGCGGGCGTCGGTCTGCTTGCTGGGCACCTCCAGCGGCGTGCAGACCCTGACCTACTGAGGCGGCCGCCGGACGTGTCCGGGATCATGAGCCGTCGATATCAGCCGTAGATGTGTGCGCCGTCCGCAGGACGGGCCGCCGGGCCTGGCGCGGTGCCCGCTGCGGTGCCCGCGGCTGCGCCGGCCGCAGGCAGCGTGCCGGGCAGTACCAGTCCCTCGGGCACGTTTCCGCTCAGGAGTTGTTCGATCTGACGCTTCCAGAGTTCGGCCTTGTTCACGAAGGCTTCCACCAGGCGCTCGAAGCTGGGGTCATCCAGCTCGTTGACACTGCGCGACTGCATCAGGGTCAGGCTGCGTGACTGGGGCTCGAGGCCGAAGAAGCTGCCACCCTGGAGGTAATCGACAAAGTTGGACGCCAGGAGTACGCGTAGCAGCGGCTCGTTAGGCCCCGTCGAATCGGTGGCGTCTGGCAGGACCGCCAGCAGTGAGGTCAGCACCAGCTGAGCACCGGGTTCGTGGAACTCGAAGGTCACCGCGAGATGGTTGTCGAATTCGAGGGCGCAGCTGTGCGTGCCGCCTTCCAGGCTCAGGGCTTGCAAGCCGAGCAGCTTGCCTAAGCGATCGATCAGCCGCTGCGCGAGGTCATAGGGGTTCATGGGGCATCCAGGAAGGGGCGCGAGGGTACGCGAGGGTCACGACGGCATCGAGAGATGGCACCGTGGCCAGGCGTCAGCAGACGGCGGCGGGCTGTCTTGCGAGTGGCTTTGGCGGGACATCAGGCGCAGGCAGCGACGCACCAGGGTGGGGACTCCGGGAAGGCGGGCGCCGCGGCTGCGGCTGAAGGTCGGTGCGAGCCCGTGGGGCGTCTGCCACACGGTACGTGGGGTGTAGCCAACCTCCGCCCCCAGAGCGGACAAAGGGGTAGACAAGGTGGCGGGTGAGGGTGCGGCAGCGCTTGAGGCCAAGCTTGCAGAAGGGGAGGCGGTGAGGTCGAAGTTCGGGTGCTCAGACTGCATGGGGGTACTCCATCCGTTGGGCGGACCGGCCGAATGCGCCGGCCCGGGCAGTCAGTAACACTTTGTCGCTCGTTGTTCCCTCGTGCGAGCCGGGTCGTGTCGCGCCCGCGCTTGCCCGTTCCCCGCGCGCCCTCAGCCCCGGGACGGCTCGGCTGTGTGCATGCCCTGGTGACGCAGGAGCGCGTCCAGGGTCGGTTCACGGCCCCGGAAGGCCTTGAACGATTCCAGAGCGGGGCGGCTGCCACCGGCTTCCAGAATGGCCTGGCGATAGCGCCGGCCCGTCTCGGCACTGGGGTGACCCTGGTCGTCCGCCGTCTCCTCGAAGGCCGCGTAGGCGTCGGCGGACAGCACTTCGGCCCACTTGTAGCTGTAGTAGCCCGCCGCGTAACCGCCCGCGAAGATGTGGCTGAAGGTGTGGGCCGTGCGGCTGAAGGACGGGGGCTGCAGCACCGCCACCTCCCGGCGCACGCTTTCCAGCAGCGGCATGAAGTCCTGCGCGGGGTCGTGATCGGTGTGCAGCAGCATGTCGAACAGCGCGAACTCGATCTGGCGTAGCGTCTGCAGGCCGCTCTGGAAATTGCGCGCCGCCAGCATCTTGTCGAACAGGGCCCGTGGCAGTGGCTCGCCGGTGTCGACATGGGCGGTCATGTGCCGCAACACGTTCCACTCCCAGCAGAAGTTCTCCATGAACTGGCTGGGAAGTTCCACCGCATCCCACTCCACCCCGCTGATGCCCGAGACATCGCGCTCGTTCACCTGCGTGAGCAGGTGGTGCAGGCCATGGCCGAACTCGTGGAACAGGGTGGTGACGTCGTCGTGCGTGAGCAGGGCTGGCTTGCCGTCCACCCCCTCGGCAAAGTTGCACACCAGGTGAGCGATGGGGGTCTGCAGCTGCCCGGTATCGGGCCGCAGCCAGCGTGCGCGTACATCGTCCATCCAGGCGCCACCGCGCTTACCGCTGCGTGCCGACGGGTCCAGGTAGAACTGACCCACCAGCTTGGCGCCGCGTTCGATACGGAAAAAACTCACGCCAGGGTTCCACACCGGGGCCTGGTCGGGCCGGATCGCCACCTCGAACAAGGTCTCGACGATCTTGAACAGGCCGTCCAGTACGCGCGGGGCCGTGAAGTAGGGCTTGACCTCCTGCTCGCTGAAGGCATAGCGGGCTTCCTTGAGCTTCTCGCCGATGTAGGGCCAGTCCCAGGACTGCGGTTGCTCGATGCCTAGCTCGGTGCGTGCGAAGGCGCGCATGTCGGCGACGTCCTTGTCAGCGTACGGGCGGGCCTTGGCGGCCAACTCGCGCAGGAACTGCGCCACCTGCGCGGGCGTGTCGGCCATCTTGGGCACCAGGGACACCTCCCCGAAGTTGCGGAACCCGAGCAGCCGGGCTTCCTCCTGGCGCAGCGCCAGGATCTCGGCGATCAGCGCGCTGTTGTCGAAGTGGCGCGACGCCTCGTCGGCCTGGTCGCTGGCTCGCGTCACATAGGCGCGGTACAAGCGCTGGCGCAGCGCGCCGTCGTGTGCGAACTGCATCACTGGCAGGTAGCAGGGCATCTTGAGCGTGAGCTTGTGGCCTTCGCGTCCTTCGGCCTCGGCCGCAGCGCGGGTGGCCTGAACCACATCAGCCGGTACGCCCTCGAGTTGTCTTGCGTCCACATATACGGCGAAGGCGTCGGTGGCGTCCAGGGTGTTCTCGCTGAACTTTTGCGCCAGTTCGGCCTGCCGCTCCTGGATCTGAGCGAAGCGCACCTTGGCCTCGCCTGTCAGCTCGG
>JACCDI010854668.1_pt1 | contig 44060 bp, 44 predicted proteins | sample 7442791 | NCBI WGS metagenome assembly JACCDI01 (sample SAMN15323434, study PRJNA562643) | freshwater metagenome | isolation source: river surface water | place: USA:Blue River Watershed | collected 2017-08-15 | reverse complement strand
CTGATGGGGCATGTGGAAGTCGAGAATTTACAAGATTGGCCCCAGACCTTAACGCGCATACGTCACTTATTGCATGAGCGATATCGTATCGAACATATCACTTTGCAAGCCGAGATGCCGAGTTAATGGATCTTTGTCAGCGGCGTGTCACCTCAATTGTTGTATAAAGAAGTATGGTGTCAAACAAGCCCTGAAGCGGGCTGCTCTTGATGGCCTTCACAAAATCATTGAAACACTACTTGGCGCGGAGATAGAACATGAGTTTAAAAGGTAAAACAGCATTGGTGACTGGTTCAACCAGTGGTATTGGTTTAGGAATCGCTAAAGCATTGGCGGCTCAAGGCGCCAATATCATGATGAATGGTTTTGGAGAAAAAGACGCTGCTATTGCAGAGATCAAAGCCTTGGGTGTTGAGGTCGATTATCACGGTGCTGATATGAGCCGGCCTGCGGAAATCGAGGCCATGATGCAAGCGGCGCAACAACGATTTGGTGGTGTAGACATACTCGTCAATAATGCGGGTATTCAGCATGTGGCAAACATTGAAGACTTTCCAGTCGATCGCTGGGATGCCATCATTGCTATCAATCTATCTTCTGCTTTTCATACGACACGTTTAGCATTGCCTTACATGAAGCAAAACAACTGGGGTCGCATCATTAACTTGGCATCTGTTCACGGCTTAGTAGCCTCAGCACAAAAGTCAGCTTATGTGGCCGCTAAGCATGGCATTGTTGGTTTAACCAAAGTAACGGCCTTAGAGACGGCGCAAACCGGTGTGACTTGTAATGCAATTTGTCCGGGTTGGGTTTTGACTCCTCTGGTGCAAAAACAGGTGGATGCCCGTGCCCAAAAAGAGGGTTTGAACAATGATGCAGCTAAGAAAGCCTTGCTCTTGGAAAAGCAACCTTCCGCTGAATTTGTCACCCCAGACCAATTAGCTGCCTTAGCTGTCTTTATGTGTAGTGATGCGGCAAGTCAGATTCGTGGCGTTGCCTGGAATATGGATGGCGGTTGGGTCGCGCAATAAGCATGCTCAAAAAAATACTGACACGTCTGCGTGAGTTGCTGTTGGGGCAGTCCCCAGACTCAGAGTCTGGGGCGCCAAGTGCCACCTTAGCGGATGCGCAAAACTTTGCAGTGTCAGAGAGTTATCCAATTCCGGTGGCGGAAGTGGAAGATAGTGATGACCCCGCTTGTCGAACTCATTATGTGCAATGCGCGAGTGCGACAGGCTTACATCGCATGGCTTATCACGAGTGGGGCGACCCTAGCAATCCTAAAGTCTTGATCTGTGTGCATGGTCTGACTCGTCGAGGCAGTGACTTTAATGTCTTGGCTAAAGCCATGGCCAAAGACTATCGGGTGATTTGTCCGGATGTCGTCGGTCGTGGTGAGTCTGATTGGCTTGAGAACCCGATGCTCTATGGTATACCGCAATACGTCGCAGATATGGTGACTTTGATTGCGCGCTTGGGTGTCAATCAAGTTGATTGGTTGGGCACTTCCATGGGAGGACTGATTGGTATTTTCTTGGCTAGTCAAGAGAACTCACCGATCAAAAAAATATTACTCAATGATGTGGGGCCCAAAATTGAGGCGAGTGCTCTGCGACGTTTAGGTGATTATGTTGGTAAGCCCATGCGTTTTAAGACCAAGCAAGCGGGCCTCATTTATCTCAATCGTATTTGCGCCCCCTTTGGTGATTTCACACCCGAGCAATGGATGGCTTATAACGGCCCTCACTTAATCAAAGACGGTGGGGAATGGATTTTGCATTATGACCCCGCCATTGCTAAACCCTTTGCGGCGGTGACTATCGCTACAGCGGCGATGGGTGAGATGATGACTTGGAAAGCCTATGATGCCATCACTGCGCAAACGCTCGTCGTCCGCGGCGGACAATCAGATCTTCTGTCAAAGGAGACTGTGGCCAAGATGTGTCAGCGCAATCCTCGTGCTCGCAGTATTGAAATCCCAGGGGTGGGTCATGCTCCAGCGTTTATTACGCCAGAACAGGTAGACTTAGCGCGTGAGTTCTTCAGCGAGTGATTTACTCTTAAGGGGCGAGCCGCTTGAGCAACACAATCAAGGGGTTGCTCAGATTTTGCGCACGCTGAATTTGGATGTGGCAAGTTGCCAGGCCGCTGAGCATCTTGCGAGTGAACTGAATAAAGAAGCCTTAGAAAAACAGTTGGGTCCTGAAGTGGCGAAGCTCATTTTGGGCTATCGTGGCTTACGGCAAGCCCAGCTCAAGATTGCTAAAGGCGGACAAAAAGCAGAAACAACTTCATCTCAAGTTGAAGTGCTACGCAAAATGCTCATGGCTTTTGCGCATGATTTGCGCGTCGTGCTCTTGCATTTAGCTTCGGTCTTGCAAACCTTGCGTTGGGTCACATCTCAGCGGATGGAGGTGGAAGCAGTGTGGGCGCAAGGGGTCTTGGATGTCGATGCGGCCCTTGCAAACCGCTTAGGGATTTGGCAGGTCAAGTGGGAGATGGAGGACTTGGCCTTTCGGTGCTTAGCGCCGGTAACTTATAAGCAAATTGCACAACTCTTAGACGGTAAGCGCATAGAGCGCGAACAATTTATCCAAGGTGTGATTGAACGTTTGCGCTCTGAGCTGGCGAGCGCTGAAATCAAAGCCGATGTGCAGGGGCGACCCAAGCACATCTACAGTATTTGGAAAAAAATGCAGGGTAAAGCCTTGGATTTTGCCGAGCTCTATGATGTGAGAGCCTTTCGTATCTTGGTGGATGACATCAAGGCTTGTTATGCCGCTTTAGGTATCGTGCACCATGTTTGGCAGCCTATCCCCAAAGAGTTCGATGACTACATCGCCAGACCCAAGCCCAACGGTTACCAATCTTTGCATACCGTCGTGATGGATGAGGCAGGGGTTGCCTTTGAGATCCAGGTGCGTACCCATGAGATGCATCAACAGGCTGAGTATGGTGTGGCCGCACACTGGCGTTACAAAGAAGCGGGTACAGCTGCTTATGCGGGAACGATTAGCGCAAAAGCGGAGTATGACCAGCGGATTGCCTGGGCCAGACAACTGATTGCCTGGAAGGAAGACGCCTGGGATCAGCTTAAGGGTCAAGAACTCGATGATCAGATTTATGTCATGACCCCATTGGGGCAAGTGGTAGGTTTGCAGCAAGGGGCAACACCGGTTGATTTTGCCTATGCAGTGCATACCGATTTAGGGCATCGTTGTCGCGGGGCTCGTATCGATGGCGCGATTGTGCCCTTGGATACACCTTTGAAGAATGGCCAGACGGTCGAGATTATTTCAGTCAAAGTCGGTGGCCCATCCTTAGATTGGCTCAACCCTGATAGAGGTTACTTGGCCACACATCGTGCCAAATCGAAAGTCAGAGCTTGGTTTCATGCTTTACAAGCTGATGACGAAGATAAAGATAAAGATAAAGAAAAGGACAAAGATAAAGATAAAGCCGATGAGGCGCATGACAATCCACTGCTCATGGTGCGTAAGAGTCGCGCCAAGGGGCAAGGCGATGTCTTGGTGGTGGGGGTAGACTCTTTACTCACTCAATTGTCTAGATGTTGTCGTCCAGTACCACCCGACGCGATAGCTGGTTTTGTGACCCGTGGTCGTGGGGTATCGATTCATCGCCAAGATTGCCGTACTTTCAAACAGCTCTTAGCTAGAGCCCCAGAGCGTGTTGTGCTGACTGAGTGGGGTCAACAGCTCAATGATACGAGTCTCTTCCCGGTCGATATCGCCCTGATGGCGATCGATCGCCAAGCTCTGTTAAGGGATATTTCAGAAGTCTTTTCGCGCCTGAAGATCAATCTGACCGGGGTCAAAACAATCTCTAAAAAAGGCCTAGCGAGTATGCAGTTCACGATCGAGGTCAACTCGACTGAGGGCTTACAAAACGTCCTGAATGCCTTGTTAGATGTCAAAGGTGTTACACAAGTCAGAAGAAAGTAGTCAAGCGGTGCTAAACTATCACCTTTGGAATTTAGTAATAGGCTCGTAGCTCAGTTGGTTAGAGCGCTACCTTGACATGGTAGAGGTCGTTGGTTCGATTCCAATCGAGCCTACCAGTGACCACACAGTGTGTGTAATGTAAAACAGGCGCGGATAGCCTGAGATTAAAACAATAATCTTAGAGCGCCGCGCTTATTTTTTTGGAGTGAGTAGATGCCAGTAGTGACCTTGCCGGATGGATCTTCGCGCGAATACCCTGCGCCATTGACTGTATTTGAAGTCGCGCAAAGTATTGGCACGGGACTCGCCAAAGCGGCGCTGGCAGGACGCGTTAATGGCCGTTTGGTCGATACCAGTTACACCATCGCTGAAGATGCAGAGCTGGCTATCGTGACAGACAAGGACCCTGATGGTCTCGAAGTGATTCGTCATTCGACCGCTCACTTATTGGCTTATGCAGTCAAAGAACTCTTTCCTGAAGCGCAGGTCACAATTGGACCGGTGATTGATAACGGCTTTTATTACGACTTCTCTTATGCCCGCGCTTTTACGCCGGAGGATTTAGAGAAGATTGAAAAGCGTATGGCGGAGCTGGCTAAAAAGGATGAGCCAGTCACACGTCGAGTGGTGCCGCGTGATGAGGCGGTGGAATACTTTAAGAGTATTGGCGAGCATTACAAAGCTGAATTAATTGCCGCGATTCCTCAGGGTGAGGAAGTGTCTCTTTATTCTGAAGGTGGTTTCACCGATTTGTGTCGTGGTCCGCATGTGCCCTCGACTGGCAAATTAAAAGTATTCAAGCTCATGAGTGTCGCAGGGGCATATTGGCGCGGCGACTCCAAAAATGAAATGCTTCAGCGTATCTACGGTACTGCTTGGACCAAAAAAGAAGATCAAGAAGCTTATTTGCATATGCTCGAAGAAGCCGAGAAGCGCGATCATCGCAAACTCGGTAAGCAGCTCAACCTTTTCCATTTCCAAGACGAGGCCCCCGGCCTTATTTTCTGGCACCCTAAAGGTTGGACCATTTGGCAGCAAGTCGAGCAATACATGCGCCGTGTTTATCAAGAGAATGGCTATCAGGAAGTGAAAGCCCCTCAGATCTTGGATCGCAGTCTTTGGGAGAAGTCAGGTCACTGGGACAACTACAAAGACAATATGTTCACGACCGAATCTGAAAATCGTTCATACGCGCTTAAGCCGATGAATTGCCCAGGTCATGTTCAGATTTTCAATGCGGGATTACATAGCTATCGCGAGTTGCCATTGCGCTACGGTGAGTTTGGTCAATGTCATCGCAATGAATCATCAGGAGCCCTTCATGGACTGATGCGTGTACGTGGCTTTACCCAAGATGATGGCCATATTTTCTGTACCGAAGATCAAATTCAAAGTGAAGTCGCTGCTTTTGACGTGGCCGTGCGCAAAGTCTATCAAGACTTCGGTTTTACGGAAGTGGCTGTCAAGCTGGCCTTAAGACCCGCCAAGCGAGTCGGTGATGATGCGATTTGGGACAAAGCAGAGGATGCTTTGCGTAATGCGCTGAAAGCTTCTAATCAAACTTGGGAAGAGTTACCGGGCGAGGGCGCCTTCTATGGCCCGAAAATCGAGTACCACCTCAAGGACTCGATAGGTCGTTCTTGGCAGTGTGGCACCATGCAGGTCGATTTTTCCATGCCTGTACGCTTAGGTGCTGAGTACGTATCCTCTGACAATAACCGCAAGGTACCGGTCATGCTACACCGGGCGATTGTCGGATCGCTAGAGCGTTTTATCGGCATTTTGATCGAAAACCATGCCGGCGCGATGCCGACCTGGCTTGCACCAACTCAGTGCATTGTGATGAATATTTCAGAAAATTCAGCCCAATACGCGGAAAAAGTCGCACAAATCCTCAAAAAACAAGGATTTAGAGCCGAGGCTGATTTGCGTAACGAAAAAATAACGTTTAAAATCCGTGACAACGCTTTACAGAAGATTCCTTATCTCGTGGTGGTTGGAGACAAGGAACAAGATGCAAATGCGGTGGCCGTACGAGCCCGAGGTGGTATTGATCTAGGCGTGATGCCGATCGATGACTTCGTGAACCGACTCCAACAGGATGTATCCCAGAAGGTCGGACCCCAGCAAGCCTGAGGTGAGTGCGGTTTTGTGAAAATTTTTTAAAGGAAACGAAGATAGCTACTGAGAAACAGCATCGTATTAATCGGGAAATCACTACTCCTGAAATACGATTGATAGGTGCAGACGGTGAACCGATTGGTGTAGTTAAGATTGCCGAAGCGTTAAGACTAGCCGAAGAGAGTGAATTAGATCTGGTAGAGATTGCCCCGACAGCGGCACCTCCAGTTTGCCGAATCATGGATTACGGCAAATTTAAATACCAAGAAGCTAAAAAAGCTCACGAAGCTAAGATGAAGCAAAAGGTCATGCAGGTTAAGGAAGTGAAATTCCGCCCTGGAACTGATGACGGTGACTACAACGTGAAGCTACGCAACCTAGTACGTTTCTTAGAAGACGGTGATAAAACGAAAATCACCCTACGTTTTCGCGGTAGAGAATTGGCTCACCAAGAAATTGGTGCGCGAATGTTGGAAAGACTGAAAGCTGACTTAGAGCCTTATGGCCAAGTAGAACAGTTTCCAAAAATGGAAGGGCGCCAGATGGTGATGGTGCTCTCCCCGGTGAAGAAGAAGTAATTCTTCTTCAACCCAAGAGCGCAAGCTCTTAAGAAGTGTGTCTGGGTTTTAGAAGTGCAATCGTCGATTGCCACCTGATTCGCACAAATTAGTAAAAGGTGATTTATGCCTAAGATGAAAACGAAAAGTGGCGCAGCCAAACGTTTTCGAGTTCGCGCAAGCGGTTCGATCAAGCGTGGTCAAGCCTTCAAGCGTCATATTCTGACAAAGAAGACGACAAAGAATAAACGTCATTTGCGTGGCCCAGTTCAGGTGCATGATTCTGATGTCAAATCAGTACGCACCATGATGCCTTACGCTTAACCCAAAGACCATTAGGAGAGAATAATGCCAAGAGTCAAACGTGGGGTTACAGCGAGAGCCCGCCATAAGAAAGTGATCGACGCCGCTAAAGGTTACCGTGGTCGTCGTAGCAATGTATTCCGTATCGCCAAGCAAGCTGTTATGCGTGCTGGTCAATACGCTTATCGTGATCGTCGTAATAAAAAGCGCGTCTTCCGTGCTTTGTGGATTGCGCGTATTAACGCTGCCGTTCGCCAATATGATGTGTCATACAGCGTATTCATGAACGGTATCAAAAAAGCCGGTGTTGAGTTGGACCGTAAGGTGCTCTCAGACATGGCGATCAACGACAAGCCAGCATTTGCTGCTTTAGTTGCTCGTATCAAACAAGCCGCGGCTTAATTAAGGAACCCGCATATGGTTCTTCTCGACCAAGTCGTCGAGGACGCCAAGCGGGACTTCGAGGCCGCTGCTGATTCAGCAGCCCTCGAAGACGCCAAGGCTCGTTACCTCGGTAAATCCGGTGTTCTCACCGAGCAACTGAAGTCGCTCGGTGCGCTAGAGCCTGAGGCTCGTAAAGCAGCCGGTGCCCAAATCAATCAAGCCAAAGCAGCGGTTGAAGCTGCTTTGACTGCGCGTCGCCAAGCATTGGCGAGTGCGGCCCTGCAAGCCAAACTATCTGCCGAAGCCATTGATATCACCTTGCCTGGACGTGGTCAGGGTGTAGGTAGTTTGCATCCTGTGATGCGGACGTGGGAGCGTGTTGAGCAGATTTTCCGCTCGATCGGTTTTGATGTGGCTGACGGCCCTGAAATCGAAAATGACTGGTTCAATTTCACAGCATTAAATAGTCCGCAAAATCATCCAGCGCGTTCTATGCAAGATACCTTCTATGTGGAAGGTCATGATGAGCAGGGGCAAGCCCTTTTACTCAGAACGCACACGAGCCCCATGCAGGTACGTTATGCCAGCGCACATGTAGCTCGTTATGCCAAAGAAGCATCGATGCCACCCATTAAGGTGATTGCTCCTGGCCGCACTTATCGGGTTGACAGTGATGCGACTCACTCACCCATGTTTAATCAGGTCGAAGGCTTGTGGATTGCCGATCAAGTCTCCTTCGCGGATCTCAAAGGCGTGTATGTCGACTTCTTGAGAACATTCTTTGAAACGGATGATATTCAGGTACGTTTCAGACCGTCTTACTTCCCATTTACTGAGCCTTCTGCAGAAATCGATATGGCTTTTGCAAGCGGTAAATTGGCAGGTCGTTGGTTAGAGATTTCAGGTGCAGGTCAAGTGCATCCACAAGTACTGAAGAACATGGGCTTAGATCCTGAGCGTTACATTGGTTTCGCTTTTGGTTCTGGTCTCGAGCGTTTAACGATGTTGCGTTACGGTGTGGATGATTTACGCCTATTCTTTGAAAACGATATTCGCTTCTTAGCGCAGTTTGGCGCTTAAGAGCAACACTCAAGGACTTCAAACCTCATGCAATTTTCAGAATCTTGGTTACGTCAGTATGTGAACCCTGCGTTGAATACGCAAGAGTTGGCGCATGCCTTGACCATGGCAGGTTTGGAAGTTGAAGAGACCAAACCCTTAGCACCCCCTTTTACTCAAGTTGTGGTTGCTAAGATTCTTGATGCACAACAGCATCCGGATGCTGATCGTTTACGTGTTTGTCAGGTTGATGCCGGACAGGGTCAAGTTTTACAGATCGTTTGTGGTGCCCCTAATGCGAGAGCTGGCATCAAGATTCCTTGTGCTCTTGTAGGAGCGCAGCTGCCACCCGCAGAAGAGGGCGGTAAGCCCTTTGCGATTAAGTTAGGTAAATTGCGTGGCGTTGAGTCCCAGGGCATGTTGTGTTCAGGCAGAGAGTTGGGGATTGGTCAAGACAGTGATGGCATCATGGAGTTGCCTGAGGATGCCCCGATTGGTCAGGATATTCGTCAATATTTACAGTTAGACGACACCATTTTCGTCATCAAATTAACCCCCAATAAAGCGGATTGTTTATCGGTCTTCGGGGTGGCTAGAGAAGTCGCAGCGATTACCGGAGCACCTCTGCAAGCCCCTGAATTCAAGGCAGTCACTGTGCAGATCAAAGATCAACTGCCAGTCCAGGTGATTGATAAAGATCTTTGTGGGCGCTTTGCAGGTCGTGTGATCAAGGGTGTGAACGCCAAAGCCAAGACCCCCGCTTGGATGGTGCGTTATTTAGAGAGCGCAGGTCAAAGAAGTATTTCTGCATTGGTGGATATTTCCAACTATGCGATGTTGGCTATTGGCCAACCGTCACATGTTTTTGATTTGGATAAGATCAAAGGGTCTTTGACAGTGCGTTGGGGTCAAGACGGTGAAAGCTTAAAGTTACTGAACGAGCAAACCGTATCGCTGTCTCAACAGGGTCAGCAAGGGGTTGGCATTATTGCCGATGAGGTCGGGCCACAGAGTTTGGCGGGCATCATGGGCGGTGACTTAGCGGCAGTCAGCTTGGAGACGCAACAAGTTTATTTGGAGTGCGCATTCTGGTGGCCACAAGCGATCCAAGGTCGTTCACGTCGTTTTAACTTTTCAACCGATGCAGCGCATCGTTTTGAGCGAGGTGTGGATGCTAGTCAAACGGTCAATGCACTGGAATTCATTACGCAACTCATTCTTGAAGTCTGCGGTGGTCAATGTGGCCCTGTGCAGGATCAAATTTTGGCTTTGCCAGAACGCAAGCAAGTACGCTTAAGAGTCTCGCGCGCGCAAAAAGTGATTGGTGTGAAGATTTCTGCTGAGCAGATTGCTGAGCTCTTTACGCGCATTGGTTTGTCCTTTGAAAAAACCAGCAGTGCTGATGACACTATTTTCCAGGTGCAAGCTCCTGCACATCGCTTTGATATTGAGATTGAAGAAGATCTCATTGAAGAGGTGGCGCGCTTATACGGTTTTGAGAATATTCCAGCCAATCCACCAGTAGCTAGTCAGAGTATGCAAGGCACGCATGAGACGCGCCGCAGTATTCATGGCTTAAGACATGCATTGGCGGCTAGAGCTTATCAAGAAGCTTTGAACTTTGGATTTATTGATCAGCAAAGTGAAGAGCGCATTGGAGGTAATCCAAATCCCATTAAGGTTCTTAATCCCATCGCCAGCCATTTGGCGGTGATGCGTAGCAACCTCATTGGAGGTTTGGTACAAAACCTCACACAAAATTTAGCGCGTAAAGCTAGCCGCGTTCGCCTGTTTGAAGTCGGACGTGTATTCCAAAGAAATCCCAACACCCCAGCTGGTGAGTTGGCAGTTGCAGGCTACGATCAACCGATCAAGATTGCAGGCTTAGCGTATGGTCCAGCTTATCCAGAGCAGTGGGGTGTGGCTACTCGAGCAGTCGACTTTTATGATGTGAAGGGTGATATCGAAGCGCTCTTAGCACCACTTTCTTTGCAATTTAAAACATGTGAGCATCCTGCTTTACATCCCGGTCGTAGTGCCCAGATCAGTTTTAAGTATCGCGGTAAAGATATCTTGGTGGGTGTCTTGGGTGAGTTGCATCCCGAGTGGTCTCAAGCCTATGACTTGCCTAGCTCACCGATTGTCTTTGAAATAGATTGGGCAGCGATTCAGGACTTGGGTTTACCCAAAGTCAGTCCAATCAGTAAGTTCCCAGCGGTTAAACGTGATTTGGCTGTCGTGGTTAAACAACATGTTACGGTTGCTGAACTCCTTGCTGCAATGCAAACCGTCAAACAAGCTTTGATACAGTCCATTGAACTCTTTGATCAATTCAAACCCAGCCCAGGCCGTATGGGCGGGATGGCTGAAGATGAGAAGAGTCTTGCCTTTAGAATTACCCTAGCTGATGAAGCTGGCACTTTACAAGATGCTCAGGTAGAACCCGTGATTTCAGAGTTGGTATCTGCAATGAGCGTAAAATGCCAAGCTAGAATAAGATAATCATCGTAAGTTCGAGCGTACAGCACGGAGAGACTGATATGACAGATGCAACAACAATCACAAAAGCTGAGTTATCAGATGCCTTGTTTGACCAGGTGGGTTTGAACAAGCGTGAGGCGAAGGACTTGATTGATGCTTTCTTTGAAACCATCAGTACTTCTTTAGCGCAAGGCGTGGATGTCAAGATTTCAGGATTTGGTAACTTCCACCTCCGTGAAAAATCAGCTCGACCAGGACGTAACCCTAAGACGGGTGAACTCGTACCTATTTCTGCGCGTCGTGTCGTTACATTCCACGCTAGCCAGAAGCTTAAAGACAAAGTCGATCCCAAGGTCTAATTTAAACAGCGATGGAACGCATGAACGGCACAATTGCCGGGGATACACTCCCTCCAATTCCAGCGAAGCGCTACTTCACTATTGGTGAGGTAGGGGAGTTGTGTGATGTCAAACCGCATGTGCTGCGTTATTGGGAACAAGAATTTAATCAGCTCAAGCCTCAAAAAAGAAGAGGTAATCGTCGCTACTATCAACATCATGAAGTAGTTCTCATCAGAAAGATCAGGGAGCTACTGTATGAAGAAGGTTTCACCATTAGCGGCGCCAGAATTCGTTTAGAAGAGTTAACAAGTCAAAATCAAAGTCAAACTTCATTAAGAAGTGAGCTTCTAGCGGTACTCAAGGTTCTCTCTAGCTGATATAGTGTTGGTTTTTCGTCGGGGCGTAGCGCAGCCTGGTAGCGTACTTGCATGGGGTGCAAGTGGTCGGAGGTTCAAATCCTCTCGCCCCGACCATTGATTCATTCAGTTCTCATCTTTTCACAAGCAATTTCTTCAACAATGTCCTATGATGGCTTTCATAGGAGGACAGGATGAAGACATTGGATCAACACCTAGCGCAGTATGCGGCTTATCACCAAGATCGACGTAATGTTGCAACACATTTTGTCGGCATTCCACTCATTATTTTGGGTATCGTTTTTGCACTTTCTACAGTTTCTTTTGCAGTGGGTGAGTCCAATATCACGCTCGCTTGGATCGTCAGCCTTGCCGCCTGTATTTATTACTTAAAGCTCAATCTCAGTTATGGCATCTTGATGCTCGTTTTGCTCATGGGCGCTTGTGCATGGGGAGCTGATGTGGCCAGCATGGATCATAGTCTTTGGATTGCTCTAGCGGCCTTCATAGTGGGCTGGATCTTTCAGTTCGTGGGCCATATTTGGGAGGGCAGAAAGCCAGCCTTCTTCGATGACCTGATGGGTCTACTGATTGGTCCTTTATTCGTTCTGTATGAGTTTTTATTACTGCTTGGGCTAGGTAAAGACCTGGAGGCTAAGGTTCGTTCTCATATGAAGGCCTAGCTGAGAGCCATTAGCGCTAATTCTGGGGAGCGATCTAAAATCCTAAGCAAAGCTTTAGCAGCACCCGTAGGGCTTCTTTTGCCTTGTTCCCAATTACGGATTGTTTCTAGCGGGATGCCCATTTTTTTTGAAAATTCAAGCTGGGTCATACCAATTCTACGCCGTACTCTCTTTGCAAACTTAGCTGCATCTGCCATTGCTTCAAGATCGTCTTCTAGTTGATGTCGTGCAATGTCACGTTCGCTAGTTTGGTCTAGCTTGCTTGTATTGACCCTACCCTTGGGTAGTAATGGTCGACCCATTTGATCAGTTTTTATTGAGATTTTTTTCATAGCTTCTGATTTCTCTCAAGTTGGCTTTACGAGCTGAAATAATTCTAGTCAAGGATATTCTCACCGTATAAACCGTGAAAAATAATCTACGATGTGCCTGAGCAATCATTTGATAGCGTACTTCACCATAGTCTCGGCGATTATCTATCTGCACGAGTCGATAAGCATCATAAAAGCAGGGTAATACATAGGCAAAATCAAACCCTCTATCTCTTAAGCAACGGTCACTTTTTTCTTTATTCCATTCAAAATTCATTGTACTCATTGTAGTTCAATGAACTACTTAAGTCAAATTTTTTTAGACGAGCCTACGAATAAAGATTAATATCTATCATTTTTATAACTTTTATATTAATTATTTAATGATTAAATACTGTCATTTTTATTAAATTAAAATAAAAACCATTTCCATATTTAATGGGTATAATCATCCTGTGATATTAATAATAATCACGTATTAATACAGGAGAATATATGGCAAGCTACGCAGAGTTATTAGCCCAAAAAGAAGCACTAGAAAGACAGATTATTGAAGCCAAGGCCCGTGAAAAGGCCGAAGGTATTTCAAAGGCTAAAGCGATTATTGAGCAATATGGTTTAAGTGCAGCTGATTTATTTTCACGTCGCACCGGTTCTGCAGGCGGTTCTGGCCCACGCGGCAAGGTTGCAGCTAAATATCGTAATCCAACAACAGGAGAAACTTGGACGGGTCGCGGTAAGGCCCCCAAGTGGATTGAGGGCCAAGATCGCGCTAAATTTGCGATTTAATCTCTTCGTCTAAACCTTCGAAAAGGGGCTGAATGCCCCTTTCGTGTTTTTCATATAGACATAAACGCATCATTTCCTCGAGTTGACGAGCAAAACGCAGATTAATTTGCTGGTTTTCAAAGACAAACTCTTGGTGTTGATACATTCTTAAATCGACATATTGTCGGCTGTCCAAGGCGGGCGGATATTCGTGGCGACGGGGATTATCGAGTTGCTCAGGATAATCTTCTTTGGGACCCGTCGGTAAGCCAGTCGCCATGAGATAGTCGCTATTGACCAACACGCTGATTTGTCGGGTGCGGCGATTGCGACCTAAATGCGTCAAGATAAAGTGATGTTCACTGTCGCTGATCGATGCGTCGATATAAATCAGATCAGGCTCTAGGCAGGCCGCCTTCATCAGTGCATCGGTAGCATCACAAGTCAGCTGTAGATCAATCTTGGCTTGCCAGGCTTCGGCTAGACGCTGAAATTCTTGATACAGCTCGGGCGGGTTTAAGACGGCGAGCACCATAAACTCTTCAGTGCTGCGATAGCGCAGATTGTCTCGACGCAAGCGCAAGATCTTTTGCATCGAGGATTGCAGGATGCGGCGATGGCCTCCTTTAGTCTTCCAAGCCAATAACTCGCCAGTTTCTACCATCTTTTGGACGGTACCGAGAGAGACCTGCAGTTGACGCGCGGTTTGACGCGTACTTAGGTATTTCTCGGAATTTTCTGGATGTTGGTTCTCCAAGATAACTCCTTTTAAGGTTTTGCTAGGAGACTCAATACTAAAAAAAATTAGAAATTTTGAATATGGCAAGACATAAGAATTTCTTGTAGGAAATTACTTACATCAGTCTTGCAGAAGTCATTGATTTTGTTAGGGGAAACTACCAAATGTTGCGCTCAAGCCAATGCGCTAGAGTAAGGGCATAAAAATTTCAACAAATGGGAGGGCTCGTGGTATTCTCTCGTTTGCGGAATTCCTTCCGCTGCAATGACAATTAGTGTGCAATCCGCTAACCGGTGAAGCCGTGTCGCGGAAGGTTTTAACCCACTACAAATTCGGGAAACCCGATGAAAGGTGAGCAATATGATGCAGTCCTACAGAGGTAGTTCATACCTCTTTGGCGGTAACGCCCCCTATGTAGAAGAACTCTACGAGTCCTACTTAAACGATCCCACTTCTGTTTCAGACTACTGGCGTGAATATTTTGATAATGTTCAGCACGTGCCTGCTGTCGACGGCACGAATCGCCGTGATGTGCCACATGCACCGGTGGTCAACGCCTTTGCTGAGCGTGCGAAGTCAGGCCCGATTCGTGTTATCAACGATTCTGCGGATTCTGAACTCGGTCGTAAGCGTGTGAACGTGCAGCAGCTCATTGCTGCGCATCGTAATGTGGGTAACCGTTGGGCTGATCTTGACCCCTTAAAGCGCACTGAGCGTCCCAATATTCCTGAACTCGAACCGTCCTACTATGGCTTCACAGATGCCGATATGGACATCGTGTTCAATACCAGCAACACTTTCTTTGGCAAAGACAATATGCCTTTGCGTGAGTTGTTGCAAAACCTGCGTCAAACCTACTGCGGCACGATTGGTGCTGAGTACATGTACATCACTGATCAGAAGATCAAACGTTGGTGGCAAGAGAAGTTGGAGTCGATTCGTTCAACGCCCACTTATGCACCTGAAAAGAAAAAGCAGATTCTCGAGCGCTTAACTGCAGCTGAGGGTCTAGAGCGTTACCTACACACCAAGTATGTCGGTCAAAAGCGTTTCTCACTCGAAGGTGGTGAGAGTTTTATCGCTTCGATGGATGAGTTGATCCGTGCAGCCGGTACTAATGGCGTACAAGAGATCGTGATTGGTATGGCTCACCGTGGCCGCTTGAACGTCTTGGTCAACGCTTTAGGTAAGATGCCTAAAGACTTGTTTGCCGAGTTTGATCACACTGCACCCGAAGATTTGCCTGCCGGGGATGTGAAGTATCACCAAGGTTTCTCTAGTGATGTCACAACCCCTGGTGGTCCGGTGCACTTGTCATTGGCGTTTAACCCATCACACTTGGAAATTGTGAACCCCGTGGTTGAAGGCTCTGTCCGTGCTCGTATGGATCGTCGTGGTGATACGACCGGTTCACAAGTATTGCCAGTTCTTGTGCACGGCGATGCCGCGATTGCGGGTCAGGGTGTTGTCCAAGAAACTCTCGCGATGGCTGAAGTACGTGGTTATTACACCGGTGGTACGGTCCATATCGTGATCAATAATCAGATTGGTTTTACGACTTCAGATCCGCGCGATTTACGTTCAACGCTTTACTGTACTGATATTCTCAAAACGATTGAGGCGCCGGTATTACACGTTAATGGTGATGATCCTGAGGCGGTGGTATTGGCCACTCAATTAGCGATTGAATATCGCAACACCTTCAAAAAAGATGTGGCGATAGACATCATTTGTTTCCGTAAACTCGGTCACAACGAACAAGATACGCCATCACTCACGCAGCCGCTGATGTACAAGAAGATTGCACAGCATCCTGGTACACGTAAGTTGTATGCAGATAAGTTAGAAGCGCAAGGTGTTCTACCTGCCGGTGGTGGTGATGAGATGGTGAAGGCTTATCGTGCCGCAATGGATGCTGGTAAGCACACAGTCGACCCCGTGATTTCTAATTTCAAAGGCAAGTATGCGGTGGATTGGAGCCCCTATTTAGGTAAGAAGTGGACCGACTCTGCAGATACCGCGATCCCATTGGCTGAGTGGAAGCGCTTAGCTGAGCGCATTACGACTGTACCTGAAGGCTTTAAGCCACATAACCTCGTGGACAACGTTCTCGCTAACCGTGCGGCGATGGGCCGTGGCGAAGTGAATGTTGACTGGGGTATGGGTGAACATATGGCTTTTGCCTCATTGGTCGCAAGTGGTTACCCGATTCGTTTATCGGGTGAAGACTCTGGCCGCGGCACATTTACACACCGTCACGCTGTGATTCATGATCAAAATCGTGAGAAGTGGGATATTGGTACATACATTCCACTACAGCATGTGGCCGAAGGTCAGGCGCCGTTTACTGTGATTGACTCGATCCTCTCTGAAGAAGCGGTCTTGGGCTTTGAGTACGGTTATGCAGCAGCAGAACCTAATACGCTCACGATTTGGGAAGCGCAGTTTGGTGACTTTGCCAACGGTGCTCAAGTTGTTATCGACCAATTTATCGCCTCAGGTGAAGTGAAGTGGGGTCGTGCTAATGGTCTTGTCTTGATGTTGCCTCACGGCTATGAAGGTCAGGGCCCTGAGCACTCATCAGCTCGTTTGGAGCGCTTTATGCAGTTGTGTGCTGATACCAATATGCAAGTGGTTCAGCCAACTACAGCTTCACAAATTTTCCATCTCTTGCGTCGCCAGATGATTCGTAACTTCCGCAAGCCTTTGGTCATCATGACACCGAAGTCACTCTTGCGTAATAAGGATGCGACATCACCGATTAGCGAATTCACAAAAGGCGAATTCAAAACAGTGATTGGCGAGTTGAATGCCGATATTGATGCGAAGAAAGTCACTCGTGTAATCGCTTGTTCTGGCAAGGTCTACTATGACTTAGTCAAGGCACGCGAAGCGAAGAAGCAAGATGATGTAGCCATCATCCGTGTGGAGCAACTCTATCCATTCCCGCACAAAGCATTTGCCGCGGAAATGAAGAAGTATCCTAAAGCCACCGAGATTGTCTGGTGCCAGGATGAGCCACAAAACCAGGGTGCCTGGTTCTTCGTGCAGCACAACATTCATGAAAACATGACCGAAGGTCAGAAGTTGGGTTACTCCGGTCGTCCCGCTTCAGCCTCACCGGCTTGTGGTTACGCTCACTTACACCAAGACCAACAAAAGGCCCTGGTTGATGGCGCATTCGCAAAGCTCAAAGGTTTTGTGCTCACGAAATAAACAACAACGAACAATACATATTTAAAAGGGAAAGAACATGGCACTCGTCGACGTTAAAGTTCCACAATTATCTGAATCAGTTGCAGAAGCAACTTTATTAACTTGGAAGAAAAAAGCTGGTGAAGCAGTGGCTCAAGATGAAATCTTGATCGAGATCGAGACTGATAAAGTCGTTCTCGAAGTACCAGCACCTTCTGCTGGCGTACTTTCTGAGATCGTTGTAGCCGATGGCGGCACTGTGGTTTCTGATCAAGTGATTGCAAAAATTGATAGCGCTGCTAAAGCGGCTGCTGCACCGGCAGCTGCCGCTACGCCTGCAGCTGCTCCAGCACCAGCACCAGCACCTGCGGCTGCTCCTGCAGCAGCGCCGGCTGCCAGTGCTAAAGCCATGCCATCTGCAGCGAAGCTCATGGCTGAAAACAATCTGTCTAATGTGGCAGGTACTGGTAAAGACGGTCGCATCACCAAAGGCGATGTGCTCTCTACATTAGCCGGCACTGCCCCAGCAGCCAAAGCAGCGCCTGCTGCTGCACCTGTTGTGTTTAATTCAGCCGGTCGTCCTGAAGAGCGCGTACCGATGAGCCGTTTGCGTGCTCGTATTGCTGAGCGTTTATTGCAGTCACAACAAACCAACGCGATTTTGACCACTTTCAATGAAGTCAATATGGCGCCGGTGATGGCCATGCGTAATAAATACAAAGATCAGTTTGAGAAAGAGCACGGCACTAAATTAGGTTTCATGTCTTTCTTCGTTAAAGCTGCGGTTCATGCTTTGAAGAAGTACCCGATTCTGAACGCTTCTGTTGACGGTAATGACATTGTTTACCACGGTTACTTTGATATTGGTATTGCAGTCGGTTCACCACGTGGTTTAGTGGTTCCTATCTTGCGTGATGCAGATCAAATGAGTTTGGCAGATATTGAGAAGAAGATTGCTGAATTTGGTGTGAAGGCCCGTGATGGCAAGCTCTCATTGGAAGAGTTGTCAGGAGGTACTTTCTCCATCTCTAACGGCGGTATTTTCGGTTCGATGTTGTCTACACCAATCATCAACCCACCACAATCTGCCATCTTGGGTATTCATGCGACGAAAGAGCGTCCAGTTGTTGAAAACGGCCAAGTCGTAATTCGTCCGATCAATTACCTCGCGATGTCTTATGACCACCGCATCATTGACGGCCGTGAAGCTGTTCTTGGTTTAGTGGCCATGAAAGAAGCGCTCGAAGATCCAGCCCGTTTGTTGTTAGACCTGTAATTGACTGTTATTCAAAGGAAAAAACATGAGTCAACAATTTGACGTATTAGTAATTGGTGCAGGTCCGGGCGGTTATATTGCTGCAATTCGTGCTGCGCAATTGGGTTTTAAGGTGGCATGTGCCGAAAGCAATGCCTACGATGATCCCAAAGGTGAGCCACGTCTGGGCGGTACCTGTTTGAATGTGGGCTGTATTCCATCTAAAGCACTCTTGGCGAGTTCCGAAGAGTTTGAGAATGCTGCTCATCATCTGGCTGATCACGGTATTTCTGCCAAAGACGTGAGCATTGATGTCAAAAAGATGGTTGCGCGTAAAGACGAGATCGTGACCAAAATGACGGGTGGTATTCAGTTCTTGTTCCGCAAAAACAAAATCACCTTGCTCAAAGGCCATGCTTCGTTTGCAGGTAAAACTGCAGAAGGCTATCAGGTCAAGATCGATGGCAAAGATGCGGGTACGGTCACTGCCAAAAATGTCATTATTGCGACCGGTTCAAAAGCCAGACATTTACCTAACATCCCAGTCGATAATGAAATCATCTGTGATAACGAAGGCGCCTTGAAGTTTGGTGCCACACCGAAGAAGTTGGGTGTGATTGGTGCGGGCGTGATTGGTTTGGAGCTTGGCTCTGTATGGCGTCGTTTAGGTGCTGATGTCACAATCTTGGAAGCCTTACCTGGGTTCTTAGCTGCTACTGATGAAGCTGTTGCTAAAGAAGCGCACAAGCTCTTTACCAAGCAGGGTCTTAAGATCAATTTGGGCGTTAAGATTGGTGAAGTTAAAACCAGCAAGAAAGGTGTATCGATTGCCTATACCGACGCTGACGGTAAGGCTCAGACCTTGGATTGCGATCGCTTAATCGTTTCTGTGGGTCGTGTGCCTAATACCGACAAACTGAATCTGGATGCGATTGGCCTCAAAGTTGATGAGCGTGGTTTTATTCCCGTAGACAACCACACTTGCGCGACCAGTGCAGCAGGTGTTTATGCCATTGGTGACGTGGTTCGCGGCCCAATGTTGGCTCACAAAGCTGAAGATGAAGGCGTGATGGTTGCTGAAATCTTAGCCGGTCAAAAACCACATATTGATTACAACTGCATTCCATGGGTAATCTATACCTCTCCTGAGATTGCTTGGGTAGGTAAGACTGAACAACAGCTCAAAGCGGAAGGCCGTGCTTATAAGCCAGGTCAATTCCCGTTTGCAGCCAATGGTCGTGCCCTCGGTATGGGCGCTGCCGATGGTTTCGTCAAGGTCTTGGCCGATGCCAATACCGATGAAATCTTGGGTGTACACATCGTCGCTGCTGCGGCTTCAGATTTGATTGCTGAAGCAGCTGTCGCTATGGAATTCAAAGCGGCTGCTGAAGATATTGGCCGTGTTTGCCATCCACACCCCAGCTTGTCTGAGGTGATGCGTGAAGCGGCATTGGCTACGGATAAACGTGCTTTGAACATGTAAATCCATCTCGGTTGATAATAAGGGGCTGTTGAGTATTCAGCAGCCCCTTATTCATTAAAGATCATGAAAGTTACCCAGTTCTACGAACAAGAGTTAGCCAAGCGCGGATACAAGAGTGATCCTGCGCAGCAAACGGCTATTGATCGTTTGCAACGTTGCCAAGATGAATGGCTGGCTTACAAAGAGGTACGTAGTGGCAAGATTGCCAAGATGGTGCGCTTTCCTGATTTGCCAAGAGGTGTTTATCTATGGGGTGGTGTTGGGCGTGGTAAATCATTTTTAATGGATTGCTTTTACGCGGCCTCTCCCCTAGAAAAGAAAACCCGTTTGCACTTTCATGAGTTCATGAGAGAAGTGCACCGTGAACTACAAGACCTCAGAGGCAAGGCTGACCCACTTGATATTCTCGGTAAAAATATTGCCAAAAAATATCGTCTCATTTGTTTTGATGAGTTTCACGTGAGCGATGTCGCTGATGCCATGATTCTTTATAAGCTGCTCGATGCTCTATTTAAAAATCGTGTGCAATTTGTCATGACGTCTAACTATCGTCCCGATTTACTCTATCCCGACGGTTTGCATCGCGACCGTATTTTGCCGGCCATCGCTCTTTTGCAAGAGAAGCTAGATATTCTCAATGTCGATGCGGGTCTAGATTACCGGCAAAAAGCCATGGAGCAAGTCCAGGCCTACTACACCCCTTTAGGGGAGGCGACAGCACAGAAGATGGATAGTGTATTTACCAACGTGGCTGAAGCCCATGATGAAGAAGATCCAACTTTGCACATTGAGCAGCGTGAGATTCGCGCGGTCAGACGTGCCGGTGGGGTGGCTTGGTTTAGTTTTAAAACTCTCTGTGGTGGACCCCGCTCACAAAATGATTATTTAGAGATTGCTAATTTATTCCATACGGTCTTGCTCTCAGATGTGCCTTATATGCCACCCAAGATGGCCAGTGAGGCGCGACGGTTTACTTGGTTAATCGATGTCTTTTATGACCACAAGGTCAAGCTCATCATGTCTGCTGCGGTTGAACCTGAACAGCTTTATACCGAAGGCCCGATGGCCAATGAATTTCACCGCACGGTTTCGCGTATTGTAGAAATGCAGTCCAAAGAGTATCTAGAAGCACCGCGCCGGGTTGTGAATACACAACTCACTTAATTCATATAAGCCGATTAGAATAGGGCTATGAACACTCTCAATGCCGATTTGCATTGTCACTCTGTGGTCTCTGATGGCACTTTGACGCCTGAGGCTCTGGCTTTGCGCGCCCAAGAAAACGGCGTACAGATCTGGGCTTTGACCGATCACGATGAAGTGGGTGGTCAGTCCAGGGCGCGCACAGCTGCGCAAGATTTAGGTATGCGCTATATCTCCGGTGTGGAAATATCAGTGAGTTGGGCCAATCAAACTTTGCATATCGTGGGTTTAGGCATTGATGAAAATAATCCCCAGTTGATTCAAGGTTTATATGACACGCGCAATGGCCGTACCAATCGCGCTAAAGCGATCAGTGCTGAACTCGAAAGGGTCGGGATTCAGAATGCTTATGCGGGTGCCTTACGCTTTGTAGGCAATCCCGAGCTCATTTCTCGAACCCACTTTGCTAGACATTTGGTGGAAAGTGGTGTGTGTGCCAGTACCGAGGAAGTTTTCCAAAATTACTTAGTTGCGGGCAAACCCGGTTTTGTCGATCACGTCTGGGCTAATCTGGCTGATGCCATCCAGTGGATTACCGGTGCTGGTGGTATCGCTATCATTGCTCACCCAGGGCGTTACCGCTACAGCGACTTACAAAAAGAAGAACTCTATGCGCAATTCAAAGACTTAGGGGGTAAAGGCATAGAAGTCGTGACTGGCAGTCATACGCCAGAAGAGTACGCAATATTTGCTAAAGTAGCACAGCGCTACGGATTTTTGGCTTCCCGTGGATCTGATTTTCACTCTCCGGATGAGAGTGATATTGATCTAGGGTGTTTGCCAAATCTCCCGGCACCATTACGACCGGTATGGTCGGAACTTCAATAAGAGAGCTATGTTTTCTGAACGCGTTTTATCAGGTATGCGCCCCACAGGGGCACTGCACTTAGGGCATTATCACGGAGTACTCAAGAACTGGGTCCAACTACAAACTGAATACCCTTGTTTCTTCTTCGTGGCTGATTGGCACGCGCTCACTACACATTACGAAACACCTGAGATCATTGAAGAGTCCGTCTGGGATATGGTGATTGACTGGTTGGCTGCTGGTATTGATCCTACGCAAGCCACGCTATTTATTCAGAGTAAGGTTCCTGAGCATTCAGAACTCTTTCTCTTGCTCGCCATGGGGACGCCCTTAGGTTGGTTAGAGCGAGTGCCAACCTATAAAGATCAGATTGAGCGCTTAAAAGAAAAAGATTTGCAAACCTATGGTTTCTTAGGCTACCCCTTATTGCAAGCGGCAGACATTTTGATCTACCGTGCGCAACATGTACCTGTGGGTGAAGACCAGGTGCCGCATGTAGAGATGACCCGTGAAGTCGCGCGGCGCTTTAACCACCTGTATGGTCGTGAAATTGGCTTTGAAGAAAAAGCGCAAGAAGCCGTTAAAAAATTAGGTAGCAAACGCGCCAAACTCTACCTAGAGCTCAGAACGCAATACCAAGAGAAGGGTGATGATGAGGCGCTAGAGCAAGCCAGAGCCGTTTTAGCGGATGCGCAGAGTTTATCGATGGGCGATCGTGAGCGTTTATTTGGCTACTTAGAAGGTGCACGGAAAATCATCCTGCCTGAACCGCAAGCGCTTTTGACCCAAGAGTCACGTATGCCAGGTCTAGATGGTCAAAAAATGTCAAAGTCTTATGGCAACACCATTGCTCTAAGAGAAGATGCACAAAGCATTGAGAAAAAAGTCAGAACTATGCCGACTGATCCGGCTAGGATTCGTAAAACTGATCCAGGCGATCCAGCACGCTGCCCCGTGTGGCAATTACATCAGGTGTACTCTGATCAAGAGACCCGCGATTGGGCTGAGAAGGGGTGTAAGAGTGCGGGTATTGGTTGCATTGAGTGTAAGCAACCGGTGATTAATGGCATTCTTAAAGAACAACAGCCCATGATGGAACGTGCGCAGACTTATTTGGATGATCCTAGTCTTTTGCGTGCCATCATCGCCGATGGTTGCGATAAAGCACGCCGTGTCGCGCAAGAAACGATGCGCGATGTACGCGAAGCCATGGGTTTGGACTATAGCTAATCATCTTGAAGGCTATCCCGATTCAGGCGGCAAGCCACGGGCGTGATCTGCCACCCTCGTCTTGGATCGTAGCGCACGCCAAGCGTATCCCTTCCTCAGGCACAGTTTTAGACTATGCCTGTGGCAGTGGCCGTCACGCACTCTACTTAGCCCGTTTAGGTTACCAAGTCACGGCAGTCGATCAAGACGAGCAGATGTTAGCGCTTCTGATGGAGCAGGCCGCATCCCAGGGACTGATTATCAAAACCCAAGTCATGGATTTAGAAGGACCCACTTGGCCATGGGCTTCTGGTACTCAGTTTGATGGTGTGATCGTGACTAATTATCTATATCGACCCTATCTACCAAAAATCCCCAGTCTCTTAGCTATCGGGGGTGTTTTGCTTTATGAAACCTTTACACAGGCTCATGCCCAGTTTGGTAAGCCCAGTAACCCTGACTATCTTCTCAAAGACCAGGAGTTGATGCATTTAGCCCAAGATCAAGGGCTGGAAGTCTTGGCTTTTGAGGATCTACAAATTTCATCACCGAAGCCGGCCTGTGTGCAGAGGCTATGTGCGATTCAGATACAATTAAATGTATGACTAAATTAGCAAAAAACATTCAGGGCAGCCTAGTCGCCATCGTCACGCCGATGCACGCGGACGGTAGTTTAGATATGGCTGGATTGCGCCAACTGATTGATTGGCATATTCAAGAAGGTACCGACGGTATTGTCATTGTGGGTACTACTGGCGAGTCTCCGACAGTCTCTGTCGAAGAGCACTGTGAGTTGATTCGCGTCACTGTCGAACACACTAAGGGCCGTATTCCGATCATTGCGGGTACTGGAGGTAATTCAACGGCTGAAGCGATTGAGTTGACTGAGTACGCCAAAAAAGTAGGTGCTGATGCCAGCTTGCAGGTGGTTCCTTATTACAACAAGCCGACCCAAGAGGGTATGTATCAGCACTTTAAGACGATCGCGGAAAAGGTCGACTTACCGGTCATTCTTTATAACGTTCCCGGTCGTACAGTTGCAGATATGAGCAATGAGACCGTGATTCGTTTGGCACAAGTTCCTGGTGTGATTGGTATTAAAGATGCTACCGGTAATCTTGAGCGCGGCACACAATTGATGGCTGGTTTGAAGGCCACTGGACAAAGTCAATTTGCGGTTTATTCGGGGGATGACCCGACTGCCTTATTGCTCATGTTCATGGGTGGACAAGGAAATATTTCTGTCACTGCTAACGTTGCACCGAAGCTCATGCATGAGTTGTGTGTAGCAGCGATGGCGGGTGATGTTGTCAAAGCACGTGAGATTCAATATCGCTTATTGCCCGTGCATAAAGCGATGTTTATGGAAGCCAATCCAATTCCTGTGAAATGGGCTTTGCATGCCATGGGTAAGATGGGCTCCGGGATTCGTTTACCACTAACGACGCTGACTGAACCTGTACAAGTACAAGTTCGTGCGGCTTTAAAAACTGCTGGATTGTTGTAATACCTTCTAAGAAAGAGCGACCTGTATGCGTCATGATGTAACTAAACTGTGTCTGATTGCTTGTGGCCTCGTGCTATCAGCGTGTACCTCGACTTTCTCAGGTGACACGATTGATTACAAATCTGCGGGTGAGAAAAAAGGACCTAATTTGGCCTTTCCTCCTGACATGACTGTCACGGGTGGTGATAAGCGTTATGTAGTCCCTGATTCAGGGGCTACGCTGTCTGGTTACAGTGCTGCGGTCAAGAATCGCCCAACAGCAACGCAGCAAGTATTGCCGCAGACACCCGATATGCGCATTGAGCGTGATGGTAATCGTCGTTGGCTCGTCGTGAAGCGTCCTGCCAAAGAGGTTTATCCGAATGTGCGTGAGTTTTGGCAAGAGACCGGTTTTATCCTGATGGTCGACTCTCCTGAGACCGGCATTATGGAAACTGACTGGGCAGAAAACCGTGCCAAGATTCCACAAGATATTATTCGTCGTACGCTCGGTAAAGTTCTCGACTCTCTGTACTCTACTGGTGAGCGTGACAAATTCCGTACTCGTATTGAGACCAATGCTCAAGGTGAGACAGAAATCTATGTGACGCATCGTGGGGCGATTGAAGAGTTAACGGGTAACGATAAGACGCAAACCATTTGGACCACGCGTCCTAATGATCCCGAGTTAGAGGCGGAGTTCATTGCTCGCATGATGCAACGTTTGGGTTATTCTGAGCAGGCAGCCCGAGCAGCTGTAGGTAAGCCAACTGCCAAAACAGCACAAGTATCACGCTTGAAAAAAGACGGCATGCCACGTCTTGAGTTCCAAGAAAACTTTGACCGTGCTTGGCGCCAAGTCGGTGTTGGTTTAGATCGTTCAAACTTCACTGTGGAAGATCGTGACCGCAGTAAAGGCATTTACTTTGTGCGTTTCATCAATCCGAAAGATCTTTCTAATCAGACAGGTTTCTTTGACAAGCTCTTTAGTCGCAAGAGTGAAGATGACTTCAAGAAAGCCAAGCGTTACCGCGTGATCGTGAAAGAGCAGGGCGCCATCGTGAACGTGACGGTGCTTGATGAAAAAGGCAATCCTGAAAAAGGGGAGACGGCCATTCAGTTACTGACCATTTTGGATCAGCAGACAGGTCGCTAAGACTGTCGACTTGTAGAAGTCACTAATAAAAAGTCACCAACAAAAAAGCCACCCTAGGGTGGCTTTTTATCAACTCAAGAAGGATTACTTCTTTGCTGGTTCTGCAGCAGGAGCAGCAGGAGCAGCAGCTGGAGCACCAGCAGCAGGTTGTTGTGCAGGAGCAGCGTCAGCAGCTGGAGCAGCTGGCTTAGCTTCTTCTTTCTTACCACAAGCTGCCAAAGAAACTGCTAACAAAGATGCGATCAAGAGTGATTTTTTCATTTTTCTATCCTTAAATTTTTAGATTAGCCAATCATCGGCTTGCGCCGTAAATCGCACATGCGATTTAGGTTAGATTATAAGCAGTTTTCAACAAAAAACTAGTGGAAAACCCTAGGTCTTGTTCAAAATCAAAGCCCCGGCTAAATAGTGCTCGTACCATGGGTTATTTTCATCCTCTAAGACAGTTTGAGCTTCTGCTATTTGCGCACCCGTTAAGCGCTGTAAATGGCTCAGTGCCAGCCATGTGGGCCAGTCGGGTGCATGGTTATCTGAAACACTTTCACCATTGAGGTAAATGAACTCGCCGTCATGCAAAAGACGCGAAGCCCAAGCGAGTCGCAAGCCGTGTTTCAGGGCTGCCTTATGAAAGGCCGATAGGGATAGGACCGGTTGGGGTGGTTCAAAGACCACATGAGGTTTGGGTTCGCTCAGCATGGCTGCCAAGCTGCAAGAAATATCGCTGTTTGACCAACGTAATTGATCAAGGCGCTTCGCAATCGCTTTGACCATCGCTTGAGGGATGCGCCCACTGCCAGCGACTGCTTTTTGCAGAGGATCTGTGTATAAGCTTGCGAGCGCAGGATCCTCAGCCAAGACATCGGCTGTACGCCATAAGATTTCACTTATGAGTTCGGCATAACTCGGTGAACGAAAGCCAATCGACCATGTTTGGCAGCCGGGATCTAAAGCGATGCCATCATGAGCGATGTGTGGCGGTAAGTACAACATGTCGCCTGGTTCTAAGATCCAGTCTGAACTCGCTTTGAAATCTTTTAGAATTTTGAGTGGTAAGCCAGCGCAGAAATCGAGATTCTTTTGTGCAGAAATTTTCCAGCGACGTCGACCTGACATTTGTAATAGGAAGACATCGTAAGAGTCGACGTGTGGACCGACGCCACCCCCAGGGCCCGCAACGCTGATCATCAAATCATCTAAGCGCGCATCGGGAATAAAACGGAACCAAGATAAAACGGTTTGCGCTGCCTCATGATGCAAATTCATGCCTTGAACCAGCAGCGTCCATTCTTTTTCATGGAGCGCCGGAATCTGTTTCAGAGGCCCTTTTTCTAAAGACCAAGGATGGGCTTTCACGAGGCGCGATTCCACTTGATCGGATTGTGCGAGCGTGCACAACTGGGCAAAATCAATCGGACTCGTCAGGGCCTGACCTGATTTTTTGGCTAAGGCAAAAGCCGGAATAGCGCCGCGTATTAAAAGGGGTTTTTTCTGCCAATAATCCCGCATGAATACTTCGGGGCTCATCCCTCCTAAGAGTGCCCAAGCTTGGCCTAGGGGCATGGGTTGTGGCATCGCAGGCGGGGTATAGGGGTAAGAGGACAGAGTCGGTTTCATGGCATGCATTTTGCCTGATTTAAACCGATTTTCGCGAGAAAACACGCTTTTACAATCTCTCTCAGTACGATTTAGCATCAGAGGCAAGTCATTTAGGTAAAATAAAGCTAATGAAAGTAGAAAAAAATACGATCGTCTCGATTCGATATCGTCTGACGGACGCACAAGGGAACCTCATCGAAGAATCCACGGACCCCATGGTCTATCTCCATGGTGGCTATGACGGTACCTTTCCCAAGATTGAAGCAGCGGTTGATGGGCAAAATATTGGTTATGAGACCACTATTTCGCTTGAGCCTACCGATGCTTTCGGTGAGTACGACCCTGAACTATTAAAGATCGAACCGCGTTCACGTTTTCCTGAGCCGCTAGAAGTCGGTATGCAGTTTGAAGGACTCCTCGAAGACCCTGAAGAAGAGGAAGATGAGGATACGCAATTGATTTACACCGTCACAGATCTGGCTGAAGATAAAGTGGTTTTAGACGGTAATCATCCCTTGGCAGGAATCTCTTTACGCTTTTGGTTGCAAATTGAAGATGTGCGCCAAGCCACTGATGAGGAACTCGTCGATGGGCATCCCAAAAATGCCTTTGGCCTGAGAGTCTTAGAAGGTGAAGAGGGTGGTGATGCAGATGATGATGGGGATGTTTATCCCAGTACATCCGAGCGTCGTCCGACCTTACATTAATTTTTTCAATTGATACAAAAGATCCAAAGCCTCGCGTGGCGAGAGCTGATCGGGATCGATTTGTCCTAAGGTGCTGAGTAATTCTTGATAGGGCGGTGTGACCACTTCGGCATCTTGTGCCATGCTCAGCAAATCCGCTTGTTGCTGATCACCTTTTTGTTCTTCAAGACGTTGTAAATGTTTGCGTGCATCTTTGATCACTTCTTGAGGTACACCAGCGAGTTGCGCCACCCCAATGCCGTAGCTTTGGCTAGCGTGACCACTTTGCACGCTATGCATAAACACAATGCGATGATTCTTTTCCAGTGCTGATAAATGCACATTAGCGCAACTGCTATGTTTAGCGGGTAAGCTTGCGAGCTCGAGGTAATGCGTTGCAAAAAGTGTCCACGAGCGATTGCGCGCTGCCAAATGTTCTGCAATGGCCCAGGCCAGAGCCAAACCATCAAAGGTCGATGTGCCGCGGCCAATTTCATCCATGAGGACTAAAGATTCTTTAGTGGCACGATGCAAGATAGCCGCTGCTTCAGTCATCTCCACCATAAAGGTAGAGCGACCACTAGCGAGATCATCGGCAGCACCAATTCGGGTGAAGATACGATCTATCGGGCCAATCACGGCACTGCGCGCTGGCACAAAAGAGCCCACATAAGCCAATAAAGTAATGAGGGCAATCTGGCGCATATAAGTTGATTTACCGCCCATATTCGGACCGGTAATCACCAACATGCGGCGACTGTTATCGAGGCGGATATCGTTGGCAGTAAAGGCTTCCGATTGCTTGGCTAACTGCGCCTCTACCACCGGATGACGCCCCCCTTGAATATCTAACACCGCCTCATCACTCATCTGTGGCGCTTGCCAATCGAGTACATGAGCACGCTCTGCAAAACAAGCCAGGAGGTCAATGTCTGCCAAAGTATTTGCCAAGCTTTGGCAAGCTGCCACGTGCGCTTGCAAGAGCACAATTAATTCATCAAAGAGTTGTTTCTCTAAAGCAAAGCTTCGTTCTTTGGCCGACAGGGCTTTATCTTCGAAAGCTTTTAATTCTGGGGTGATGTAACGCTCGGCATTCTTGAGTGTTTGGCGACGACGATAGTCTTCTGGGACCTTATCTGTTTGACCGTGGGTCACCTCAATAAAAAATCCATGCACCTTATTGAACTCGACGCGCAAGTTGGCAATACCGGTGCGCGCACGTTCGCGCGCTTCTAAATCGAGTAAGAACTGACCACAGTCATCTGAGAGGCTGCGTAATTCATCTAACTCAGGGTGATAGCCTTTGGCGATCACACCCCCTTCGCGCAGCACCACAGACGGCTCAGGAGCGATTGCTCTTTGCAAGAGTTCAAGAACGGGCGGTGGAGTCTGTAAAACAGCTTGCCAGCTTTGCAGTAACGCTGTCGCATGAAAACGCTCTAGTTCACGCGCAATTGCTGGTAGGACAGCCAAGCTATCGCGCAAACTACTTAAATCACGCGGCCTAGCACTGCCTAATGCAATACGCCCACTGATGCGTTCGATATCTGCGATTTGGCGCAATTGTGAACGTAAAGTTTCTAAGGCAAATAAATCATTTTTGAACGTGTGTACGGTGGCATGACGCAGAGCGACTGCAGCCCGATCACGCAATGGGTGGTGCAGTACGTGGCGCAGACGCCGACTACCCATCGCACTAGCGCAGGTGTCGAGTAAAGATAAGAGAGTGGGCTCGGTTTCACCGCGCAGCGTTTCTGTAATTTCTAAATTGCGTCGTGTGCTGGCATCTAAACCAATGTACTGTTGGTCATCAGAGACACTGCAACGTTGCAGATGCGGGAGTTGCCCATGCCAACCAAGACCTTGAGTATTCGCAGCATAAGCTAAGACACCGGCTACAGCTGCTAATGAAGGGCTATAGCGGTCTAGATCATCAATCCCAAAACCTTGTAAAGAGGCCACATCAAAAGCTTCTTGCAAACGGCGCTGTCCTTCGTCTGGTGTCCATACCCAATCCGGAATTTGTTGGCCCCCTAAAGTGAGTTGGGCCATGGCAGAGTCACGCAGAATATCGCGTAGCATCTCTGCTGAGCCCAGTGGACAGATCACTTCTACTGCTTGGATACGAGCTAATTGACTGGCTAGTTCTGAACGAGCAGCTTGAGTGACTTGTAGCTGACCACTGGTCACTGTGAGCCAGGCTAAGCCCCAGAGCTCTGCCTGAGCGCTGGCAGGGACCAAGGCGAGGACCGGTGCATCGCTGCGTTCATTGAGTAGGGCTGCATCAATCAAAGTACCAGGGGTCACCACCCGCACGACTTTACGCTCTACAGGGCCTTTACTCGTTTCTGGATCGCCAATTTGCTCAGCAATCGCGACTGATTCACCATGACGAATTAATTTGGCTAAATATTGTTCAGCCGCATGGTAGGGAACACCAGCCATTTTGATCGGTGCACCGGCTGACTGGCCGCGCTGTGTGAGGGTGATATCGAGAATGCGAGCAGCGCGTTCAGCATCTTCGAAGAACAACTCATAAAAATCCCCCATACGAAAAAAAACTAAAGCATGGGGATGTTCTGCTTTGATGCGTAAAAACTGCTGCATCGCTGGCGTATGTTTAGCCAGCTCAGTCGAGGACAAGCCTGCAGCACTCATAAGAGAAAATTAATTGCCCAAATCTTCAGGGCGCACACCATAAGCCGTAAAGGAATGTTGTGACTCATCCGTTTGAATAATCCGTGCGGGGATGCCGACCGCTGTGGCACCGGCGGGAACCGCTTTAAGGACTACAGCGTTTGAACCGATGCGTGCACCCGCACCCACTGTAAAGCCACCGAGGACTTTAGCGCCGGCACTCACCACTACCCCCGCCTCGAGAGTCGGGTGGCGCTTGGTACCTTTATACAAAGAGGTGCCGCCCAAGGTCACGCCTTGATAGATTGTGCAATCGTCACCAATCACGGTAGTCTCACCAATCACCACACCTAAGCCATGATCAATGAATACCCGTTTGCCGATGATCACAGCAGGATGGATTTCAATACCGGTGATAAAGCGCGCCGTATGGGACACAATGCGCCCCATGAGCTTGAGACCTATATTCCATAAAAAATGCGCAACGCGGTGTAACCAAATGGCGTGTAAACCCGGATAGCAAAGGATGACCTCAAGACGGGTACGCGCAGCCGGGTCGCGTTCAATAATGGAATCTACGTGTTCGAATAAAGACATCAGCGAATTTTACCGTGCAATAGCATTTGTTTGGCGATACCGCGTAAAAGATCGATTTCTTCTTGGCGCAAACCGGCACGCGCGAAGAGCGCTTGCAAACGTGGCATCAGTTTCTTTGGATGATCAGGGTCGAGATAGCCGATCGCGACCAAACCGGCTTCCCAATGCTCGAGCATCTTAGCGACTGCGACAGCGCTTGCCATCTCAGGCATCTCAGGACTCGTCTTAGAGAGTAATTGCTGCATCATGGCTTGACGCAAGCTATAGGCCACCACCATCATGGCTTGCGCCAGATTCAGTGATGGGTAAAGGGGATTGGCATCAATCCATACGCGATGCGTACAGACCTCTAGATCCTCATTGTCTAGGCCGGTACGCTCCGTACCAAACATCATGGCCACACTCTGTTTGGCAATCAGTGCCTTGGCTGCTAAATCACAAGCCTCGGGTAAAGAGATCGCCGGTGGCCCGAATTCTCGATCTCTAGCGGTCAGGCCAAATACCCACTGGGCATCGCCTACGGCGCTGAGTGTCTCAGTATGGGTTTGACTGTTTTCCAAAATATCCAAAGCCCCGCTGGCTAAGGCGATGGCCTCGGCTTTGTTCTGCATCCGCGGGTAAGCAGGGTTCACCAAATGCAGATCGGCAAAGCCCATAGTTTTGAGGGCGCGTGCGGCCGAACCGACGTTTCCCGGGTGGCTGGTACGCATCATCACCCAGCGTAAGGGCCAGTTTTCTTGTAAAACGCCCAATTGCTCCTTATTTCGGGCTAAAATCGCGTTTTGCCGTTCAGCTTGTGAGCTGGACATTGTTCTTCTCCAATTCGTTGTGTTTTGAGATTACTTATGCACCCCATGTTAAACGTGGCCGTGAAGGCCGCTCGTCGCGCTGGCACTATTATCAACCGAGCCTCATTGAGCAATGATGGTTATCAGGTCACACGTAAACAACACAACGATTTTGTCACGGAAGTCGACCAAGCGGCTGAAGCTGCGATTATCGATACTCTCAAAACCGCCTATCCTGAGCATGGTTTTCTAGCTGAAGAGACTGGCGAGCAAGCAGCGTCCAACCCAGGACAAACTCAATACACTTGGATCATTGATCCACTGGATGGCACTACCAACTTCATTCATGGCTTTCCACAGTACGCCATCTCGATTGCTTTACAAGTCGATGGTGTGATCACCCAAGCGGTAGTCTATGACCCGAATCGTGATGAACTCTTTACTGCTACCAAAGGCGGTGGTGCTTACCTGAACAATAAACGTCTGAGAGTGGCCGGTCGCACCAAGATGGCGGATTGCTTAATTGCCACAGGCTTTCCATACCGCGCTGACCAAGATGTCGATACCTATATCAAGATGTTTAAAGATATGACCACTCAATGTGCTGGTTTGCGCCGCCCAGGCGCCGCATCATTGGACTTGGCTTACGTGGCAGCAGGTCGTGTCGATGGTTTCTTTGAGCAAGGCTTATCCCCTTGGGATATGGCAGCTGGGGTACTCTTAATCACCGAAGCCGGTGGTTTGGTCGGCAATTATGCGGGTGAAGAGGGTTACCTCAAGAGCGGTGAAATCATGGCCGCTAACCCGAAGATTTTTGGCCAAATGGTCCAAATCCTGCAGAAATACAGCCAATCTAATTAAGCCTGCACCAAGTCTAGGCTGCGCACACCCTCGGCTGTGATGGCTAAAGCATTGCCCTTCGGTAGCACCGTCTCAGGATGGTCAAAGTCCCAATCGGAGAGCACCCAGCGCTCCCAGTGTTGACCACCCAGACTTTCTTGATGATAGCCAGGACGATGCGTATGACCGTGGATGAGTTTCTTGGCGCCGGTCATCGCCATTAAACCCGCAGTAGCGACTAAAGTGACATCTCCTTTGACCTGAATCACTTCGGGTGTGAAACGTGCGGCACGCTGATATTGAGCAGTACTATTGCTGCGTAAAGTGCTGGCAATTTTGATGCGCATGCCGCGGGGCAAGCTTAAAAATAACTTTTGTACCCAGCTGTGGCGTACGACCCGACGAAAACGCTGGTAAGAATGATCTTCGGTACACAGAGCATCGCCGTGACTGAGAACCCATGACTCATTGGCAATCGTCATGACTTGCGGGTCACGCAGTAGAGTCATCTTGGCTTTTTTGGCAAAGGTCTCGCCTAGCAGGAAGTCACGGTTACCGTGCATAAAGAAAACAGGTATACCGGCATCGGCCACCGCAGCAATCTTCTGTGCCACTTGGTGGTGGAAGGGGGAGTGTGCTTTAGCATCATCGCCCACCCAGTACTCGAATAAATCGCCGAGGATGATGAGGGCGCCATATTGGCGCGCCTCATTTTCTGTGAAATCAAAAAAACGTTGCGCGGTCCGCGGCATTGACGCCGTCAGGTGTAAATCGGAGATCAGGACCGCGTTGGCAAAAGACATATTTATTCTTCGATGATTTCAGCAGATTGAATCACCACATCTTCTTTAGGCACGTCTTGATGAAAGCCTGAGCTGCCTGTTTTTACTTGGCGGATCGCATCGACCACATCCATGCCCTCAATCACTTCACCAAAAACGGCGTAGCCCCAACCAGAAGGTGTGGGAGCTGAGAAATTCAAAAAGGCGTTATCCACCACATTGATAAAGAACTGGGCAGTCGCTGAGTGCGGATCATTGGTACGCGCCATCGCAATCGAGCCGCGCTTGTTCGGCAAACCGTTATCTGCTTCATTATCAATCGGTGCACGTGTGGCTTTTTGTTTCATGCCCGGTTCCATGCCGCCGCCTTGGATCATGAAGTTAGCAATCACGCGGTGGAAAATCGTACCGTTGTAATGACCTGAGCGTACATACTCCAAGAAATTCTCAACGCTCTTCGGGGCGAGCTCATCATTGAGGCTCAATGTAATTTTGCCGTGATTGGTCGTGAGTTGAACTTTAGACATGACTTTCCTTTATGAACAAATAATCAAAACAATAAAAACAATGAAATTATTTCAGAATATCTTCAGCAAGCTTCATCTTGCGTCGACTATCCACTTGACGCTTATCAAGCTGCACCGCACGGCCATAGGCGCGGGCGGCTAGACGTGTATAGACGTCGCCGAGATTCTCCAGCGCTGTTGGGAATGACGGTTGTACTTTCAGAGCGAGCTCGAGATACTCTTTCGCTTCTTCCAGTTGTCCCTTGTGCGCATAGATAGCTGCTAAATTGTTATACGGTTCAGGCAATTCAGGAAACTGTTGCGTCAGTTCTAAAAGCGTTTTCTGGGCAGCATCAATTTGCCCTTCTTCCAGTTGAATGCGAGAAGACAAGAAACGCAATTGCACATTGCGAGGATTGGCTGTTAATTCTTTGGCAATCAAGCTTTGTGCCAAATCTAATTTTTTATCAGCAATCGCTTTGTAAATATCAGCCGGAATCGCATTGCGATTCTTCGGTTCTGGAATACGTTGCAAGACAATAAATGGGGTGGCTAAAGACGGTTGCATCTGTGCTGATTGCACGGCATTCGGATTATTCTCAAATGGCGAAGGATCTGCTTTGGCCGCAATCGCTGAGCGATCGAGTGGATTGACAGGATTACCCCCCAATAATTGCGCATGGCCAGCGCTAGGCAGCCAAAGGCTCATGGCGCAGGCAAGCGGCAGATAGATAGATCGCAGGGGGCTAGAAAACGGGGTTTGGCTTACGGTCATTGTTGGGGAAATTAGCTATACTCAGCGCTCAGTCTAACAAAACCGCCAAGCATAAGCCATGGCGCATGAAAAAATAATTCAAGACCCGCATGCTACAAATTTTTAATACCCTCACGCGCCGTAAAGAAGTCTTCAAGCCGATCGAGCCTGGTCAGGTCAAAATGTACGTGTGTGGCATGACGGTCTATGACTATTGCCATATTGGGCATGCCCGTGTCATGGTCGTTTTTGATATGGTGCAGCGCTGGTTAAAAGCCAGTGGCTTAAAAGTGACCTATGTACGCAATATCACCGATATCGATGACAAGATCATCAAGCGTGCGCTTGAAAATCAAGAAAGCATTGCCCAGCTGACGCAGCGTTTTATTGATGCTATGCATCAGGATGCGGATGCTTTAGGCATTGAAAGACCGGATCATGAGCCACGTGCCACGGACTATGTGAAATCGATGCAGGGCATCATCAGTACGCTCATACAAAAAGGCTATGCCTATCAAGCTGAAGATGGTGATGTGAACTATGCCGTGCGTCAATTCAAGGGCTACGGCAAGCTCTCTGGGAAGTCCTTGGATGACCTCAGAGCGGGTGAGCGAGTTGCGATTGCTAGCCACAAACAAGATCCATTGGACTTTGTTTTATGGAAGAGCGCCAAGCCCACCGAGCCGGCGGATAGCCAATGGGCTTCACCGTGGGGCATGGGTCGCCCGGGTTGGCATATTGAATGCTCGGCCATGAGTTGTGACCTTTTGGGACAGCATTTTGATATTCATGGCGGTGGGGCAGACTTACAGTTCCCTCACCATGAGAACGAAATTGCTCAAAGTGAAGGCGCGTTCTCGGACGAGACCGGTAAGCCTTTTGTGAACACCTGGATGCACAATGGCTTTGTACGAGTCAATGAAGAAAAAATGTCCAAGTCTTTGGGCAACTTCTTCACCATTCGTGATGTGCTCAAAAGCTATGATCCTGAAGTGGTACGTTTCTTTATCCTCAAAGCGCATTACCGTAGCCCGCTGAACTATAGTGACGCTCATCTCGATGAGGCTAAACAAGGTTTGACGCGTTTATATAACGCACTCGCTTCTGTAGCAGAGATCCCCACGTATGCCAAACCCAGTGAGTGGCGAAAGCGTTTTGCCGAAGTCATGAATGATGACTTCAATACCCCAGAAGCAATTGCCATTTTGTTTGAGCTTGCCAATGAAATCAATAAAGCAGAAGGTGAGCAAAAAGTGGACTTAGCCAGAGAGCTTAAAGGCCTTGCCAAACTCTTAGGTCTACTGGAGAGAAGCCCCCAAGCTTTCTTGCAGGGTGGAATCGGACAAGCCGGTCTGAGTGAAGAGAGTATTCAAGAGGCCATTGAGGCACGTGCGCAGGCTAAAAAAGACAAAGACTTTGCCAAAGCGGATCAGATTCGCCAAGATCTTTTAGCCCAAGGCGTTGTTTTAGAAGATAAGCCAGGCGGTATCACTGTCTGGCGTCGTGCCTAACGATGCCTGCAGTAAAGACTTCAGCAGTCCTGGCTGCGCCGGATTATTGGCAAACGGCTTGTACGCAGCTTATGAAGCAAGACCGTATCTTGCGTAAGCTCATTCCGAAGTACCCGCAAGCAGAATTTCTCACGACCCGCGGTGATCCTTTTCAGACACTTGCCAGAGCCATTGTGGGGCAGCAGATTTCTGTTAAAGCTGCGCAATCAGTATGGGACCGTCTTTTAGAGACCAATCGTGCTCAGCATAAACACTTCAATGCCAAAAACATTCTCCAACTAGAGCCGAGCCTCCTGCGCGCTGCAGGTTTATCCACGCGCAAAGTTGAATACATGCGCGACTTGGCCAACCATTTTGAAAACGGTGGTTTAGGTCATGCCCAATGGGATCAGCTCGATGATGAAACCGTCATCAAAGAGTTAGTCGCGATTCGGGGAATTGGTCGCTGGACCGCCGAAATGTTCCTGATCTTCTATCTCATGCGCCCCAATGTCTTGCCTTTGGACGATATTGGTCTAATTAGAGGTATTTCCTTGGCTTATTTCAGTGGTGAGCCTGTGACTCGTTCTGAGGCCAAAGAGGTCGCAGCCAATTGGGAGCCTTGGAAAACTGTAGCCACTTGGTATATGTGGCGCAGTATCGATCCCATCCCAGTAGAGTACTAAAGCCGTTTTTTTGGGGAAATACCCCCTGCCATATTAGAATAGACCCCATGAAAATCACTTTTCTAGAATTCGAGCAACCGATTGCCGAGTTAGAGCAAAAAATCGAAGAGCTCCGCTTTGTGCAAGATGAGTCAGCCGTTGATATTTCTGAAGAAATTGAAAAGCTCTCAGAAAAAAGCCAGCAACTCACCAAAGACCTCTATGCCCGCTTAACGCCTTGGCAGGTCGCGCAAATTGCCCGTCATCCACAGCGTCCCTACACCATGGACTATGTGAACCACATCTTTACCGATTTCCATGAACTGCATGGTGATCGTAATTTTGCCGATGATCAATCCATCGTCGGTGGTTTGGCCCGTTTTAATGGCATGCCTTGTATGGTGATTGGCCATCAAAAAGGGCGCGATACTAAGGAGCGCGCATTGCGTAACTTTGGTATGAGCCGCCCTGAGGGTTATCGTAAAGCCAAGCGTCTGATGCGTCTTGCGGAAAAATTCAATATCCCGGTTTTCACTTTTGTCGACACCCCGGGCGCCTTTCCTGGTATTGATGCGGAAGAGCGCAATCAATCCGAAGCGATCGGCCATAACCTCTATGTGCAAGCAGAGCTCAGAGTGCCCATCATCGCCACCATCATCGGTGAAGGCGGTTCAGGTGGAGCCTTAGCGATTGCGATGGGGGATGTGGTGCAGATGTTGCAATATGCCACCTACTCAGTCATTTCTCCAGAAGGTTGTGCTTCTATTTTGTGGAAGACCGCAGAAAAAGCACCTGAAGCAGCTGAGCAATTAGCGCTGACAGCGCAGCGTCTCAAAGCTTTGGGACTCATCGACAAAATCGTCAATGAGCCACTCGGTGGTGCTCATCGTGATCATGCCAATATGGCTGCCATGCTCAAACGTGCCTTGGCTGACTCATTAAGACAGTTCCAAAGCATGGGTGTGGATGAACTCCTCGCGCGTCGCCATGAGCGCCTCATGAGCTATGGCAAATTCAAAGACACCACCCAAGACAAGTAAGGCCCAAGCCAAGCCCAAGATTGCAGTAGCCTATAGCGGCGGAATGGATTCCGCCGTTTTGCTTCATGCTGCAGTCAAGCACTATGGGGCTAAGAACATCTATGCCTTGCATATTCATCATGGTATTCAAAAAGAAGCCGATGCATGGCTAGCGCATTGCCAAGCCAGAGCCCAAGAACTCGCTTGCCACTTTGACTATCGCCACGTCACGCTCACCCACAAAGGCAATATTGAGGCGCAAGCACGGCAATTAAGATACCAAGCACTCCAAGAGATGTGTGAGATCCATCAGATTGGACATGTTCTCTTAGCGCATCATCAAGACGATCAAGCCGAGACGGTTCTGATTCAGTTGCTCAGAGGGGGAGGGCTCGCAGGTTTACAAGCCATGCCGGCCATCAAAGCTAAAGGGACATTACAGTTTTATAGACCTTTTTTAGAGACCCCGCGCTCTGAGCTGAAAGCGTATGCTAAGTTGCATCACATCACTTGGGTCGAAGACCCTAGTAACCAAGATGATGCCTACACCAGAAATGCCATTCGTCAGCACGTCATGCCTGCCCTAGAAAAAATCCAGGCGCAGGCCAAACAGAATCTTGCTCAAAGTGCCCGATATCTGAGTCAGGCGCATACATTGCTCACGCAACTGGCGCAAATGGATTTAAAGCCATTGATTCAAGGCCCAGTGCTGAATATGCAGGGTCTAAAAAAGCTCCACCAGGTAGAGCCCCTCAGAGCCAATAATGCCCTCAGGTATTACCTACAGCAACAAGGCATTCATGCGCCGAGTGAAGAGCGCCTACAAGCCTGGTGGCAAGATCTAGACAAGCAAAAAAGAAGTGCGCAAATCATTTGGCAACACGATGCCTATACCTTGAGAGTGTGGAAGCAAGAACTTCATATTGAAAAGCCTATTCAAGAAGGTGAGTGGACATTCAGAAAAGCCAAAAAAGGAGAGTGGGGTATTGCCCAGGCTGTTTTTGAGCAAGCCAAACATAGGGGGCTGATTAACACCATGCCACGCAGTGGGGGTGAGAAATTCAAAACACATCCAGATCGGCCTCGCAAAACACTCAAGAATCTATTCCAAGAAGCCAACATTCCGCCTTGGCAGCGCCAGGCTCCTCTTTTGTATCTTGGTGAGGATCTCATTGCTGTGGCCGGGCTTGGCATTCATGCCGATTGGAGCACCAACTCAGGCCCCCGCATAGTGCCGCTCTGGCAGCAGTAAGCAGTAATTACTACACACAAATTCCCATCATTTCCTACACAAAACCCCCCTTGTGTTGTCCATACATTTTTTAGAAAAATAGTGACCCAATCTTTTTTCTTAAAGATTGTATTTTTGGAACAAAAGGGGAAACCCAGAAGGAGTAGAAATGAATCAGTACGACATCCACAACGATAGAGACTATAGAACGGCGCTTATGCATATGCGTCGCATGGTCACTGGATCAGGCATTAACAATTGCAAGGGCTTCTTGCAATTGTTAATTGACGATGTCGAGCATTATGAAAGTCGTGTTTTGGGCATTGAGGTTTCAGACAAGGTCTTAAGTCTGTGCATACGCTTAAAGCGCCTCGGTTTAACGGATGAGCAAATACAAAGCCTCTGTGAGGAAAAAAGCACTGATGAGGAGGCTCTAAACGTGTAAAATCATAGTTTTGCTGGAAAACGCACCCTCGTGGTGCGATTTTTACGATTACTAGATACACATTCAAACATGGCTTTAATTGTTCATAAATACGGCGGTACCTCGATGGGCTCGATTGAGCGCATCAGAAACGTCGCCAAACGCGTTAGCAAGTGGATGAAGGCTGGACATCAGGTGGTGGTTGTGCCATCAGCGATGTCTGGGGAAACCAACCGCCTTTTAGGCTTGGCTAAAGAGATCTCTGCTAATCCTGATCCACGTGAGTTAGATCAGATTGCTTCTACAGGTGAGCAGGTCAGCTCAGGCTTATTAGCTTTAGCATTACAAGCGGAAGGCACACCTGCAGTCAGTTATGCAGGTTGGCAGGTCGTCATTAAAACCGACTCTTCCTACACCAAGGCCCGTATTCAGGGGATTGATGGTGATAAGGTCAAAGCTGATCTTAATGCCGGTAAGTGCGTTGTCATTACAGGTTTCCAAGGTGTGGATGAGAAGGGCAATATCACTACCCTAGGTCGTGGTGGTTCAGATACTTCTGCAGTAGCGGTTGCGGCTGCTTTAGATGCAGATGAGTGCTTGATTTACACCGACGTTGATGGTGTGTACACCACTGACCCACGCGTATGTGAAGATGCGCGTCGCTTGGATAAGATCACCTTTGAAGAAATGCTGGAGATGGCCAGCTTAGGCTCTAAGGTTTTACAGATCCGTTCAGTTGAGTTTGCTGGTAAGTACCGTGTTAAGACACGCGTACTCTCATCGCTCACTGACCCACTCATGCCGCTCGAACAAGAAATGAATTCGGGTACTTTGATTACTTTTGAGGAAGATAACAATATGGAAGCCGCTGTCATTTCGGGTATTGCTTTCGCCCGCGACGAAGCAAAGATCACTGTTTTAGGGGTACCTGATAAGCCAGGTATTGCATATCAAATCTTGGGCCCGATCGCGGATGCCAATATTGATGTGGACATGATCATTCAGAACCAGTCTGTAGATGGTAAGACTGATTTCACATTCACCGTACCTAGAGCAGATTACCAAAAAGCTTTAGATCTATTGAAGAGCAAGGTACAGGCACACATTCAGGCGAAAGAAATCTTGGGCGACCCCAAAGTTTCTAAAGTCTCTGTAGTGGGTGTTGGTATGCGTTCTCACGTTGGCATTGCGAGCAAAATGTTCCGCACTTTGTCAGAAGAGGGCATCAATATTCAAATGATCTCAACGAGTGAGATCAAGATTTCTGTTCTGATTGATGAGAAATATATGGAGCTCGCAGTCAGAGCCCTCCATAAAGCTTTCGAGTTAGAGCAAAAGTAATTTACAATTCACGTGTTCACAGTAACACGTGAAATGGAGACGTGGCCGAGTGGTCGAAGGCACTCCCCTGCTAAGGGAGCATACGCCAAAAGCGTATCGGAAGTTCGAATCTTCTCGTCTCCGCCAGATTAGTTGTTTAAATTAGGAGCTCTGCTCCTTTTTTATTTTCTACCTTTGAAGCTTTTTGATCTAACAACCCCACAAAAAACTCGGACTAAATTTTTCCTACACAGCCTGTCAAACACTTCATACAACTGACTGCTCGGCCAATCATCGTCAGCATCCCAGAACACCAATAAAATCAAGACTCACTGGCACTTTTGACATATCTCATTAGCACTTTTGGCACTTCAAAAAAGCATGTATCTCAGCTAAAAAATTGAGGTAAGATTTCCTCACCAACACACCATTTCAGGGTATCGAATGAGCTGTGTTGAGCCAGCCAAAGCAGTGTTCTGAAAGCTTACACACCTTAAAAGTTCACACGCGACTAGCCAGCAGATTGAGTCGACACCTATCTATGTCGATGAGTACTGTCGCTAGTTCTTGCGCTTGTATTTCTCTTCATAGAGTTGACTCTTTGTTTTGCAGGGGCGATCTCGCCCAATCATTTCTTAACTATGGAGGATTGCTATGATCAGAAATAGGCAGGTCAATCAAAGAAACGTCTTTGCCTGGGTTGTGAAAAATCACATGGACCCTAGTTACGCTGTACCCAAAGATTTACCCAAAAGAAAAATTCATAAAGAAGACTACGAGTGGGATCCTGAAGACTACTTGGATGTAGATCTTTTTGACCGTCTGCCATCGCGCTCACAAGACTTTGTCATGCATCAGATTCATTGTCCGGACTCGAACCATAAAAAAATCTGGCAGTCCTAGGGAGCTATCCACGGTTTTTGATTGCCAGGGTGGTGTCTGGCCCCAACACCACCCTGAGCATCAAGCTCTGAGCCCCATTCTTCAATGGTTCAACCCAATTTTATGGATCGGCGTATGATGAGAAACAAGACACTTCTGGTGTTGGCTTCAGTGCTAGTTTGTTTAACGAATCGTTGTGGTTTGCCTAGTGAAAAAACTTTACCTCAGCGCACTCATATGTCTGACTCATGCCTCCATAGGCTATGCGGATAATGCGAGTATTTTGTGCCCAAGAGCGATTGAGGCCGCTGAGAGTCGTTACCTAGACACACTACAAAAGAAGCTTATAGAAAGCTCGGAAAAAGATCGTCACGGCATTGCACAGATGGAATTCATGAAGTATCAAGAGCAACTTGAACAATTGACCGCAAAGCAACTCAAACAAATTCATGCGCAGGGCGGGGATGTGAACAAAGTCAGGTCTAGCCTGAAAACCCTCGACAAACTCAATAGCCTGCACTATGAGTTCTTTGCGTGTACTCTTTTACAAGAACCTCGCCAGCAGAAGAAAGAATTATTAAAAATCGGATTTAACTATTGCGAAAAACTCATCAATGGCGCTAAGCCCATGAGATGTCTAACGCCATAAGTCAATCTTAGTCAAGAAACGGAAACCATCATGAGAGCCTTTTTATTTATCTGTGGATTGATCATGGCCCAGGCCAGTCATGCTGATCAACGCCTAACGCATCAGATTATTTCTTGTCATCAAGGTAAGAACGCAGATTGCTCGGATTGTTCGATTACCGAAAAACCGCATTTTCAAGGATTTCTGGTGAACGCTCGCGAAAAGACCGTCGTGATTCATACCTTTGGGCCTGAGAAAAACTGGATCAGTTCTTCAGTCTTTGAAGATTGCAAAATTCAGGATAAGGACAACTGGACTTGTGACCTGAGCGAAGCCGATAGCAAGCGTCGTTACCAAGCGAAGCAGAGCTTCTTAGAGTATTTGATTAATGAGCCCCAGCATAAGGGTCAGTTGAGGTATTGCGGCTTTAAGAGCGCCACTCAATAAAGCCCTATGCACTTAGTGAAAACCCTATAAAAACAATGAGATAAGTAAGGGTTTCTGTTTTTTAGGCCTCGGACCTACAATCGAAACCATGAATACAACTCATGCTAATCACTCTCACGCCCTCTGGCAAAAAGCTTATCAAGAGGCTGGCATTGTGCCTCAACTCAAAGCTCCAGAGTATTCCAATCTAGCAGCGCTTGTACACGATATGTGTTTGCGCTATGCGCAACAAGACCCTAAGAAAAAGGCCTATACCTGCGTCGTACCGAACGGCATGAACGGCAATCTGACATTCAAGCAAGTCGATGAAATGTCAGATGCATTTGCCGGCTATTTGCGCGGCGTATTAGGTTTGCAAGCCGGTGATCGCGTCGCAGTGCAGTTGCCCAATAGTTTGTCTTACCCGATTGTTGCTTTTGGCATCATGAAAGCCGGATGTGTTTTGGTGAACACCAATCCACTCTATACCGAAAGCGAGATGATTCATCAGTTCAATGATTCGGGTGCTAAAGCACTCGTGATCATTGATATGTTCGCTAATAAATTACCAGAAGTATTAGCCAAGACTCAAATCAAGCATGTCGTCGTTGCGGATGTCACGGCATTTTTCCCAGCCGTTCCGCGTCGTGTGATTCGTTTAGTGCAAAAAGTTTGGAACCGTGTTTTGCCAAGTATCACTGTGCCGCATGAGCGCATTGCTAGTGCCCTGAAAAAGGGTGCGGCGACCTTGGCGCAAACCCCGGCTAAAACTTATTGGGAACATATTGGTCCCGATGAAATGGCCGTCTTGCAGTACACCGGTGGTACTACGGGGGTCAGCAAAGGAGCCGTACTCACCCACAGCAACTTATTGAACAACGTCAATCAAATGTTGGCCATGGGTGGCACCCATATGCAAATCGGTACTG
>JACCDI010807740.1_pt1 | contig 44205 bp, 45 predicted proteins | sample 7442791 | NCBI WGS metagenome assembly JACCDI01 (sample SAMN15323434, study PRJNA562643) | freshwater metagenome | isolation source: river surface water | place: USA:Blue River Watershed | collected 2017-08-15 | reverse complement strand
GGGAGTTGCATCAGAAGTATCCCTCGCGCTTTTTCTTTTCCATAGAGTCTTCGTTGGCGCCATCAATTAGGCGGGTTGCTCGTTCGCTCAACTTAACTTGAAATACCTCTTCAACTACTTCTTCGATAGTGGTTGCCTCCGACTCCACCGCTGCAGTGAGCGGGTAGCAACCAAGAGTTCTAAATCGGATTCGCTTTAGCTCTGGAGTTTCTCCATCTTTAAGATGATAACGGTCATCGTCAACCATGATGATTTGATTACCGCGCATTACTACCGGTCGATCTTTGGCGAAGTAGAGTGGATTAACTTCAATCTTTTCGTGAGCGATGTAGCGCCAAATATCTAATTCTGTCCAGTCAGAAAGTGGGAATACGCGCATGGTCTGACCTGGAGCTAACTTCGGGTTGTAGGTGCGCCACAATTCAGGGCGCTGCGCGCGCGGTTCCCAGCGATGCCCTGCTTCTCGGACACTAAAGATTCTCTCTTTGGCGCGAGACTTTTCTTCGTCTCGTCTAGAGCCACCAATAGCAGCATCTATCTCATGAAGGTCTAGAGCTTGGCGCAGAGCTACGGTTTTCATAATCCGGGTGTACTCAGAAATTCCAAAGGTGAATGGGTTTACTCCTCCAGCAACACCTTCTGGATTAGTGTGCACGATTAACGACAGATTATTTTCCGCAACAACTTTATCTCGAAAGGAAATCATCTCTTTGAATTTCCAGGTTGTATCGATGTGCAGCAATCGAAATGGGATTGGCCCTGGATAGAAAGCTTTCTTGGCTAGGTGGAGCAGAACTGAAGAATCTTTACCGATCGAATACATGAGAACCGGTTTACGGAAAGTTGCCGCCGTTTCTCGGAAAATCTCAATGGCTTCAGATTCGAGGGACTTGAGAATCTCAAGCTCTGTAGACATAGCCAAAACCTACAGGGCTCTCTTGTGAAACTTCATAGAAACGCTAGTTCTTCTCAAATTTCGGTAAGTGAAGATCAAAACGTATAGACACTAAGCGGGTCACAATGACGACGAGACCACCAGCGATAGCCGCTACGTTGTCCGCGAACCCAAGACCGTGAAGTGCGACATAAGTGGATGCACCAATGAGGGTTGATGTTCCAATGGTTTCGCGGTGTAGAAGCACTGGCTCTAATTGGCAGAGCACATCGCGAACCAGTCCCCCAGTTACGGCGGTAATGACTCCTAGGAAAATCGCGCCGAACCAGACAACATCCATCTCGTATGCAAGTTGAGTTCCAGACATGGCAGCGACCGCCAGACCGAAAGTGTCCATTAATAGAAGAGTCTTTCCAATATGAGTAACTCTGCGAAAGACCAAAGTCAGGATGATTGCAGATAGCACGCTAATCACAATCCAAGGATCGATAATCCATACGGGTCGAATTCCTAAGAAAACATTTCTCAGCGTTCCACCCGAAAGTGATGCAACTGCGGCGATAAATGCTATTCCGCCGTAATCAAGACCCTTATCTGCAGCTACACGCGCCCCCACCAACGCAAAAGCAAAAGTGGCGAGCAGATCTAAGGTCAACATGAGGGACATGCGCTAAGAATAGGGAATTTATAAAGGCTCTGCACAAAACTGCAAAAATATTTCATTTCCGTCACAATTTGCGGTTTTTGCTATCGAACCCTGGCGCCCTTGCGTAGAGTTCCGCGCATGCCAAAGAGTTCAGGTTTGAGTAAAGATAAGAATTGGTGGCGTCAGGCTTCCGTTTATCAGATTTATCCTCGCAGCTTTGCTGATTCCAATGGTGATGGGATTGGAGATCTCAAGGGAATAACCTCCAGAATTCCATATTTGAAATCTCTCAATATTGATGCTGTATGGCTTAGTCCGTTCTATCCATCTGCTCTAGTTGATGGTGGTTATGACGTAGATAATTACCGCGACGTTGATCCGAAACTTGGAACTCTTGCAGACTTTGACGAGATGCTTGCAGGTCTTCACAAGGCTGGCATTCGTGTTTATGTTGATATCGTTCCTAACCACTCATCGAATCTGCACGAATGGTTTCAGGAGGCAATCGCTGCTAAGCCAGGATCCAAGGCACGTAATCGATATATCTTCCGTGATGGCCGTGGTAAAAAAGGTGAACTTCCGCCAACTGATTGGGTGTCACACTTCGCCCCAAGTGCGTGGACCCATGAATCTGCAATGGGTGGAAAACATAATCAGTGGTACATGCACTGGTTTGCGCCTGAACAACCTGATTTCAACTGGGATAACCCAGAAGTACAGAAAGATTTCTTAAAAACCCTTAAGTTTTGGGCTGACCGGGGCGTAGATGCATTTCGTATCGATGTGGCTCACGCGCTCAAGAAAGATTTATCTGAACCTTTGCGCAATTTAGATGTCTTTGAAGGACTCGAACAACGCGGAAATAAGGGCAAGGGAATTCTTGCCGATCGTGATGACCTATTTAAGATCTATAAAGAGTGGCGCAAGCTATTTAATACCTACGATCCTCCTCGCGTAGCTGTGGCCGAGGCCTTTGTGCACCCGGATCGAATTCCACTTTACGCAAGCACTAAGACGCTTGGTCAGTGCTTTGATTTCCGCTTTATTGAAACACCATTTGAAGCCGGTGCATACAAAGTGGCAACACAGGAAGCAATTGAACTTGCCACCAAGAATAAATCGACTTGTACGTGGACTCTGTCTAACCACGATCAGATTCGTCATGCCACCAAAATGGGTCTCAACCCAGGAGTAAACCGACGCGATTGGATGCTCAGCAACGGAACATCGCATCCCTTAGATATGGAATCTGGTACCAATAACGGTCTCGCTGCAACACTTTATATCTTGGCGCTACCAGGAAGCACCTACATGTTCCAGGGAGAAGAGCTTGGGCTACACGAAGTCACCGATATTCCAGAGTCTTCAATTCAAGATCCGCAATATTTGCGAAATCACAAAGTAGATAAAGGTCGAGATGGTTGTCGCGTGCCACTACCGTGGACACAATCTGGGCCATCATTTGGATTTGGTACTGGTGGCGCTCATCTTCCGCAACCAAAATGGTTTGGCAAATACTCAGTTGAGGTTGAAGAGAAAGATCCAAGCTCGCCGCTGGCCATTTATCGCAAAGCACTTGAACTTCGCAAAGAGTTGCAAACAAAGGAAGAGATCAAGTGGCATAAGACCAGCGATGTATCAGTTCTGCACTATTCGCGCCCAAATGGATGGAACTGCATAACTAATTTCAGAGCGCAGGAATACACCATGCCAAAGGGTGAAATCTTGCTCTCATCTAAACCAATTGTTAATGGAAAGATTCCAGCAGGTACAACAGTCTGGTTTAAAAAGAAGTAACTCTCTTTAGGCGACCGCGATTATGTCGACGGCAAAGATGAGAGTTTCATTGGGCTTAATTGGACCCGCTCCGCTTGCCCCATAACCCATGGCTGGTGGAATTACCAATAGTCGACGTCCGCCTGCCTTTGCTCCAGGAAGACCTTTTTGCCAACCCTCAACTACTTGAGCAAGTGGGAATGTTGCAGGTTCGCCCGACCATGATGATTCAATCAATTTTCCGTCAGACCACGTCATCAAAACATAATGAACCGTCAGCGTCGATGTTGGTAGAACTTCTGCGCCAGTTCCAACGATGATGTCTTCTGTTGTTAATTCGGCAGGTGGTGTTCCATCAGGTTTTGAAATAGAAGGAACTTGACCAGCGGCTGCTGAGACTGTGGGAAGCTTCGTTGGCTCTGATCCGGTCAATTGAATTCCTCCAAGAATAGTTGCGGTGATAAGAACGACGACAAAGACTGCGGCAAGAACTTTTCTCATACTATTAATTTTCGAGCTCCTTAATTAGGTTGAATTCGCCGCCGCCAAGTTGGCCTTGATCGCGGTACATCTCGAGCTTTGAACGAGTGTCTGCGATATCCAGATTTCGCATGGTCAATTGACCAATGCGATCTGTAGGACCGAATGCAGCATCCTCGGTGCGTTCCATGGATAGCTTGTCAGGGTGGTAGCTCAACCCTGGGCCAGTTGTGTTAATAACTGAATAGTCATCGCCACGACGTAAACGTAGAGTGACTTCGCCAGTAACTGCTGATGCAACCCACCGTGTCAATGATTCGCGAAGCATCAAACTCTGTGGATCTAACCATCGGCCTTCGTACAGCAAACGGCCAAGGCGACGACCTTCTGCATGATAATTAGCGATTGTGTCTTCATTGTGAATTGCAGATATCAATCTTTCGTATGCAATGAAGAGCAGCGCCATTCCGGGGGCTTCATAGATTCCGCGCGATTTAGCTTCGATGATGCGGTTCTCGATTTGATCTGCCATACCAAGACCGTGGCGACCACCAATTGCGTTTGCCTCTTGCATGAGAGCGACAACATCTGTGAAATCTTTGCCATTAATTGCAACAGGTCGGCCCTGCACAAATTGAATCTTTACATCTTCAGAGGCAATAGCAACGCTTGCATCCCAGAATTTAACTCCCATAATCGGAGAGACAATCTCGATGGATGCATTCAACTGTTCCAAATTCTTTGCCTCGTGAGTTGCGCCCAAAATATTGGCATCTGTCGAGTAAGCCTTTTCAGTGCTATCTCGGTATGGCAAGTTGTGCGCCACTAACCACTCAGACATCTCTTTACGTCCGCCAAGTTCACGAACGAAGTCAGCATCTAACCAAGGCTTGTAAATTCGCAAATTTGGGTTAGCAAGTAGACCGTAACGATAGAAGCGCTCGATGTCGTTACCTTTGTAAGTGGAGCCATCGCCCCAAATTTCAACTTTATCCTGAAGCATTGCACGCACGAGCAGAGTTCCTGTTACTGCGCGACCGAGTGGCGTTGTATTGAAATATTGCTTACCGCCCGAACGGATATGGAAAGCGCCACATGCAATAGCTGCCAGGCCTTCTTCGACTAACGGAGTTTTGCAATCAACTAAACGTGAGATTTCTGCGCCATATTCTTTTGCGCGCCCCGGAACTGAATCAATATCTGGCTCGTCGTACTGACCCAAATCCGCGGTGTATGTGCAAGGTACGGCTCCCTTAGAGCGCATCCAAGCAACTGCTACAGAAGTATCTAGACCGCCGGAAAAGGCGATACCGACTCTTTCGCCAACTGGAAGAGATGCAAGTACCTTAGACATGGCGAGAAGTCTAATGGTTGAGCAGGGCTGCTAGTGCAGGCTTTACTTTCCAGAGCGAGAGCATCTGTTCGTAGCGCTCTTTTTCGATTGAATCAGCGCTGGCGCCTGTCCGTGTTGCTCGAATCATCAGATTTCGAGGCGTGTGCTCTCCTCCAATAAATTCAATTGCTTCAACTCTGTATCCATGCAACTTCATGAGCTGCATACGTAGTGTGTCTGTAATCAGATCTCCCAAGCGTTCTTTCATAATGCCATTGCGAGTCATGATTACCCAGGGTTCAGGAATCTCATTCATTTGGGCCTGAATGTCGTGGTGACAACATGGAGCGACAAGTACAAGTTTTGCATCGGCTTTTACGGCCCAAGCAATCGCATCATCAGTTGCAGTATCGCAAGCATGCAGGGCGATAGCCACATCCGCATATTTCAATTCTGTCTCTGAAATTTCTTCAGCGCGAAATTCAATGGTTGTAGCGATACCAAGTTCCTTGGCAATCTCATTATTGCGATCTCTGGAAGTTGTTCTCACATCAATTCCTACCACCGAGACAGGAATTCCTATTTGTCGCAGATATTGATGAGCCGCAAAAGTTAGGTATGCATGACCGCATCCGAGATCTGCGATAGTCAATGGGCGTTCTTCTGTAGGAGTCGCTATGTGGCCTGCGGAAATCGCATTGGATAAGGCCGGGGTCAAGAGCCGCAAGAACTCTTCTACCTGCCGATACTTATCAGACTTACTGGGTTTAAGGCTTCCTTGAGCATCAGAGATTCCTACCGCAATCAAAAATGGATCAGAAGGGGCTAGCAATCGTGATTTTGTGCGGTCATGCTCGAGCACCTGTTCGCGCTTCTCGGAGGTACGGTGAATAAGAGGTTCACCTTTCTTCGTGATGCGAACACTGATTGTCCCGTTAATGTGTTCTAGCAAAATATTGGCATAACCGGCTCGCAGTAAGTGAGCGAGTGGAGCATCTTCGGGCAGGAAATTCTTTGTGGTCATCGCTCGACCATCACTATATGTGAGTTGAATTTGGAGAGAATTCTTTATAGTGACCGGGCGCATATCAATACGCTCATGTGGAGTCTGCATATTTCGGCGACGGCCAGAGAGTACGACTCGCACCAAACTTTGATGAGCGCCAAATTGTGACTCAATCTCGGCGAATACATCTTCGAGTTGATCTGTGCTCACGGGAGAGAATGCTAGTCTCCCACAATGGTTTCGACTACTGAATGGCTAGTGACAATAATTGCTCTCCTGGCGATTCTCTCATTCGACTTTACTTGGGCGATCAAGAATCGAAATAAAGAGACCTCAATGCGCGAAGTACTGGGGTGGACCGCGTTCTACGTAGCTCTGGCAATTGGATTTGGTATTTCACTTGGTAGTTGGCTTGACTCGCAAGCTCAGCAAGAGTTTTTTGCAGGATGGCTTACTGAATACTCACTCTCATTCGACAATCTCTTTGTCTTTGTCATTATTCTTACCAAACTAAAGATTTCTAAAGAGCGTCAACAACTTGCCCTACTTATCGGCATAGTTATTGCACTTGTCCTTCGCGTCATTGCAATTAGCGTTGGGGCGGCTGTCATCGAAAGATTTGAAGCTGTCTTCTTTGTCTTCGGTGCATTCTTGCTCTATACCGCTATACAACTGTACGCCGAGAGCGCTACCCACGGAGAAGATGAGAAGGAAAGTGGAATCATCCGGGTTCTACAAGAAAGAGGCGTCAAGCCCTTTACTATCGCGCTGATTGCGCTCGGCATGACGGATTTGCTCTTCGCACTCGATTCAATTCCAGCAATCTTTGGATTAACTCAGAATGTTTACATCGTAATCACGGCTAACGTTTTCGCCCTCATGGGACTTCGTCAGCTCTACTTCCTTATTGGCGGATTAATGGAGCGGTTGATCCATATTGGGCGAGGTCTATCAGTGGTACTTGGCTTTATCGGAATCAAGCTCATTTTCCATGCTTGCCATGCGGTTGGTTGGCATGAGATTGCTGGTCTTCATGTTCCGGAAATTACAATTACGCAAAGTTTGAGCGTCATTGTGCTCTGCATTGGAACAGCAACGATTACAAGTTTAGTTGCAACCCGAAAGAAAGCTTAAGCAACGGGAAGTTCGGCAACGATCGCTAAACCACCCAACTCGCTCTTACGAAGTGAGAATTTTCCATCTAGTTTTTCGATAACTGCAGACATGATGCTCATACCAAGTCCAGAACCACCATTTTCGCGCGAGCGAGACTTATCAAATCTATTTAGGGAGCGAATATTCTCACGATAAGCGCTTTGTGGAAGCCCTGGGCCAGAATCCTCAATCAGTAACTCAACGTGTTTGCCATGCTTGGAAAGAGTAATTCTCACAGCGTCTTGCGCACCTGTGTGGCGCACAATATTGGTTAATGCATTCTGAATAAATCTTGATATGTAATCACGCGATCCGATGATTTTGAGACCGGGCGCAACTTGAACGCTTACTTTTCTACCTGGATTAAGTGTTGTGAAATCGGTTCCATGAGCACTGACAATCTCACTTAAATCTATTTCTTCAATATCCCGTGCTCCGCTTTCACCCAGTTCGGCAAGGAGCAACAAATCCTGAATGAGCGTTTCCATACGGCTAATTTCACCGCCGACGCGGTTAAAGGCGCGACTCCTATCTTCAGGTGCGCTAAGTTGACCTTTACTGAGCATCTCTATGTAACCTTTAATGACAGTAAGTGGCGTACGCAGTTCATGGGATGCATCACCAAGGAATTCCTGCATGCGGGCCAACGAAGCCGAATCGGCAGTGCGCCGTTCACGGCGAAAGTAAAGGAATAGAAGTCCGCCAGCAAACGAGTTGAGAATCAAAGTGACAAGCGCCAAATATTTCAGGTCCGATGTGAAGTTTTCATCGACCTCACTGGTTGAACGAGCGATGATGATGTAGTCCCCACCTTCGAGAGGAATAGATCTGAGTCGATAGGAAGGTTCGGCGGCGACGCGAATCGGACTACGAACCGCCCTTTCTACTTCTCCAAGCGGTGGCGCGCCAAAATATTCAAGCGTTGACTCATTAATAACTGTCTCTGAACCATCGCGTGCCAGCAACGTAAGCGTGGCATCGAGATTGGACTGTTCTACAGCAAAGAGAGCAGCGCCCACTGCCTGACCCGGATTTTCATAGGCGGTGAGCGCTACAAAATTGAGACTACTATCTATTTTTTGAATTTCAACATCTAATGAATGTTTAACAGTGATCCCACCGATTCCTACTGTTATTAAGGTGAGTAGAAGAACGGTAACAAAGCTAATTCGCGATGTTTGCGATAACTTCACTGCTTCTCGGGTTGCAGTTGAAACCCGACTCCTCGAATAGTTTTAATGCCTTCATAACCATCGCGATGTAATTTCTTACGAAGATAGGAAATATAGGTATCAACCACAGTACTTTCAGATTCGAATGTTATTCCCCAAACTTCGTCTAAAAGATATGCCTTGCTCAGCACACGACCCTTGCTTTCGAGAAGAACGTGGAGCAAGCGAAATTCCGTTGGTGATAGTTCTACGATTTCACCATTAAATGTCACTTGATGGGAATCGCTATCAAGAGTGATAGGACCTGAACTTAAATTAGTTGGAGTAGAAATGGTGTACTGAGAGCGTCTTAAAATTGCTTTCACTCTCAGTACTAACTCCTCAAGGCCTTGCAGGGGCTTGGTCATGTAATCATCTGCCCCAAGCGTTAAGCCCTTGGTGATATCTGCTCGATCTCCACGCGCGCTGAGCATCAACGCAGGCGTGTTATCTCCGTTGGTACGTATGCGTTCGATAAATTCAAACCCATCCATCATGGGCATATTGATGTCAACAATGAGTAGATCAGGTTTAGTTGTACGTAAAAGAGTAAGTGCAATCATGGCATCGGCGGCAGTAACGGTTTCAAACCCTGCCAATTTCAAGGCATCGGCTAAGAGATCACGCATACCCGCTTCATCGTCGATAATCATGATTTGTTGGCTCATGGCCATACCTTGCCACGCTTGGCTGGCCTTTTCTACCGGCAAATCACCACGCACACAGACTCACTAGCAGTTTCACAGAATTTTCACATCCCCACACATCTACTATTTGCTCATGTCAAAGGCAAGGCAAATCATCGCAATCAGCCTGCTTACCTCGTTGGCTATGGGTGCGTTTGGTACAACAGCCCAAGCTGATCCTCAGCCAACTCCATCACCGAGCACAACCGCGGAAATTTATAAAGCTTTGCAAGAACAATATAAACGCGATCGCGATCAATATTTACAAGCGGTACGCGATAGAGATAGCAAGATGCGAATGATAAATCTCATCTTCAAAAATGCAGTTGATAAGGCAACTACTGATGCGCGAGTCGCAATGGCCAGCGCAACTACTCCGGAACAGAAAAATTCAATATCTGCTACGCGTCGAAATGCAATTACGCAGGCAATAACTCTGCGGGATTCGATGATATCGGGTATAGGACCAATGCCTACTCCCCCCGCAAAGCCAGACAAGCTTGCTTTCGACAAGAATGAACTCAAAAGTGATTCAAAGTTAGATCAAAAAGGTAAGTCTAAGCGCTAGCTACTCGGCCGAATCAGCCTTCATAGTGCGTAAAGTTTTGCGCCCATGACTCTTGCTCTTCTCGTGAATCCGACGAATTTGTAACTCTATATTCTTAATGGCAGCATCAAAGGCAGCCACATCATTAAAACCGTTTGCTTCAGCTCGCAATAGTGGTCCAGATCCGTGAGATGTAATTACAACACGATGGGAATTCTTTCCTTGGCGAGGATTTCCCTCATGAGTAATCTCAACTTCTACCCGATCAATTGCAACGCTAAATCTCTGCATTGAGAGGAGTTTTTCTTCAGCAATTACTTTGAAATCACTTGCCAATTCGGCGTGACGAGTGTGGAAGATTATTTTCACCCTCTCACAATGGCACTGTTCAGATGAAAATGTAAGAGCCAACTTTTAAGAAAGAGGGAGCAAATACACAACAAGCGTCAATACCGCTGCCAGCGTTAACGATTGCCCAAGAATTGACAGCGCGGTCCGGCGATCGGCAGCGAGCGCGCTCTTATCGGACACCTTTGACAGTTCACCTAACTTGCCGAAGTTAAAGGTGCCCATAAAGCCATAGGCCAGACAGAATTTCTTGCGAGATTGAATCCAGCCAATTGAAGCCACTGTCAGTGGGATAAATATTCCAATTCTGGATCCTGGGGATGCGCTCGTAGAAATTAAACCAACCAAGGTAATCAAGCTGATGACAGCACCTACCAGTGCTACGAATTGGCGGCGGCGGATTTCTCCTTTGCCAATATTGCAACTGCCTGGGATGTAGGTATCTGATGACATTTATGCATCCTCGAATTCGTCTTCATCAATCCAGGCATCCGTGTTGGAATCGTCCTGCTTCTCCACCCACGAAAGAAATGATCCGATAGCGCGGAAGGCCAAAATCCCAACCGTAATGGCGGCGATAAATCTGCGAAGCGCTTTCATAGGTATAAAAATACTCCAGTTAGCCAACTTTGGCGCGTTATGAACGGATCGAAGCGATGCGAGTTATCGCCTCACCGATGATTTCTGGGCTCGTTGCAAAGTTAAGACGGACAAATTGTGAAGATTGTTGACCAAATCGAATCCCGGGAACTAGCGCCACCTTCGCTTTTTCAATGAGAACTCCAGCAGGATCATCGCCTAATTGAAGAGCTGACAGATTGAGCCAGGCTAGGTAGGAGCAATGAGGAATCCGATATGCAATTTCTGGAACTCGCTCTGCGATTAAATCAGCGAGTAACTTTCTATTCTGATCAATTTCAATCATCAGCGCTTCGAGCCAAGGTTCGCCATGTTCAAAGGCGGCCACTGAGGCAAACCCGCCTAGCAGGGATGCTCGGTAATGTGTGGCAGGGGCTATTGCGTTCAATTTCTCAAATAACGTCCCGTTCTCGGTGACAATGATGGCGCACTTCAGGCCTGCGATATTCCAGCCCTTACTGGATGAAGTGATCGTTATACCTACTTCCCGCGCTGACTCTGATACCGCCAAGAATGGGGTAAATGGCTGCTCACTGAAGGTTAATGGTGCATGAATCTCATCGCTGATTACGTACACGCCATACTTTTTCGCCAAATCTGCGAACCTAGTGAGCTCTGAACGGGTGAAAACTTTTCCTAATGGATTATGTGGATTGCTGATGAGATGAACTTTGATGCCTGATGCATACGCCTTCTCGATCCCATCCCAATCGAGGCGCCAATGACTTCCATCAACTTCCACATCGCTTTCTGAAAAAGGCACATCGACGTTAGTGAGCTGAGTTTCTGCAGTCCAAGTCCAGAAATTTGGGTAAACAGGTGAGTTGATAAGAATCTTATCTCCCGGCTTTGTGAGAACTCGCAAAACTTCAACAACTCCAACGCCCACATCCGCCGCGATGCGAACCTGTGCGGCATCAGCTTTCCAGCCCCAGCGACGTTCCGAAAAACCAGAAAATGCCTGGCCAAGTTCGGGAATTGGTCCGAGATAACCGAGATCTGAACGTTCGACCATGTCGCGCAGAAGGTCTCTGATCGGTTGCGCTACAGGAAAATCCATTTCGGCAACTGGTAGCGGAAGAACATCGCTGGGAAACTCTCGCCATTTTTGACTGCGGTGAGTCTTGAGTTCACTTAATGCCAGAGCACGAAGTTCCAATGTGCTCTGGCCGCTCATGGACGTAGTATGTCACTGACAATAGGCTTTATCTATGACCGCAAATGTGGCAGTCACTACTGCGCAGATGAAGAAAATTGTCGCCGATTTAGCATCACGAGATGCGCGACTAGCAAAGGTAATAGAGGCTCATCCACTCTGCACGGTAGGAAGAAACTCAAATCCGATTAGCCACTTCGAGGCGCTCGTTGAATCTGTCATCTCGCAACAGTTGGCCGTCAAGGCAGCAGAAACTATCTACGGCAGAGTTAAGGCTTTAGCAAAGGGGCGCGTCGTGCCAGCTCGTATTGCTGCAATTTCGGAGGCGGCTATGCGAGAAGCGGGTGTTTCGGGCGCAAAATTTAAGACTATCCAGGGGCTCGCAGACGCTGCACTCACCAAAAAAGTTAAGGTGAATCAACTTCACACAATCACTGATGACCAAGAAATTTTCAAGCAACTCACTAGTCTTTGGGGAATCGGACCGTGGACAGTCGACATGTTTATGATGTTCCAACTAGGACGTTTGGATATTTGGCCCACTGGAGATCTTGGCGTCAGACGTGGTTATGAAAAAATTTATCGATTACTAGATGAAATTTCTCCGCTTGCCTTGGAGAAAAAGGGAGAGAAGTTTCGCCCCTATCGCAGTGTCGTCGCGTGGTATTGCTGGCGAGCACTGGGCTAAGCGCTTGCAACCTGCGGAAAGGCAACTCCTGTACTCGAATGGCAGTCATAGCCATTCGGATTTTTCTTCAGGTATTTCTGGTGATATTCCTCAGCAAGAAAATATGGAAAACCTGCTGCGCTTACAATTTCAGTGACAATCTCCCCAATTCCTTCACGTGAAAGCGCTACCTGATAAATGTCTCGTGTCGCCTCTGCCTGTGATTGTTGTGCAGGGTTGGTCGTGAAAATAGCTGAACGGTATTGCGTTCCGATGTCGCCCCCTTGTCTATTCAGAGAAGTTGGATCATGCATCACCCAAAACTCTTCCAAGAGTCGTCGGTAGGTCACTTTTGTTGGATCAAATTCCACTTCGACTGTTTCGGCATGCCCTGTGACTCCAGTGCACACTTGTTCATAGGAAGGATTGGGGCGCACTCCACCCATATATCCAACGCTTGTTGCAATCACGCCATCGATATTCCAGAAACGACGCTCTGCTCCCCAGAAACAACCTGTTGCAAAATATGCTTTTTCAGAAGTGCTCATAGTCAGATAACCTACTCTTGTACCTGCGCCCCCGTAGCTCAGGGGATAGAGCACTGCCCTCCGGAGGCAGGTGCACAGGTTCGATTCCTGTCGGGGGCACAATCAATAAAATAAATTAGAAGTTACTCCCAAAAGGGACGCAAATCACCCCTGTTCATGAAAACTTTTCTCATACCTTCTTGTTTAACGTGAGAGTTACAGGGAGAATTACCCTCTTGTGCGCACGTTGGGCACAAGAAATGTAGCCACTGAAAGGAGAAGAGCCGTGGATTGGAGACATCAGTCTGCCTGTCGCGAAGAAGACCCCGAGCTCTTCTTCCCCGTCGGAAACACCGGACCTGCCATTACCCAGATTGAAGAGGCGAAGAAGGTCTGTAACCGTTGCGTTGTAAAAGATGCCTGCCTGGCATGGGCGCTGGAATCAGGCCAGGATGCCGGTGTCTGGGGCGGACTATCAGAAGATGAGCGCCGTGCGCTCAAGCGTCGCGCCGCCCGAAATCGCGCCCGCCTTGCTGACCAAGCAAACTCGTAAATTTTTTTAAACAGGGAAAGTCAGAGTGACTTTCGTCTGCTGATCATCTGTCTCCAACTGCAACTGACCGCGTAATTCATTCTCAGTCAAAGTGCGAACAATCTGAAGACCTAAATTTGGTGATGTTGCAATTTCAAAGCCATCAGGAAAACCCACGCCATCATCACTAATCACCACAGATAACTCATTCCCATGCTGCTTTGCATGAATTCCCAGTGCCGAGCCTTCGGTAGCTAATCCATGTTCGAGCGCGTTATGAATAAGCTCTGTAATAACGAGAGCAAGAGGCGTTGCAATACGTGGCTCTAGTGAGCCAACAACTCCGCTGCGCTCGACGCGTAACTCGCTCATTCGTGGACTTAATTCGAGAGCATGAGACAGAAGATTGTCGAGAACATCATCAAAGGCAACTGATGAGTCGCGACTACTTGAAAGAGTCTCGTGAACTAGAGCAATAGAGGCAATTCGTCGTACCGCTTCATTGAGTGCAGCGCTTGCTCCGGGATCTTCAATACGTCGCGCTTGCAAACGCAATAGCGCCGAAACTGTCTGCAAATTGTTCTTAACTCTGTGATGAATTTCGCGAATAGTTGCATCCTTTGTCACCAATTCTCGTTCACGACGTCGGAGTTCAGTCACGTTGTTAAGCAGCACGATGGCGCCTATACGATTATTGGCCTGTAAGAGCGGTAGGACGGTGAAGTCGATTGTTCCTCCAGCGTTCTCGATTTCAACTCGCTTCAGCGCCTTTCCCGTTAAGCCCATGGCGATTGTCTCTTCTTGCGCTTCTGGTTTGATGCGCGCGAGTGATTGAGCTACTTCTCCAAGTTTGTGCCCCTCAACTTCGCTCATCCACCCCAAACGACTAAATGCTGAACGCGCATTAGGGCTGGCATAAGAAACTACCCCATTGACATCTAGTCTGATCAGTCCATCTCCAACACGAGGTGCTGGATCAAAGAGCGAACCTGCATCAGGATATGGAAAAGTTCCTTCAGAGATCATTCGATAGAGGTTATGTGCAATTTCTCGATAGTTAAGTTCCAGTCGCGAAGGTTGGCGCATTAACTCTGCATTGCGATGACGCGAAATAACTCCGATTACGTGACCGCCAAACATGACGGGAATTGTCTCTTCCTTTACAAGATATTCCCCCATTTGTTCAGGTTGGGTATCGCGCACAATTTCTGCTTCCGAGAGCGCTCTATCGATATGAGGTCGTTCTCCATAAGATATCTCATCGCCGATCACATCAAGTGGAAAGAGGGTTGCTGCAGTTGTGGGTCTGATATGTGCAACTGCTACGTATCCTGTGGGCCAACTCTTAAAATCTTTGCGAAGTGGTACCCAAAGAATGAGATCAGCAAACGATAAATCAGAGAGCAATTGCCAATCAGCAATCAGCTCACGCAAGCGATGGATCTGCTCCGGAGATAAAGGGCTCCGGCTCTCTACGTACTCTTCAATCGCCGCCATTTAACCCTGCTTCATCCAGGTAGATAGATTCTGTTCAATCTCTTGGGTGGCAAACCAGGTCAACTCTTCGCCATCAAGAGAAACTTCAAAAAGACATTGCAAGTCTTCCCAAGCAAGGGGTCCTGAGAGGGAAACTGACATAGCGTGGCTCTCTGTAATTAATTCGTGAGGTATTTCGAAAGCCAGTACGCAGGCTGCTCCTGATTCAACGCTCCTAATTTCAAGCGCATCTTCCGCAGCTACCATGGAGAGTGAATACTCAATTTCTTCTTCATCAAGATCAGGGTGTGCTGTGAGGAAGGCATCTGTTGGGGCGTAAATATCGGAAATATCTAGCGTTCCAGAGTTGAGAAACTCTGAAACTTCTTGGGCTGTCATAGCCGCATATCCACGCATATGCCAAGCCTATAAGAAGTTATGTCGTCAGCCGAACTGCAATTTCAGCGATTGCGCGCCGTAAATGGCTGCGTTCATTAACTTCATTGAGAGGGCTACGCTCATTAATAGCGCGAGCGACGCTGCGTGAATCATCAGGTAGCGTCAGGATGCCTGCAAGTTTTAACCCTTGGGTGCTCTGCAGAAAAGATTGATCCGCCGGAGTATTTTTCTTGCCCACAATTCGCATGTTGTGAATACAGGAAATGGAGGGCTTCACAGGATTTAGAGCAAGGTCTCGAAGCAATGCACGCAAGCGCTCAAGTGATAGATGGTCACTACGCGAAATGACCCATAAATCATCTGCATATGCAGCGCTCCAATTGAGCGCTTCGCTCTCCCATCTCTTGCTCGTTAATTCATTGGCAATGTGTCGCACTGCTCCAAGATCGACCACGATAAATTCAAATTCAGATCGAGCGTTATGCAGACGGGCCATGTCCTGCTCTAGCGAGCCTTGAGAAATCTCCATGCCCCATAGGTTCTCTGAAATCTGTGTGTAATTATCACTAGAACGTAAACCTCGCTCTCCTAAAAGTGAAGAAATTGCTGGAGCAAAGGCATGTGCATCAATCACGAGGCAGCGCTTACCCAAGGAACTCAACTCGGCGGCCAGATTTATCGCCAACGTGGTACAGCCCGCGGAATTCGTTGCAGCAGTCAGAGCGATAGTGCGTGCTCGAACAATAGAGTTGCGTACCGTAGATCTGATTAATGGAGCTCGTAAAGAACCTCGCATCAAGGAGGTTAGCTCGAGAGCAGTTTCTGGATATCTCTGTATAGATTGGTAATCGCCGTCGAATGATCCGTCGGGCGAAAAGAGAAAGAGTGAATATCCAGTGGAACGTAACTGCGCAATCCCTTCAGAATTGAGACCCTCTAGATCGGTACCTAAGAGAATCGTTGGTTTATCTTGTGTGGAGTTCTGACAGAGCTGCATAATGTTTTCAAAATCTAGGGCGCGTAGCGTTATATCCCAGCCTTGGCTAAATAAAGTACTTGCAATAAAACTCTCTCGCCCCGGATCGCGTATTCCAGTAATTGCCGAATTCTGTATTTCACCCACGAGCGCGCACAACCACCAATCGGCCACTAGTTGTTGCTCTTAAGATGGTTTCAATTTCAGATCTATCCACCGATATTCCCAGCGCAACTTCTCCCCCAAAATTGGTACCTTTTCTATCTAGGGATGTCACAAAGGCGCCGCTTGCCACATAATTGGGAGCAATGAAGGAGTTACTATCACGAACATCATGCACTTGATATAGCGATATCAACTCGCCAACTTCAACTTCTAATGGGATATCTACTGAACGCACACTGAGAGAGATTTCCTGGTGTGACAGCGCACGAGAATCATCCGTCAGTGCACTACCTTGCAACAACTCGCCCGTTAATAATCTTCTGCGGGTAATTGATCCGATTGGATTGGTGGAAGCTGCAAGGTAGCTCTCTGCCGCTGTCCCGAGCACAACTGATTGGAAACCCAGGTCCCCGGGGCCAATCTGTGTGCCTGCTGCAATTGGGCGCATCACCACCCAATAACTTTCACGCGTGTTGGCTGCGCGAGAGATAAAGAATGAGGCGAGCAAGGCGCTTACGCATAGCGCAACCGAGAGATAGAGACGTGAGTGAGATTTCTTCTTAGCGACCATGGGCGCACCGTAAAAGTGGCACCTGATCCAGACTAGAGCCTAATCCACAGTAAGACCTAAGTATGAGTGAATCTCAGTCTTTTGGTTGATTACTTACATGTGATCAGTTCGAAAAATGTGCTCCATGACTACTCATACAACTTTAGCGCCTGCAGAAAATCACCGTTCATATTTGCAATTGATATCGAGTACAGAAGATCGGTCTCTGTGGAGCCATCCCGTACTTGATATTTTCACGCCACCTGCTCGCGAAATTCCAGCTCAGAGGGCGAAGTTGTTTCTAGTCCCTTCAACTTTTGGTGAAGATCTAGAGCCCGATGAGATGCCTATTCCAACTTCGGCGGCAGATTTACCAGAACTTCATGCATGGACTATGAAATTCATAGTGAGCGTCGTAGAGATCTGGGCGGGAAGAAGGCAACCTGCTCAATTGATTCGTTGGTGTCATCGGGTTATCTATATGGATCTTTTGAAGAGCGCTGGGACACAGAAAGAGATAGGAAAAATTCGGAGCATCCACCAATCAGAACCCTTCGATGGAATATGTGAATCAACCGTAGTAATCAGATTCGGCGAAAGGTTTCGCTCAGCCGTGATTCGCTTTGAAGGTGTAGATGGCCGCTGGCTCTGTACGGCTTTGCATCTGCTCTGAGGAATTTACTTCAAATACTAAGCAGCCCCGTGGCACCTTTTATATTTTTTACCCGAACCACATGGGCATTGGCTATTTCTAGAAACATCTCCAGAAGAGACAGCTCCATTCTCATCAGATGCTGAATAACGAAGTGGTTGAGACTGAACGGGCTTCTCATCAACTCCCTGAGCCTTGATCGACCCGCCTTCTTCCTCGATAGTGACTTGAACATTAAAGACCAAGCTCGCTAACTCTTCCTTAATGGCATCCATCATGGCTGAGAAGAGTTCGTATCCTTCGCGCTGGTATTCAACAAGTGGATCTCGTTGCGCCATAGCACGCAATCCGATTCCTTCTTGCAAGTAATCCATCTCGTAAAGATGCTCGCGCCACTTTCTATCAAGTACAGATAGAAGAACTCGGCGCTCAAGTTCTCGCAATACATCAGCTCCGAGTTGAGCCTCACGCTTTTCATAGGCGTCGAGAGCATCGTCAAGAATCTTGGCTTCAAGGAATTCGACATCCAAAGCTGACTTGGAACCAACCTCAGCAATCAAATCTTCAGGTGTGAAAGATATTGGATAGATTAATTTGAGCGCAGTCCAAAGTTTGTCCAGATCCCATTCTTCAGCGAATCCTTGTGAAGCGGCAGCACGGACATATGCGGAGATGGTATCTGAGACGAAATCACGTACCTGCTCCCCTAAATCTTTTCCTTCAAGCACAAGGCGACGTTCTCCATAGATAACTTCGCGCTGGCGATTCATGACATCGTCGTACTTAAGGACATTCTTGCGAATCTCAAAGTTTTGGGCTTCTACTTGAGTTTGCGCAGAACGAATCGCATTAGAGACCATCTTTGATTCGATAGGTTCATCTTCAGGTAAGCCAGCCGCAGAAAGAACTCGCTCAACAATTCCAGAATTGAAGCGACGCATAAGATCATCTTGAAGTGATAGATAGAAGCGAGATTCACCTGGATCGCCTTGGCGACCTGAGCGACCACGGAGCTGATTATCAATACGGCGAGACTCGTGGCGCTCGGTACCCAGAACATAGAGTCCGCCGAGAGCAACTACTTCTTCATGTTCTTTAGCAATTGCTTCTTTCTGCTTTGCAATCTCTGCAGGCCAAGCCGCTTCATACTCAGTGGGATTATCAACTGGAGAGATTCCACGACGTTGAAGTTCAAAGTCAGCCATAAACTCTGGATTGCCACCGAGCATGATGTCAGTTCCGCGACCTGCCATATTGGTCGCAACAGTTACAGCGCCTTTTGTACCGGCACGAGCGACGATGGCTGCTTCACGTTCGTGATGCTTTGCATTGAGCACCTCGTGTGGAACGCCTGCCTTCTTCAAGAAGGCAGATAACTCTTCAGATTTTTCAACGCTGACAGTACCGACTAAGACTGGTTGACCTTTGCGATGACGCTCGACAATATCGCGAGTGACCGCTGCAAATTTACCGACTTCAGATTTGTAAACAAGATCTGGCTGATCAGTACGTTGCATCTCACGGTTGGTTGGAATTGGCACAACCCCAAGTTTGTAAATCTGATGGAATTCCGATGCCTCAGTCATCGCCGTACCGGTCATACCTGAAATCGTTTCGTAAAGACGGAAATAGTTTTGCAAAGTGATAGTTGCAAGAGTCTGATTTTCATCCTTAATTTCAATACGCTCTTTAGCTTCTAGCGCTTGATGAAGTCCTTCGCTGTAACGTCGGCCTGACAACATGCGACCTGTATGTTCGTCAACAATAAGAAGTTCGCCATTCATAACCACATAATCTTTATCGCGCTTGAAAAGCTCCTTGGCGCGTACTGAGTTATTGAGATAACCAATTAAAGTCGTATTTGCAGCCTCGTAGAGGTTTTCAATCTTCAGAAGTTCTTCAACCTTTGTGACGCCATCTTCTAAAATTCCGATGGTCTTCTTCTTTTCATCGACTTCGTAGTGAACATCGCGTTGTAACTTGGCAGCGATATTGGCGAATTCAACGTACCACTTAGTTGCCTTGTCAGCAGGTCCACTAATGATCAACGGTGTTCGGGCTTCGTCAATTAAAATCGAGTCGACTTCGTCTACGACTGCGAAGAAGTGATCACGTTGTACGCAATCTTCGATTGACCAAGCCATGTTGTCGCGAAGATAGTCAAAACCAAATTCATTATTGGTGCCATAGGTGATGTCACAAAGGTATGCAGCGCGCCGTTCGGCAGGGGTCATGCTGTTGAGAATTACTCCAACAGAGAGCCCTAGGAAACGATGGATGCGTCCCATCCACTCGCTATCACGTTCAGCCAGATAGTCATTGACGGTTACAACGTGAACTCCACGGCCAGCAAGTGCATTGAGATAAGACGGCAGAGTTGCAACGAGAGTCTTACCCTCACCAGTGCGCATTTCTGCGATATTGCCTCGATGCAAGGCGGCTCCACCCATAATTTGCACGTCATAATGGCGCTGACCTAACGTGCGCTTGGCTGCTTCACGAACAACTGCAAAAGCTTCTGGCAAGAGATCATCGAGAGTTTCACCTTGGCCAAGGCGAGATTTGAATTCATCGGTCTTAGTTCGCAACTGCTCATCAGAGAGGGAAGTTATGCTGGATTCAAATCCATTTACCTTGTCGACAATCTTGCTCAAGTCGCGAAGGATCTTGCCTTCGCCAGCTCGCATGATTCGATCAAGAATTGAAGCCATCAGAACTACCTTCCGCGCATGAGTCGTAATGAGGGTCTTATCGTAGGGGTTCTGCAACGCAGGCAGTTACGCATCCTGCCACCTCGATGCCCGCTTCGCGCAGGGCTCGCACGGCCTCGCGGAGCGTAGCCCCCGTTGTGACGAGGTCGTCAACAACAATGGCTCTTCCACTCAAATAATTAAGGGATTCCATAGAACCATCTAGATTGCATGCTCTCGCTTTAGCATCTAATGAAGATTGATCGCGAACTCGGCGAATATGATGCAGATTCTCATAGATCGGCACTCCACTGCTTTCGCTAATCTGGTGAGAAAGCGCGGCTACAAATTGTCGCCCACGTGATCGAGCAACTGATTTACGTGATGGAATTGGTACAAGAAAATCGCCACCGATCTCTCTCTGAAAATAGCCTAAAGAGCGTCCTAGGGCTTTCGTTAGGAGCTGGTCGGCAACTTCTAAGTTGTTCTCTTTTGCAGACAACAAAACCTTTCCAGCAACGCTTGAATAAATAATTGCTGAGTAGATTGGAAATGCCGGCAACGAATTCGCCCATTGGCGGTAAATATGGGGATGCCAATGCCCGCGACATTGGGAACAAATCTCGATACCAAGCAATCCGCAACCCAAACATCTACTGGGAAAAATGATTTCTTGTAATGCGCGCAGGGTTTTCATGTCACCTATTCTTCAGTGACACTTTTGCAAACTCAGAGGTAAAAATTCTCCTCGTGGAAATCTTGAGGTGTCACCTTGATAGGTCTGCCTTGAATTTGTTCTCCTGCAACGCGTGGCAGAGTCAGAACAAAATGTGCACCCTTACCTGGGCGACCCCAGGCATCTAGTTCACCATTGTGTAAACGCGCATCTTCGAGGGAGATGGAAAGACCCAATCCCGTTCCTCCACGGATTCGCGCACGAGAGGGATCTGCGCGCCAGAATCTATCGAAGACTCGTATCAGCGCTGATTCATCCAAGCCAGGTCCAAAGTCGCGAACCCCGATCGCAACCTCAGTTTCAGTAGCAAGGATTGAAACAATGATCTCTTTGCCATCTGCGTGATCGAGCGCGTTAGACAAGAGGTTGCGAAGTATGCGTTCTACGCGGCGAATATCTGCCTTAATCTGAATAGTCGGTGATTGCGAATTAATGCGAATTCCGGCATCGGTAGGTACTTCACCTAATTCAAAGTCAGCGACGCATCGTTTGACAAGGCTTACTACATCAAAGTCAACAGGTTCGAGTACTGCAACCTCCGCATCAAATCGACTGACCTCTAGCAAATCCTCTAGAAGGCGCTCAAAACGATCAATTTGTGCTGCCAATAACTCCGAACTACGCGCGACAACCGGATCAAACGAGTTACGCTGATTGTAAATTACTTCAGAAGCCATGCGAAGAGTGGTTAGCGGGGTTCGGAGCTCGTGAGAAACGTCAGAGACAAACCGCTGCTGGACGCGCGATAAGTTTTCAAGTCTTGAAATCTGCTGTTCAATTGATTGCGCCATTTCATTGTAGGAATGTGCAAGCGTTGCCATTTCATCCTGTGACTCAACCCGCATGCGTTGACTGAAATTTCCCTCAGTGAATTGTGTTGCTACACGAGCTGCATCGCGTACTGGGCGAACAACTTGCCGGACAACCAGCCAAGTGATGAGTGCAATAAGAAAGATCAGTGCAACGCCTGTAAAAATCAGAGAATTTCTGATGAGGGTAAGTGTTTCAGCCTGAGCATTGAGCGTGAAGACAACGTACATCTCATATGTGCCTCCACCTGGAATCTTAATTGGCTCACCCACAAAAAGCGCGTCAGCTACTCCTGCATTGAGATAACGGCTTTTTGCATACTCGTATTGTGATTCCTTGGAGGCTCGCACTCTCTCGCGTAAAGATTCAGGGACTGACTTGGGGTCAATAAGTGCAGAGGCCATTTCATATGAAACTGCAGATTTTTTCTCTGATGGAAACTTCAGCAAAATAATGTCACGGCTATCTTCATTAACATCTTGATTTGTGGATTCCACAATAAGACCTGCGATAACCTGCTTTCGCTCTTCCACGCTCTTGCCTTGTGAAAGTATCAATTGATACTGAGCGTTGAAAAAGGTAAAGCGGGCCTCAGTGAGCGCCGAATCTAAGCTCACTGAACGGATTCCGTCGGATAAACGAGAATTTAAAGCAGATCCAGCAAGAGTTACGACACCCAACGAAAGTAGAACTGTTGAGAGGATGACTTTGGTGGCAAGTGATTGCGCCAGCGCCTTTCTTATGCCTCTCATCTTAAGTGCGGCCTTTACGCCGGGCCGCCCGCCTTGTACCCAACTCCACGTACTGTCATAACAATTTCTGGATGCTCAGGATCATGTTCAACCTTTGACCTCAAGCGTTGTACGTGCACATTGACCAAACGGGTATCTGTGCTGTGGCGGTAGCCCCACACCTCGCTTAAGAGCGCATCGCGTGTGAAAACACGTCCGGGATCTTTTGCTAAGGCAACCAACAAATCAAATTCGAGGCGAGTTAATTGAATCAAAGTTGATCCACGATGAACTTCATGTGCAGTGACATCAATTGTGAGATCGCCAATCATTAGAAGTCCGGTCACATCTGCATTTGTTCGACGTAAACGAGTTCGAATACGTGCAATTAGCTCCGCTTTATCTCGGAACGGTTTCTGCATGTAGTCATCAGCGCCCGCTTCCAGGCCGCGGACAATATCTTGAGTCTCCCCTTTAGCACTTAACATGACGATGGGAACCATCGACTCTTGTCTGATTAATCTGCAAACTTCAATGCCATCAATTCCTGGCAACATCACATCGAGCAAGACGAGATCTGGAGGATTATTTCTAAATACCTCCAAAGCCTCATCTCCTCGACTGACAAGATCTACATCGAAGCCGGAACTGGTTAAAACAATTCCGAGCATTTCGGCAAGGTCTTGATCGTCATCGACGACCATAACCAGCGCCATTTAGGAACCGTGCTCCCAAGAGTTGAGATACATATCTTGTGCTGGAGTTAACACATCGATACGTCCACCCATGGACTTAAGCTTCAACGCAGCAACTTCCTTATCGATATAAGTTGGTACTTCGTGAACTCCTGCAGGTAAATTCTTTGCTTCCTTAACAAGATATTCGGCAGTCAGCGCCTGGTCAGAGAAAGACATATCCATCACCGACGCTGGATGACCTTCTGCGGCGCCTAGATTTACGAGACGTCCTTCTGCAAGGAGCAAGAGGCGGCGTCCGTCCTTCATGACATATTCGTCTGTCTGATGGCGCATCTTCTCGTTCTTCTTAACCGAGTTTTGCTCCAACCAAGCAACATCAATTTCAATGTCAAAGTGACCAGAGTTCGCCATAATTGCGCCATCCTTCATGACCGCAAAATGCTCATCGCGAAGTACATCGCGATTGCCGGTAACTGTAATAAATACGTCACCAACTTTTGCAGCATCTACCATTGGCATAACGCGGAATCCTTGCATCATCGCATCAAGAGCTTTAGTTGGATCGATTTCTGTAACAATAACATCAGCTCCAAGGCCTTTAGCGCGCTCTGCAACGCCCTTACCGCAATAGCCAAATCCTGCTACAACGACGATTCGACCAGCAAGGAGAAAGTTAGTAGCGCGGAAGACTGCGTCAAGGGTTGATTGACCTGTACCGTAACGATTGTCAAACATGTGCTTGGTATCGGTGTCGTTAACAGCAATCATCGGAAAAGTTAGAGCGCCATCTTTAGCCATCTGATTGAGACGGATAACGCCAGTTGTTGTCTCTTCGCATCCACCTGCAATATTTGGAAGTAGCTCGCGACGAGTCGTGTGAAGAGTATTTACAAGATCGCATCCATCATCAAAGACTTGGTGTGGTTCGATATCGAGCGCTGCATTGATATGTGAGTAGTAACCGTCTCGATCAACGGCATTACGTGCAAAGACTGAGATTCCATATTCATGGACTAGTGCAGCTGCTGTGTCATCTTGCGTAGAGAGCGGATTTGAGGCACATAGAGCAATCTCGGCTCCACCTGCCTTAAGAACTCGCATCAAGTTTGCAGTCTCAGTAGTGACGTGCATACATGCTGCGATGCGGACTCCCGCGAAAGGCTGTGATTTCTCGAAGCGTTCACGAATCTGTGCAAGCACGGGCATATTGCGCTCGGCCCATTCAATGCGCTTGCGACCTTCGGCAGCAAGTGATGCATCCTTGATGTCATGCTTTGGAATAGTTGTGACAGGTGTCATTTAAATATCTCCCTAGATAAAACGGCTGTTTTTCTTTTCGCTTGACCTTCGGCGTAGGGCTCTACTGTGCTAGTCGGCTATGGGGATAGCCTACTAGTTAAGGGATTAATACGAGGATGTCGCCGTCGCCGCGGATGGTGTTAAGTACATCATCTCGAACCTTTTTCATACGGGCTTGCGTTGAAGCCTCAACGTTAAGTCGAAGGAGCGGCTCGGTATTGGAAGCCCGTAGGTTAAACCACCAATCATCACCATTAATGGTGAGTCCATCAAGATGATCGACGTGAACTCCATCTTTAGCGCCGTATAGGGATTCAATCTGATCCATAGCTGCTTTGGCATCTTCAACTTTAGAATTGATTTCACCGCTTGAAAAATAACGATTAAAGGGAGCGAGTAGTTCCGAAAGTTTTATTTCTTTTTCGCCAAGAGCCGCTATCGCATGAAGAGCTGCCAGCATCCCGGAATCTGCTTTCCAGAAATCTCGGAAATAGAAATGACCCGAGTGTTCTCCACCAAATACAGCATTGGTCTCAGCCATTAATTTCTTAATGTACGAATGGCCTACTCGCGAGCGAACAGCACTTCCTCCGCACTCTTCAATAACTTCTTTTACAGCGCGAGACGAGATGAGGTTATAGATAATGTTTGAACCCGGATAGCGCTTAAGTTCGCGGCTCGCAATCAGTGCAGTGAGTGCTGAAGGATTGACGAGGTCACCATTTTCATCGACAAGAAAACACCGGTCAGCATCGCCGTCGAAGGCTAACCCTATGTCCGCCTTATTCTTCTTCACTGCCTTCTGTAAATCTTTAAGATTCTTCGGCTCTATGGGGTTAGCTTCATGATTCGGAAATGTTCCATCAAGTTCGAAATACATCTCTATAACTTCAGCGCTCAGCCGCTTGAAAACGGCTGGGGCTGTATATCCGCCCATGCCATTACCTGCATCAATAACTATTTTGAGCGGTCTAATTGCAGAAACATCAACAAGCGTTAATAGATGATCTACGTATTCCTCAAGCATATTGCGCTTCTTTTCAACTCCGATATTGCGCATAGCCATAGGCGTGCCTTCGTTAACAAAGTTTTCAATCGTTAGAAGGCCTGACTCTTTACCAATCGGACGGGCTCCGCTCAAGCAAAGCTTGATTCCATTGTATTCAGCTGGGTTATGGCTTGCAGTGAACATCGCACCGGGGAGATTGAGCTTTCCAGATGCGAAATACAACATATCCGTTGACGCAAGGCCAATGCGGATTACATCAAGCCCTTGAGAATTCACCCCTGCTGCAAAGGCAGTCGCTAAGTGTGGAGAAGAGGGACGCATATCTTCTCCAATGACCACAGTGCCCGGCTCTCGCTCCTGCTCAAGGAATCGAGCAACAGCAACGCCTGTTGCAAAAGCGAAGTCTGGGGTGAGTTCTTTATCTACAAGCCCGCGAATATCGTAAGCCTTAAAAATTGAACCACTCATATAAGTATCGTAAAGAGAATCAGAAGAAAATGCGAAATTACGATGGCACTGCGCGCAAATGTCCGCGTCGACCCACGCTGGATTGAGAAATGTGAGCAGTTTGAGTAGCAGGTTCCGGATGGTTGGCACTGGCTGCTTCACGAACAGCATCAGCGATAGCCATTAGGTCATCTTCGCTTGGACCCATGGCATCGTTATCTGCCTCATGTCGAATTACATTCCAGCCATTAGGAACTGTAAGTCGAGCAGAATGCTTTTCGCAAAGGTCATATGAATGCGGTTCTGCAAAGGTAGCAAGTGGACCAAGCACCGCCGTTGAATCAGAGTAGATGTAGGTAAGCGTCATCGTTGCAACCGCGCGACAAGATACGCGTGAACATACGCGACCAGTTCGTGACTGCGGGACCATACGAAATAGATTAGTGGCTAACGTTGCCAAACTTATGGATTGAGCACGCGAATATTTGAGGCAGGCACAGAGGATTTAGTCAGAGCGCTACCAGGATTCAACGGCAGATAGCCATAACCACTCCGAGATGCGATGAGTGCAGCCCCAGAGGTACCTCGAGATATTTTGGTAAAGGAGACTGACCGAACCGCATCTGGCACCTTAAAGGTAGCAATATCCTCTTGCTTGACCTCAATGGTCTTGGTTTTCCCATTTGTGAAAGTGAGTTCGAGATTGAGGCGAACATCTTTACCCGTGAAGACCAATGTTGGAGCCAAACCGGTTGTCGCCATGGTGAATTCGGTGAGATCTTCAGCGGCTGTACTCCATACAAAATCTCTCTTCCCTTGTGCATTTGTTGGAGAAAATACAGAACCCAAAATTGGCTGATCTGAAGTTATGTGGAGTGCAAACTTTCCAGCGGCCATAGTGATATCCATGGGAAGCTCAATCACTCTGCCGTGGGCAATAACTCGATCAGAGATTCCCACAGGGGCGAAAGTTCCATCGGTGGAGCGAATTTCAGCAGTGATCCGTGCATCAACTTCTCCGGGTACCAATAAACGTAATGTGTGAGGCGTTGCTCCACCGCGACCTACCTGTTGTGGAATAGCCGGTATTTGCAATCGCGTTACAGGTTCTCGCGTTGCATTCACTAAATCCCCGCCCAGGGAGGTCAGCCCTCTCCCACGTTCGTCGACTAAGAATCCATTAATTCTTCCGGCGCGAGGTAGTACGTGAATTGCAATCTTTTTTGATCCAGGTGCTAAAGAAGCAAGCGATAGGGAGATGTAATTGTTTGCACGAATTGAAACTGTTCGCGGTGCAAGCTGCCCATTCTCAGTGAAGACCGTTACTTCAACGAGCGCTCTGCCCAATCCACTATTTACGATATGCAACGATCCTTTTGAAGTGAGATCAGCTGCTGCACCTACAAACCATTGTGAAGAAGCAGGAGCGCTACATGGCGCAGCTCCAGCCCAGATCCCCTTACGCACCTGCCAGACAACTGGCGTTACTTTGCCGGATTCGATGACAGCTGATTGAGCTGCGACCGCGTAACGTCTAAATCCAACTTCACCAAATTTCATTGAAGTTGTTCCAGTCTTGCGGGCCAGCGTCTTAGGCGAGCTTAAAGAGATCGCTGTACTCAACCCACTGATATTCGGAGGGCAGACCACTGCCGGATACGACTCATTGAATCGACTTGTGCTGACTGTGAAATTGAGAATATTGCTGACGAAGAGCACAGAGGCAAGAGCGATTACTAATGCAAGCGCGCGTTGATTTTTCATGTCAGCTCCTGATCAGAGATCTCAGATTTACGGCGACCGCCAGGTAGCGCTAACACAATCAGAGTAGTTAAAGTGATAATAAAGAAGGAGATCCAAGCGCGTCGCGCCCGACCATCATGCACAATTGAAATTTCTCCTGCCGCTGTTACTTCGAAGGTAGGTAGACCGTTAGCATCTTCAACTTTGGCCAAGCGATAACCGCTCTGGAATATTTGCCAGGCGTCGCTATAAGTTTCGGTAAGCGTTATGGTTCCAGGAGCTGGCACATAGGTGCGGACCCCTTTTGATTCCAGAACATATTCTCGGCCTGCATAGTTAGTGAACTTAATGCGACCAGTGTCCTTCAAAACTTTCCAGACGATTCCTGCATCAGTTGCAGAAGTTCTGACAAACCCCCCTAATCCGTCAATTGTTTGTACAACTTCCTGATTGACAGGGCTCTTTAGAAATACGTATTTAATGCCATAGGTAGAGAGGATGTTGCTCGAGGTCACGCCCGTGTTGTCAACTAGCCCTTCAATGGCGCGAGAAATAATTGGTGTATCGCGAGGGGCAATATCTGGTTCACCCAAAGTCGCTGCCCTTCCCCGAGATATGTAATAGGAAAGAGTCTGTTCGCCACGTAGGCGATAGGGTCTTATGACAACAGTCTTTGCGCCTTTTTCAATCGCAAGGAAAGCAGGAAGGACTTTGCTCTGTGTTGTTCTAACTGGTGAATCTGCGCCAGCTGTAGCGAGCCAAAATGTTGACGTCGCTGCATATCCAATGGTGAGAAGTAGGACTACAGCAATAGATAAGTGTCGGTAATTGAGGTGTGATTGTTCTAGGCGAGTCTTAATCTTGTCGAACATGATCACTGCGGCGGCAATTGAATACAAGGTTGCAACTGCTATGAATACACCTGCATTTGTTCGAGTGGTCGAAGAAGTTCCACTTCCAGTCACAACAAGGGCGGAGAAAAGTGATCCAAGGAGCAAGAAGATCACACCCGGCGTTGCAAATTTCCGAGCAGCAGTGGATGAGAAGTAGGTGATAAACAAAATTATTGCAATCGGGCTAACGCACCACCATGGCAATGACCCAGGGCCACCTGGATTTGCTAAGAGAGCGATATTTGGGCCCCCGCCCGCCACAGTAAAACCAATTTCTCCGAAAAATTGTTGTGGGCGTACGAAGTAAGAGAAGGAACCTGGAGCAGATAAAAGTAATGGCACTATCAGCAATGAGGTGTAACGAATAACTTTTTGAATAAAGAGGGAATCCCTAAAGTTTCTGTTTACCGCAATAAAATCTCGAACAGCGGAAAAACCGATTAAGCCGATAAGAATTAGCCCGACTGAAGGATTAAAAGCAAAGAGCAACCATGCTAAGAGCGCCGTAGCGCTCGTCTGTCGCATGGTCCATGAATGAATCTCATTCCACCGCTTTAAAAGTGGAAGAGTAAATGGAAGCAGAATAAGGAGAACAATTAACCCTAGGCGGCCAGCGCTGACAGCAGAAATCGCTACAGGTGAGAGCGCGTAGAGCAGGGCTCCGCCGGCTGCGAGCCATGTATTCGTAGTGAAGGTCTTCAAATACCGGTGCGAAGAGAAGAGGAGGGCGAATGGAGCCAGAAGGAAGAAGAGTGAAATAAACGCTGCAACGTTTCCAAAAGTAAGCACAGATGCCAGAGCGACTATCGGAACCCAAATGGGGGTTGAAAGCCCACTACCCATAGCAATGTCATGCCAACTGGCGATATAAAGTTTAAAGAGGTCACGGGCGCTTTCTGGCGCCATCGCTAGGGCGCCACCGGAAATAGCTCCCCACCGATTTCTACTCCATAAAGCGCTGATGACAAAGAGCGCTGTTGCCATTGCAATGATAGGTCGAGTAAAAAGTAGCAACCAAGAACGTTGAGTCGAAGGTGTCAGAAGATCTTCATCTTCATTAATTTCAAGAACGCTAGAAGCTGCGATCTCTTCTTTCTCTGGAATTAGCCGTTCGCGTAACGCATCTACTGCACGCGCGATCGAACTGCGAAGTTGCTGAAAGCGAGAGGGAATAAATGGTTTTACTGCTGCACTCGAAATTAATCTGCTCTTTTTTCTAAACCTTCGGGCGGCAATAAGTTCAGCTGGCCTGATGATAAGAGTCAGAATTGCTAAGAGTTCATCGCTTGCATATCCAGGAAGTTTGGCAAAAAGATATCCAATCGAGCGGATAATTGCTCCTGTCAGAAGTTGCAACGACAAGATTGGCAGAGCCCAAATGCTGGCATTTGCGAGGAGAACATAGGCTGCATTTCGCCGATCGAGAAGTAGTGGTCGATGTAGAAGCGCACCGCGGACATCAACGGTTCGACGTTCAGATGCAGCTGCCTGTGCGTGGTAGGCCAAGGCGTTCGTCACCACAATCGTTGAGTGGCCTGCTACGCGTGCTCGCCATCCAAAATCAACATCATCTCTAAAGAGTTCTAGATTCTTATCGAAACCACCCAGCTCCTCATACACATCCCGACGGATAAGCGCACCCGCAGTACTAACGGCAAGTACTTCATGGATTCCATCACGTTGCCCTTGATCGTATTCGGATGGCTCTAGCCCCGTCCATCGAGCTCCATTCGTGGCAAGACTGATGCCAACTTCAAGTAAATGGGTTCGATCATGCCAGCCAAGAATTTTTGGACCAGCCATAGCAACGTTGGGGCGTTCTGCAATTGCAGCCATTAAATTTTCCAACGCATCTTTTGCAAATGCACAATCATCGTGCAGAACCCATATCCACTCATTAAGTGGGTCTGTCGTTGGCGGAAGTTGTCCAACCGCAAATGAAATCGCTTCGCCAAATCCTGCTTCACGTTCTAATGAAATAGTTGGGATGCGGGCGCCTTTAAGAAGCTTTGCAGATGAATCAATTGATCCAGTATCTACAGCGATAATGCGATCAGCGCTGCGAGTTTGAGTTCCGAGAGAAGTTACGACTTCGGGAAGCCAAGTCGCGCCATCATGGACAACAAGAATTGCCGTGACGCGTTGCGTACTCATAAAGGAAACTTATCGCGTGGTGCGGTGAAGTAAGTTGTGAGTTAAGCAGGGCGTCGCTTAAGGCGACGGCGCTCACGCTCAGAGAGGCCACCCCAGATGCCAAAGCGCTCATCGTGTGCAAGCGCATATTCGAGGCATTCTTGGCGAACTTCACATGAGAGGCAGACGCGCTTGGCCTCACGCGTTGAGCCACCCTTTTCAGGGAAGAAGGCTTCAGGGTCGGTCTGAGCGCAGAGAGAGCGCTCCTGCCAGGAGAGTTCTAGATTCTCTCCGCTAGCGAGTTGAATAGTTGGTCCAGCAGTGGGGGCTGATGGCTTGCCAGTAGATGTTCCTTCTGGACGGATTGGCATTCGCAAATCTCCTCAAGTCATAGGCGGCGATTTCTTGATAACCACGCGCTCTAGAAGAGAATTACACCCGTGTAATCCTTCGGAGTCAACCCCGAGGGAGCAACTTTTCGGTCAAAAAGGCAGAAAAGCGCGAAAAATTAGAGCGAAATCGGTAAATCCGAGCTCTCTGATAGATATCTCTCACTGAAATGTCTGCCTGAATCCACTTTTGCGCCATGTGCGACAAAGGTACGAACAAGAGTTGCTCCTGCGCCAATCACCACATCATCACCAATGATGCAGTCGTCAATAATGGCTCCTGCACCGATATGACAGCGAGCGCCAATTGATGTTCCACCGGTGATCTTGGCATCCGGTGCAATCTGGCAGTCTGGCATGGCATGAAAATCACCAACCACCAAATCTCGAGAACCCTTAAAGAGCGCAGCAGGAGTTCCAACATCGAGCCAGTAGGACTGTTCGTGGTAGCCATAGATGGGGCGATGCTCAGCTACGAGAGCTGGAAAAGTTTCACGTTCAACGCTCACAACTTTATTCAATGGAATCCGATCGATCACATCAGGTGAAAATACATAACAGCCCGCATTTATAAGGTTAGTTATTGGGTTATCCATCTTTTCTAGAAATGCAGTAACACGACCCTCGGCATCAATGGGCACGCATCCAAAAGCCCGAGCATCTTCTACCTCAATAAGGTGCAGCGTGACATCGGCCTGGTGCGCCTTGTGAAAAGCAATTTGGTCTGCAATAGAGTGGCGACTAAGAACATCACCATTAAATATAACTATTTCTTCATCGCGGCCAAGTAACTGCGCTGCATTACGAATTGCTCCACCGGTGCCAAGAGGCTCTTTCTCTACCGCGTAGAGAATCTTCATATCCCAACGCGAGCCATCTCCAAAGTACGGAGTGAAAACTTCAGCTAGGTAGGAGGTTGCAAGCACTAGGGTTTGAATTCCCGCTTTTTTTGCAGCAAGAATCTGATGTTCAGTTACTGGAATTCCTGCAACTGGCAACATCGGTTTTGGTGATTCATTGGTGAGCGGCTTTAATCGCGTACCAAAACCGCCGACGAGCAAAATCCCTGTAGCCATTTAACCGCTCATCTTTTCGTGCAAGCGCTGCGCTGCGCGCTTGATCTGCTCATCAGTCGCAGTCATAGCTACGCGAATATGTTGGGCTCCGGCATCTCCATAGAAAACTCCGGGCGTTACTAAGATTCCCAAATCGGCAAGCCAGGCAACTGAATCCCAGGAGCTCTCCTTGCGAGTAGCCCAGATATATAGACCGGCAGCCGAATCTTCGATAGTGAATCCAGCTGCTTCAAGCGCTGGGCGCAAGATTGCACGACGTGCGTTATATCGATCGCGCTGTTGAGCAACATGGTCGCTATCTGAAAGCGCTGCCACCATCGCGCGCTGCACTGGAAGCGGCACAATCATGCCGGCATGCTTTCGCACCTCCAAGATTGTCGAGATTATTCGTGGATCACCTATAACAAAGGCTGCGCGATAACCCGCCATGGAAGAGCGCTTTGACAGTGAATGTACGGCCAAAAGATTGCGGTTATCACCATCGGTAAATTTCAAAATAGAAGATGGTCGTGAGCTATCCCCAAATTCGAAGTAACACTCATCCGAAACAACGAGTGAGTCAAATTTTCGAGCCCAAGTGATTGCAGCTCGTAATTCGCTTTCCGAGTGGACCCGACCAGTTGGATTGGATGGAGAATTAACCCAGGCTAAATCGGCCTTCACCCAGGTCTCTGGATCTACTTCAACAGCGGTTGCCTGAGCTTGAGCTAATAGCGCACCTACTAAATAAGTTGGATATGCAATTTTGGGATAGAGAACGCTCGCTGCTTGCACCAACGTTGGTAGCCAGGCGACAAATTCTTTGGAGCCAATAAGTGGTAATACTCCAATATCGCCGGTGGCGCCTAATTGTTGACGCGCCCACTTTTCGATTGCTTCACGTAACTCTGGCGTTCCTGCAGTAAGTGGATAGCCAGGGGCGTCGGATGCGTTTTGTAACTCTCGTTGTACAAATTCGGGAGTTGCATCTACCGGAGTACCAACTGATAAATCAATTGCTCCATCCTTGTGTGAGCGAGCGATCGCTCCGTAAGGTGCGAGCGCATCCCACGGAAAATCAGGAAGTTTTTGGCGCAAGAGCAGTTACATCTGCATGGTCGGAATTAGTTTCACCAACCTTGGATGCTCCCCCAGGTGAACCCAATTCGATAAAGAATTCTGTATTGATTTTCTTGTAGTGCTGCCATTGCCCAGGTACATCGTCTTCATAATAAATTGCTTCTACTGGGCAAACTGGTTCGCAAGCACCACAATCCACGCATTCATCAGGTTGGATGTAGAGCATACGGTTGCCGTCATAGATGCAATCAACCGGACATTCCTCACGGCAAGACTTATCTTTCACATCAACGCATGGTTCGGCAATCACATATGTCACGAAAAATCCTCCAGTTTGCAGCGTGTGAACAATTAGCGGTAATTCTAACCCTGCGCAGCGGGCATTGCACGATTACTGTTCTCATGTGAGCAAGTTTCGTGACGAGGTAGCCAGGGCCCTCGGCAAGCGCGCCACTCTGCGCCTTCGTGATAGCGATGGAGGCTTCCGAGATATCGTCGGAGTTTTACAGAGTGAGACGGAGTTGATCAATCGCCGTGGGGAAGTTATCTCCTTCAATCCAGATGAAATCGTGCTCATGAGAGTAATCCCAGTCTTTAACCGCCGCGACAATAATGCAGGACATCTCTCGATGTACGACACCATGAGTCGAACTACGAAAGAGATAACCCATCGTGATGGCGTGGTGACGATGTATTGCTGTGGCCCGACTGTCTACCGGGATGCACATGTTGGCAACCTTCGCACCTTCCTTCTTGCTGATCTCATTGCTCGCACAATCACAATGACTGGTCTTGAGCTCCGCTTTATTCAGAACATTACCGACGTTGGACATATGGCAGATGACTTCCAAGAGGCGGGCGCCGAGGGCGACAAGATGCTTGCTGAGGCCAAACGCACAAATTCCGATCCTTTTGAAATCGCAAAGAAATATGAGGCTAAGTTTCATGACGATTTAGCGCGACTCAACGTCATACCTGCGAATCTCTATCCCAAGGCATCTGAAAATATGACAGAGATGATTTCAGCCATAGAAGAACTCATCGCAAAAAATAGTGCATATGTTGGAAGTGATGGCTCAGTCTATTTCGATGCGGCATCCTGCCCGGATTATGGAGCACTTAGTGGCAATCGACTCGATTCTCTTAAACCTGGACACCGCTACGAATATACCGACGAAGGCGGAAAGAAGTTTCACGCCGACTGGGCGCTCTGGAAAGTTGCAGGGGCGCGTACGCAAATGGTGTGGGATTCTCCATGGGGGCGTGGATTTCCGGGATGGCATATCGAATGTAGCGTGATGTCAATTAATCTGCTCCATGCGCATGTGAATGTTCATGTTGGCGGAATTGATCTTCGTTTTCCTCATCATGAAAATGAACGCGCTCAATCAAATGCACTAACCGCCACTGAAACCGTTGATTCCTGGGTGCATGGTGAACACCTCCTCTTTGAAGGACGCAAGATGTCCAAGAGCGCGGGCAATGTTGTCCTCTTGCAGGACGTGGTTGATCGTGGCCTAGATCCTCTCGCGCTGCGCTTCTCACTCCTTGAAAACAGATACCGATCTCAAATGGATTTGAGTTGGGCTTCCCTAGAAGCAGCACACACAACTTTGCGCCGCTGGCGAAAAGTTATGGCGGAATGGGGAACCTCAGCTGAACTCAAATTTGATCAAGAGATTGTGGATGCCTTAACAAATGATCTTGATACTCCACGAGCGATGCAACGTCTTCGAACCATTGAAAAAGATTCCACTATTGGAGCTCTGGATAAGCGAGCAATATTTCTCTTTGCAGATCAGGTGTTAGGGCTAGATCTGGCCAGGACTGAGCAACACAAAGCTCTCACCCCTGAACTCGCGCAACTCCTAGAAAATCGCGCACAAGCTCGCGCTGATAAGAATTGGGCAGAAAGTGATGCGCTCCGAAGTAAATTAGAAGAATCTGGTTTAGAAATTAAGGATGGTCCCACAGGACAAACCTGGAGTTGGAGATAGTTCAAATCTTTCTAAAAATGGCGACAAATCCCGCTAAAAATCCAAGAGTAAGTAGAGCGCTACCGGCGCTATCTCCCTGAATCAATAGCTCCTGTCCAACGCCGAATGAGCCTGCGCGAGCAATCACTAGAAACCAAGCAGCTAGGGCAAAGAGTCGATAGCGCCGCTTTCCAGAGTAACGTCCAACCCACCAGACCATGACGTATGTTGTAAAAATTCCAAGTGAAACACCTAGGGGTTGAAGTGTTTGGTGTATGAGAGTTGCTCCAAGTGCGGTGGCCGCCCCCAACGCAATTGAGTAAAGGAATTTCACCTAGTCAGTCCTGCAAAAAGATCAGTCTCGTACCCATTCTTATCAAATGGTGGGCTCTTTTCTCCCTTAACAAGTGTGTAGTACTCATTCCCCCACACCTGTAGCCCCACATTATTTGAAAGCGCAAAGAATGGTCCATCGAGGGCAATCTGTGTGCTGTGAGCCTTCATGGCATTCATTTTGCAATCCACATACGCGTTTCCATCAATGAGCGTATGAACAAATGAATCATCTTTAGCAAAGGGCAGATCTTCGGCCTTCTCGGCCCCCCAAAAATCAGAGTCACTACCTTTCATGGCATCAATACCTTGTTGGACCACTGATACTGGCATGACATTCCAGTAAATTTTTGGAATATCCCATTTAGCTTTTTCAGCTGCACGCATCGCAACGCGATGAGCTTGAATATGGTCTGGGTGGCCATATCCTCCAAATTCATCATATGTAATCAGAACGTGTGGCTTCACTTCATCAATAATCTGAACAAGTAGATCGGCTGCTTCATCGAGATCTGCTTGCCAGAAGACATCAGGGCGGTTATTTGGTTCTGTTCCCATCATGCCGCTGTCACGGTAAGTACGCGCACCTTCCCCTAGGAAACGATGGTCACTCACTCCCAACTCTCGCATAGCGTCGGCTAACTCCTTAACGCGATGTTCGCCCAAAGAATCGGTTGCGCTAGCAGCTAAATGCGCTAACTCTGGAACTAGCACTTCTCCTTCTTCGCCGCGCGTGCAGGTAACAAGAGTGATTTCTGCTCCGAGAGCTGCATACATTGCCATCGTTGCGCCATTGTTAATGGTCTCGTCATCTGGATGTGCGTGTACCAGCATTGCGCGAAAACCTTGATAACTATCGCGCATTAATACACCGGTAGCGTTGTATCAATCTGCTTTGCCCAAGCTACTACTCCGCCAGAAACATGTGTCGCATCGGCGAAACCAGCGTTCTTAAGAATTGCTAAGCACTCCGCTGAACGCACTCCACTCTTGCAATGCAGAATTATGGGCTTATCTTGCGGCAAACTGGAAAGTACAGAGCCATCAATAAAACCTTGTTTAGGAATCAGATGCGAAGTTGGAATACGAACAATATCGAACTCGCTTGGCTCGCGAACGTCGATGAGGTAATAATCTTCTTTTGCATCAATTTTCGATTTCAACTCTTGCACTGTAATTGTTGAACCGGTGCTTGCTTCTGCAGCAGCATCTGAAAGTACTCCGCAAAACGCTTCATAATCTGGGAGCAGAGCAGTTTGCCGTGGATTGTCGCTGCACAGCGGGCAGTTTGGATCCTTGCGAACTTTGATTTTCCGGAAAGTCATCTCGAGAGCGTCGTAGACCATGAGAGATCCAATCAGTGGCTCCCCGACTCCGGTTAAGACTTTAATGGCTTCGGTAGTCTGAATTGAACCAATCGTGGCACATAGGACGCCAAGGACTCCGCCTTCTGCACAACTTGGCACCATGCCTGGAGGTGGTGGTTCTGGATATAGGCAGCGATAACAAGGACCGTACTCAGCCCAAAAGACACTTGCTTGTCCATCAAAACGGTAGATGGAGCCCCACACATATGGTTTCTTCAAGAGCACACACGCATCATTTACCAAATAGCGAGTTGCAAAATTATCTGTTCCGTCAACAATGATGTCGTACTGCGAGAAAATTTCCATGACATTCGAATTATCAAGTCGAGTCTCATGCAAAATAACGTTTACAAATGGGTTGATCTCTGCGATTTTCTCCTGAGCGCTCTTTGCCTTGCTCTTTCCAACATCTGACTGACCGTGAATTATTTGGCGCTGTAAATTAGATTCATCAACGGTATCGAATTCAACTATTCCTAGCGTGCCAATTCCAGCTGCAGCTAAATACATCAACGCAGGGGAACCAAGACCACCTGCGCCAACACAGAGCACCTTGGCATTCATCATTCGCTGCTGTCCGGCCATTGCAACATCCGGGATGATGAGATGGCGGCTGTATCTGCGGACCTCATCAACTGAAAGAGAAGGGCCCGGTGCGACTAGTGGAGGTGTCTTCATAGCGTTAATTCTGCCGTACCGTGCCATTCGATGCGAATTCTTATACGATGCGTGCAATGAGTACAGAAACTGTTTCTGCAAATGGTTCGCGTTCAGATAAATCGCGACTTCCTCGCGATGAACGTCGAGCAATTCTTCTTGCTGCAGCCCTCGAGGTCTTCACGGCTGCTGGATATCACTCAGCTGCTATGGATGAAATCGCTGATCGAGCCAATGTCAGCAAACCTGTTTTGTACCAGCACTTTCCATCCAAGCTAGATCTTTACCTAGCCGTTCTCGATTTGCATATTGATTCTTTGGTCTATGAAATTCAAAAAGCAATTTCTTCAACTCCTGATAATGAAAAGCGTGTCCATGTCACGATTGAGGCTTATTTCAACTTTATTGAAAATGAGGGCGAAGCATTTAGATTGCTCTTTGAGAGCGATATGAACGTTGAACCACAGGTTCGTGAACGCCTCAACCGCATGACATATGACTGCGCTGCAGCCGTCAGTGGAGTCATTTCCAATGACACTGGGCTTCCTAAAGAAGCAGCGATGATGCTTGGTGTTGGACTGATTGGTTACGTTCAAGTCACTGCACGTCATTGGCTTGAGCGTGATAGCAAGTTATCTCGTAAACAGGCGATGGAGCTTGTTGAAAACCTCATGTGGCGAGGAATTTCTGGATTTCCCCGTACTGACTCTTAGCGAATAAGATAGCCACATGGTTTCTAAGAAAAGTGAAAAGGCATCAAAAATTCGCATCTCGATTACTAACGTGGGAAGCGAACTAAATTTTGAATGCCCATCAACTCCTGCTGAAATCAAGGCAGCGGTTGCTGCATCTCTCTCAGCTCAAACTCCACTTATGCTTCAAGATGTACAGGGCCACGAAATCATCGTGCCATCAGACAAGATCGGTTATGTTGAAATTGGCGAACCAACTGAACGTCGCGTCGGTTTCGGCGTTGTGTAAGTGAGCCTGACTTTCGCAGATCTTCCTCTTCGCAAGGAAACTATCGCAGCTCTTAACGAGCATGGCTTTACATCTCCCTTCCCTATCCAAGAGCAGGTAATGCCGATCGCTCTTGCTGATGGCGATGTTATTGGGCAGGCTAAAACAGGTACGGGTAAAACTCTCGCATTCGGAATTCCCGTGATTGAACGAGTAATTGCACCTAACGATGCCGATTGGAAAGAATTGGTGCATCAGGGCGATCCACAAGTTTTAATTGTTGTTCCAACTCGCGAATTATGTGTTCAGGTTACGAAAGATATCGAAGAACTCTCCTTCAATCGAGGAATTCGAACTTTGGCAGTTTATGGTGGTCGCGCTTTTGAACCGCAAATCGAATCACTTCAAGCAGGGGTGGAAATAGTTGTAGGTACACCAGGACGCTTGTTAGACCTATATCGTCAAGGACAGCTACGCCTGAAAAACGTTTCTCGCGTAGTTCTTGATGAGGCAGATGAAATGCTTGATTTAGGTTTCTTACCAGATGTAGAAAAGATTTTCACCAGTACACCTGCTCGCCAACAAACTATGCTCTTTTCGGCAACAATGCCAGGTGACATCATTGCGCTAGCGCGTCGCTTTATGAACCAACCGGTTCATATTCGCACTCAGGATAATGAGGATGAAGGTGCGGTAGTTTCCCGTATTGAGCAACATGTCATACGCGCACATGCCCTGGATAAGATCGAGATGTTGGCAAGGATTTTGCAAGCCGATCGGCGCGGACCCACAATCGTCTTCTGTCGTACTAAGCGAACAGCTCAAAAAACTTCTGATGAATTGATAGAACGTGGATTTCGAGCTGCAACAATCCATGGAGATTTAGGACAGTCGGCACGTGAAAAAGCCCTCAATGACTTTAAAGCAGGAAAATCAAATGTTCTGATTGCGACAGATGTCGCTGCTCGTGGAATTGATATCGATGGAATAACTCACGTTATTAACTATCAATGTCCTGAAGATGAGAAAACTTATGTACACCGTATCGGACGTACCGCGCGCGCAGGTGCACACGGTATTGCTGTGACTTTTGTTGATTGGGATGAACTCGCCCGCTGGAAAATGATAGATACAGCGCTCTCTTTGGGACTACCAGAGCCTGTAGAAACATACTCATCATCTGAGCATCTCTATGAGATGCTCAATATTCCCGTGGGTTCAACTGGACGGGTTACGAAAGTCCGACCAGCGGAAAAAGCTACAAAGCCTTCTATTGCAAAAGAAGAAGGTGCGACTCGGGCAAAGCGCGAACGAATTCGCACAAAACGGATCTCTAACTAGCTGCAAATGCCTTAACGGCATTAGCCAACATCTGTACTGCAATAGCTGCAAGAAGAAGACCTGCGATACTGGCTAACAAAGTAACCCCGGATTCTTTGATGACGCTTACAATCTTTGTAGAAGCCATAAGAACTGTTCCAATGATGAGGTGAACAGCGATAATTGCCGCCGCTAATCCCGCAATTTGAGCATTGGTGTCAGCCTGCTGCACGTAAATCATCGTGGCAACGATTGCACCCGGACCAGCTAAGAGCGGAGTCCCAAGCGGAACCATGCCAATGTTGTTGCTTGTCTGTTCAGTTCCGCTCTTGGAAGATCCCGTCAGGAGCTGGAGCGCAACGTAGAGAAGCAATAATCCTCCGGCCGCTTGTAGCGCCTCAATCGAAACATGCATGTAGTCAAGAATGAGTTGGCCGAAAATGGCAAAGGTAGCAATCACAAAGAGTGATACGCCTGCTGCCTGCCAAGCCAGGCGAATACGTTCCCGCGGCGATCTATCTTTGACTAATCCCAGAAAGATTGGTGTGGCACCAGGGGGATCCATAATGACAAAGAGCGTGACAAAGGCTTGAGCTGCAAAGGTAAGTGCACCTGTTGAATTCATAGCTTGACTACCCTTCTGGCATTTGCACGCGATTCTAAGGCTTCCCATTCTGTAGGATCAGTTGTGTTTTCCGCTAAAGCATTAAGTTTTCCAGTACCGTGATAGTCACTTGAGCCCGTAATCGCCAGATGCAGCTCACGAGCTATTGATGTAAGGACGCTTCGCTCAGAATCATTTTGATCGCGATGATGTACTTCAATTCCATCAAGTCCCGCAGTTACTAATTCTTGGAATGTATCCGCTGTCAAAATTTGCCCACGCCTGGAAGCGAAAGGGTGAGCTATAACTGCGACTCCCCCAGCGCTCTTGATTGTTTTGATTGCCTCTATTGGTGTTGGGGCTGCATGAGTCACGTAATACTTAGATTCATTATGAAGTAGTTCCGAGAAAGCTTCATCGCGAGATGCCACAATTTTCTTGTTTACCAGAGCATCTGCCAGATGCGGGCGCCCAATAGTGGCCTGATCAGGAGCTGCCTGATAGACATCATCAAGCGTGATATCGAAGCCATCTGCTTGCAGAAGCGCAACCATTTTTCGCATACGAGGTAGTCGGGTATCGCGCGATTGCGCAAGCATCTCTTGCATCCCAAAATTTTCCCCATCAAAAAGTAGTCCTAGCATGTGGACGCTAATTCCATCATCTGTCAGGCAAGAAATTTCTGCTCCTAGAACCAGCTCAATCTGTGGCTGCATTGCGGAGATAGCTTCGCTCCATCCAGCTGTTGAATCGTGGTCTGTGATTCCCAGAGTTTTTACTCCCGTAGCGAGCGCTTTCTTCACTAGGGTAAACGGAGAATCAGTGCCATCGCTAGCAGTTGTGTGGGTATGTAAATCAATCATTCAATAGTCATCACATTCTCAGATTTATTTCTGCTAACAAAAACTATGCAACCAACAAGAATTAAAAGTACACCAAAGTAAATACTTGCCGGGGGTTGTTTACCAACGCCAAAAATCGATGCCAAGAAAGCAGCTATCGGAACTTCGAAGAAGACAATCAGTGAGACAACTGCGGGCGATACGCGCTTGAGAGTGAGATTAAACATGGTATGGCCAAGCAGTTGTGCACCAATAATTAATCCGAGCAGAATCATCCATTCCCGGGAAGAGAATGAAAAAAGTTCGTATCCTGCAATCAAAGTGATTGGTAGAGCGGTAAATGCGCAGGTGAGATAACAGATTGAGGTGTAGGTAGTAGTCTGCAAAGTCTTTTGAGCATGCGAACCAACCAACATGTAGCCAGCAGCTAGTGCACCTGATAAAAGGGCTGCAAGATCACCAAGAAATGAACGGCGATCTAATTGGATATCTATCCCAGTGACCACCAAAACCCCAATAAAACTCAGAAGCATTCCTAGCCAAGCATTACTAGGAATAAAACCACCTCTAAATTTCAAATACAGGGCTGCAAAGATGGGCTGCAGAGCGGCAATTGCAGTACCTGCGGCAACGCTCGTCATTCTCATTGCAAGAAAGAAGCCCATGAAATGAAAGGAGAGAAGTACTCCTGCCAAAATCGCCCAGCGCGCACCAATTCGATCAACTTTATGGCGAAGGGCGAATGGCAAAGTTATCAATGAGCCACCGAGATTTCGCCAGAAAATAAGGGTTGGGACAGGCATTGCACTCAAAGCGATGAGTGGACCCGATGAGCCGACGCCAAAGATTCCAATGATGAGGCGAATAAGGTCTGGCCTTGCAGGTATTGCAGTGTGCTCACTTACTGATTGGTTTCGTGGCGCTGCAGACATAAGGCAAACCTAGCCGATAGAGCACGCGTTACTCTTATCCCATGAGCGGAAATAACATCAATCGCATATTTCTCGCCCGTCTTGCAGGTACAGCGGTCTTTGACCCTAATGGCGATCCAGTTGGCAAGGTGCGCGATGCCGTGGCGACCCTACGAACCAATAATCAACCACCTCGAATTCTTGGGCTCGTTGTAGAAGTTCCGTTACGACGTCGCATTTTTGTACCCATTACTCGAGTGACCTCCATTGAAGCAGGCGCAGTTGTCATTACTGGTTTACTCAATATGCGACGTTTCGAAGTTCGTGCTGGTGAAATTCTGGTCCTAGGTGACTTACTTGATCGCTCTGTTTTCTTGATTGAAGATAATCAAAATGTTGTGGTTGAAGATATGGCGATGGAGCAGAATCGCACTGGCGATTGGCTCGTAACTCGCGTTCATATTATGCGCAAGGGCCGGGGCTTAAGAAGAAAAGGTGCAACTTCTACGGTCACATGGGAAGAGTTGAGTGGCTTTACTCAAAACGAGAGCAATCAAGGTGTTTCAAACCTGCTCTCAACAATCGGAAATTTACGTGCTGCTGATTTAGCAGCAGTCATCCAAGACTTGACTCCAAAGCGACGCTTGGAAGTAGCGCGCGCCCTCGACGATGAAAGACTTGCCGACGTTCTCGAGGAGATGGATGAATCAGAACGTGTGGCACTTCTTGCAGAGCTCGAAGGCGAACGCGCAGCAGATGTTCTCGAAGAAATGGATCCGGATGACGCTGCAGATTTGTTGCGCGAGATTGGTGAGGAGCGAGCGCAAGAACTTATCGATCTGATGGATCCTGAAGATGCCGAAGATGTCCTCCGTTTGATGACATATGAAGATTATTCAGCTGGTGGAATGATGACGACAGAGCCAATCGTTTTATCCGCTGATTACACAGTGGCAGATGCGCTTGCAGCTGTTAGGCAGAGCGAAATCTCACCAGCGCTTGCTTCACAAGTTTTCATTACCAGACAGCCGCTAGAGACCCCTACAGGAAGATTTATCGGAATGGTTCACTATCAGCGCCTTTTGCGTGAGCCTCCTGCTACTTTGCTAGGCTCAATTGTTGATACAAATACGAAGGGCGTTAATCCCGACGCATCCCTTCACGTAGTTTCGTCATACTTAGCCAGTTATAACTTGCTATCGCTGCCGGTTATCGATGCCAATGACCGACTGCTGGGTGCGGTAACTGTTGACGATGTGCTCGATCACTTGTTACCAGAAAACTGGCGCCACGATCACAGAGATTCTGCTTCTCACACTGCGGCAACATCTGCGGCTCTAGAAAGTATCGATACAGATTTTGCAAAGGAGGTCTAACGATGGCTCGTAATTATCGACTAGACACACCACGTGAAACCCGACGTTCACTTCGCGGAAACTATGATCCCGAGATTTTTGGTCGACTCTCTGAACGATTTGCACGATTCTTGGGTACAGCGCGCTTCCTTGTTTACATGACCTGCTTTGTTCTTGGTTGGGCGCTCTGGAATATCTTGGCGCCTACTTCTCTACGATTTGACGAGTACCCATTCATCTTCTTGACCCTCATTCTCTCCCTGCAAGCTTCTTACGCGGCTCCGCTCATCCTTCTTGCACAGAATCGCCAAGCGGACCGTGATCGTATTGCTCTCAACGAAGATC
>JACCDI011632151.1_pt1 | contig 44212 bp, 40 predicted proteins | sample 7442791 | NCBI WGS metagenome assembly JACCDI01 (sample SAMN15323434, study PRJNA562643) | freshwater metagenome | isolation source: river surface water | place: USA:Blue River Watershed | collected 2017-08-15 | reverse complement strand
GGCTGAGTACCAAAATCTTTTCACCACCGTGCAGGTCACCGGACCCTTGCACGATGGCATACCGCAGGACAAGCCGGCGCTGTCGCGCAGCGGCAAGCCCTTCCTGCTGCATCTGGCGGGCCGCCTCGGCAACGCGCAGATCGGCCCGATCTACCTCGGCGTGCTGGGCACGATGTCGCTGCTGTTCGGCGTATTCGCCTTCACCATCACCGGCATGAACATGCTGGCCTCGGTGAACTGGGACCCGGTGCAGTTCGTGCGCCAGCTGTTCTGGCTGTCGCTGGATCCGCCGGCGCCGGGCAACGGCCTGAAGCTCGCGCCCTTGAACCAGGGCGGCTGGTGGCAGATCTGCGGCCTGTTCCTGACCATCTCGGTGATGCTGTGGTGGGCCAATGTCTACCGCCGAGCGCGCGCACTCGGCATGGGCACGCACATCGCGTGGGCCTTTGCTGCCGCGATCTGGCTGTTCCTGGTGCTGGGCCTGATCCGTCCGGTGCTGATGGGTTCGTGGGGCGAGGCGGTGCCGTTCGGTATCTTCCCGCACCTCGACTGGACGGCAGCCTTCTCGCTGCGCTACGGGAACCTGTTCTACAACCCCTTCCATGCACTGTCGATCGCCTTCCTGTACGGCTCGGCGCTGCTGTTCGCGATGCACGGCGCGACCATCCTCGCGGTGGGTCGTTACGGCGGCGAGCGCGAGATCGAGCAGATCGTCGATCGCGGCACCGCCACCGAGCGTGCGGCGCTGTTCTGGCGCTGGACCATGGGCTTCAACGCGACGATGGAATCCATCCACCGCTGGGCCTGGTGGTTCGCCGTGCTGTGCCCGCTGACCGGCGGTATCGGCATCCTGCTGACCGGCACCGTGGTCGACAACTGGTATCTGTGGGCCGTCAAGCATGGCGTCGCCCCGCCTTATCCGCATGTGTGGGGTGATGTGATCGACCCCGCCACCCTGCAGGGAGCCAAGCCATGACATTCCGTATCCCGAAAATCGTCGCGCTGCTGGTCGCCGGCGTTGTACTGCTCGCCGGTTGCGAGCGACCGCCGATGGACAGCGTGCAGCACGGCTACCGCGGCACCGGCATGGTCGAGGTCTACAACCCGAGCAAGGTCGCCGCGATGGACGCCAACAACACGGCGCCGCCGTCACCGCCGCCGGCCTCGCCCGATGGCCCGCGTGCGAAGGACGCGTACCAGAACGTGAAGGTGCTCGGCGATGTGTCGGCCGGCCAGTTCATCGGCCTGATGACCGCGATGACCACCTGGGTCGCGCCGAAAGAGGGCTGCGCGTACTGCCACAATCCGCAGAACTTCGCGGAAGACAGCAAGTACACGAAGACTGTCGCGCGCAAGATGATCGAGATGACGCGCCACATCAACGGCAACTGGCAGAACCACGTCAGCAACACCGGCGTTACCTGCTACACCTGCCACCGTGGCAATCCGGTACCGTCACAGGTCTGGTTCACGCCGCTGGAGCAGAACAAGCATGCCGACTTCATCGGCGACCTGGCCGGCCAGAACACGCCGGGCAAGCTGGTGAACATGTCGTCGCTGCCGACTGATCCGCTGACGCCTTACCTGCTGGAAGACAAGCCGATCCGCGTGAACGGCCCGACCGCACTGCCGACGGGGAATCGTTCGTCGATCAAGCAGGCCGAGTGGACCTATGGCCTGATGACGCACATGTCGACCTCGCTGGGCGTGAACTGCACGTACTGCCACAACACCCGCTCGTTCCAGAGTTGGGAGAGCAGCCCGCCGCAGCGCATCACCGCGTATCACGGCATCCGCATGGCGCGTGACGTCAACAACGAGTACATGACGCCGCTGACCGACGTGTTCCCGGTCGAGCGCAAGGGTCCGGGCGGCGATGTCGCGAAGATCAGCTGCGCGACCTGCCACCAGGGTGCATACAAGCCGCTGTATGGTTATCCGATGCTGAAGAGCTATCCGGAGCTGGCAGCGACCATCAAGCAGCTGAATCAGTAAGCAAGCAGGGCGCCGCCGTCGTGCGGCGCCCGATCTTTCGGGAGCGGCGTATGGGCGCACGAGATGAAGTCGACGCCGACGCCACCGGCACTGGCGATCAGGGGGCCGGCTTACCTGCAGCTTCTCCCTCCTCGCTGCGTCCCTCGCTGCCTTCCTCGCCGCATCCTCGTCCGTCTTCCTCGCAGTCATCCTCGCCGCATACTTCGTTGACGTCGTCGCAGTCTTCATCATCGACTTCCTTGTCGTCATCCACCGCCATATCCGGCGTCGCGCTGATGCTGCTCGCACGGCTTCGTCCTGCGTACTGGCCATGGGCCTGGAACCGTCTCGCATTTTCACGCTGGCTGCCGCAACGCACCCCCGGCCTGCGCTTCATGCAGACCCTGGGCAGCGGCCGCGACGGTGGCTTCGGCCTCGTGCCGAGCATCTCGCACCAGGGCCTGTTCTGCATCTTCGACCATCTGAGCGACGCGCAAGCCTTCATCGCATCGCCGCTCGCCGGCCACTACCGCGAGCGCAGCGATGAATGCCTGATCGCGACGCTGCGACCGGCGAGCGCGCGCGGCAGCTGGGACGGCGTCGCGCTCGCACCCGGCGAACCCGTGGCGGCCGGCATGCCATTGGCTGCATTGACGCGCGCGTCGATACGGCCGGGGGCCGCCGCGCAATTCTGGCGCCATGCGCCGGCCGCGCAGCAAGACCTGGCACATGCACCCGGCTGCGAACTGGCGGTCGGCCTCGGCGAGGCACCGCTGCTGCGGCAGGCCACCTTCAGCCTGTGGACCGATGCGCAGGCGATGGATGCCTACGCGCGCACCGGCGCCCATCAGGCGGCGATACAGGCTGCATGGCAGCACCGCTTCTTTTCCGAATCCATGTTCGTCCGCTTCGCGCCGATTGCCGTTCAGGGTCGCTGGAAGGGACAGCGCTATGGTTGAAGCAGGTCGCGAACATCGCGTGGTCGTGATCGGTGCCGGTGTCGGCGGCCTGGTCGCCGCATTGCAGCTGGCTGCGCGCGGGCTGTCGGTGACGCTGCTGGAGGCAGCCGACACGCCGGGCGGCAAGATGCGGCAGCCGCTGGTCGATGGGGCCGCGATCGACAGCGGGCCCACCGTGTTCACGATGCGCTGGGTGTTCGACCAGATTTATGCGTCGGCGGGCGCGTCCCTTGATGAAGAGCTGAAGCTGAGCACGCTGCCGGTGCTCGCGCGCCATGCCTGGAGCGCCGGCGAGCAGATGGACCTGTTCGCCGATCCGGCGCAGTCGCGCGACGCGATCGCGCGCTTTGCCGGCCCGGCCGAGGCGGCGCGCTTCGTGCAATTCTGCCGGCAGGCGCGCGCCGTCTATGACACGCTCGAAGGCCCCTTCATCCGCTCGCAATCGCCGACGCTGGCCAGCATGTCGGGCGAGCTTGGTCTGAAGGGCCTGGCGGTGCTCGCGTCGCTGGGGCCGATGAGCAATTTGTGGGATGCGCTCGGCAAGCACTTTCATGACTACCGGCTGCAGCAGCTGTTCGCGCGCTATGCAACGTACTGCGGTTCGTCGCCCTGGGAAGCGCCGGCGACGCTGATGTTGGTCACGCAGGTCGAGCTGGATGGCGTGTGGTCGGTTGACGGCGGCATGCATGCGCTGGCACGCTCGCTGGCCGGCCTCGCCGAGCGCAAGGGCGCAACGCTGCGCTACGGGCAGCGCGTGGCCAGCATCGAGGTCGAGGGCGGCCGCGCGCGTGGCGTCATCACGGCAGCCGGCGAGCGCATTGCCGCCGACAGCGTGGTGTTCAATGGCGAGCTGTCTGCGTTGGGTCTGGGCCTGGTCGGCGATGGCGCCCGCCGTGCTGCGTCACCGCTGACGCCGTCGAAGCGTTCGCTGTCGGCGCTGACCTGGAGCGTGCATGCCGAGACCACTGGTCGCTTCCGGCTCGACCGTCACAACGTGTTTTTCCAGCCGGATTATGCGCATGAATTCGGCGACATCTTCGCGCGCTCGCGCTTGCCGCGTACCCCCACCGTCTATGTCTGCGCGCAAGACCGCGGCGACCCCGCAGCCACGTCCACGCCCGAGCGCGACCGGCTGCTGGTGCTGGTCAACGCGCCCGCGCAGGACGGTCGCCCCCTCAATGAATCGGAGATCGATGCATGCGAGTCCCATACCTTTTCCCTGCTGGCCCGCTACGGGCTGACTATCAGGCGCACGCCGCAGAACTCGCTGCGTACGGCCCCGGCCGATTTCCAGCAGCTGTTCCCGGGGAGTGCGGGAGCGCTGTACGGGATGGCGACACACGGCTGGATGTCGGCGTTCTCGAGGAACGGGGCGCGGACCCGGATACCGGGGCTGTATGCGGCGGGGGGCAGCGTGCATCCGGGGCCGGGCGTGCCGATGGCGGCGATGTCGGGCCAGCTGGCGGCCGCGACGCTGATGGCGCACCTCGATTCGACCAGCCGGTCGCGCCGGGTGGCTATCTCTGGTGGTATGTCGATGCGCTGAGCGATTGCGGCAACTATGGCCTGACCATCATCGCCTTCGTCGGCAGCGTGTTCTCGCCGTATTACCGCAGCGCGCTGGCGCGTGGTCGCGGCGATCCGCACAATCATTGCGCGCTGAACGTGGCGCTGTATGGCGCCAAGCGCCGCTGGACCATGACCGAGCGCAGCCGGCGCAGCATGATGCGAGATGCGCAGCGCTTCGTGATCGGCCCCAGCGCGCTGCACTGGGATGGCCAGTCATTGACCATCGATGTCCGCGAGACGGGCGTGCCGCTGCCGTTCCCGGTGCGCGGCAAGGTGCGAGTGCGCCCGGGAGCGCTGTCGTCGCTGCATGTGCCGCTGGATGAGCATGGCCGTCACCGCTGGGGACCGATTGCGCCGTGTGCGCGGGTCGAGGTGGCTTTCGACAATCCGGCGTTGCGCTGGCAGGGGCATGCCTATCTGGACTCGAACGAAGGCGACGAGCCCATCGAGCGCGCGTTCCGTGAATGGGACTGGTCGCGCGCGACACTGGCCGATGGCTCGACGGCGGTGATCTATGACGTGCAGCCGAAGGAAGGGCCGGACCGCTTGCTGGGCTTGCGCTTCTTCGCCGATGGTCGCATCGAGGAATTCCTGCCGCCGCCACGCCAGGCGCTGCCGAAGACGGGCTGGCGCATCGATCGCCGCATGCGCAGCGACGAAGATTCCACGGTGCGCGTGATCGACATGCTCGAAGACACGCCATTTTATGAACGCTCGGTACTGGCCAGCAGCCTGTTCGGCGAGCGCGTGATCAGCATGCACGAGACCTTGAACGTGCCGCGACTGTCGTCCCCCATCGTGCAGCGCATGCTGCCGTTCAGGATGCCGCGCTTCGGTTAATGCACCCGGTTTGATGCGCGATAGCGCCGGCGGCCTGGTCGGCAACACCGAAGGCGGGCACGCAGCCGTCCGGGCGACACTGCGGGATGCCGCCAACGCAGACGTCAATCCAGACTTCAATGCAGCGTTCGCGGCAGCCTGGACTGCGGGCGTCAGATACGCCCCGATGGCGTCGACAGCCGCTCGAACAGGTCGATCAGCCATTCGCAGCGTTCATCGAAAGTGCGCCGCTGCATTCCGCGTCTTGCACCCTGTGCGTCGTTGGCGGCGGTACAGGCGGCGGCCAGCCATGCGATCGCAGGCAGCGGTTCCTGTTGCGCACAGCTCCCCGGCAGCTGGGCCCGCACTTTCGCCAGGCACAGCAGCGTCAGCTTGCGCGCGCTGCCGACCACGGCACGCCGGTTGACGGAATCCATCGCATGGGCAGATACCACGCTGCCGATATCGGCATAGATCATCGCGGCGGCGAGAATGGCGCCGCGGCAGTCGCGCGGCAGCGCGGCAATGCCGGTCGAGCCGAGGCGGTACAGGCGGTCGGCTTCCAGCAACAACCGGCCAATGACGTTTGCCAGTGCCGGTGAGTGCGACGGTGAAGCAAGCCACTGGTCGGGATCGATGCCTTCGTCGCGCATCCACGCGCGCGGCAGGTAGAGCCGTCCATTGTGTGCATCTTCGCCGACATCACGCGCAATATTGGTCAGCTGCATCGCGTTGCCGAGCTCGCACGCACGCGCCAGCGCATGCGGGTCGGTGACACCCATGACCATCGCCATCATCGCACCCACGCTGCCGGCGACGCGCGCGCAGTAGTGATGCAGGTCGTCCAGTGTTTCGTAGCGGCGGCCAGCGGCGTCCCAGGCGAAGCCTTCGAGCAGCGCTTCGGGCAAGGCCCGCGGTATCCGGTAGCGGTGCACCACCATCGCCATCGCCCGGTCTTCAATGATCTCGCCGGGCTCACCTGCATAGATCGCATCGAGCCGCTGCTGCAGTGCCGACAGCGCCTGCGGGTCGTCCATGTGCTCGTCGATTGCATCGTCGGCGACGCGGCAGAACGCATACAGTGCGATCGCAGGTATGCGCACGCGCTGCGGCAGCAGGCTGCTGGCAGCAAAGAAGGACTTCGACCCGCCGCGCATCAGTTCCTCGCAGGCGGCGAGGTCGATGGTCTTTGGCGCCTCGGGCATGGCAGCCATCGCGGGTCTCTCGGGTTTGTCGTGATTCTCGGGCATCTCGTGCATCCAGGACATCTCAGGCAGGCAAGGCATCGGGCACGCTGTCGGCCATTGCGCGTGCCGACATCAGCACGCCGGGCACGCCGGCGCCGGGATGGGTGCTGGCTCCGACCAGATACAGATTGCGCACGTCTTCGCTGTGGTTGTGCGGGCGGAACCACGCGCTCTGCAGCAGCACCGGCTCCATGCCGAAGGCCGCGCCACGGTGCGACCACAGCCGGTCGTGGAAATCCTGCGGCGTCGTGATGCGGCTGGTGACGATGTGCTGGCCCAGTCCCGGCAGCACGGTGTCTTCCAGCGTGCGTTGAATTCTCTGCCGGTAGCCCTCGGCCACGGCAGGCCAGTCGGTGCCGCTGCCCAGGTGCGGCACCGGCGCCAGCACATAGAAGGCATCGCAGCCCGGCGGCGCGACGCCGGGGTCGGTAGCGCTCGGGCGATGCAGGTAGAGGCTGTAATCGTCGGCCAGCTTCAGCTTGCCGAACATGTCGTCCAGCAGTTCCTTGTAGCGCGGGCCGAGCATGATCATGTGGTGCGGTACGTCCTCCCAGCGGCGGTTGGTGCCGAAGTACCAGACGAACAGGCTCATCGAATACTTGCGGCTGTCGATGCGCTTGTCGGTCCAGTGCGGCCGCTGTTGCGGGTCGATCAGGTTGCGGTAAGTCCAGGCCGCATCGCCGTTCGACACCACGATGTCCGCATCCAGCACTTCGCCATCGGCCAGCTCGACGCCGGTGGCGCGGCCTTGTTCGACACGGATGCGGGTCACCGGCGCATTCAGCCGCAGACCCACACCGCGCTGCTCGAGCAGGCCGACCAGCCCCTTGACGAGCGCGCCGGTGCCGCCCATCGCCCAGTGCACGCCCCAGCGACGTTCGAGCGTATTGATCAGGCTGTACACACGCGTGACCGAAAACGGATTGCCGCCGATCAGCAGCGGATGGAAGCTGAACACGATGCGCAGTTTCGGGTCGCGGATGTATTTCGCCACCATCGAATACAGCGTCTGCCAGGCTTGCATGCGCACCATGCTTGGCAGCGCAGCCAGCAGATCGGAAAAACTGTTGAAGGTTTTGTGGCCCAGTTCCTCGAAGCCGAGCTTGCAGGCCTGGTCAGCGGCGGCCACGAAGCGCTCGTAGCCGGGCAGGTCATCCGGGTTGAAGCGCGCGATCTCGCGCCGCATGCGGTCATCGTCGCCGCTGTAATCGAACCAGCTGCCGTCATCGAAACGCAGCCGGTAGAAGGGCTCCATGCGCTGCAGGGTGATGTCGTCGGCGAAGTTGCGGCCACACAGCGTCCACAGTTCCTGCAGCAGGTGCGGTGCGGTGATGATGGTGGGGCCGGCGTCGAAGGTGAAGCCATCTTGCCGGTGCACATACGCACGGCCGCCGGGTGCATCCAGCTTGTCGATTACCTGCACGCGGTAGCCTTTGCAGGACAGCCGGATCGCGGCCGCGAGGCCGCCGAAGCCGGCGCCGATCACGATGGCGGTCGGTGCCGGCATCGCGGGCCTCAGCGCAGCAGGCGCGCGAAGACGCCGGTGTTGGTCGCGCCGAAGGATTCGAGTGCGATGCGCATGCCGGTCGCCGGATCATGCAGGGTCAGGCGGCCGTCGCGCAGCAGGATCAGTTCGAAGGGCTGGCCGGCGCCGAGGCCATGCAGTCGGCGCTCGCGTGCCATCGCGCGCAGCGTGCCGCGCAGGAAGCCTTGCTCGCCTTCGAAGCGCTGCACCAGCTGGCCACTCTGCACGTCGATCGCCGACACCGAGCCATCGGGCGCGTCATCGAAGCGCAGTACGCGCAGCTGTTGAATGTCGTCGTTGCCGGGCAAGGCGGCCGGCACTGCCTGATGACGGGTGACGGCCACGGTCGCGATCACGGCGGCCAGCATCAGCAGGACTGCCATTGCCAGCAGTGGTCTTGGCCGGGGCTTGACCGCGTCCGCGGAGGAGGGGGTGGCTGAGGCCTGCACGGTCTGCATCCTGTGAGATTTCCGGATCAGGCCATCGCCGACGCAGGCATACGCACCGGAATGCGATCCTGCGGCGCGATGTCGCCGACTTCGGCCAGACGGATGCGCCAGGCGCGCTGCAAGACCTCACCGACTGCCGCCGCATCGCGCAGGCAGCGCAGCGATGGCTGCGGCTTGCCGACATGCCAGGGCCGCGCATGCGGCCACAGGTGCAGGTAGCCGATGCGATCCGCCCCCTTGAGCTCGAGCGCGATGTCGCCGCTGCCGTCGTCATTTGCCTTCAGGTGGGCCGCAGCAAGCCAGCGCAGTGGCAGGTTGAAGCTCACGGTCAGCACGATGCCGATGCGCATCACGACACGCTTGTTGGTGAGCGTGTAGATGGTGGTACGGGCCGACAGGAAGGCCATCAGCGTCAGCAGGCCGAGCGCGATCAGCGCCAGCCATGCCGACACCATCAGCGAGGACAGGTTGGCCGCAATGCCGTCAGCGGCGCGCCATGACAGCAGTGCCTGCAGCCCGCCCATCGCCGCGAAGTACAGCGTAAGGCGTTTCACATGGAAGGCATCGATCGCCAGCCTGCGCCAGTCGGGGCTGCCCTGCCACAGGATGTGCTCGCCGGCCGGCAGTGCTTCAGGCAGGCCGGGGACAGCATCGAGCTCGTGTTCCGGATAGATTTGCATCGTTCAGAACAGCGGTTCCTGGCGCTCCGGCGTCGCATACAGCGTGCCGGCACCATAGTAGGCCGAGATCTTTTCTTCTTCGAGCATGGTCACCGTGTCGGCATCCTTGTGGCCGGGGACGTCGGCGAACTGGTTCGCGAGGATGGCATGCACCTTGACGCCATCCTTCGTGATGCGCGCGAACGGGATCGGCAGCAGCACGTCCTTGCCGTTGTCGAGTCGCACCTCGATGTAGCGGAACAGCATTTCGGAGCGGTCCAGCCACAGGTCGTGCACGCGACCGGCGACCTCGTCATCGGCGCCGGTCACGGGCAGGCCGCGCGGGTCGACGTCCTGCTGGGCGACTGCGTGCTCGGGATTGGCGCGCAGCGGCGAGATCTTCGGCTCGCCATGCGGCGTCAGGTCCGGATGGTCGGCGCGTGCATTCCACGAACCCGGGCCGACGCCAGCCAGCAGCGGATTGCCGGTCGGTTCGATCGGCGAGCCTATCCAGCGATGGCGCGGCTGCGCCTGCAGGAACTCGGGATCCTTCAGCGGGTAGGGCATGACCACTTCTTCGCCATTGGCGAGCTTGTAGGTCTTGGGACTGGGGATAGGCGGCCAGCCATCCATCTTCGTGCTGCGGCCGGTGCCCGGATCCAGCGGGTAGCCGTCGCGATGGTTTTCCTGCAGCAGGTAGTACAGCAGGCCTGCGAAGAATGCCCAGAACAGATACAGCACCAGCTGTGCCACATCCACGTATTGCGTGATCGCGCCTGTTCCCATGGTGCGCCTCCTTTTCGTTTATTGCGCTCGGATCCCGTGCGGGCGATCACGGCACGTCGTCAGGCTGACGACGCCGGTACGACGCGCCGTTATGACGGATTGCAGTTCATCAGACCGGGAATTCGGCGAGGCCGAACTTGCCGGGCGTTGTTGCCGGTGCTGCGGGTGTTGCATTTGTTGCGGCGGTGCGCCGGGCCAGCGGGCCAATCGCGACCAGTACGAAAAACAGCAAATACATCTCGACGTGATAGACGAAGCTGTAACCGGTGACCGGGGAAATCAGCGACTCGCCCAGCCAGCCGCTGGTGGCCAGCGCCGATACGCTGTCCTTCACGATGCCGCCCAGCGCGACGGATGCGCCCGCCGCCGTCGCCTGCACCGCGCCCCAGGCGCCGAGCGCCATGCCGGCCGAGTCACCGACCTGCAGGTTCATCGCCATCGTCAATGTGCCGACCGAGAACAGGCCGCCGCCGACGCCGATCAGGAAAGCGCCGGCGCGGAACAGGTTCGGCGCTTCCAGCGGCGCGGAGAAGATCACCATCGCGAAGGCCGGCAGGCCAGCGAGTGCGCCGAGCGCCGCGAGCCGGCTTGCGTCCGCGCCGCGCGAGAGCATGCGCGCGGCGAGCCCGAAGGCCAGCAAGGCGCCACAGGCCGTCAGCGCGGTCAGCAGGCTGGTCGCGCCGACGCCCAGGTGCAGCACTTGCCCGCCATAGGGTTCGAGGATGATGTCCTGCATGTTGAACGCGCAGGTGCCGAGGCCGACGGTCCACAGGAAGCGGCGCACGCCGGGACGGTTCGCATACTCGCGCCAGTGCAGGCTGAAGTCGTCTTCAGCGGACGGCGCCTTCTTCGCGCGGTTGCGGTTCATCGCCTCCTGCTTCCACAACGCGTTCAGGTTCAGCATGACCACGGCCACCGCCGAGCCCTGCACCACCTGCACCAGCCGCAGCGGCGTGAAATCCGCCAGCAGCCAGCCGAACAGCAGGCCGCTGCCGACCAGGCCCAGCAACAGCATCGTGTACATCAGCGCGACCACGCGCGGCCGTGTCTCCGGCGCCGCGAGATCGGTGGCCAGCGCGAGGCCGGCGGTCTGCGTGACCTGCATGCCCATGCCGACCATCAGGAAGGACAGGCCGGCGCCGATGCGACTGACCCAGACCATGCCGGGCTGCGGCTCGGATACCGCGAGCAGCCCGAACGGCATGATCGCGAGCCCGCCGAACAGCAACAGGCTGCCCATCCACAGGTAGGGCAGGCGGCGCAGGCCGAGCGCGGAACGGTGGGTGTCGGAACGGAAGCCGATCAGGGCACGCAGCGGCGCCGAGACCAGAGGCAGGGCTACGGACAGCGCGACCCACCACGCCGGTACGCCGAGCTCGACGATCATCACGCGGTTCAGCGTGCCGACCAGCAGCGCGGTGGCCAGACCAATCGAAAACTGGAACAGGGAGAGTCGCAGCAGGCGGCCGAGCGGTAGGTCGGGCGTTGCCACATCGGCAAAAGGCATCCAGCGCGCATCGAGTGACGCGGTGACTTTCCGAAACAGTGTCTGCAGCGGCTTCATGGCATGGCTTCAGCGGCTCCCAAGGGCGGCAGCCCCATTGGCGGATACGTCGACTGTAGTTCGGGGGCGTCGCAATGTCAATAAAAGCTTACACATGAATTGTAAGTATTAATTGACTGATGGCTCGGGATTGGCCATGCTCTTGGCGTGCCGCGCCACGGCACAAGGCAGCAAGTAGTGCCATTCCTCTTCGGGCGCCATTGACCATGGCGCCCTTTTTTTCCGGGCGACCGGGAGCCGGAGGACAGGGGATGGCCGGGCGGATCCGGGCAAATCCGTGCCGGACCGGCCCGACGAAGGCCGGCCGCGCCCTTACAGCCGGAACGCGATGACGGTCACATCGTCGCGCGGCTTCTGCGCACCGCGCCAGCGGTCGAATTCCTCGCGCAGCCGCTGCGCAATGATGCTCGCGGGTGCATTGCCCACGGCACCCAGCACCAGCTCGATGCGGCGATAGCCAAACGACGTCGGCACCGCGCCATCGCCGCCGACCTGGTCGGTGAAGCCGTCGGTGGCCACGACGAAGGCATCGCCGGGCTGGTAATGGATGAGCTGGTTGTCCGGCACGTCTTCATCGGCCGGCGGCTGCCGGTAGCCAAGGCTGGCCCGCGTTGCGCGGTGGCGGATTACGCTGCCATCGGCCTTCAGCTGGAACATGCCGATTTTCGCGCCGGCGAACAGGATCTCGCAGCGCTCCCGGTCGATGCGCATGATCATCGCGTCACAGCCATCGTCGCTTTCGCCATCGTCGGCGTCCTGGTTCAGGCCGGCGCGCACCAGATAGTCCAGCGACAGCAAGGCTTCGGCCGGACGGGTATCGGGATCGTTGGAATAGATGCGTTCGAGGGAGGTACTGACCAGCAGCGACAGCATTGCGCCCGGCACGCCGTGGCCGGTGCAGTCGGCGACGGCGATCGAATACGGGCCGGCGCGCTGCGATGACGACAGCCACCACAGGTCGCCGCCGATGGTGTCGCGCGGTTCCCAGATCACGCCTGTCGATGCGAACCGGCCATCGATGCGGTGCTGCCGCGGCAGCTGGCTGCGCTGCAGCCGGCTCGCATAGTTGACCGAGCTGACGACGAACTGGTGCACTTCTTCAAGTTCACGGTGTTGCTCGGCCAGTTCGCGCGTGCGTTCCTGCACGGTGGCCTCGAGCACACGGTTCTGGCTCGATACCAGTTCCTGCTGCGCCTGCATGCTCTTCGTCAGCTCATCCTGCAGCCAGCGCGAGCGCGCGACCACGGCCAGCGCCATGATCAGCGCTTCGCAGACGACGCCGAAGCCCTGCATCGAGTTCGAGTCCTTCAACTGGAAGAACACGCCGACATCGGGCAGCGACGCGACCGGCGACGGCAGGCCTACGATGCCCAGCAGGAACAGCGAGCGGAAGAACATGTAGGGAATCATCGCGAGCATGAAGAATTTCGCGATGCTCATGCCTTCGCGCAGCCGGATGTACGCGCAGGTATAGATCCCGAGCAGCACCATCAGCAGCCAGATGAACAGCGGGTTCCAGAGCCAGTTGGGCGGTATCGTGTGCCGCGTACCCAGGTTGAAGCTGACATGCAGGATGTAGAACACGACCCAGCCGGTGCTGAAATGGTAGAACAGCGGGAAGCGCTCGCGCAGGTCGAGGAAGGCGCGCGCAAACAATACGTAGGCAATGCTCTGACCGCCGGTCGCAAAGTAGGCAAAGACGGTGCGCATCGATAGCCCGGTGTGGGTCAGGCCCCAGTCCTCGAAGCTGTAGAAGAACTCGCCGAAGCGCTGGCCGTCGTGCACGCCGAGCGTCATCACACTGAAGAAAGCGAAAATGATCCAGATGCCATACAACAGGCCGGCGCGGTCGCGGTTGCGGTAATACGAGTACCAGCCGAAGAAGGCCAGCGCAAACAGCGCGCCGGCCAGCGCGCCTTCGATGTACATGCCAAAGCGGCGCATCTCCAGGTAGCGCGGATGGTCGACGACGCTGAAGAAATTGAACTGTGTCGGGAGGAAGCGCTGGTCGAGCTCGACCTTTGCATAGACCCGCAGGGTCTCGCCTCGTCGCAGCGGCAGCAGGATGTACTGGCTGCCCACAGGCGGTTCTGAAGCGAAGAAGGGGTTGGAGCGGATCAGCTCGTTTTGCGGCGGCAGTTGTATGTAGTTCCGCGTATAGGCCTGCCGCTCGCCGTTCGCATGGACGATATGGACGCGCAGGTCCCGCAGCCCAAAGGTACGATTGGCCAGTCGGAAGTCGCGGTCGCGTGCGACGCTGTTGCTGACGTCGAATGTGATCCAGTAGCGCCTGGTGGATTCCAGCTTCGCGATACTGGTCGCCGGGACGAAGCGTGCGCGCGCGGCAGTCACTTCATCGATGCCCAGCGCTTGCTCGCCCTCGACGAGTACATCGACGTTGGCCGGCTTCAGCGGAATGATCACCGGCGGGTTATCGCCGAGAACGACGGGCTCGGCGCCGATCGCGAACGCAGGGAAGGCGAGCGCGGCCAGCGCCAGCGCCAGGACCATCATTTTTCTCATTATTTTTTCTCCTGTCCGACGCAGCACCAGGGGCCGGGGTGCCTGCGGTCTCCACGGGCAGGCACGCGAAACGACGACTTACTGTACATGTGAAGGTAGTTGCCATTGGCGCAATTCTGTGATGCGCAGCGATCAGGTCTTGTCGCTACAGCACTGGCCCAGCACGCTTGAGGCGCTGCAACACACGCGGTGGTGTTGGGACAGCAGGCAAAAAATCCGGATACGTCAGGCTGCCAGGAAATACGATAATTGCCATTAAAAACAATGGCTTATAAAAATAAATCAGTCTTGAAACTGTAATTGTTAAAGCTATGACTTTCTTTGTGCGACGCAATAATTTCTATTGACAGACATATTTCATCGCGTAAAATCCGGCCTATTGCAGTGCACAAACGAAGCGCCGAATTCCTAACTGGATGGAGAAAAGCATGAACCTGAATTTCAATGTCGATCAGCTGTCGAAAGCCACCAAGACCCAGATCGAGAACCAGCTGCAAGCTGTGTCCGGCCTGACCGAGCAGGCACTGCACACGGTTTCCGGCCTGGTCGAACTGAACATTGCGACCGTCAAGGCATCGCTGGAAGACGTGTCGGCCGTGACCCAGGAAGTGCTGTCTGCCAAGGACCCGCAAGCGGCCTTCGCCGTCCTGCAGTCGCATGCCCAGCCTGCTGCTGACAAGGCTGCTTCGTATGCCCGTCACGTGGCTGCCATCGCATCGAAGGCACAGGCTGACCTGGCGGAAGTCGCCAAGGCACGCGCTGCCGAGACCAGCGCCCACGTCAATGCACTGATCGGCGACCTGACCAAGGCCGCGCCGGCCGGTACCGAGACCTTCGTCGACGCATTCAAGAACGGCGTCGCCAGCGCCAACGCGGCTTACGAGCAGTTCATCAAGGTTGCACAATCCTCGTACGACAAGTACCAGGAACAGCTGCAAGAGCTGAGCGGCCAGTTCGCACCGGTCGCCAAGACCGCTGCCAAGGCCAAGAAAGCCGCTGCCTGATCAAGCGGCTTCGGCAACAGAAAAAGGACTGCGCTGCAGTCCTTTTTTTTCGCCCGCAGCGCAGGCATTTTTTTTTCGCCATCGCCGAGGCCGGGGCCGCTCGCGCGTCAATCGTCATTCAATGGCAGAATTCCAACCGAGATACCTTTCGGGCCGCAGCGCCGGGCCGATTGTGTTTTGCAATGAACGTGACATGAGAGGGAGCCGAGGGGAGCGATGAAACGCCTGTTGCCATTGATGTGCCTGCTGTTGGCTTGTCATGCCCATGCCGAGAACTGGTCGCGCTATGCGGGCAACCGCGATGCGACGCGGTATTACGACACCGTGCGTCGCGTCGTCATGAGCGGCATGGCGATCGTCTGGGACCTGCATGACCTCGCGACCGAGGCCAGCGAGAAGGGCAAGTCCTATCGCTCGGTGCTCTATCCCACCGAATACAACTGCCGCCACCTGCGCAAGCGCGTGCTGAGCGTCATCAAGATGGGCGGCAGCATGGGTAGCGGAGAAATGGTGGCTGAAGAGACGGTGGTCGGCGACTGGCGCGATGTGCTGCCGTACAGTGCGGATGAAGACCTGATGGTGCTTGCGTGCGCCGAATGAATTCACGCTCAAAACGCGATCACTGAAAATTCACATGCAAAAGGGGCGCGGGCGGCCATGATTGGCCATCCGCGCCCCTGTCTTTTCAGGCGTCCGTGATTACAGGCGCTCGAACACGGCAGCAATGCCCTGACCGCCGCCGATGCACATCGTTACCAGCCCGTAGCGCTTCTGCGTGCGCTGCAGTTCATACAGGCACTTGACGGTGATGATGGTGCCGCTGGCGCCCAGCGGGTGGCCGAGCGCAATCGCGCCGCCGTTCGGGTTGGTGCGTGCCGGATCGAGGTCCAGGCCACGGCAGACGCCCAGCGACTGCGCGGCAAAGGCTTCGTTGGATTCGATCACGTCCATCTGGTCCAGCGTCAGGCCGGCGCGCTGCAGCGCGATCTTCACGGCGGGAATCGGGCCGGTGCCCATCAGCGACGGCTCCACGCCTGCCACTGCATACGACACCAGGCGCGCCAGCGGCTTCGCATTGGCGCGCGCTGCAGCACCGGCTTCCATCAGCACGCAGGCAGCCGCGCCATCGTTGAGGCCCGACGCATTGCCTGCGGTAACCGTGCCATCCTGCTTCACGAATGCCGGACGCAGTGCCGACAGCGATTCGACCGTGGTGCCCGCCTTCGGATGCTCGTCGGTGTCGAAGCTGATCACGCCCTTGCGGCTCTTCAGCTCGATCGGAACGATCTGCGACTTGAAGTAGCCGGCTTCGATCGCGGCCAGTGCCTTGCGCTGGCTGTCGGCGGCGAACTGATCCTGTTCTTCGCGGGAGATGTTGTAGAGCTTGGCGACGTTCTCGGCCGTGATGCCCATGTGGCCACCGCCGAACGGGTCATTCAGTGCGCCGAGCATCATGTCGACGGCGCTGGCGTCGCCCATGCGCGCGCCCCAGCGTGCGGCGGTCAGGTTGTAAGGTGCACGGCTCATGGTCTCGACGCCACCGCCGATGGCGATGTCGGCGTCGCCGAGCTGGATCGCGTTCGATGCGGTGATGATGGCCTGCAGGCCCGAGCCGCACAGGCGGTTCAGCGTCAGCGCCGCCGATTCCTTCGCCATGCCGGCATTGATGCCTGCCACGCGCGACACATACATGTCGCGCGGTTCGCAATTGATCACGTGGCCGAGCACGATCTGCTGCGCTGCGGCGGCTTCGATGCCGGCGCGCTCGATGGCAGCCTTGACGGCGATGGTCGCCAGTTCGGATGCGGCCATGTCCTTCAGGGAGCCGCCGAAAGTGCCGATGGCGGTACGCGCTGCGCCGACAACGACGACTTCTCTTTGTTGAGCCATGAATTTTCCTTGTAAATTGGTCAATGGGCTGGTGGACCCGCCTGCTTGAACTGCGCCGAGATGGTATCCGAAGCCCAGTCGCGCATGAGTGTAAACCGCTATGCTGCGCTGCGGAATTCGGATCGGGAGAAAATGGTCTTCCAAAAAATCCAAGGCCGCTGCCCATGATCTGCGCCAGAATCGACGCGAACCTTATTTTCCCCGGGCGGCTGGTCTGGCATGACGCGCAATTCCTGGTTTTCCCGACTGGCCCTGCCTCTGGCCTCGCTGGTCATGCTGGCCTTGCTGGCACAGACGGCCACCAGCGCGCCGCCGTCCAGCGACGGCGACGAATGCTTCTGGAATCCCGTCACCCGCCAATGCACGCCTGACAACATGCTGTATGCGCAGCCGGTCGACGGCCTTGATGCGCAACAGACCCGACTGTTCGACGACGGATTCAAGCAGTTCGGCGCACCCTGGACCGTTTTCCCGCGCGCCGATGGCGCCTGGGGGCTGGGCCCGTACTTCCACGCCAATGCCTGCACCGGCTGTCATGTGAATGTGGGGCGCGGCCTGGTCGACGAGCAGGGCAGCAAGCCGGTGTTCCAGCAACTGGTGCGGCTGTCCGTTGCGCGCGAAGGGAAGGCCGGCATCATCGATCCGCATCCTGCGTACGACCAGCAGCTGCAGCCTTTCAGCATCTTCGGCCCGACGCCGGACCCGATATCGGGCGAGGCCGATGTGCGCATAGCCTGGCAGCCCGAAAAAGTGGTGCTGGTCGATGGCACCGAAGTCATCCTGCGCAAGCCTGCGCTCAACATCAGCAACCACAAGTTCGGCGGCATCGACGACAAGGTGATGAAGTCGCTGCGCAATACGCCGGCGCTGCTCGGCCTTGGCTATCTCGAAGCCGTCAGCGAGCAAGACATCCTTGCGCTGGCCGCGCAGCAGAAGACGCAGGGCTACAACGGCCGACCGAACTATGTCGCTGACGACAGCACCGGCAAGCGCAAGCTGGGACGCTTCGGCTGGAAGGCCAACCAGCCATCGATCAGCCAGCAGGTGGCCGCTGCGCATCTGGGCGACATGGGCATCACCAGTTCGCTGTATCCGGATGATGATTGCACGGCCGTGCAGACCAGGTGCATGGACACGACCTACAAGCGCGGCAAGCCCGAGCTCGATGACCCCGCATGGCAGGCGGTCAATTTCTTCATGGCCGCGACCGAAGCGCCGCCGCAGCGAAGGAAGAATGACGTCACCGTGCAGCGCGGCGCAAAGCTGTTCCGCGATGCGGCCTGTGCCGTCTGCCATGTGCCTGAGCTGAAGGCCGGCAAATATCCGCTGGTGCCTTCGATCGAAGGCGAACGCTTCCATGCGTATACCGACTTGCTGCTGCATGACATGGGCGATGCGCTCGCCGACGGCAGGCCGGACTTCCAGGCCACCGGCCGCGACTGGCGCACTGCGCCGCTGTGGGGCCTGGGCCTGTCAATGCGCGTCAATGGCAGCGCGGACCTGCTGCATGACGGACGCGCGCGCAATGTGACCGAGGCCATCCTCTGGCACGGCGGCGAGGCAAAGAAATCGCGCGATGCCTTTGCACGACTCAATCGCGAGGATCGCGAAGCGCTGGTTGCTTTCGTGAACTCGCTGTAATCCTTTTTTCCTTCTGTGAGCTGAAATTGATGTCTACCCCGACTGCGCTGCGCGTACGTACGCCTTTGCTTGATGTTGAATATTTCGAATGGAATCCCGCCGGCACACGGACGGTGGTGCTCGTGCATGGCTGGCCGGATTCGGTGCGCACCTGGTTCGATGTCGCCCCCGTGTTGGCAGCTGCGGGCTGGCGCGTGATTGCGCCGTCGCTGCGTGGCTTCGGCGGCACGCGCTTCCTCGATGCATCCACCCAGCGCAGTGGCGAGCTGGTTGCGCTCGGTCGCGACCTGATCGATTTCGTGCAGGCGCTCAAACTCGACAAGCCGGCACTGGTCGGCCATGACTGGGGTGCGCGTGCCGTCGCCAACGCAGCGGGTCTTGCGCCGGGTCTCGCGTCGCAGATGGCGATGGTGTCCGTCGGTTACGGCACCAACGACCCGTCGCAGCCCATGCCTTTCGAGCAGGCGCGGTGTTACTGGTATCACTGGTTCATGGCCACGCCGCTGGGCGAGAGGACCGTGCGCGCCGATCCCATCGGTTTTGCGCGCACCATGTGGGAAACCTGGTCGCCGCCAGGCTGGTACGACGATGCCGAATTTGCAGCGACGGCAGCAGCCTTCGATAACCCGGACTGGATCGATGTGACGCTGCATTCCTATCGCCACCGCTGGGGCCATGCGGTCGGCGATCCGCACTATGCCGCCGACATCGCCGCGCTCAAGCCCTTGCCGGTGCTGGCCACGCCGACGCTGGTGATTCATGGCGGCGCCGATGCAGTCAATCCGGTGGCATCGTCCGCGGGCAAGGAGCAATGGTTCAGCGACCGCTATCGGCGCGTCGTGCTCGAGGGCATAGGTCACTTCCCGCAGCGCGAAGCTGCGGGCAGGGTTGCGCAAGCATTGCTGGGATTCTTCAACTGAAAGCAGGCTGGCTGCGTCATCAGTCGTTTGACGTTTATTTGAGGTTCAGTTCCGACTTGACCGCATCGAGACCGGCCTGTGCGCAGACTTCGTCCTGATCTGCAGTGCCACCGCTGACACCGATGGCACCGATGTGCTCGCCTGCGGCCGTGATGATCGGCAGGCCGCCGGCAAAGGTCACGATGCCCGGTACGTGCACGATGCCCGGCACGCGCTGCTGCGCGACCTCACCGACCTGGCGCGTCGAGAACGGGAAGCCTGATGAGGTATTGGCCTTCAGCTGGGCGATCTCGATGCTGGCACGGAAGGAATTGTCCATGCGGCTGAAATGCTTGAGCTCGCCGCCGCTATCGACCACGGCGATCACCATGTTCCAGCCTTCCTTGCGCGCGTACTGCTCGCAGGCGGCCGCCATCTTCTTCGCAGACTCCAGACCCATCGTGGTCCTCTTTTGCTGGGCAATCGCCGTGGTCGACAGTGCGAGAGAGGCGATCAGGGTGGCCAGCAAGGCGGCGTAGGTTTTCATGTCAGTCTCCGGATGTGTAGTGGTAAGTGCGCGCTGGACGCAGGCATGTTTGATCGTACCATTCCCTGACACCAATTCAGCAAGCACCGCGAAGCGTTCACGGGCATTTCGTCGATTCGCATGCCCTGTGCCGCACTTCATGTCGCATCACGGCATGAAGCGATGCATGACCGATTCGCCCCCCGCGAGCGCGCAAGCGAATACGCTGTATTGCGCCGCAAAATCCATCGCACTTGCGCCGCTTCGCGATGAAAATGCTTCTGCAAGCCATAGTGAATATGGGTAAGCTGCTTCCGCAAACTGCCTGCTTTGCCTGCGCCATGTTTTCCCGGGTGCCGTGAAGCGCCCGGAATATTCCTCTCTCAATGGCGAAGGGGTCTCATGCAATCGGACCAGCGGCATCATATCGATGTGGTAATGCAGGTGGCAGAGCGCGGCATTGGCGTGCGCGATGCGTCGGGGCACGAGGCCATCATCCGCGAGTCCTGGCTTCGGTGCGTGCAAGAGCACCGGCTCGACCCGACCCGCATGCAGGAAGCCGTCATCCTGCCGGCGCCGCGCCTGCGCGAACATCAGGAACAGATGGAGGCCTTCCTGCAGATCGCGCGCCATGGCCTCGAGACCCTGTATCACCAGGTGGCCGGCCTCGGCTATGTGGTCCTGCTGACCGATGCGAAAGGCATCACCGTCGATTTCATCGGCGACTTGCGGCTGGACTTCAGCCTGCGCAAGGCAGGGCTCTACCTTGGTGCCGACTGGAGCGAACACAACGCCGGCACCTGCGGCGTTGGTACCTGCATCAGCACCGGCCAGGCGCTGACCGTGCACCTCGACGATCATTTCGACGCAACCCATATTCCCCTGACTTGCACCACGAGCCCCATCTACGATTCGCAGGGGCAGCTGATCGGCGTGCTCGACATCAGCGCGCTGTCCTCGCCCAAGCCCAAGGAAAGCCAGGCGCTGGCGCTGCAGCTGGTGAAGCTGTTCACGCGGCAGATCGAAGATGCGGCCTTCCTGCACCGGCATCGCGGCAACTGGGTGCTGCGGCTCGCATCGGCGCCGCAATTCCTCGACGTCAATCCTGAATTCCTGCTGGCGCTCGATGCATCCGGCTGCGTGGTCGGACATAACCGTGGCGCGCAGCTCGGGCTGGCCTCCGGCGATGGCAAGGGGCTGCTCGGCCGGCCCGTGTCCGAGCTGCTCGAAGTCGGATATGACGAGCTCGGCAAATTCATCGCCGGCCACAATACGCAGCATCGCGCGGTGATGCAGGCGAGGGGCTCGGGATTGCTGTTCATGGTGGTCACGCCGCCACCGATACCTTCGCTGAGCCGCGGCAGCCGCGAGCCCAGCATGCCGGCGCCGCTGGCCGCATTGTCGGGCGGCGATCCTGCACTGGACGACCAATTGCGTCGTGCTGCGAAGCTGGTCGATTCGCCGATCAGCCTGCTGGTGACCGGCGAGACCGGTTGCGGCAAGGAGTACTTCGCCAAAGCCATGCATGCGAGCAGCGAGCGCCGGCGCCAGCCTTTCATTGCCGTGAATTGCGCGGCGATACCGGAGACGCTGATCGAGAGCGAATTGTTCGGCCACGTCGCCGGCAGCTTCACCGGCGCTGCGCCCAAGGGCCGGCGCGGCCTGATCCTCGAGGCGGATGGCGGCACGCTGTTCCTCGATGAGATTGGCGACATGCCGCTGCCAATGCAGGCGCGCTTGCTGCGGGTGCTGTCGGAACGCGAAGTACATCCGGTGGGTGCGATGCGGCCGATACCGGTCAATATCCGCGTGATCGCGGCCACGCATGCGCCGCTGGAGACGCTGGTCAAACAGGGCCGCTTCCGCGACGACCTCTACTACCGGCTGAATGGCGCGCAGATCTCCTTGCCCGCATTGCGCGACCGGGCCGACCTTGCCTACATGGTGCGCCGGCTGCTGGGCGACAGGGACATCACGCCGGCCGCGATGGAGGTGCTGCTGCGCCATCGCTGGCCCGGCAACCTGCGCGAGCTGCGCAATGCCATCGACTATGCGTGCAGCATGGCAGGCGAGCAGGTGATCGATGTGCCCGACCTGCCGCTGCCCACCGGTGCGCGTCCGGGTCTGCCCGTGCCGGCAGGCGCCGCGGCCGCGGACTCGGCGCTGCTGGCGCTGCTGCAGGAGCATCGCTGGAACGTGACCGAAGTCGCGCGCCAGCTCGGCGTGGCGCGCATGACGATCTACCGGCGCATGAAGCGCGAAGGCATCGTCGCGCCGCACCATGTCGCGTTCTGAGGTCCGGGTGTGACACCTGTCACAGTGACAGGGTGACGCCGGTGGCCTCCATGCAATGCATTCGTCGCTGACGATAGCGCGCATTTGCCGGCGCTGCGCGTCGCAGGCGCAGTGGCACGGATCTTGATATCAGGCATGCAGGGCGTCCACCGACGAGACGCCTCCAACATGAGGAGACATGCCTGATGAGTAACGCTACCCCTGCGCAGCGCGCCGGACACTGGCTTCAGCAATTCGAGAAAGCGCTGGCCGCAGCCGACCTGAAAGCGGTCGCCAATCTGTTCGCGCCCGAATGCTACTGGCGCGATCTGGTGTCTTTTACCTGGAACATCAAGACTCAGGAAGGACGCGAAGCCATTACCGACATGCTGTCATCGCAGCTCGCGCATGTGAAGCCCTCGCATTTCGCGCTCGACGGTGAGCCGACCGAGGCCGATGGCATCGTCGATGCGTGGTTCAATTTCGAGACGGCCGTCGCGCGCGGCCTCGGCCACCTGCGACTGAAGGCTGGTGAAGGTGGCGACCAGGCCTGGACGCTGCTGACCACGATGGTCGAGCTGAAAGGCTTCGAGGAGCGCAAGGGCGAGCGCCGCATCAAGGGTGCCGAGCACGGCGTGCACCCGGGCCGCAAGACCTGGCTGGAACTGCGCAAGGAAGAAGAAGCCACGCTCGGCTATACCAAGCAGCCCGATACCGTCATCATCGGCGGCGGGCAGGGCGGCATCATGCTGGCGGCGCGCCTGCGCCGCCTCGGCGTGCCCACCATCGTCATCGAGCGCAACGAGCGTCCGGGCGACAGCTGGCGCAAGCGCTACAAGAGCCTGTGCCTGCATGACCCGGTCTGGTACGACCATCTGCCTTACATGCCTTTCCCCGACGACTGGCCCGTGTTCGCGCCCAAGGACAAGATCGGCGACTGGCTCGAGTCCTACGTCAAGCTGATGGAGATTAACTACTGGAGCTCGACCACCGCGAAGAAAGCCAGTTTCGACGAAGCGAAGGGCGAATGGTCGGTGACGGTCGAGCGCGATGGCAAGGAGATCGTGCTGCGCCCGAAGCAGCTGGTGTTTGCGCTGGGAGTCTCCGGCTATGCGAACGTGCCGAAGATTCCGGGTGCGGAGACCTTCCTCGGCGACCAGCATCATTCGAGCAAACACCCCGGGCCCGAGGCCTACAAGGGCAAGAAGGCCGTCGTGCTGGGTTCGAACAATTCGGCGCATGACATCTGCGCCGCCTTGTGGGAGCACGGCGTCGATGTGACCATGGTCCAGCGCACCAGCACGCACATCGCGCCTTCGGACTCGCTGATGGAGCTGGCGCTGGGCGGCCTGTACAGCGAGCAGGCGGTGCAGAACGGCATCGACCATCACAAGGCCGACCTGATCTTTGCCTCCGTGCCGTACAAGATCATGCACACCTTCCACATCCCGGTGTACGAGGCGATGAAGCAGCGCGACGCCGACCTGTATGGCCGGCTGGAGAAGGCCGGCTTCATGCTCGATTTTGGCGATGACGGCTCCGGCCTGTTCATGAAGTACCTGCGCCGCGGCTCCGGCTATTACATCGATGTCGGCGCCAGCGAGCTGGTGGCGAATGGCTCGATCAAGCTCAAGAGCAGGAACAACATCGAGCGCATCAACCCGAAGTCGGTCACGCTGACCGATGGTACCGAGCTGCCGGCCGACCTGATCGTGTACGCGACGGGTTATGGCTCGATGAACCAGTTCCTGTCCGATCTCGCGTCGCCGGAGGTCGCCGACCGCGTCGGCAAGGTCTGGGGGCTGGGTTCGAATACCACCAAGGATCCGGGGCCGTGGGAGGGTGAGCTGCGCAACATGTGGAAGCCAACCAACCAGCAGCAGCTGTGGATCCATGGCGGCAATCTGCACCAGAGCCGGCATTACTCGCAGTTCCTGTCGCTGCAACTGAAGGCACGCTACGAGGGCATCCCGACCCCGGTCTACGGCCAGTCGCAAGTGCATCACCTGCGCTGATACAAAAATTCGCCTCCCTTGGCCTGCTGTCCCGGGCTATTGCGTTCGCCCGGCTCCAAACGAGCCGGGCATTTTTTATTCTTGTTTTTATCACTTTGTTGCCAGATCGGTAAGCCGCGATGACGCAGCGCCGCTTTCGTGAACCGCAGTGCTGACCTAGAATGTTTTTGCCGCCGGCAAGGCGGCGTATGGCAGCAACGGCAGCGTCACGTCCTTACCTACCGGAGAAAAAAATGAACAAGAAACATCTGCTGGGCATCGTCGCAGGCATCGTCACTTCCGCAGCTCTGGTCACACCTGCATGGGCCGACGGCACGTACAAGTCCCATGCGTCGCTGAAAACAGATTTCCAGACCATGGACTGGAACGGCGGCAAGGTCACTGTCGGCAGCCTCAAGGGCATCATCAAGATTTATGGCAGCACCAGCGCGAAGATGCCGAACGGGGACAGGATACAAAGCTGCCTGCTACGCGTGGTGAAGATGTCCGGCGGTACCGACATCATCACCAACTGCGGCGTGACGGACAAGGATGGCGACGTGCTGTATTCGATCTCCGAGCGCAAGCAGGGCGACATCAATACGGGGGGTAGAGGGAAGACCACCTACATTGGCGGCACCGGCAAGTATGCGGGCGCGAGCGGCAGCTGCGAGTATGGCGCAAGCTATCTTCCGGACAATTGGCTGTCTGTTGATTCAGATTGTGTGGTGAAGTGATGAACGGCACGGTGTCATCTTTTGCCCCGCATAAAGATGACACCGTGCATGCAGGATCCATCGCGGCTTTCAACGCAGCGGCAGCATCCGTGCGGGGACGCCGGCAGCGCTGCAAGGCAGCGGTGGCGATTCGCCTGCGATTCCAGTACATTTATCTTCAATAAAAATACGCTCACGGGTCAATCGCATGCCAGCCGAGTCCGCCATCCCATCCTCCGACACCACGCGCGGCCCGCTGCCGCCATCGGCCATTTTCGGGTTACTGGCTGAAGGCGCAAGGGACATGCGGTCCACCGGTTTTGCCGGGTTGGCCTATGGCATCGTGTTCGTGCTGATGGGCTATGCCATTGCCGAGGTCTACCAGCAGGTGTGGCAGATGACCATGGGCCTGACCGCAGCCTTCTTCCTGATGGGGCCATTCATCTGCTGCGGCATCTATGACTTGTCGCGCCAACTGGACGAGACCGGCGAGGCAGATCTGCGGGCCAGCCTGACCTGCTGGGCGCGCAACTGGAAGTCGATCGCGTTTTTCGCTGCCACGCTGACATTCTTCATGATCGTGTGGGCGCGCATATCGGTCGTGATCTTCGCGCTCTTTGCCAGGCATACGTATCCGAGCCTGACGGACATGATCGGTAACCTCGTTTCCGGCGACAATGTCGCTTTCCTCGCCGTCTGGGGCGCGGTGGGCCTGGCGTTTGCGAGCCTGGTCTTCGCCACCTCTGTGGTCTCGATGCCGATGATGCTGGACCGGGATGCAGATACGATGGAGTCGATTGGTGCCAGCGCCATCACTTTATGGAACAATCCTGGCGCGATGCTGGTATGGGCGCTGTCGATCACGATCCTGATCGGCTTCAGCCTGCTGTTTTTCCTGCCGTCGCTGGCGCTGACCGCCACCCTCGTCGGACATACGACCTGGAAGGTCTACAAGTCGCTGGTGCCGGCAAACTATCGTTCCATTTTCGCTGTGCCGGAAGAGGGCGAAAAAGAACAGCGGACATCCTGACGTGTACAACCGTGGTGAAACGACGTCGTTCGACGGCTTTCACCTGAATGAATTAACCGAACAGTTATGTTGAATAGAAAATCGATCGCCGGCGCCATGCTCCTGATCGCCTGCGCAGCGCCGGCGCACGCCGACAACCGTGAAGCCATGGGCAAGGACAGCGAGGGCAACGCGTATTATCTGGAAACCGACAACATGACCCGCAAGGGCTACATGGTCCATGCGTGGCAGCAGGTCAATCGCGTGCAGCCTGATGACAAAGGCGCCATGCATGTCCGGTCGCAGCTGGAATTCGATTGCAAATACAAGAAGTCCCGCACGATGTGGATGACCTTGCAGTCCGAGTTGGATGGCAAGGGCAGCACGATCAGTTCGGCGGCGACCAGCGACCCTGAATGGGTGCCGGCCGAGGATGGCACGCTGCTCGGCAAGATGCTGGAATTCTCCTGCCTTCATGTGTTCCGCACGAAGGCGACCCTGATGTAGTCCTGCTGCGGCCTCAGCCATGGCCCTCCATGGCCGCCCGAAGCGTCATCAGGCTGATCACCTGACTGTCGTCCGCTCCTTTTGCGCACCTTGCGCTGCATGCACACACGCGACAAAAGACACTGCCGGAAAAAAGCCCGGCGAAGGTGCCGGGCTTTCGCAGGCATGCCGGACGCTGGCGCTAGAAGGTCTCCTCGACATGCTGAATGCCTTCCAGACGATAGATATCGTAGATCAGCGCCAGCAGCGAGCGGACGTAAATCGAATCATCTTCGACACGCAAGCTCATCAGCACCGGCGATACCAGTCGCTCCTCGTCGAAGGGCCGGAATACCACGCCTGGCCGCTGCAAGCCGAGCCCGCTTTTCGGTATCACGGTCACGCCCATGCCGGCGGCCACCAGTCCCAGGCTGACCTGCAGTTCGCGCGCATCCACGGTACGCCCCGGTGCCAGCCCGCGATCATGGAACGCTTGCAGGATCAGATCGGCGAAGCTCGGTCGCGGCGCTTCCGGGTACAGGATCAGCGTTTCCGGACAGAGGTCTTGCAGTGACAGCGATTCACGTTCGGCCAGTGGGTGATTGGCGGGGATCGCCGCCATCAGCGGTTCTTCGCGCAGCAGGATGCGGCGGATGTTCGGGTCTTCATGGCGGACGCGGCCGAAGCCGGCATCGATCGTCCCTTCTTTCAGCGCGCGGATCTGCTCCAGCGTCGTCATCTCCTGAAGTGACAGGTCCACATGCGGATGGGCCTCCTTGAAGCGGCGCGCCACCTCGGGCAGCAGGCCGTACAGCAACGAGCCGACAAAGCCCATCGTGAACTTCGCCTCCACCTTGCCGATGTTGCGGGTGCTGCTGATCAGGTGCTTGCTCTGGTTGAGCAGCTGCAGCGCATGCGTCTGGAAATGCCGTCCGGCCTCGGTGAGGTCCAGTGGCCGCGAGCCGCGGATGAACAGCGGCAGACCGAGGAGGTCTTCCAGCTGCTGTATCTGTCGGCTCAGCGCGGGCTGCGCAATATGCAGCTTCTCTGCCGCGCGGGTGATATTGCGTTCGTCCGCTACGGCCAGAAAGTAACGGATGTGTCGCAGCTCCACCGCCATACTCCTTGGGTATTCTTGCATGCCAAAACAGTATTCGACGGGCCTTTGCTGCAGGCCTAAGCTCCGAATACTGGGGAATACCGTCACTATATACCCGAGACGCCCGGTGCCGGCATTTTACGGGCCGCTGCTACCGTGACCTGGCACTCATGCGTGCCATGCGGGCAAATGCCAGTCACGCCACAGCGACAGCAGCCGCAGGCTCGCCGCGACGATCACGCACAGGCCCAATGCCCATTGTTGCGGCAGGCCGGCATGCGCTGCGCCCAGGTAAGCCCAGCCGCCGGCGAACGAGCACAGCGCATACGGTCTGTGATCCTTGAATGCGGTCGGTATCTCGTTGCAGACCAGGTCACGCAGCACCCCGCCGAAGGTACTGGTGATGACCCCCATCAGCACCACGACCAGCGCCGGCATCTGCAACAGCATCGACTGGTGCACACCGGCCGCCGTGAACAGGCCAAGGCCTATCGCATCGGGCCATTGAATCGCGCGCTCGGTGATCGCGAAATGACGCGCCTTCAGGAAAGACATCGCCAGCAGGCACAGCGCGAACACGCCCCACAGCACCTCGACATGACCAACCCAGAAGAACGGGCGCTGATCCAGCAGCAGGTCGCGCAGCGTACCACCGCCAAACGCGGCGAGAAAAGCCACGACGCAGACACCGACCGGATCAAGCCGCTTGCGCGCCGCTTCGAGAATGCCCGACATCGCAAAGGCTGCGGTACCGGCGATCTCGATCGCGGTATGCAGGTTCTTGCCCCAGAAATCAAAATCGTTCATGTCGCTAGTGTGCCAGAACACGTGGCCGCGTCTTGCGTCGGCGGACAGTGGAAACCAGAGGAGACCTTGGGAGACGGAAGGCGACGGAAGGAGACGGAAGGAGACGGGAGGAGACGGGAGGAGACGGGAGGAGACGGGAGGAGACGGGAGGAGACGGGAGGAGACGGGAGGTGACCCGAGGCGCTGATCGGGGATGACCAGGAAGGGGCCGCCCGGCCAGCGGTACTGCTGCTGGACGGGCGGTGCTGCAGACTTCAGTCCGATCAGGTCAACACGGACAGGAAAGCGTCGTTGAGCTTGCGGTTGTGATAGAAGATGCCGGTGCCGATCTCGTCCCAGGTCCAGACGGTCGGCTTCATGTCCGGATACCACTGGTAACCGCCGCAGAAGACTTCCATGCGGTTGCCCGACGGGTCGAAGAAGTAGATCGTCGTGCCGCGGGTGATGCCATGGCGGGTCGGGCCGATGTCGATCGATGCCTTGTTCATCGACAGGATGTCGGCCGCGCGCAGCACCTGTTCCCAGGTCTCGAGCAGGAAGCTCACGTGGTGCAGCTTGCCCGGTTCGTTATGACGAACGAGCGCAATGTCGTGCGCCTTCGGCGAGCAGGTCAGCCACAGGCCAAGGTCGGTGACGCCATCCTCGAGCAGTGCGCGCTCGACCACCGAGAAGCCCAGCACTTCATTGAACAGCTTGTGCACCGCGTCGATCTCCGGGCCATACAGCAGGCAGTGGTCCATGCGAACCGGGTTGATGCCCTTGGTGTCCGGCAGCCACGGCGCCGGGTTCAGGTAGCCGAGGCCATTGCCGACATCGGTCTTCTCTGCATACAGCTCGATGATGTGGCCGGACGGGATCTCGAAGCGCACGCGCTCGCCGGTCTCCAGCAGTTCGCCGGCCGGCACGCGCTCGGTCTGGATGCCGTGCTCGCGCAGCTTGGTGTCGAGCAGGTCGAGCGTGGCCTTGTTCAGCACCTTGAACGCGAAGCAGTCGATGCCTGCACGGTCGGCCTGGCGAATGATGAAGCTGTTGTGGTCGCGCTCGTCATGGCACTTGAAATAAACGCGCCCCGACTTGTCGCGGCCCGTTTCCTTCATGCCCATCACATTGGTATAGAAGTGCACCGATTCGTCGAGGTCGAGCACGCGCACGATTGCGTGGCCGGGTCTCAGGACGCCTGTCATTGCCATAGTTTTCTCCTTGTGTCAGACATGTTGCGGTGTTGATCTTGTCGCTTGCGCATGGCCGTCCGATGTCGGCCGCGTTGGCGCAGCGCTATTTGACGAACGGGAACGCTCAAGGCTTTTCTCGATGCAGGCGGCCATCTTGTCGAGGGCCAGCAGCCGCAGGTCGGAACGGGGGAAGGCGCGGCAGGCCAGCACGGTGCCCGCGGCTTCTTCCTCTGCGCTGACATGCGCGCGGCTCATCACGCGGGTATGGATGTCGCCAGACACGACCTTCACCTTGCAGACGCCGCAGCCGCCATTGCGGCAGCCGACCGGGATGCCGCGCCGGCCGAGCTGTTCCATCGCGATCAGCAGGTTGCTGTCAGGCGCGCACTGGTAGCGTTCGCCGGTGTTCTCGATGACGACCGTGTGTTTCATTTCCTCTGTTTCATTCCTGCGTGCCTCAGTCCCGCGTGCCTCAGTCCCGTGCAGGTCATCCTCGACCGGCCAACAGGCGCTTGACGCTGAACAGCGACCAGCCGAAGCGTGACTGCGCATAGCCCCACAGGCCCTGCTTGAAGCGAAGCGTGACCACGATGGCCAATACGCCAAGGCCGATCAGGTACCAGCTGCCATAGTCGGCAAAGAATTTGTTCAGCACCCAGAACAGCAGCGCGCCAATGATCGGGCCTTCGATGGTGCCGGTGCCGCCGATGACGACCATGAAGATCGCAAACGCCGTCCAGTTCAGGCCGAATGCGGCCTCTGGCGAGATGCGCAGGATGGCCACGAAGTACAGCGCGCCGGCCACGCCCGCACCGGCCGCAGCGACCAGATAGACCGCCAGCTTCATCTTCTGCACCGCGATGCCCTGGCTCTCGGCAGCGATTTCGTTGTCGCGGATCGCGAGCAGCGCCAGGCCGCGCTTGGAACGCAGGAAGGCATAGATCAGCGCGATCGCACCGGCCACGCAGGCGAGGGCGACCCAGTAGGTGAGGTTCTCGCGCATCGCACGCGGAATACCCGACAGGCCGGCGAGGCTGGTGCCGGAGCCGCCGCCGACGGCCGCGATATTGGCTACCGACAGCCGGAACACTTCGGCAATGGCCCAGGTGCCGACCGCGAAGTAGCCGCCCTGCAGCCGGAAAGCGACTTGCGACACCGGCAGCGCGACCAGCCCGGCGACCACGCCGGCAATCGGTATCGCGACAAAGGGATTGAGCCCGGCCAGGTTACCCAGCGCGATCAGCACATAGCCGCCGATGCCGAAATACGCCTGCTGGCCGACGCTGACCATGCCGCCGTAGCCGGCCAGCAGGTTCCACATCAGCGCGAAGATGAAGTAGCAGCCGATCTCGACGAAGTCGCGCATCCAGATCGGTTCGCCCCACCAGGGCATCAGCGCCAGCGCCAGCAACAGGAGCAGGAAGGCGGCGCGGGTCAGCAGCGGATGCGCGTTCGAACGTTCAACGATGGACATGGTCAGCCTCGCGTCTTCGGGAAGAGTCCTTGCGGACGAACCAGCAGCATCGCAAGGAAGGCGATGTGGCCGAACCAGAGCCCCCAGACCGGGGCGAACGTGAAGCCGATTTGCTGCGTGAAGCCGAGCACCATCGCGCCAATCAGCGTGCCCCAGAACGAGCCCATGCCGCCGATGATCACGGCCTCGAAGGCAAAGATCAGCAGCAGCGGGCCGTCGGACGGCGACACCGTGGTGCGCATCGCCTGCAGCGAGCCGCCAATCGCGATCACGACGAAGGCGATCGCGGTGGCCAGCGCGTAGATGCGGTTCGCGTCCATGCCCATCAGCTCGGCGATGTCGCGGTCATCCGACACCGCGCGGAATGCGCGGCCGATGCGGGTGTGGTTGAACAGCAGCTGCAGGCCGCCGGTACATAGCAGTGCCGCGGCGAACACGACCAGCGGCAGCAGGCCGATCGTCACCTCGCCGCCGAGCTCGATGCTGCTGGTCCCGAGGCTGCCGGTCTGCGCCATGCGCGGGTCGGCAGAGTACAGCTCGAGCAGCAGATTCTGGATCACGAACGAGAAGCCGAAGGTCAGCACCAGCGACGGCAGCGGGTCACGACCTATGGTGCGGTTCAGGAACCAGGATTGCAGCAGGTAGCCGATCACGAACGCGACCGGCAGCAGCAACAGCCCGGCCAGCGCCGGATGCAGCGACAGCGCGCCCGACACGCTGATGGTCAGGAAGGCGAACAGCATCAGGAAGTCGCCATGCGCGATATTGGTCACCCGCATCACGCCGTACATCAGCGACAGTCCCAGCGCGAACAGGCAGTACAGGCCGCCCAGCAGCAGGCCCTGGATAAGGATATCGATCATGTCAGCTCCCGAAATAGGCCTCGTGGATCTGCTCGCGCGTCACCTCGTCCGACTTCCCTTGCAGGGCTACCGTGCCCTCCTGGAAGCAGTACACGCGGTCCGATACCTTTTGCGCCATCGTCACGTCCTGCTCGACGATGACGACGCTCATGCCGTCCTCGATGATGGGGTCCATCGCGTCATAGATGTCCTTGATGACGACCGGCGCCAGGCCGAGCGAGAGCTCATCGCAGAGCAGCAGCTCCGGATTGCTCATCAGCGCGCGGCCAAGCGCGACCATCTGCTGCTGTCCGCCGGACAGCTGGGTGCCGGGCAGCGCGCGCTTTTCTTTCAGGATCGGGAACAATGCATAGACACGGTCGAGGTTCCACGGACCGGGTCGGCCCGAGAACGCACCCATCTTCAGGTTCTCTTCGACGCTCAGGCTCGGGAATAGCCGGCGGCCTTCGGGCACCATCGCGATGCCGAGCTTCGTCAGCTGTCCCGATGGCAGGCCACCGCAGGGCTTGCCCTGGAATTGCACTGCATCGGGCGCCACCTTCACCATGCCGGTCAGCGCCTTCAGGAAGGTGCTCTTGCCGGCGCCGTTGGCGCCAATGATCGCGACGACTTCGCCGGGCTCGATCTGGAAATCGATGCCGAACAAGGCCTGCGCATCGCCATACCAGGCCTTCAGTTGATGGGTCTGCAGCAGCGGGCTCATGCTTCCATCCCCATGTATACGCGCCGCACTTCGGGATCGTCGATCACGTCCTGCGGCAGGCCTTCGGCCAGTTTCTTTCCGAAATTGATTACGAACAGACGGTCTGCCACCGACAGCAGTGCATGCACCACATGCTCGATCCAGATCATCGTCACGCCGGATGCCTTGATGCGCTTGAGTTCATCCACCAGTTCATGCGCCTCGTGGTCGGTCAGTCCGCCTGCGATCTCGTCGAGCAGCAGCAGGTCGGGGCCGGTGGCCAGCGCGCGCCCCAGCTCGAGCCGCTTGCGGTTCAGCAGCGTCAGTCCGCCGGAGCGCTGGTTGGCGAACTTCATCAGGCCAGTCACGTCGAGTACGCGCTCTGCGGTTTCCCATGCGTCGTGCTCGGCTTGCTGGCCGCCGAAGCAGGCCGCCGTGACCAGGTTTTCGAACACGGTCATGTGCGAGAAGGGCTGTGGCACCTGATAGCTGCGGCCAATGCCGAGCCGGCAGCGCTGGTGCGGACGCAGACCGGTGATGTCGTCGCCGTTGAACTCGATGCGGCCCTGGTCGGCGCGTACGTCGCCCGAGATCAGGTTGAACAGCGTGGTCTTGCCGGCGCCGTTCGGGCCGAGGATGCCGAGCATCTCGCCGCGCGCGACCGACAGCGAGATGTCGTCGGTGACGCGCAGCGCGCCATAAGACTTGCCGAGGCCGGTCAGCCTCAGCAGCGGCCGGGATTCGCCGGCCGCAGCTTGGGTTGCCATCGTGATGTCCTGTGTACCGTGATCAGGACTTGATCGGCAACAGCTTGCTCTGGACGGCGATGTTCTTCGCCTGGCTGTTCTCGACGATGGCCAGCTCCAGGCCCTTGGCACCCTTGCGCCATTGGCCGGACACCAGCGGGGTCTTGCTGATGTTGGGCACCGGGCCGGTCTGGAAGTTGACCGGGCCGACCGTGGTGGTCATGTTGGTGGCCTTGATCGCATCGCGGATGGCTTCCGGGCTCTTGTCCTTCGCGCGCTTGAGCGCGTCGAGCGCGACCTCGAACAGCGCATGCTTGAAGCCCAGCGGCATCGTCCATTGCTTGCCGGTGGCGGCGGTGAAATCGTCGGCAATCTGCTTCGCGCTCTGGCCCGTCATGCTGGACTTGAACGGGTGCGCCGGGCTCCACCAGACTTCGACAGTCAGGCCATCGGCACGGTCGCCGAAGGCCTGGATCGCGGCCGGGAACTCGGTGGCCTTCGCCATGGTGACGATTTTCGGCTTGAAGCCCATCTGGCCAGCCTGGTTCCAGAAGTTCGCGAAGTCCGGCGGCGGGATCACGCCGGTGACGATCTCCACATTGTTCTTCTTGAATTCATTGATGAACGACGAGAAGTCGTTGGCCGGCGACTGATAGCGGCCGCGGTCGACCAGCTTGAAGCCTTTCTCGGCCAGCACCGGCGGGAAGCCGATCTTGGCATCGCCCCAGGCATTGCCGTCTTCGTCATTCGGGAACAGCGCGCCGACCACCTTGTTGGTCGGGATGGACGACCACAGGTTGACGTAGGAGCCGATCACGTCTTCCAGGCCCCAGAAGAAATGATGAGTCCAGTTGAAGCCCTTCTTCGGATCGCCCTTGCGGCCGAAGAAGTGCGGCTGCCATGGCGTGTCGTTGGTGATGCAGGGCACGCCGTTCAGTTCGCACTGGTCGGCGACCGGGTTGGTGGTGGCCGGCGTCGATGCGGCGACGATCAGGTCCACGCGGTCGCGCAGGATGAGTTCGGAAGCGGCCGAGCTCGCCTTGTTCGGGTTCGATTGCGAATCCTTGTAGATCACCTCGACCGCGTATTTCTTGCCGCCGATCGTGATGCCGCCGGCCGTGGCCTTCTTCACCTGTTCGATCGTGAACTTGTCCGGGTCGGCGAACGCGGCCAGCGGGCCGGTCTGCGGGCTGACGAAACCGATCTTGATGGTGTCTGCGGCACGGGCCAGCGACGGGATCATGGTTGCTGCTGCGACGGCGGGAGCGGCCTTGAGGATGGCGCGGCGTTGCGAATTGACGGACATGCTGGGTCTCCTGAGTGGGTCTTCGTACCAAAAAAAGGCGCTGTCATCACAGCGTCATATTGTTTGGCGCGAATCCTAGGCCAAGCATTTCTCGTTGCCCAATATCGTTTGGGTATGCGCGAATACCTGAAAAGCATTCACTGTCCGCGCATTCTCAATTCGACAATGTTGCGAACACGGGGAATGATGTCAATTCGGGAACAAACGGCACGGTCGAAGCGGACATTTCACGCAAATCCGTCGCCAGCCCCGCCTTTTTTCGTCCGCAGGTTGACCTTTACGGCAATGAGTGTAAAAATTTAATTACAACTACAAATGTAATTATAAGATTACATAACAGATTCCGCGGCGGTCTCATCGGAGTTTAGGGAATGGCTTTGCAGGTCCGGTACGTTTCGATCGTTAACTAGGAGGTACTCCCATGTCTGACAAAGACAAAGTATGGCCGACGGGACTGACAGAAGCAGAGTCTGAAGAGATTCACCGTCACTTGATTCAGGGTACGCAGATTTTCGGCATGATCGCGGCTTTCGCGCATCTGCTGGCGTACATCTATTCACCTTGGCTGCATTAACAGAGGGGACAACGCTATGATCTACGGAAAATTGTGGTGCGTGGTCAAACCCTCGGTGGGCATTCCCATCATCATCGGTGCAGTCGCCGTGTCGTCGTTCGCAGTGCACCTCGCACTGGTGACGAACACCACCTGGGTGAAGCGTTACCTGAACGGTAATGCAGCACAGGTGTCGGCAGCACCGTCGACATCTGCAGAGCAAGTCGCGGTGTTGACATTGCCGGATGGGCAGCGCAAGTAATTCGCGCCCTTGCGTCATGGTTCGGGGTCCGAACCATGACGTCATTCCTTTTCGCTCGCGCTTCCTTGCGCGACCGCTCTGACGCTTCCTGATTCACCAACCATGAGCTCCACGCGCACCCTCAGGCAGGAAATGCTGCGGTCCTGGGCTCGGGTAGGAACGAAATTCCTTCCGTTTGCCGATGCGGCATCGCCGACGCTGCCCTTGTCGCGGTTGTTGCGGCTGTCACTGTTCCAGATCTCGGTCGGCATGGCGCTGGTGCTGATGATAGGCACGCTCACGCGCGTGATGATCGTCGAACTGCATGTGTCGGCGACACTGGTCGGACTGATGATTTCGCTGCCGCTGCTGGCAGCGCCATTTCGCGCCGTGATCGGCTTCCGCTCCGACCATCACCGCTCGGAGCTCGGCTGGCGGCGCGTGCCCTATATCTGGATGGGCACGCTCATACAATTCGGCGGTCTCGCCATCATGCCGTTCGCGTTGCTGGTGCTGTCCGGCCTCGGGCATGCATCGCATGCGCCGGCCTGGGTCGGGCAGGGCGCGGCAGCGATTGCTTTCCTGCTGGTCGGTGCCGGCCTGCACACCACGCAAACGGTCGGACTTGCACTGGCGACTGATCTCGCAACGCCGGAGTCGCGTCCCAAGGTCGTCGGGCTGATGTACGTGATGCTGCTGCTGGGGATGATGGCCAGTGCGGTGGCTTTCGGCGTGGCGCTGGCCGAGTTCAGCCCCGGTCAACTGATACGCGTGATCCAGGCCTCGGCCGTGCTGACACTGGTGCTCAATACGGTCGCGCTGTGGAAGCAGGAAGCACGCAGCCGCGCGAACCAGCCGCGTCCCGGCGAGGCCGAGGACTTCGGCGGTGCATGGCAGCTGTACTGCCGGGGAGAACAGGCCACGCGTCGACTGGTGGCGATTGGCCTCGGGACCATGGCCTTCACGATGGAAGACGTGCTGCTCGAGCCGTACGGTGGCGAGATCCTCGGTTTATCGGTGGGCGACACGACGCTGCTGACCGCGACGCTCGCGATCGGCGGCTTGCTCGGTTTCGGGCTGGCCTCGCGCGTGCTGAGCCGCGGCATGGACCCGCTGCGGCTGGCGGGCATGGGCGCGGCCGCCGGCCTGCCGGCGTTTGCGATGGTGATCCTCGCCGCGCCAACGGCGATGCCATGGCTGTTCGGCACAGGCACGCTGCTGATCGGTTTCGGTGCCGGCCTGTTCGGGCATGGCACGCTGACCGCGACGATGAACCTCGCGCCGGCCAGCCAGAGCGGGCTGGCGCTGGGTGCCTGGGGCGCGGTGCAGGCGACCGGCGCGGGCATTGCGGTCGCGCTGGGCGGCATACTGCGCGACCTGGCGGCGCTGCTGGGTGGCTCGGCCTTCGGCTATACCAGCGTCTATGCACTGGAGATCGTGCTGCTGGTGCTGACCATCATCACGCTCAGGCCCTTGCTGCGGCCAAACACGCGGGTAAATGATTTGGGTAATAATAGGCCGGCCTGAAAGTCGTTCGCGCGGAGATCCACTATCGCGGCGCATGCGGGACAAGTGCTGGATTTTTGTGACATCAATCGATTCCGGAGAACAGTATGAAAACTTGGCATATCTTGATGGCGATCTGGTTTGTGGGTCTTGGCTTCATGCTCATGAATCATTTCCACCGCCAGAACATCGAGCGGATGAAAAAGAAATAAGCAAAGCAGCACAAGAACCAAAGGCCGCGCATCGACAAGGCCAGTGTTCATCCGGGGGAATGGCACGCAAGCCCGCAAACTGCTGTTTGCGGGCTTTGTCATTTCCGGACAGTGCGCGTACGCCCGAAATCGAATCGTGCTGTGACAAGTGCATGGATGATGGCGACCGTGGCGATGCAGGCGCATGCCGACAACAGGGCGGACATGAAAGCGCGCGGTTAAAATCGGCGCCATGAATCAACAATCACAATCGCGCATCTGGCAGATATTGGTCGTCTATGTACTGACCTGGACGCTGGCCCAGAGTATTTCGTCGCCCAACCTGGACGGCTACGGCGATATGCTCGAAAGCTTCGCGTGGGGCCAGACCTTTGACTGGGGCAGTTTCAAGCATCCGCCGCTGATTGGCTGGATTGCCGGCCTCTGGTTCCGTGTGCTGCCGCCCAGTGATCCGATGTTCTTCATGCTGTCGTTTGCGGCCACTGCGCTGGGCCTTCTCGGCATATTCAGGCTGGCCCAGGCGCTGGGACTCGGTCGCCTGTCTTTGGCGGCCGTGGTGGTGCAGATGTATGCGCTGCCGTATTCGACGCTGGCAGCAAAATTCAATGCGAACTCCATCCTGCTGACATTGTGGCCCTGGGTCGCGTATTTCTGGTGGGCGTGCATCAGCGAGCGACGCGCGGGCCTGTTCCATCCGCTGATGCTGGGTCTGACCGCGGCCATCGCGATACTGGGCAAGTATTACAGCGGCGTGCTGCTGTTGTCGCTGGGGCTGCTAACCCTGGCCTTGCCGGCAGGCCGGCGCTGGCTGGGCACGTGGAGTCCCTGGTTTGCGCTGGCCATCCTGGCCGCTGCGCTGCTGCCGCACCTGCAATGGCTCGCCGATCATGACTACATCACGCTGCACTATGTGCAGGAACAGGGCAATGGCCATGTCTCCTGGTCCAATTTGCTGAAATTCCTGCTGTCGCCGCTGCTCTACTGGGGCATCGCGCTGGGGATCTGTGTGGCGGCATTCAAAGGGCAGGGCACGCGCTGGTGGCAGCGCCTGTGGCTGGCATGGAAGCCTTCCGGTGCCAGTGACGCCTTGTTCTGGCTGGCGATGCTGCCGTATGGACTGACGCTGCTGTTCGGCCTGTCCGGTTTCGTTGAATTGTCCTTGCCGTGGTCAATTCCTGTTGGTTTCGCGTTTCCCTTGCTGTGGCTGCGCAATCTGGCGGCCACGGATCTGGGACGCGCCAGTTCGGCGGAGCGGGACTATTGGTCGGAGCCGGTGCGCCGGATCTTTTATGCGCTGCCCGTCATCGTGCTCATCGGCGCGTGTGCCAAGACGGCACTGGACATTCGGCGTGGCGATGAACTGTCTTCGTTGCCGCGCCGCGAGGCCGCCGCTGCTGTACTGGCCGAGTGGCGCACGCTGTCCCCGACCAAGCCGCCGGCCTGGGTTGGCGGTGAATGGGCGGAAAACGCGGCGCTGGCCTTCTATGGCGACCCGAACATCCGTGTCATACCGGGCTTGCCCGGTGAGTTTCCCGTGACGCTGGATGCACGCGACGATTGGTTGCGCGTGCCCGGATTGATCTACTGCCCGCCAGTCGCGAGGAACCCGTCAGTGCAAACAGGCTGCGAGACTTCGGCACTCGGCTGGCTTGCTGCGCATGATTTGCCGGTCAGGCAGATTGAGGTCGATGCGAGTCGTGCGGGGTGGCGTTTCGCGCGGGAGCGCAGCTTCCGTTACAGCGCGTTTGTGGTGCTGCCTTCGCGTGAGGGCAATGAATGAATCGAGAACCTGACGCAGGCAGGTTCCAGTCCCGGCCGAGTGAGAGGGTGAATGGCATCCCCTCGTTTTGAATCATTCCATCGGGCAGAGTCTGCATGCAGCAATGAAAACAAAAAAGCCCGCAAACATTTGTTTGCGGGCTTTCCTGTTTCTTGGCTCCCCGACCGCGACGTGAAGCGCGGGCATCGAGGCAAGAAGATGCGACCGGGTGATTTCCTTCGCCTAAATGGATTTCGCTTGAGCAAGCAAGACCAAATTGCCCCACAATGGCATGGCTATGGTTTGACCCGGTGCAAGCGAAGATACTATTTAGGCAATGTCATGACCCAGACCCTGTTTGAAAAATACGGTCGAACGCCTGCAGTCGCTGCTATTGTGCGATCGTTCTACAAGCGCGTGATGACCAACCCTACGCTGCGTCCTTATTTTTCCGAGGTACCGCTGGAGCGCCTGATAGAGCATCAGATCGCCTTTATTTCGGTTGCGATGGGCGAAGACCCGTCCGCCTATACGGGTAAAAGCATGGCCGACGCGCACCGGAACATGCATGTCTCGGCCGAGGCCTTCGACCTGGTCATGGCCGTCCTCGAGCAGACACTTCAGGAGTCGCAGATCGAGGTGCCGGATATTGCCATCATTCTAAGCGGCATGAGGACAATGAAAACTCAGATCGTGTCCGCCTGAGCGGCAGCTTCCGGGCTGCATTTATTTGTTGCTCAACAAGCAAGCCATCCTACTTTGGAACTATGCCGGGTACTGCATAGTAACTATTGAGCGGGCAGGAAATTCCCTTACAGTAATAATACCCATTAGAAAGGTGCTGCAGATCCCTGCGTCGCCATCGCTCAGGAGTGCGCCTGTTGGAAACGTCTCGCCCGGTGATTCAGCGAATGCCAGTGATCGGTTTGATCTTGCTGGCCGCTGTATTGCTGGCTGCCGTCGCGACGCGGACTGCGGGGCGGGCTTTTCAATGGCGCGCCGAGCTTTGGCTGCTGCTTGCGTTGGTATTCATCTTGATCGGATGGTCGCGCACGGCATGGCTGCGAATGCGCGAGCTGAGCATACGCGCGACCCGGCTCGAAGCCCTGTACGCATTCAGCAATTTCGTGGCAGACGTCGGTTCGGATGCCCTCACAGCCGGTATCCCGGCCCGTATTCTCGACATCATGCACGCCGACGGGATCGCGCTGCGCCTGTGTCATCAGGGGCAGACAGCGTTCGAAGTCCTGATGGGCGGCGCTGAACACAATGATTCGACCGTAACGGATGGTCTGGCCGACGGCGCACAGGCGGTCGTTGCGCTAGTCGGCGGGGCATCCGTACAGCGCGTGTTGTTGGATGACAGCGCGCCGGAAGCCTTGCAAACTTGCCGCCGCGCCGGCATGCGCAGCCTCGTTTACGTATCGGTTAGCGCACATCAGCAACGACTGGCCGACATCGTTTTGTACTACCGGCAAGAAGTGATACTGGATGCGGCATGCGAAGAAGTGATTGCTGCGATCAAGCGGCACCTGGCAGCCGCCGTCGAAAGCCAGCGTGCGCGTTCGCTGGAGCGCGAATCAGCGATCACCACGGAACGTTACTTCATCGCCCGCGAATTGCACGACTCGATTGCTCAATCTTTGGGCTTCCTGAAGATCCAGATTCATCTGCTGCGCAAGGCCATCGACAAGAATGACCAGAACATGGCGGCCTTTGTGCTGGCAGAGCTCGATGCGGGTCTGGCCAATAGCATTGCCGATGTTCGCGAGCTGCTGGTTCATTTCCGCACGCGTACCGATTCCGGGAAGATCGAGACGGCGATCCAGGAGACCATCCAGAAATTCCAGAACCAATCCGGTCTCAAGGTCAGCTTCGAGCCCAGTGGCGACAGCGCAGAACTGGCGCCAGACGTGCAGATCCAGGTGCTCAATGTGCTGCAGGAGTCCTTGTCGAACATCCGCAAGCATGCACAGGCAAGCCATGTCGACATCAGGCTGGAGCGCGGGCCGGTCTGGCGGCTGGCCGTGCGCGATGACGGCAAGGGCTTCGACACGGGCAAAGACCGGTCGATGTTCAATGTTGGCCTCACGATCATGCGCGAGCGCGCAGAGATGATAGGCGCGACGCTGGTCGTGGATTCGGCCGAAGGATCGGGCACGACGGTGTCGCTCATGGTGCCGCAGGCGAGCAAGGCACGCCACGCGGTACCCGCAACGGTGTTTCCCTTCGCCGCCCGTGATGCCGCGGCACCGCAACCGCCGGCCCAGGCACCAGCCCATGCGCCGCCTCATGCACCGACCCTCGCCACCGAAAAATCATGACAGAAAAATCCCGATTGATGGTCGTCGACGACCATCCGCTGTTCCGCCGCGGGTTGGTCAGCCTGCTGTCTTTTGACGACCGGTTCGAAGTGGTCTGTGAAGCCGGCGATGTGAGCGAAGCGCTGCAACTGGCGAAATCGACGCCGGTCGAGTTGATCTTGCTCGACAATCACCTGCCCGGCGTGCATGGCGTGGATGCGATCGCATCGTTCAAGGAAATCAACCCGGAATTCAAGGTCGTGATGCTGACCGTCAGCGAGGATGAAGACGACCTTGCCAAGGCGATCAAGTCAGGTGCCGATGGTTATTTGCTGAAGACCTCGGATTCGGAGCTGCTGTCCGAAACGCTGTGCCGGGTGATGGCCGGCGAGTCCGTCATCAGTCCGCAGATCATGCACAAGCTCGTTGCGGCACTTCGCAACCAGGACGCCCCCAGTCAGGCCGATCCGGCCAGCCTCGCAGAGCGGCTTTCGCCCCGCGAGCGGGAGATCGTGCAATTGATCGCAAAAGGACTCAGCAACAAGCTGATCGCGCGCGAGCTCGATATTGCCGAGACCACCGTCAAGATCCATGTCCAGCACGTTTTCAAGAAACTGGCGCTGAACTCCCGGGTCCAGGTCGCGCTGTTCGCCACCTCGGCGGGCCTGCAGCCAGCCGCCTGAACGGCGGCCCGATCCCCGCGCCTGTCACCGGCGCGGGCTATGCCTATTACTTTCGGAGTAGGCGTGCCTACTCCCTGCGGCCAGCCGCGCATCCTCCATCCGGCCTAAGGACAGCCGCATGTTGGTAGTAGTCTGGCCTACTACCTTTCCCTTCAGAAACTAGCACTAGCAGCGGATATTCGAAGTCCTCGCTGAACGAGAAACTTGCCTCAACGTAATTGAGGCAAGTGACTCCGACAGCCATGACTTCCACAGCACAATTTGTCCGCCGACTGACAGCCGCGATGGCTGTCGTGCTGGCGCAAGCAGCGTCATGGTCGTCGGCGCAAGAGCTTGCGATGGCGGCTGCCAGGGAGGAAGTGATCCAGCTCGACGTCGTGGCCGCACAGGGCGCCGTGAAGCTGGAAACCACGATCGTCAAGCCCGAAGGGCAGGGGCCGTTCCCGCTGCTGATCATGAATCATGGCAAGGACTTCACGGAGCCTGCCCAACAGGCCCGTGCGCGCTTCGTGGCATTGAGCCGGGAATTCGTCAAGCGTGGTTATGCGGTCGTGATGCCAATGCGCCAGGGCTTCTCGAAGTCGGGCGGCAGCTACCGTCACGGTGGTTGCAATATCCTCGAGACCGGCCTGCTGCAGGCGGCCGATATCCGTGCGGTGCTGAATGCCATCCGCGCGCAACCATGGGTCGATGTCCATCATGTGGTGATCGGCGGCCAGTCCTTTGGTGGCCTGGCAGTGCTGGCGCTGGGTACCGAGCCGCTGCCGGGCGTGAAAGGCCTGATCAATTTCGCCGGTGGCGCGATGATCAAAGACGGCGGCTGCGATTGGGAGGCACGTCTGCAAACGGCCGTCACTTACTACGGCATGAAAAATCATTTGCCCAGCCTCTGGTTCTACGGCGAGAACGACAGCTTGTTCGGCATCGGCCTCGCCGAGCGTCTGCAGCAAGCCTACGTCGGCGCCGGCGGCAAGGCTGAACTCGTCAATGTCGGCGTCTTTCGCCAGGACGCGCATCGCCTTGCCACCAGCCACCACAGCGTCGCGCTGTGGATGCCCGCGACCGAGCGTTTCCTGCGCAGCATAGGCATGCCAGTCGCTGACGTGAGCGTCGCGAATCCGGCCGCCATGACCGCGTTGGCGACCAGCCCGCAAGGCGAAACGCCAGAGGCTGTGGCACGACTCTCCGCATCGGGAAAGGCGGGTTACCAAAAATTCCTGTCCCAATCATTCCCGCGCGCCTTTGCGATGTCGCCGTCGGGCGCATGGGCGTGGGCTGAGGATGGCGACGACCCTGCCGAGACCGCGATACGCCAGTGCCAGAAATACGCAAAAGACACTTGCCGCATTTATGCGATGAATGATCAGGTGGTCTGGACGGAGCCTGTCACGCAAGTTGCGGTTGCAGGTCGCTGAATCCGATGTGGTGCTGGTTCTTCGGGGAGGGCGGTACGCAAGGAGCGTATTCAGGGTGACGCCGGTTTGCGTGATTTGATCCCCGGACTGGCCCGCATTCGGGAAGAAAAGAAAAAGCCCGCAAACTTTCGTTTGCGGGCTTTCGTATTTTTTGGCTCCCCGACCTGGACTCGAACCAGGGACCTGCGGATTAACAGTCCGTCGCTCTACCGACTGAGCTATCAGGGAACAGAGGGAAGATTATGACTAATCTTTCCGGGGTTGTCAAATATCTTTATCGCAGGAAATGCAAAAACGCTTACAGAACCTTCGCGATCGCATCGACCACGCGATCGATGTTGCGCGAGTTCAGCGCAGCCACGCAGATGCGGCCGGTGTCGACAGCGTAGATCGAGAACTCGTCCTTCAGGCGTGCGACCTGTTCCTTGGTCAGGCCCGAGTACGAGAACATGCCGCGCTGCTTGACGACGAAGTCAAAGTCATGACCCGGGGCCTTGGCCTTCAGCTTGTCGACCATCGCCTGGCGCATTGCCTTGATGCGCACGCGCATGCCCGCCAGTTCTTCTTCCCACAGCTTGCGCAGTTCCGGCGTCGACAGCGCAGTCGCGACCACCTGACCGCCGTGGATCGGTGGGTTCGAGTAGTTGGTGCGGATCACGCGCTTGAGTTGCGACATCAGGCGTGCCGCTTCTTCCGCCGATGCAGCGACGATCGACAGCGCGCCGACGCGCTCGCCGTACAGCGAGAAGGACTTCAAGAACGAGTTCGACACGAACAGCGGGCCGCCAGCAGCCGCGAACATGCCGACCACCTTGCCGTCTTCGGCGATGCCGTCGCCAAAGCCCTGGTAAGCCATGTCGAGGAAGGGCACCAGGCCG